>Ga0196962_10000575_pt1 | contig 14338 bp, 14 predicted proteins | sample S3v_20metaG_FD_183186 | JGI IMG/M metagenome (GOLD analysis project Ga0196962, IMG submission 183186) | Soil microbial communities from Anza Borrego desert, Southern California, United States - S3+v_20 | ecosystem: Environmental > Terrestrial > Soil > Desert | place: USA: California | collected... | reverse complement strand
GAGCGCTGCACGGAGCGCTGGCGCGGCGTGCAACGCACGTTCGTCGACCAGCCGAGCGTCGCGGTCGCCAAGGCCGACCGGCTCGTCTCGGAGGTCATGCGCGACCGTGGCTATCCCATCGAGGAGGACTTCGAGCGCCGCGCCGCCGACGTGTCAGTCGACCACCCGACGGTCGTCGAGAACTACCGCGCGGCGCACGGGATCTCGATTCGAGCCGCGCGCAACGACGCCGATACCGAGGACCTGCGGCAGGCCCTCGTCCACTTCCGCGCACTGTTCGAGCATCTGCTCGCTGCCGACGACCGATCCCGCGACATGAACGAAGCGAAGGAGATGCATTGATGAGCCACCGCGACGAATCACTGTCGACCCGCGATCTCGCGTCGACGCCCGCGGAGGACACCGGCCGCACGACCGACAGGCCGGAGGAAGCCGGAACCGAGCAGCGCGACGAAGCGGTCGCAACCGCCGTGCCGCCCGGCGACGTCGCGCCGGCGACGGGGCCCGAGGAGCCCGTCGGAGAGGCCACCGACGAGCGCGGTGACGAGAACGCCGCTCTGCTCCCGGAGGATGAGGCCAGCGAGCTCCAGGGGCGATGGGAGTCGATCCAGACGACGTTCGTCGACGATCCGCGCGACGCCGTCGAGACGGCCGACGCCCTGGTGGCGGAGCTCATGCAGCGACTGGCGGACGGGTTCGCCCGCGAGCGTGGGCGCCTCGAAGGCCAGTGGAGTCGCGGCGAGAACGTGTCCACGGAGGATCTGCGCGTGGTGCTGCAGCGTTATCGGTCGTTCTTCCGCCGGCTGCTCTCCGCCTGATCGGCACGAGCGGCGGGGCAGGATGCTGCTCGTCCCCATGGCCTCGCCGCTCTACCGTCTGCCGGACGTGTCGTCTGGAACGAGCAGAGCGCGGTCCACGCCGGCCACCCCGTCGTCCACTTCAACGACAGCGACGCCGAACGCCTCGCGGGCGCCGCCGCCATCTGGAACCCACGGCGCGCCCTCCGCGATCGGCGAGGAGGGCGCAAACGCGCTGCGGTGAGGCGCCCCGAGCTGGATTCGAACCAGCGGCCTACTCCTTAGGAGGGAGTCGCTCTATCCGGCTGAGCTATCGGGGCACGCGCTCCGACCATCCTAATCCGACGCCGACGGGACGGCGGAGCAGGGGTATCCTGGCTGCCGGTCGCACCCGTGCGGGCGGCTCAAGGAACACCGGCGTGACCTGCGCACCGGCCGGTGTGGATTGCGGAATGGCATCGGCCGACGACCTTGTAGGTTGTCCGGCCCTAAAGGGGAATACGTGCCTATGCGCGCGCCCCTGCGCGCGCATCGGGAGAGAGGCTTCCAACTGAACATCGCAGCATCCAGCGGAGAGGCGCCCGCATGAGCACGGGCGCCGGCGCGAGCGACCTCCTGCACGCGGAGGACAGCGGCCTCGATCAGATCATCCGTGGGGAGCAGGCGGTCGCAGCCCGCTCTCCGCTCCAGCTGTTCTGGCGGCGGTTCCGCCGCGACAGGGTCGCGATGGGGGCGCTGACCTTCATCGTGGTCCTGATCCTGGTGGCGGTGTTCGCCGGCCCGATCACCAAGCTGTTGGGAGCGCCCGAGCCGAACGTCCAGCAGACGTCCGCGCTCGACGACTTCGGGCTCCCCGAGGGCCCGAGCTCGGAGCACCTGTTCGGCGTCGACCCGATCGGCCGCGACGTCTTCGCACGTGTGCTCTACGGCGCGCAGGTGTCGCTGACGGTCGCCTTCATCGGCACCGGGCTCTCGGTCGTCTTCGGGGTGATCCTCGGCACCGTGGCGGCGTTCTACCGCCGCTGGGTGGACACCATCATCGCCCGCGCGCTCGACGTGATGCTGGCGTTCCCCGTGCTGCTGCTGGGCCTCGGCCTCGCGACCGCCTGCTCCGGCCAGGACGGCTGCCTCGGCGGCCTCATCCAGCCCGGACTGTCGGTCGTGATCGCCATCATCGTGCTCGCGAACACGCCGTACGTCGCGCGGATCATCCGCGGCCAGGTGCTGTCGCTGCGCGAGAAGGAGTTCGTCGAGGCCTCGCGCTCGCTCGGAGCCTCCAACGCGCGGATCATGTTCCGCGACATCCTGCCGAACCTCGTGGCGCCGATCATCGTGTACGCCACGCTGTTCATCCCCGCCAACATCCTGCTGGAGGCCGCGCTGTCGTTCCTGGGCGTCGGCGTCCAGCCGCCCCGGGCCTCGTGGGGGGACATGCTGTCGGACGCGGTGTCGATCTTCGACTTCGCCTGGTGGTTCATGTTCTTCCCGGGCATGGCCCTGCTGCTGACCGTGCTGGCCTTCAACCTCGTCGGCGACGGGCTGCAGGACGCACTCAACCCCAAGGGCACGAAATCCACGTGATCCGAACCCCAGTCGTACCGAACCTCATGAAAGGACGCTTCATGCGACGGTCCTTCCAGTGGAGCCTCATCGCGTGCGCCCTGCTCGCCCTCACCCTCGGCGTTGCCGCCTGCGGCGGCGACGACGGCGGCGGCGACGAACCCGGGACCACGCAGGGCACGCCCGCCGAGGGCAAGCAGGGCGGCAGGCTCGTCTCGCTCTGGGCCGGCGACGTCGATCACATCGATCCCGGCATCACCTACTCGGATCTCGGCCAGCAGATCACGCGCGCGACCCAGAAGACGCTCTATCGCCCGAAGGTCGACGATGCGACCGTCGTGGAGCCGGATCTGGCCGAGTCGGATCCTGAGATCTCCGAGGACGGCTGCCGGGTCACCGTCAAGCTCAAGGACGGGGTCAGGTTCTCGCCCCCGGTGGACCGCGAGGTCACTTCGAGAGACGTGAAGTATGCGATCGAGCGCGGGTTCTTCAACTCGGTCAACAGCGGCTATGCCGGCGCGTACTTCGGCACGCTGCCAGGGGCGAAGGTCGGCGCCGAGCCCGGCACCAAGATCCCCGGCATCCAGACGCCGGACGATCTGACCGTGGTCTTCAACATGGAGCCCGCGGAGGGCGAGGACCGGTGCCCCGGCGGCGTGCTCGCGGGCGCGCTCGTCATGCCGCTCTCGGCGCCCGTACCCCCCGAGTACGCCAGGGAGTTCGACGCGGGGAACATCTCGACCTACGGGCAGAACCAGGTCTCGACCGGCCCCTACATGGTCGAGAACAACGAGTCGGGCGAGGCGATCGGATACCAGGCCGGCCGGCGCATCCACCTGGTGCGCAATCCGAACTGGGACGAGACGCTGGACACCCGGCCCGCGTACCTCGACGAGATCGACATCCAACAGGGCAATGACGACGCGACGGTGATGTCGCGCAAGATCCTCGAAGGCGAGAGCATGATCAACGGGGACCAGTCGCCGCCGCCGCCGATCCTCAAGCAGGCCCTCACCCGCCAGAAGGAGCAGCTCGCCCTCGTCCCGAGCGGCGGCGGACGGTGGGTTGCGATGAACACGACGATCGAGCCGTTCGACGACGTCAACGTGCGCAAGGCCGTCGTCGCCGGGTTCGATCGCGAGGCGATGCGACTCACTCGCGGCGGTGAGGTCATCGGCCGGATTCCCACCCACTTCATCCCGCCGGGGCTGCTGGGCTTCGAGGAGGCGGGTGGCATGGAGGGCTTCGGTCTGGACTTCATGTCCGCGCCGGGGGGAGACATGGAGCTCGCCGCCGAGTACTTCCAGAAGGCCGGGTACGACAACGGGAAGTACGAGGGCACCGAGGAGCTGCTCATGGTCGGCGAGAACGAGGGCGTCGACGCGCGGGCCGCCGAGGTCGCCGCGCAGCAGTTCGAGAAGCTCGGCTTCCGCGTCCGCCTCCGGCAGGTCACCGGCGACGCGATGTACACGAAGTACTGCAACGTTCCCGCGGCCAAGGTGGCGATCTGCCCGAACGTCGGCTGGCTCAAGGACTTCGCGGACCCGCAGACCTTCCTGGATCCGACGTTCAACGGCGACAACATCATCCCCACGAACAACTCCAACTGGGCTCAGCTCGACGTTCCCGAGCTCAACCGGCAGATGAACGAAGCGAAGTTGCTCACCGACACCGACGAGCGCGCCGAGGCGTGGGCCGAGATCGATCGGCGAATCACGGAGCTCGCCCCCGCGGTGATGTGGATCTGGGACAACCAGGCCAACATCCGCTCGGAGAACGTCGTCGGCGTGATCGACGAGGACAACGGCCACTGGTCGTTCGCTCACACGTCGCTCGGATAGCAGCACGGTATGGGGCCCCGCCGGGCGGCGGGGCCCCGGCCCCCTCCCACCCACCGACACCATGGCCGCCTACATCGTCCGCCGACTGATCTGGGTCTTCTTCCTGCTGTTCGTGGTCACGCTGATCACGTTCATCGTGTTCAACGTGCTGCCGGCGGCCGATCCGGCGCTGCTGCGGGCGGGGCGGCAGCCGTCGCCCGAGCTCGTCGAATCGATCCGCGAGCAGTTCGGCCTCGACGACCCGCTGATCGTCCAGTTCTTCCGCTACATCGGGGACATCCTGCCGTTCGTCGGCGGCGACGGCTTCAACTTCGGATTCTCGTACCAGTCCAACCAGGAGGTGCTGCCGCAGATCCTCGACCGCCTGCCGGCGACGATCTTCCTGACCACCGGCGCGGTGATCCTGTGGCTCTCGATCGGCATCCCGATCGGCATGGTCTCCGCCGTCAAGACCGGCTCGTGGCTCGACCGCCTGACGATGGGCATCGCGCTGATCGCGATCTCCGCGCCGGTGTACTTCCTCGGGCTGGTGGCGCTGTTCCTGTTCGACGACAGCATCGGCCGCTTCCCGTTGCTGCCCGGCAGCGGCGCCTACCAGGACGCGACGACGTTCTTCGGCAAGGCCGCGGCGCTGATCATGCCCTGGTGCGTGCTGTCGGCCGCCTTCGCGGCGATCTACGCGCGCTTCCTGCGGGGGAACCTGATCGACACGATGCAGGAGGACTACATCCGCACCGCGCGCGCCAAGGGGCTGTCGGAGCGGCGCGTGATCTTCCGCCACGGCGTGCGCTCGGCGATCACGCCGATCGTGACGCTGCTCGGGCTCGACATCGGCATCCTGCTCGGCGGCGCGATCCTCACCGAGACGGTGTTCAACATCCAGGGCATCGGGCGCTTCGCCTACGAGGCGATCGTGCGCTTCGACCTGCCGGTGATCCAGGGAACCGTGCTGTTCGGCGCGTTCTTCATCGTCATCATGAGCCTCATCGTGGACATCCTCTACGCCTTCATCGATCCGCGGATCCGCTACTGATGGCGGCCCCGCTGCTGGAGGTCGAGGATCTCCGCGTCCACTTCGAGACGGAGGACGGGCTGGTCAAGGCCGTCGACGGCATCTCCTACACGGTCGACCGCGGCGAGACGCTGGGGATCGTCGGGGAGTCCGGCTCCGGCAAGTCGGTCTCCTCGCTCACCGTGATGGGCCTCACGCGCGCCCGCAACGCGCGCATCTCGGGCACCGTGCGGTTCGGCGGCAAGGAGCTGCTGGGAGCGTCCGACGAGGACATGCGCAAGGTGCGCGGCGACGACATCGCGATGATCTTCCAGGACCCGCTGTCCTCGCTGCACCCCTTCTACAAGGTCGGCAACCAGATCGTGGAGGCGATCCAGTCGCATCGCGACGTCTCGAAGGCCCAGGCCTACGACCGCGCGGTCGAGATGCTGGGCCTCGTCGGCATCCCCGAGCCGCGCCGCCGGGCCGACTCGTACCCGCACGAGTTCTCGGGCGGCATGCGCCAGCGCGCGATGATCGCGATGGCGCTGGCCAACGATCCGAAGCTGCTGATCGCGGACGAGCCGACCACGGCGCTCGACGTCACCGTGCAGGCGCAGATCCTCGAGCTCATCGAGCGCCTCCAACGCGAGTTCGACACCGCGGTCGTGGTGATCACGCACGATCTCGGCGTGGTCGCCGAGATGGCGGACGAGATCGCGGTCATGTACGCGGGCCGGATCGTCGAACAGGGACCCGCCGACACCATCTTCAATGCGCCCGAGCACCCGTACACGTGGGGCCTGCTGAGCTCGATCCCGCGCATGGACGCCCCGCGCGGCGACGAGCTGGTGCCGATCCCCGGCCGCCCGCCGTCGCTCATCCACCTGCCCGGCGGCTGCTCGTTCCACCCGCGCTGTCCGTTCGTGCGCGACGCGCACCGCCGGGTCGAGCCCCGGCTCGACCCGGTCGACGGCAATTCCCGCCACAAGGTCGCCTGCCTGCTCGACTCGGGCACGCGCAAGCGGTTGTGGGAGGAGCTGCAGGCCGGCGTCAAGCCCGGGGACGCCCGCAGGGACGTCATCGGAATCGGGCGGCCGGATGCCGATCAGCCGTCTCAGGACGCGGGGCTCGACGCCCCGCGGAGGTAGCCCGGCGTGAGCGACAACGGGGTGCTCGTGGAGGTTCGCGACCTCGTCAAGCACTTCCCCGTCCGGCAGGGGCTGCTCCAGCGCCAGGTGGGCGCGGTGCGCGCGGTCGACGGCGTGTCGTTCGACGTGATGCGCGGCGAGACCCTCGGGCTCGTCGGCGAGTCCGGCTGCGGCAAGTCGACCACCGCGCGGCTCCTGCTGCGGCTGATGGAGCCGACGGGCGGCTCGGTCAAGTTCGAGGGCGAGGAGATCGCCCACATCAAGGGCGGGCGGCTCAAGGAGATGCGCCGCGGCATGCAGATGATCTTCCAGGACCCGTACTCGTCGCTGAACCCGCGCAAGACGGTCGGGACCATCATCGGCGAGCCCTTCACGATCCACGGCCTCGCCAAGGGCGAGGGCGAGCGCAAGCGGGCCGTGCGGGACCTGATGGACCGCGTCGGCCTCAACCCCGAGCACTACAACCGCTACCCGCACGAGTTCTCCGGCGGCCAACGGCAGCGGATCGGCGTCGCCCGCGCGCTGGCGCTGCGGCCGAAGGTGATCGTGGCCGACGAGCCGGTGTCGGCGCTCGACGTCTCGATCCAGGCCCAGATCCTCAACCTCCTGCGCGAGCTGCAGCGCGAGATGGGGATCACGCTGATCTTCATCGCGCACGACCTGTCCGTGGTGCGTCACATGTGCGACCGGATCGCGGTCATGTACCTCGGGCGGATCGTCGAGCTGGCGACCAACGAGCAGCTCTACTGCCACCCGCGCATGCCCTACACGGGCGCGCTGATGTCGGCCGTCCCGGTCCCGCAGCCGCGGCTTGCGGCGGCGAAGAAGCGCCAGGTGCTGGCGGGCGACGTGCCGTCGCCGGCCAACCCGCCGCCGGCCTGCCCGTTCCACACCCGCTGCTGGAAGGCGCAGGAGATCTGCCGCCAGGAGACGCCGCCGCTCGAGCCCAAGGACGGCGGGAACATCGCCGCCTGCCACTTCCCGCTCACCGACGCCGAGGTCCTCGAGCGGGTCCCGACGGCGCGGACCGCCTGAGCGGGGTCGCCTGCTCCTCCAACCGGGTCGACGCCGTGATTGAGTCGCCGGCCGTCCCGGGCCGGTCGCAACCGGCCTTCGCGCGTCAGCTCCGGGCGCGCCGGTGCAGGCGTGCGAGGCGCTCGTCCCACTCGGCGCCGACCGCGGCCATCCACTCCATCGCGTCCGCCAGCGGGGCCGGGGTCAGCGTGTAGCGGGTCTCGCGGCCCTCCCGGCGCGCCGTCACGAGACCCGCCCCCGAGAGGGCGTGGAGGTGCTTGGCGACGGCCTGGCGCGTCATCGGCAGATCGCCGGCCAGCCGCGACGCGGTCAGGCCCGGCTGCTCGGCGAGCGAGCGCAGGACCGCGCGGCGGGTGGGGTCGGCGAGCGCCCCGAAGACCTCGTTCAGGCCGGGCACAGCGCGGCCGCGGACGCCAGCGCGGACAGCTTCGGGCCCCACGCGAAGTCGCGGCGCTCCTCGGTCACGACGAAGCGCGTGCCGTCCACATGGTCCTCGAGCTGCCACCAGACGCGCGAGCCCTCCCAGGTGAACACGACCCGCTCGCCCGGCTCGACCTCCTCGACGACGCCCTCGCGGTCGTCGATCCGCAGCGGCGCGCCCTCCTCGGCCTCGAACTCGACCTCGTCGGCGAGCCACTCCCGCAACTCGTCCTCCTCGGTGACCAGCTCCCACGCCCGCTCACGCGGGACGGGGAGGACGATCTCGCGCGTAACGCAACTCATGGGTTGCGCATAGTACCATGGGCGAAAACATGCAACTGCGAGGTTGCGCCTTGTTCGCGCTCGCGAGCCCTCGCGAGCGCCTTGATCACCACGATCGGAGTCCGGCATGCCCCTCGTTCCCGTCGTCATCCAGCAGGACGCCCGCGGCGAGCGGTCGTTCGACATCTACTCGCGCCTGCTGCGCGAGCGCGTCGTCTTCGTCGGCAGCCCGATCGACGACGAGATCGCCAACGTCGTCGTCGCCCAGCTGCTGCACCTCGAGGCCGAGGATCCCGACAAGGAGATCGCGATGTACATCAACTGCCCGGGCGGCGTGGTGTACGCGGGGCTGGCGATCTACGACACGATGCAGTTCGTCAAGCCGGACGTGGCGACGGTGTGCTGCGGGATCGCCATGTCGATGGGATCGCTGCTGCTGGCGGGCGGGGCGCCGGGCAAGCGCTCGGCGCTGCCCAACGCACGCATCCTCGTCCACCAGCCCAGCGGCGGGTTCCAGGGGAAGGCGACCGACATCCAGATCCACGCCAAGGAGGCACTCGAGCTGCGGCGGCGGATCGAGGAGATCTACGCCGCCCACACCGGCAAGCCCGTCGGCGAGATCTCCGAGGCGCTCGAGCGCGACCGCTTCTTCACGCCCGATCAGGCGCGCGAGTTCGGCCTCGTCGACCGGGTCATGCAGTATCGCAACGGCTACTCCCCGTCGTCCTCGTAGAGCGACTCGCGGGCGAGCTCGGCCCCCGAGATGCCCCAGAGCGCGATCTCGAGGTAGTCGCCGCGGTAGGCGTCGGGCGCGATCAGCGTGTAGCGGTCCTCTGCCAGCCGGCACTGGTCGACGGCGAGGCCCGCCAGCTCGGCGGTCGCGACCGCGCCGCCGCGGACGAGTGGAACGCCCCACACGAGCGTCATCGCCGCCACCTCGCCGTTCTCGCCGCGCCAGCCGCTGATCACCTCCTCGCACAGGTCCATCTGCCACTCGGGGTGGCGGTCGGACGTCTCGTCGGTGAAGTCGGCCCACGAGTAGAAGTCGCCCGGCGCGTCGTCCGCGTCGCTGCGCGCGAAGGAGACGTAGCCGAACAGGTCGAGGTCGTTGCTCGTGCGCGTCGTGACGGGGACGAACGTCCGGCCTGCCCACGTGCGGTCCGGGAACCACCGCATCTCGCCCGGATCGCCCAGCTCGACGCCCTCGGTGTCGACCTTGAGGACGGCGGCCAGGAACTCGGCCTGGAGCGTGTCGGCCCAGGGGCCGTGGGGGAGCGGATCCTGGGGCGGCTCGGCCGCGAAGCGGCACACGAAGCGGTCCTCGGGCGGCATCGGCGGCGCAGACTACGGCACTTCGACGAGCAGCGTCACCGGGCCGTCGTTGACGAGCTCGACGTCCATGTGGGCGCCGAACAGGCCCCGCCGCGCGCCCAGCCGGTCGCAGAAGCGCTCGTAGAGCGGCTCGGCGTGCTCGGGCGGGGCGGCCGCCACGTACGCCGGCCGGTTGCCCCTGCGAGCGTCGCCGTAGAGCGTGAACTGCGAGACGCACAGCACCTCGCGGTCGGCGCCGAGCGGCTCGTTCATCCGCCCGTCGGCGTCGGGGAAGATCCGCAGGGCGCGCACCTTGCCGGCCAGCCGGTCGGCGTCGGCGGGCGTGTCGGCGTGCGTGACGCCGAGCAGGACGAGCAGCCCGGGGCCGATCTCGGCCACGCGGCGCCCGCCGGCGTCGACCGCCGCGCGGCTCACCCGCTGCACCAGCGCGCGCACGCCGTCACACGATGACGGACGCGGCGAGCAGGATCGGCACCGAGATCATCGTCGTCCACACGATCGCGCCGGCCGCGAACGGGATGTCGAGCCCGTAGGCGTGCGCGAGCACGACGATGTGCAGGCCGGCCGGCATCGTCGCGGCCAGCAGGAAGGCCGCCGGGAGGTCGATGAGCGGCGCCGCCAGCGCGAGCAGCAGCGCCGGCGCCACGAGCATGCGCACGACGATCGCGGCCCCGATCGGCGCGGTCAGCGGCGGGGGGAACCTCAGCGCTCCCTCCTCGGCCTCCTCGGCGAGCGTCACGCCGACTGCGAAGAAGCCGAGCACGGGCACGCTCAGGATCAATACCCGCGCGGCGTCGACCAGCACGTCCGGCGCCAGCGAGTCCGGGGCGAGCAGCCCGAGCACGACCGCGATCAGCGGCGGGTTGCGGACGAAGAACGCACGGACCCGCGCCCGCACGCCCTCGCCGGCCCTGGTCCCGGTGGCCGCCGCGATCGCGAACGAGCCGATGAAGAACACCGGCTGCTGCACGAGCGCGTCGTAGACCACGCCCTCGGACAGATGCTCGAAGCCGAGCACGGCGCCGACCACGGCCAGCCCCATGAGCCCGGTGTTGGCCTGCAGGCCGACGATCGCCAGCACGCCCGCCGACGGCGCCGGCAGGTGGAGGAGCCGGCGCGCGGTCGTCCAGCCCACGAGCGCGGCCAGCGCGAGCGCGATCCAGCCGAGCACGATTCCGAACCCGACGTCCGAGCTGACCTCGAGCCGCGCCATGTTGAAGAACGCGACGATCGGCATCACGACGTAGAGCAGGAACAGCAGGATCCGCCGCGCCCAGACGCCTGCGCGCGCCCCGGCGCGCCGCTCAGCCTCGACCCCCGCCGCGATCGATGCGGCGATGGCGAGGGCGATGAGGATCACGCGCGCAGGGTATTCAGCAGGCGCGGCGGGCGGCCGTGGCACGGCTGTGGCCGGGGTCGCTCCCTCGTCGGCGGCCGGAGGCCGGTCTCAGGTCTCGCGGAGCTCGGCGGCGGCCTGCTCGGGCGCCGTGATGCAGAGGTTCAGCCCGGCGCCGAGCTCGAGCCCGGCGAGATGGGTGAGGCGCGGCAGGATGTCGATCCGCCAGCAGAAGTGCTCGGCCCCCGAGGGCGCGGTGCGGACCCACAGGTTGATCGGCGGGCTGGCGCCGAGACGGCGCTTGAGCCGGCACAGCACGTCGTGCAGGAGCCCGGCGCCGAGCGGGCCGTCGTCCTCGAAGCGCGGGCGCGGGCGGCGGGGCGCCAGCAGGAGCTGGAACGGGACGCGCGAGGCGTACGGCGCCATCACGACCGCCTCGTCGTCGATGGCCACGATCCGCTCGCGGCGGCGGACCTCCTCCTGGACGAGGTCGCCGAGCAGGTCGCCGCCCATCGTGCGCGTCGCGTAGGCGGTGAACCGCTCTCGCTCGCGGGCGATGGCGGCGGGGACGAAGCGGAGCGCGTACAGCTGGGCGTGCGTGTGGGGGAGCGACGCGCCGGCCTCGCGGCGCTCATTGACGATCAGGTGGCAGCAGGCGCAGCCCGCATGCGCCCGCATGCGCTCGCGCCACGCCTCCATCGCCACCTGCACCTGCGGCGCCTCGAGGTCGCTCAGCGAGACCACCGGGTCGGGCGCATTGACGATCACCTCGTGGTGGCCGGCCGCGGCCTGGGCGGTGAACAGGTCGGGGACGGGCTCGCGCGCCGGCTCGTGCGCGTCCTGGGTCAGCGCCGGATAGAGGTTGGGCACGACGCGGACGGTCCAGCCCGGCGAGTCCGGCGCTCCGCCGTTCGGGCGCACGGCGTACACCTCGGGCGGCGTCTGGTGCTCATGGCCGAGAGCGAACGGATCCTTGTCCGGGTCGATCGGCGGCGGTGGCTGGATGTCGAAGTGGCCGCCGGGGCGGTCGGCGCGCGCCGCGGCGATGATGCTCCGCAGGCCGGTCAGCGGGTCGACGCGGAGCTCGTTCACCCGAGGTAGCGGTCGATGTCGGCCTCGAGCTCGGCGCGCGACGTGTACTCGCCGGCCTTGATGAACGCGGTCTTCCCGGTCGCGTCCACGAACAGGGTCATGGGGAAGAACTTCGGCGCCTCGAGCTGCCGCGCGATCGTCTCGTCCGGGTCCTCGTACGAGGGGTAGGGGAGCGGGCGCTCGGCGAGGAAGTCCTCGGCGGCCGGCCGCTTGTCGCCGGCGTTGAGGCCGAGGAAGGCGACCACCCTGCCGCGCGCCGTCGCCACCTGCTGGAAGATCGGGAACTCCGCGCGGCAGGGGCGGCACCACGAGGCCCACTTGTTGATCACGGCGGGGTGGCCCTCGAGCTGCGCGAGCCTGCGGTCGAACGCCTTCGCGCCGCCCTCCAGCAACGCGTTCGCCTGCTCGTGCAGGGCGGCGAGCGGTGCCGGCGCGCCGTGCAGCTGCCGCTTGGCCCGTTCGAGGTCGAACGTGGTCGGCTGCTCCTCGTCGCGCAAGCCGCCGGCCTGGGCGAGGCCGATCACCACGACGGCGACGAGGGCGACGGTTCCGAGCACGAGCAGCAGCCGGCGCATCGGGGATCAGGGTGGCAGATCTGCTTCAATAGGTAACTGCTCCGCGGGGACGACCGTTCGGAGGGCCGGCGGGCAGCGCACGGACCCTCTAAGCCCAGACGTTCCCTGCTGCACGCGAGACCGCGAATGGCGTAGATCGCGGTTTCCTCCCGACATCCACGCCTGCAATGGCTGAGACCACCCAAGTGGCCACGACGGCCACGCCGCTTCCATCACGCGACGACATCGAGCGGGCTTCGAAGTTCACCCGCGAGCCGTTCCTCTCCGAGGGAGAGGACGCCGCGGCCGTGCTCGCTCCCGGCACCGCCCACCGGCGGGCGTTCGACGCCGCCCTGGCGGAGATCGAGGCCGGCGGGGAGGCGCCGTCCGTGGCGTGGCGGCGGACGTTCTCGCTCCTGCTCGGCCTCGAGCGGCTGCTCAGCCAGGACGAGCCGTCGCTGGTCGACGGGACGGTGCTCTCCGCCCACCAGGTCGACGCCCTCTCGGGGACGCTGACCGCGCTGTACGCAGAGGCGCAGCGGAACGGCAACGGCAGCGGCAACGGCGCGGTCGGCGACGGTGACGTCGTGCTGGCGCCGGCGGGCATCCCGGGCGCCGAGGACGACGACGACGAGGACGAGCCGGACGAGCCGCAGGACTGGGAAGAGCCGGTCGCGGCGGACGAGGAGCAGCTGCCCGAGGCGCCCGAGGACCCGCACGCCGGCAAGCGCTTCTGGTTCGAGCACGCCACGGGCGCCGGCAAGACGGTCGCGGCGCTCGGGTTCGTGGAGGCGTCGCGCACCGGCGGGGTGCTCATCCTGACCCATCGCCGCAACCTGGTCGACCAGTTCCACGGCGAGCTGCGCGACCGCGGCTACGCCAAGCGGATCTCGCCGGCGCTCCTGAAGGGCCAGGACCGAGCGGACGGGCCGGTCACGGTCGAGACCTACCAGTGGTTCGTGCGCAACGCCGGGAAGATCTCCGACGCGTACACGATCGTGATCTGCGACGAGGCACACACCGCGCTGGGCGAGAAGACCTCCTCCTCGATCCGCCAGTGGGCCGGCCCGATCTTCATCGGCATGACGGCCACGGGCGCGCTGATCGCCCGCCACGTCACCGACCTGTTCCCGACGCAGACGTCACGCTTCGATCTCGCTCAGGCGGCGCGGCGGGGCGTGATCGCGCCGCTGCGGTGCGTCCGGATCCCGCCCGGGCCGGGCGTGCGGACGATCGCCAAGGTGCCGTTGCGGCGCGGCGAGGTCGACACCGAGTTCGACCAGGAGATGCTGGCCGAGCTGCTGGACCAGCTGCCGTTCAACCTCGCGGTCGCGGATCTCTACAAGACGCGCTTCAGCGGCGTGCCCGGTGTCGTGTACGCGGCCGGCGTCCGGCACGCGTACAACGTGGCGCAGGCGTTCCGGGACCTGGGGTTGAAGGCGCAGGCCGTCTCGGGCGAGACGCCGAAGCGCGAGCTGGCGAACATCCTGGCGCGCTACGAGCGCGGCGACGTGGACGTCCTGATCAACGCGCAGCTGCTCGCCGAGGGGTGGAACTCGCCCCGGGCGACGGTCTGCATGCACCTCGCGCCGACCGCCTCCAGGCGGATCTACCAGCAGCGGGTCGGTCGCGTGACGCGCCGGCAGCCGGGCAAGGAGGCGGGCATCGTCGTCGACTTCGTGCATCCGGCGACCAAGCACGACGACCCGGTCGTGACGCTGCACTCGCTCCTCGATCGGGACGTCTACCGCGGCGGCGCGATCGTCGTCGGCCCGGTGCGGCGGGGCCGCGGGCGGCGGCTGCGCGTCGAGCGCCGCGTGCTGCCGGTGACGGCCGACGAGAACCGCCGGATCGAGGTCTTCGAGCGCGAGCTGTGGCGGATCAACGTCGAGCACCTCGACTACGGCGAGCAGGTCCAGTGGGCGGCGCTGGCCGGCGCGCGCGTGG
>Ga0196962_10000574_pt1 | contig 14344 bp, 20 predicted proteins | sample S3v_20metaG_FD_183186 | JGI IMG/M metagenome (GOLD analysis project Ga0196962, IMG submission 183186) | Soil microbial communities from Anza Borrego desert, Southern California, United States - S3+v_20 | ecosystem: Environmental > Terrestrial > Soil > Desert | place: USA: California | collected... | reverse complement strand
TCGGGATCGCCGGTCGCGAGTCCTCTGCGCTGCTTTCCAACGAACTTAATTCCCACGTCGCACTCCTTCTCTCATGTGACTCTGTGCAGGCGAGCCAAGGTCCTTTCGCCAGCATCATTTTTAGGATAGTTAGATCCTCCAGATTTCTGTACGAGATTGTCCCTCGTCCCTGTCTAGGACTCGTCATTCTCTGTAAGAAGCGCGTAAGGGTTTGGTAAGAAGCCGTGATGAGCCCTAACGCAGCATGGCCGCCTCGTGGGCGGTTGATAAACTTGTTTGCGTGAACGTCAGGTTCCGGGTGTGGATGCCCCCGATCGCGGTGTTGATCGTGCTCGTGGCCATATTACTGGTGTTCGCCTACGGGATACCGACCGCAAGACAGCGGCTCGAAGAGCGGACCCAGGCCGTTACGCTGGCTCAAGCCGCCGCCACGGCGGATGCTATAACCGGGGAGGATCACCGAGCGTGGCAGAAGCTGCTGAACCTTCCGGAGACAGATGCGAGCGGGCAGATGTCGTCTGGGGACCAGACCCCAGGTGCGTTGCGCCGCTCGCTGGACCTCTACGCCACCGCGCCGCGGGCCGAGCTCCGGGTCGTCAACAGGGAAGGAGTGGTCGTCGCCCGAGAGGGGGAGCGCCTTTTCTCGCCTTCGCCGGAGATGCTCCGCAAGGCCGCCAGCGGAGAGCGATTCTTCGAGAGGACGGAGGGCCTCAACATAGCGGTGGTTCCAATCCTGTACGGTGGAGAGCTCGCCGGAGGGGTGGTGTTGGCCACTAGGCAGTGGGAGGCGGTCGTCTACGAGCCATTCCTGCGCAGTGGCTTGGAGGCCGCGGTTCTCGCCTCGCTCATCGGCGGCGGCCTGATGTTCTTGCTGGCCGTAATGCTCTCGAGGAGGGTCGAGCGCCTGAGTTCGGGCGCCCGTCTGATAGAGCGCGGCGATCTGTCGCACCGGATCAAGCCCGGTTTCGGCGACGAGTTGGGCACTCTAGCCAAGGCGCTGAACTCGATGGCGGCCAACCTGGAGGAATCCTTCGGCCGGCTGGCCGAGAAGGACGCAACGCTTGGTGCAATCCTGAACAACCTCTCCGAGGGCGTGATTGCGACTGACGTGCGAGGCACGGTGGTGTTCGCCAACCCAGCGGGCCGGGCAATGCTCGGCATGGGCGAAGGGGACGCTGAACTCCCGAGCCCCTGGGAGGACTTCGACCTGCGCGAGGCGGTCGCCAGCAGCACCCGCAAGCGGGAGGGCGGGGAAGCCAGCGTGCGGGGAGGAAAGTCCTTCTTGCGGATCAAGCTCGAGTACGTGCCGAACCTGGGTGACAGCGGCAAGGAAGGGGTATTGATCGTTGCCCAGGATCTCTCGGAGGGGCGTCGACTCGAGGAAGCCCAGCAGAGGTTCCTCGCCAATGCGGCCCACCAGCTACGCACCCCGCTCTCTGCCATCACCTTCGCCGCGGAGCTCTTGACGGCCAAAGGCGACGATCCCGTCGCCCGTCGCCGCTTCTTAGAGCACATACTCACCGGGGCCGAGAGGATGCGGCGGCTCTCCGACTCCCTCCTCAAGCTCGCTCGCGTCGGCTGGGGCAGGCGAGAACCGGAGCTGGAACCAGCCGATCTCGCGGAGGTTGCCTATGTCGCGGTCGGGGTGGCGAATCCCCTGGCCGAGGCCGCAGGACTCGAGGTGACCGTGGAAGGGGAGGCAGCATGGGTTGTCGCCGATCCCGCGCTGCTCGAGGAGGCGCTCCTGATCCCCATAACCAATGCCATCCAGCATTCGGAACGCGGCCAGATGGTGCGATTGCGTCTCTCTGGGACCTCGGTGACCGTCGAGGACAGAGCAGGAGGCATAGCCGAGGAGGATCTCCCCCACATCTTCGAGCGCTTCTACTCGGGGAAAGGCCTCTCTGGCAGTTCTGGCCTCGGCCTGCCGATTTGCAAGGATCTCGTGGAGAGAATGGGCGGCGAGGTCTCGGTTCGCTCCGAGAAGGGCGTGGGGACAGCCGTGAGGATAGAATTGCCGGAGGCCGAACCGGATGCCTAGGCTGCTCGTAGTGGAAGACGACGACTCCATGCGGGATATGATCGGCTACGCGCTCGCCGAGGAAGGTATGGAGATCGAGGCAGTCGCCGACGGCGAGAGTGCGCTCGAGGTCTTCTCCAGCTCGGGACCTTTCGACCTCGTGATACTGGACGTTATGCTCCCAGGCGTAGACGGCGTCACCGTCTGCAAGGAGCTGACTTCGAAGAGCGACGTGCCCGTGATCATGCTTACTGCCCGCGATGACGAGACGAGCGTCGTGGTTGGCCTCGAAGTTGGGGCCGACGATTACATCACCAAACCGTTCAGCTACCGTGAGTTGGTCAGCCGCGTCCGCGCGACCCTAAGGCGCCGACGCATCGACGCCAAGGCTTTATCCGAGCAGAAGCGCCTGGAGTTTCCGGGCCTGTTGATTGACTTGACACGTCGCCAGGTGGTCGTGCAAGGTACTCCTAGAGAACTAACCGCCGCGCAGTTCAATATCCTCGCGCTCCTCGCTTCCCACCCCGGGAGGGTCTACAGCAGGGGGCAGATCATGGAGACTGTGTGGGGCAGCGAGTTCTTCGGGGATTCTCGTGCAGCGGATATGCAGATCCGCAATATACGCGAGAAGATAGAGCCCGACCCCAAGTTGCCCCGCTACGTGCTGACCGTGCGCGGAATGGGCTACAAGTTCGCCGAGATTTAGTGCTCCTCGAACGCCCGTTGTGAGCATGACAACCGCGCCTATCGAGTCGTTTCACTCGCAAGCCCGCTCCTCACGGCCGGTAGCATGCGAGCTTGTCAAGTCTTCTCGTTTCGACAACTATGTTATTGGAGCTCCTGTCGAAGCAGGAAAACTGAACGGTGCACTCAGCGCAAAGACCGCGGCGACGTAACTTGCTTCAAGGGTCCTTAATAAGACCCTTACTCGATCCTGACCGCCACTTACCAGGCCCTTACGAACCGGCGGTACGCTTGTGTCGGCGCGGAGGGGAGGAGTCGTTAGTAGACGACCCATCCTCATGTGGGACGGTTCGTATGCGATCACGGTTCCCGCGTAGGAGGTGACAATGGTGTCGAAAAACAGGGCCTCTCGGAGATCATTCTGGCTGATCGCCACACGGGCGCACGACGGGATGGAGGTGTTGACCATCGCTGCCGGCGGCGAGACGGTGCTCCCCATCTTCAGCTTCCGGGAGGAGGCCGAGCTCTTTCTCTACCTTGAGGCGAAGGGCGCGGACTGGTGGCCAAGGAAGACCAGTACCGGAGAGCTCGCTTCGTTGCTATTGGGGCTCTGCGCATGGGTGGACAAGGTAGCACTCGATCCGTTGCCGAGTCTTGGGGAGAAGGCGATCCTCGGGCTCGTGAGCACGGGTCGAAGGCACTTCGTGCGCCACCTGCTCGGTGAGGTTGCAGCGCACTCCGAGCGCAAAAACCGGTCCGGACTCGAAACGGGGTATCCCAACCTCGCTCGTCTCCGGAGGGGACAAACGAGGCCCGCGCAGCCTGTAGGGTGACCATGAAGCTTTATCTCCCATCGCCGAAGGAGGTCGATAGGTTATGTCTACGAGCTATCTGCTGAGCACAAAGATGCTGCTGGCCACCGACGGCTCTGAAGAGGCTGAGCTGGCCACCAGGTCTGCCGTCGAGTTAGCCGATAGAACCGGCTCCGAGCTTCACGTGGTCTACGTCGAGCCGCTGCCCGACTTTATGAAGAAGAACGACGCTGGTATGCTGGGTTACGACCTTGAACTCTACGAGAAGATCGAGGAAGAGGGCCGAGAGAAACTCCGAAGGCTCACTTGGGGAGTGAAAGTCGCCGGAGGGACCGTGACCCGCACTCACCTCAGGATGGGAGCAGTGGCCGAGGAGATCTTAGACTTGGCCGGGGAATTGGAGGTAGACCTGATCATCATGGGAAGCCGCAGGCTGCGCAGGATAAGGCGCGCCATCGTCGGTAGCGTCTCCGAGAGCGTATTCCGCCGCGCCCGCTGCCCGGTGATGGTGGTACGTCCGAAGGGCAATCCACCTAGTCGACGAGGCGGCGGTCGGCCTCGTGCAAGGCGCGCACTCTTCGAGCTGCCTCGCTTCTCTTCGCCGTACGGGAAGATCACGAAGGCTCCCGCCATACCGCCCGAACGGTAGATGGGTCGCGGTGCAGATAAGGTCGACGAGGCGGCATAGCTAGCTTAGCCGATCCCTCGAGAGCTCTATCCGCCGGAACCACTCCTCGAGGCAGCATGGCACAGGAGCTTAGCTCGGGCGGTCTTGTACTCGCGAATCTCTAAATGACGCTTATGCAGCTCATCACTAAGCCCACGCTCTCGAGAGCAGCCTCCACTGAACCGAGGTCACCGACGTCGACCCTGGACTTCGTACGCCGTGCCCGAGCTCGGCCGCGAGCTGAGCAGACTTCTCGGCACTCCGGCCTGCCACGACGACTCGACCCGAGTAGAAAGGCGCGAGATCCGCCGCGATGCGGCGTCCCACGGTCCCGTAGCCGCCGGTGATCAATATGTCAGTGCCCTTCAATATGCGCTCCAACTACTTTGGCGCGCAGGGCGTCAGTCTCCGGGGCTAACGCGCTCCGTGGAGTTCGCAACCGCGGACAAGATGACCCATGTATCCCCCGACGGCACGCCCCGCACGAAGCCGAGGTGGTCCCACACGAAGAAGGCCTCCCAGCCGGCCGCCTCGGCAGCACGAGCCAGGCGGACCGCCACACGCGGATCGGCGTCCTCTTCCAGGTTGGCCGTCACTATACCGTTACGCATCTGGCGTTGACCTCGTTTTCGACGGTCATCGGCGGTGTGCCCGGATACTCAACCCGGCCGTCGAGGACCAGATCGACGCCGTAATGTGTGACGGACGTCTCGGTCATGAGCAAGGCCCGGGCGAGCTGGCGGATGCCAAGGTCACCTACTGCCTCGACACCGGCTCCTAGGATCTTGGGGGCTACACAGACGACGAGCCGGTCGACCAGCCGGGCTTGCAGGAGCGCGGTAATCATCTGCGCTCCTCCTTCCACGAGCACCGAGCCAACGCCCCGCTGGTGTAGCGCTGCCAGCAGGGCGATAAGGTCCACGCGTCCTCCGGCGCTGGTCGGTAGGCACAATACGGTGGCGCCGAGGGCACGAACCTCGTTGCGCTTGGCAACGGACGCACGATCGTTCACGGCGAGGACGGTGCCGGGGGCGGTTCCCTCCTTGAGGACGGCGGCGGTGGGCGGCGTGCGCAAGGTGCTATCTACTACGACGCGCAGCGGATCACGCCCCGTGGCAAGTCGGACCGTCAGGCGGGGATCGTCCTCGCAGACCGTGCCGACGCCGACCATGATCGCGTCGTGCTCGGCGCGTAGTTCGTGAGCGAAGCGCAGCGACTCCGGGGCGCTTATCCATCGAGAGCTGCCGGTTGAGGTGGCCAAGCGTCCGTCGAGCGTCTGGGCGTAGCTAAGGGTGACGGCCGGCCGGGGCATCAGAATCTTCTTCGTGGTATCCACGTCGTTCACCATGTTCTTAAGCCGATACTTCGCGCACGGCTTCGAGCGCCGCGGCTTCGGGGGAAAGGTGGCCCATCTTCTGCCTCTTCGCTTTCAGATAGCCGACATTCGAGGGGTTCGGCGAGATCACTAAGGGTACGCGCTCCACGACTTCGACGCCGTAACGCTCGAGCCCTTCGATCTTTGCCGGGTTGTTGGTCAGTAGGTGGACCCGTCTAACGCCGAGGTCGAGTAGCATCTCGGCGGCGACCCGATAGTCGCGCGCGTCCTCCGGCAATCCCATGGCATGGTTCGCCTCGACCGTATCCAGACCCTGCTCCTGGAGCGCGTAGGCGGAGATCTTCTTGGTAAGGCCGATGCCGCGACCCTCCTGCCTGAGGTAGAGGAGGACGCCGCACCCCTGCTCCTGCAATAACCGCAGGCTGTCGGCCAGTTGTTCTCCGCAGTCGCAGCGAGACGAGCCCAAGATGTCGCCCGTTAGACATTCCGAGTGCGCACGTACCAGAACCGGACCGCCGTCGTCGATCGCTCCTGTGGTGATCGCCACGTGTTCTTTGTGATCGGCTGCGTTGTAGACGAACATCTCGAAAGCGCCGTAACGGGTCGGAAGATCTGCTTGGGCGACTCGTCGGGTACCCGACGTCATCACACCCGTCCCTCCTCCAGTTGAACGGCCCTCTCCGCCGCTCGGAAACCGGCCTTTGAATGGGTGCCGTCGCAGAACGGCTTGTTCGTAGATCCCCCACAGCGGCAGAGCGCAACAGTCGCGCGCTCGGTGCGAAACTCATTGCCCTCAGCATCGAGCAGCAATACCGGACCCTTCACCAAGTACGGCCCGTTATCGAGAGCTGTGATCTTCGTTTGATCAGTCATAGTTACCCTCCTCATTCTCTAGTTACCTGCGCCGGATCTTCGTTGAGTTCCTTCAATAGAGAGTTGCGCTCATCAACCTCCCCTCCAGGTCCATGGTCGTCTCGGCACGCCGTATTCCTTCTGTTCCAATCTCGTAAGGAGTCCGACGTTGATAGCCGCGGCCAAGGTGTGCATAACGGCCAACGTCCCCGCAGAAGATCCCGTGACGCCCGCTACGGCAATCGGAAGGAAAGAAAGAAGAAGTCCGATGGCCGCGATTCCCCAGAAGACGCGCATCGGGCGCAGGGTGACCCGGTCGATCACAGCGAACAGTACAGCTGCACCGACCGCGCCAGCTACGCTGGCGGCCACGACCTGACCAAACGTTACCGCCTCGTCGGGGGGAATGACGACCGGGCCGAATAGGGACGACGCTACCGCGAGCACAAGCACATTGGCTATCGCCGAGAAGACTGCAGCCAGCACACCGACCCTAACAGACGCCCGGAGGCGACACGCTCTACCGTCCTGGTCTTGGATGCCGTATGTTCCATTACGCACCTCCTTAAAGGTTGTCGTTGCCTCCACAGCACTCTATACAGGTTACGATAATATGTCAAGCAAAAATTTGATTTATTAGAAGAATTTGATTTACTTGCTATACTGGCAACGATTAAAGGAAGGATCAGCATGGTTAGTAATCGGGACGAGAGGTTCTTCGAGAGCAACAGGGGGCAGATCGTTACGCTGCTCAGGCGGTCTGGTCGCACTGTCGAGGGCCTCGCTCGGGCGCTAGATCTCACGGACAACGGCGTTCGGGCGCACCTTGCCATTCTCGAGCGCGACGGCATTGTGCGGCAGCGAGGTACGGTGCGCCGCAGCAGTGGCGGCGGCAAGCCCGCTTACATCTACGAGCTGACGGAGGAAGCCGAAGACCTCTTCCCCAAGGCCTACGAGCCTGTGCTTAGCCGGCTGCTGGATGTTCTATCCACCCGGGTTGGATCCGAGGAATCGGAGGAGCTACTGAAGTCGGTGGGTCGCCGCCTGGCGGAAGAGCATTCCGTAAGAATGAATGACGCACACGCGCGGCTTGAGTCGGCGGTTGAGATATTCAACGAGCTGGGTGGTCTTGCCGAACTCGAGGAACGAGACGGTATGTTAGTCATCCGCGGTTATAGCTGCCCGCTGGCTGGAGTGACGCCGGATCATCCGGAGGTGTGCCGCATGGCCGAGACCTTGATCACCGAGCTGGCGGGCGTGCCGGTCTACGAGCACTGCGACCGGGGTGAGAGACCACGGTGCTGCTTCGAGGTGGCGACCTCCAACGGCACCGAACGGCCCTAGCGAGGTCTTGTTCAAGGCGAGCTGGCGCACGGTTTTTAGGAGCAGCCCTTTCTCGGGCTTCTACTTCAGGCGGTAGAAGGCGCCCAGGATGGCGCCGTAGAGGAGGTGAGCGACGATCACCGTGATCGGCGTGCGCCGACCGTAGTTTAGGGCCATGAAGCCTGGCGGTTCTAGTTGCTCGGTAGGCGTCGGCCCCTGCTGCTCGTTCGCCATCCGCGGGTGCATCGCAGGCAGCGTTGGCATGGCCGCGACCAGCACGTAGAGCGCATGCACCAGGCCTATGGCTCCTCCTAGCCACCAGGTTGCCCGGCGCCAGCTCTCGAAGGCCGCGGCGTAAACGCTGGCGAAGATCCAGCCGTTCAAGAAGTGGACTCCGAAGCCTATCAGTTTCGCCCGGTCTCGGTTCGGCGTGAACATGGTACCCAGCATAAAGGGGAAATTTATCCTGCTCAGACCGAGCCCCTGGCTACCGGCCATCAAGGTCGTCAGGATTACCGTGCCTACAAACCCCCAAAGCGAGACGCCGCGCTTGTTCATGTCGGATCCTCCGTTGGTATATCGTTCGATGAACGCTTAACAATCGCGAGTGCACTCCCATCACGGTATTCGCCGAGCGTGAGCGCCGCGTTGATGAGACCGATGTGTGTGAACGCCTGCGGGAAGTTCCCGAGTGCCGCGCCGGTGTGAGGGTCTATCTCCTCGGCGAATAGGCCCACGTCGTTCGCGTAAGCGAGCAGTTGTTCGAAAGCCTGGGTGGCTCCTTCGATGTTGCCACCACGGGCCACACATTCCACCGCCCAGAAGCTGCAGATGCCGAAGGCGCCTTCTCCGGGCGGGAGCCCGTCGTCGGTACCCGTCTCGTAGCGGTGGATCAGCTCGCCAGTGGCAAGCTTCTCGTGGATGCGGGCGCACGTGGAACGCATCCGCGGGTGTGCGCCTTCGATGTAGCCGTAGAGTGGTAGGGTCAGCAGACTCGCATCCATCTCCTCGCCGTCGAAGGTGCGTGTGTAGCTACCTATCCTTTCGTTGTACCCATGAGCCTCGATCTCTTTCCGGACCTCGTCCCGATTGGCGCGGAAGAGGTCGACCGAGACATCCAGATACCCGGCTTCGTGCATCTCGATGAGGCGATCGAGCGCGACCCAGCACAATACCTTCGAGTGGGTGTTATGGAATCGGCCGGAGCGCCCCTCCCAGATCCCCTCGTCCGGTTCGCGCCAGCGCTTGCACACCGTACGACCGAGACCGTCGAGCATCCGGCTAGTGTCACGGTCGACGCGCCCGCCGCGGTCCAGGAACCGGGCGGCGCCGTTGATGACCTCTCCGTAAACGTCGAGCTGGAGCTGGCCCTGGGCGTCGTTGCCGATCCGCACCGGGCGAGACCCCGCATAGCCTTCCAGATGCACTAATTCCCGTTCGGGTAGCCTCGCCTCGCCGAACACGTCATAGAGCACGTGGAGCTCGGGCCAGGTCAGGCGTGTGGCGTGCAGCAGCCAGCCGATATAGGCTTCCGCCTCCTCCCGGTAGCCGAGGGCGTACAGAGCACGCAGGGTGAACGAGGCGTCGCGTAGCCAACAGTAGCGGTAGTCCCAGTTCCTAACGCCGCCTAGGGCTTCGGGGAGGGAGGTGGTCGGCGCCGCTACCAGAGCGCCGGAGGGGGCGTAGGTCATTAGCTTTAATGCCACGGCGCTGCGCACAACCGCGTCGCGGTATGGTCCCTCGTATGTACAACGGTTCGCCCACTCCTGCCACCAGCGAACTGTACGCTCGATCCTCTCGCGAGCGGCTTCACCGAGTGGAGCAATCACGGCCGGGGCCTCCCTGCTGTACGTCAAAGAGAGGTACTTGCGCTCTCCTGTCCGGATCCGGACTGCCCCGCTGGCTCCTCGACTATCGCCTTCGAGCTCCAGAGGTAGCTCACTGCGGAGGATAAGGGCAGCCCCTCCGACTTCGCACCGCAGGCTGTGATCCCACTGCCGCTCGAGCACCGGGCGGGTCAGACCATAGTCAAGACGGGGGCCGTAGAGAACCTCTACCTCGACCTCTCCATCGATGCCTTCGATCTCGCGCAGGACCTCGTGCTCAGGGGTGAGAGATGCCCGCTTGTCTTCCTCGGAAGAGACCGACATTAGATCTCGCAGGACGAAGGCTCCGCTGGGGCATCGGAAGGTGGTCTCGAGAACGTTGGTGTCGGGGAGGTAGCGGCGTTCGGAACTATACTCCCCGACGGGCCGAATACGGAAGCGGCCGCCCTCTCTAGCGTCCAGTAGGGCAGCAAAGACGGACGAGCTGTCGAAACGGGGTAGACAAAGCCAGTCGAGCGAGCCGTCCCCGGAGATGAGCCCCGCACTCCGGCAATCGCCGATGAGGGCATAGTCATCTATAGGCGGGTAGCCAAAGCTTTTTGAGGTACGATCAGGCGACATATCTCAACTTCCTTTACAGGAGCGCCGGACCGGTCCGGGCCGGCGCTCATTTACCGCTAGCAAGACGGCAGCTGGTCCGCCACCGAGATCGGCAGATCCATAGTGTGCACGATCGAACCACTCGTCGCCCGTACCTTTACGGTAGCATCACCCAACTCTGCATCACCGCTTGCCTGCAACTTGAACGGGGTGCCCACAGCGCTCCTGCGGGGCACGGTAAGCTTCGTTGCTGTCTGCGAGGTCACCCCGGCCGGTAGGTCCAGAACCTCGAGCCTCACGTCCCCGCTAAAGCCGTTCAACGAGACCAGGTCGATGCTGTTGGAGTCGTAGAAACAGCTGAACGACCTGCCGACGTAGCGAGGTTCTACCGCGGTCGTGCAATTGGCACAGCTCGACAACCCGCCGCGAACCACGTAACCCACGAAGGAAGGCGGCTTGTAGTTCGCGGTGAGAGCGAAGTCCGCTGCAGAGCCAGAGGAGCCACTCGAGCCGCTACCAGAGCTACCGCTACCGGAGGTGCCTCCCGAACCGCTGCCGCTCCCCGCCACCGCGGGTGCGCTCGCGGCTATCAGCAGTCCGAGGGCGAGAGCACCCGCCGCCAACACGACGAGCACTAGCCCTGATCTACCCGTCCACTTCAAAGACATTTGATTCCTTTCTTTGCCAAGCGCCAGCAACACCCTGGAGGCTTGTTGCAGGCTTTCATCGTCCACATAACCCCGTAAGGCGTCCTACCCCAAAGTCAATGTCACCTCCCTTCGCATTCGCCTCTTAACATGCTGCATGGCAGTAACGGTAGCATCGGTCCTATAATAAATCAAGTATTTATTTGATTTATTGAATTAGAATCTCCTGCGAGACATGTGTGTGGGAAGTGGTGGTCGATCGTGACCGTCCCGCCGGCAGCTTGCGCATGCGCCGTTTCGTACGGTGATCAAACTCTCTGCGCGTCCTGAGAACTCGCCGGTTCTCTTTTCAGCGAGCTTTTCTGCAAGCCCTGGCTCCACACCAGCATTGCACTATTACTGGCTACGTTTGTCGCGCGGGGCTTGCTGAGCTTGCGCTCGAAGTGGGCGTGGCGCTGGTTTGGCGCCTCTCGGGCAGCACACCGCGCCGGATGACCACGGTTGTCTTGCCCTCCCCCGGGACGACTCCCGGAGCCGGCCCTGAATGCCTGGGTGGTGTGCCGTTGGTCCGTCCCGTCTTCGCCCCGAATGAATCGCCTCCGGCTACCGTCGGGATGGGTTCGGTTCGCCGCGCTGGGGACACGCCGTTGCGCGTCAGTTTAGGTTCAGGATGACGGTTTTGAGTTCGGTAGAAGTCTCCATCGCGTAGGGTCCCCCGACGCGTCCGACGCCCGAGTGAAAGCCGGCCTCTTTTCTGTGGCTTGCCCTGTGTTGCACCGTATTGCGCTCCCGGTGGTATCAGAGTGGTATCAATATTACCTCGACGCCGTGCTTCACCGGATCTGACCAGCCCACCGCCGGACTACGTAGCAAGTGCTGTAGGTTGAAGAGTCTGATGGAGGATCGGTATCTACGGCACTCGTGTTTCCGTTTCCCTATTTGCTATTCTTCGAGCCAATCGGTGATCATTCGGCGGCTGGTGTGGATGTCGATGTGCTTGGCCCGTCCGGTACCGGAGTTGACGAACTTGTGTGGTGCGCCTGTCGGGGCGATCACGATCTGGCCGCCGGTGGCCTTAATGGTTTCCTTTCCCACCGTGAAGGTGAGCTCGCCCTCTTGCACCACGAAGACCTCATCGTAGGGGTGCTTGTGCAGATCTGGTCCCTTACCGGGGGCCGTGTCGGAAAGGAAGAGCGAAACATCCACGTCGCCGTATTGGTAGCCCTCGAACGTGTACACGCTCCCGTTATTGGGAAGCTCGTAGTTGCTGATTACCTGGGCCATGTTTCCTCCTTTGTCTTAATGACCCCGGGACCCGAGTCGAGGTCCCGACGATTGCTTGGCGAACGCTAGCCCGAGCGGCGAGCCAGCCGGACTCCGGCTAAGCCGCTGACCAACAGCCCCGAGAACCGCCCTGCCGGAATGAACCACGCCGCGGGCTCCCAAACAAGGTAGAGCGGCGACAGCGATCCCGAGGCCGCCGAAGCCAGCCCGGCTAACGCGAGCGGCCGGGGAAGCTCGCCGGTGCTCAGCTCGGCCAGCCCGAGGGAGCCGATTAGCACCCCGAAACCGGCACCGTGCACCGGCCCGCCGGCGGCGAACATGAGCTTGTGCAGCAAGACGGCGCTGACCTCCTGCTCACCCCGCCGACCGGTAAGCGCCGCACTCAGGAGCGCCCTCCCCTACACCCTGCGCCAACACTCGCTTACAACTCTGGGGAAGCCTGCCCTCAGCGTCTACTGCCGACAACGCGTATCGTCCTGCCTATCCAGAAGACACTCCAGGCCGCGAAGGCGATGCCGGCCAACGCAAGGCGTGTGACGTCCAGCACCGGTTCAAACCCCACGCCATCGGCAGAGATGCGAACGTAGCCTTTGGCAGAGGCCCGGCCGCCTGCGCCACTGCCACCCCCGCTGCCTTGTTCTGCCGTGCTGGGGCTGCCTTCGGTCCCTTCGCCACGGCCCCGAACCATACCCGTAGCCGAAAGTGAACCGCACCTCGGCCCCGGGGACTACGGTCACGTTGCCCTCCCTGATCGGCTCCCCGAACACGGCGCCCACTCCTAGTACATCTACCATCTTCTTGATCGACTCAAGGTTGGGTCTCGCCTCGTCGTTCATGCGATCACCTCCACAACGTTTTCGTTGGGCCCAATGCACGATCGCTCAGCGCAGGACCCTTGCCACGACTTGAGATGCTACCGCGACCAGCAAGGCAACTCCGGCCAGACCCCACAGGATGAGGCGTGTGTTGTCGGGCGTGGGTACGCGATGTTCTCGTCTGTCACACTCGTGGATGATCACCGCTCCGGGCTCGGCCCGCAGCTGCACCCCTGCGCCGCCAGCCGACCCGTCACCTCCCGCGCCGCGCCGACCCGCTCACGCGAACGGCGGGTCGGATCATCCGTCCTCCGACCTCTAGGGGCTCGCCTACGATACGTTCCGAGAACTTCGAGTGCGATCGGAGCAGGTGCCGAATTGCAGACTTCATCTGGTTCTCCTCTCCTTCCACTTACTCTCGCGACTATCAACGAAGGTTGGCCCATCTCCCTCCTCTCTCACCAATACTACGCAGGTAGAGGATGAGGAGGAGCATGGCCGCTATCGCCATGAGGGCGACCATGACGAAGAGAATGGCGTCGAAAGGACCGATCTCCCAAGCAGCGCAAACCTTTGGCGTTACTAACTTCGCGTGGGCCTCCAGTTACGTGCTCAGCATACCTCTGGGCGGAGCGCTAATCGATCCCCGGGACGACGCTACCTTCCACCACTCAGGGTAGCCTGCCTCACGATGTTGCTCTTGGTGTGGTGGGTGGCTTGTAGGGCCTCCGATCAGAAAGACGCCGCGCCAGCTTCAGCGACCTCCTGGTCCTGCTCCACGGTGCCAGTGCTCACCCCGATGGCACCCACTATCTCGCCGTCTCGCACCAGCGGGATGCCCCCGGGGAATACGACGAGTCGCCCGCCGTGGGCGTCGCTCAGGCCGAAGATGGGGCCGCCAGGCCGCGTATCCTCTTGCAGATGAGCCGTCTGCTGCTGGAAAGCGATGGCAGTGTAGGCTTTGTTGATGGAGATCGTGATGCTCCCGACGAACGCCCCGTCCATCCTGACATGCGCCTTGAGGTTGCCACCGGCGTCCACCACCGCGATGTCCATCGGCTGCCTGATCTGCTCGGCCTTCCGCTGGGCGCCGTCGATGACCCGCCGCGCCTCCTCCAGCGTTATGGTCTCCTTGGTCTTCGCGACATCCGCCATAATCTCCCTTTCCCGTCGCTCTCTGTCGATGCTCACTCTAGAGCCCTTGCGCAGTGATCTCGCCCAACGTACGCTGGCACGATCTCAGACACACGGCTCTATCCTCTTGATCTATTGTGGTACCCAGCCGACTCCAGTCCAATACCTGCTCGGCACGCCGACACAACCATGAATCTTGACCGCTACTCGCGCCTGATACCCAGTATGGGAAGACATGCCGCCGACAGTATGGACGAGGCCTTGGGATAAATTCTACTGCTGCCAATCCCCTGGTGGAGCGAGCAGGACATTCTATCTTTCACAGTATTTGCAGGTAAAAGAGA
>Ga0196962_10000573_pt1 | contig 14375 bp, 7 predicted proteins | sample S3v_20metaG_FD_183186 | JGI IMG/M metagenome (GOLD analysis project Ga0196962, IMG submission 183186) | Soil microbial communities from Anza Borrego desert, Southern California, United States - S3+v_20 | ecosystem: Environmental > Terrestrial > Soil > Desert | place: USA: California | collected... | reverse complement strand
GCCGCCCGGAGGCTCGGGCAGCCCGGGCACGCCGAGCGAGAGGATCGCCGCGGAGGCGGGGGCGGACGGCACGGGCTCCCGGCGCTCGGAGGGCGTCGCCAGGCGCGGAAGGGGGCGCCACTCCCACCAGAGCAGCCGCTCCCGGCGCACCCCCACCGGCCGGCGCTGGACGTTGAGCTCGAGCACGATCGCTTCGTCGGCCTGAGGGCTCACCGCCTGCAGCAGGCGCGAGCGCAGCACGCGCTCGACCGCCTCGCGCAGCTCGGGGTCGTCGATCTCGACCGGGGACTCGAAGGACCCGGCGAGCATCTGCCGGTCCACGCCTACGGCGAACTCGTCGACGTCGCGGACGCGGTGGGCGCCGCGCAGCAACTCGAACTCGCCCCGGCCGCTGCCGGAGAGCACGAGGTTCCCGGCGAGCAGCGTCTCCTCGACGTCGATCGCCTCCTGGAAGAGCACGTTCCACTCGCCGACCAGCTTTTCCACGGCGGCGATCGCCTCCGCCAGCGGCGCCTCGGGCACGAACGGCCCCTTCGCGCGCCCGACTTCGTCCGCTGCGTGGTAGGTCCGCACGGTCATCTTCTCGTCCCCTTCGGCGAGCATCCGGAGACGCCGGCGCAGGCTCGCGTCGACCGGCGTGCCGACCTCGATCAGCTCGATCCGGGGGGTGTTGAGCCCGTGCGCCTGTAGCTGCCGAATACGCTCGAGCTTGTCGAGCCCGAGGGGCGTCGAAGATCGGTCCGGGGACGGCACGCGGCGATGCTAGTACCCCGGTCTCGCCTCACCCAGCGCCGATCCTTGCGACTCGACGAAAGATCCAGTAATTGGGAAGTTTTCGGCTTCCGCGGCCCCTCTGTGCTCCGCTTCGAACTCGGCGAGCCCCCGACGCGCGCCCGGGGTTTCTGCAGCGATCGGCCGCCGCTGATGGCGAGGGTGGGAATCGAACCCACGACACCACGATTTTCAGGAGATCCCGACGACGAGGACGATGCTACTGGGATGCAGGGGCTTTCCTAAACGGACTCCCGGCGAGATACGGGCGGATTCCAGGGGTTCCGGGGGGGTTTGGGCGACGAGATCAGGCGTCGTCGCCTAATCGTCAGGACGAGATCGCCAAAATTCCTCAGCGTTCAATCGCCTCAACCGGGCCTTCGCACCAAAGACGAGGAAGACAAAGATGACCATTCCGAGAACGATGCGGCCCACAGTCCCGGCAAGAAGTGCCATCGGCGTAACGACGAAGGTCATAACAACGGCTGCCATACACACCCCTTTGGAGGGCGGCCATTGATCCAAACCAGGCCAAAACAGCATGCGTCGCCTACTCGCCCCGGTTCAAACTGACCACAAATTCCCTGCCGGCAAGACGGAGAAAACCCTGGCCCGGAAATTCCGCTTCGAGGTTCCCCCTCCAACGCTCGGTCGCCGCGGCGCCGGGGCGGAGTTCAGCGGATCCGCGAAACGGAAAGCGCGGAGAGATCGTCCGATTCTCTTCAACATCATCCTGGAGCCCATCTTCCGCCTTCATGAACGAATTGACGATGCGATCAATCGACATGCGTTTTCGCTCCTCGAACTTTCGCGCGACCACACCGATCCCGCCAGCGCCCTCGAAGGCGAGAACTTCGCGGAAGCCCCGCCGCTCCCGAGCTCGAGCAATGAAAAAGGGCTCTGCCGCTTCGTCGTTCCCGATCGCAGCCGATTCCCCCCTGCACACTTCTCTGAAGCTTCGGACCGAGAGCCCGGCAGCAGCGTGAGTCGAAACTCGACTAAAGCCACGCTCCCCTCGCCATCGAAAGGAGCCTTTGAACATGACGTCCTGAACCTGAGCGAGCCGACCGCGGCAGTCGCCCTGCGGTTCCGTCGTCGGAGCGTATGGGCTAGTCGGAACAACTCGCATGGACAGGGCTCCGAGTCGCCCAATCTGAGCCTTGACCTTTGAGTTCTGAATTCGGGCCGGAACGGTGTAGCTGACCGATGAAGTCCGTGAAATGGCCTGCACCGTGACCGAGCGCTGACCGATAGCGACAGCGACCAAATACCCGTTGGCGCCACGAAGGTGAAAGCCCTTCCAACTCGTGGCTGGATAGACGGTATAGCCAGACCGCGCCTGTGCAAGGTCGGGTCCAGTTAGAGCAATAGCAGCGCCGGCAATACCTAGGGCTAATAGCCCCTCCACCGCCCTCTGCCGCCAGCGCATCATAGTCGCAACACAGCCTAGCTGACTGGTGGGGCCGGCATCTTGACGCTAGCACTGCGTGCACGAAGATCGATTGTCACCAGAGATCTTTGTAAACCCTCACATCGATCTCGGTGGCACGAGAAGTCTGGTAACCGTTCGGATAAACGAGTAGCTGAAGTTCATTTTGGGCTTCCATCACGTACTCCTCGGGGATCGGGCCGATAAAGATGGAATAGGTGCAGCGATACGTCAGGTGCTGGCCACTACCCCTCCACGCAATTCCGGGCCCAAGATGGTCAATGCCAGCCTGGTTCGAGATCAGCAAATTTAGCTTCCAGTACCAAAGCACATCGTCATCGCACTTTGGCTCGGTCGTGTGAGGTCCGACTGCGACGTAGCTATCCGTCTTTCGGAAGGTCCCGTCCTGTATTTCCACATCCCAGATCTCCTCGTTGAAATCTGACGCGACCTTTCCCGCGGTCTCGACCGCCCTCCAGGGTTTCTCGCAACAAGACCCAGGGCCACCGGAAGGCCCCGCCTCTGGCGCCGGCGCTCGAAGGCCCTGCGTTTTTGCCCGCATGAGACGTCTGGCCTGTTTCCGGGTGACGGGCTTGTTTCGATTCCTCTGTTTTGATTGGCTGCTAAACGGCAGCGGCCCTGCTGACTGTAGAAAACCGTTGGCTACATCGTCGCTGAGATCTATTCCTTCTTCAGGCGTCATGGGGTCAATCGCTTCTTCTGGGTCGGGTATGTACACCGTGACTATTGCATAGCCCGTCTCGTAGCTTTGCCCAGCCGATACCGGATAGGTGAAACCCTGATTTCGATGAGGAACTTGGAGCGCAATGTCCGTGCTATTGATGATCGAAAGCGACGTTGGAACCGCTTTTCCGGTTGCATCGTGAGCAGGATCGGCCGTAACAAGAAAGGCAGTGGCTCCACTCCCCCATTTGACTTCGATCTGCTGGGGATTGGCCTGAACCAGGTACTGGCCTTGATGAAGTTTCAGACGCCACTCGTAGAGTTCTGGAGCTGCGGCGTCCCGAATGGTCGTGAACATCACGGCCCCGTCGTATTCGGGTCGGACTATCGTGTCCGCTCCGACTGCGGCCGATGGCAGGACCAGTGCAGCCCCGCTGACGATCTCGGGTTGTTGGATCGGAATTGCCGGGGTCAGCTCCAAGGAGCCCTCGGTTCCTTCGATGGTCAAGGCATCGCTGTCTGAATCGAAAGTGGTGTCTACCGTTACGCCGGTGCTTTCTATGTCGCCGGCCACTTCTTTGAAGTGTGGATTATCACCCGCTTCGATGACCTGTTGTTCCAGATACTCCGGCGTCGGAGCAACCGGAAGGAATTCATGTTCGTTAGGCACCGTTTCTTCCATGGCTTCCAGCGTGTCAGTGGCCTCGCTGACGGACACGCCTCCAGCAGGACTCACGTTGATCGTCCAGGTCCTTTTGCGGGTATTGCCCGCTCCGTCGGTGGCGACCACTTCGGCCCCATGAGCACCGCCATCGTAGTTCGCCATGTTGAGTTCGCCGGCAACGAAAGCTTCGCAGCTGCCCTGGGAGCAGGTCTGGTTTTTCGTGGCGATCGTCGCCCCGTCGAATTTGAAGGAGACGGAGGTAGTGCCGTAGCCGTTGGGGTCTTTGACCTGCGGGAAGTAGATGTATTTTTTCTGTTCGACCCATCCCTCCGGCCGGTTGAACAGCGTGTTCCAGCCGCTCGACGTATCGATTTCGGGAGCGGTCGTGTCGCGGTTGATCGTGAAGTTGTGGGATTTGGTCGTGACGCGGCCTGCGGCATCGGTGGCGATCACCTGGACCGTGTGGCTGCCGACCGCATAGCTGTCGGAGTTCAGAGTCCATAGCTGCGCGAGCGAGCAGTCGCCTGCCGGACAGCCAGGCGAGGTGGAGTCGACCGTGGTGCCGTCGACTTTGATCACCAGGCTGGCGGCTCCCGATTTGCGTTCTTCGGCGCCGCCCGGGTCGCTGGCGACGGCATGGACTTTGTAGGAGGGGCGGGTGGTCCCGAGCGATGCCTGTTCGGTGATCGAGCCCGTGAGCGAAACCGCCGGCGGCGTGAGGTCGCCGTGCGTCTCGATCGTCATCGCTTTCGTCGTGGCGAGGCCGACGCCATCGGTGGCGGTCACCTCGAGCGTGTGCTGGCCGACGCTGAAATCGTCGGCTTTCAGCGTCCATTCGCGGCTGATCGCACAGTCCTTGATTGCGCAACCGGGGGCGTGTTTGGGATCCACCAGGTTGCCGTCGATCTTGACTTCGGTGCTGGCTGCGCCCGACTGCGGGTCATAGCTGGCGTGCGTCCATTTCGCGATCCGTTTGTTGCCGGACTCGGCGACATAGAGGGTGCGATCGGGGCCGAGGGCGATGCCACGCGGTAGCGAGAACTGGTTGTTGGCAGCTCCGGCGCTCCCGAAGTGGCGGATGTATTCGCCGTTGAACCGGAACTCCTGGATGCGGCCGTTTTCTTCGTCGGCGACGAGGACGTTGCCGGTGCTCGGCGCCACGGCGAGGCCGAAGGGCTGTTTGAACTGGCCGTTCCCGGATCCGGGGGAACCGAACTCGCCCACCCATTTGCCGCTGGCGTCGTAGCCGACGACGCGATTATGGCCGGCATCGCTGACCCAGACCCCTCCTGCCTCATGGGTGGCGAGACCGATCGGCCAGTTCAGATCGGTGCCGGCGCCATTTGGGGCGGCATTGGTGCCGTGGACGGCGACCCCCGTTCCCGTCGCGTTCGCGAACTTGTAGACGGTGTGGACACCGGTGTCAGAGACCCAGAGGGCGTTGCCGGGACCGACAGCGACGGCGTAGGGGTTCACAAAGTTGTGGCTGAGTTTGCGGATGAAGCTTCCGCCGAAGCCGAATAGCTGCACGGCTTTGGTGACGTAGTCGGCCACCCAGACTCCTTCGCTGCTGACCGCGATCCCGCGCGGGTCGGTGAACTGGCCGTTGCCGGTCCCGGGAGTGCCGAACTGCAAGACGAATTTGCCGGTCGAGTCGTACTTCTGAACGCATCTACATTCGCGGTCAACGACGTAGCTGTTGCCGGCCGAATCGAGCGCGATGCCCATCGGTCGTTGCAACTGGCCGACGCCGGTCCCGGCGGTGCCGAAGGGAGCCTGCGCAGCCGCGGCGCTGGAGTCGCCGTCGGCCGCATCGTATTTGAGGCTGTACTGCGCCAGACCGGTTCCGACTTTGGCCTGTTCGGTCAGGGTGCCTGAGAGGGCGAGGCTTGGTTTCGTGTGGTCAACAAGAACTTGGGCATTGCCAGGTGGCGAACTCTTGCCAAGAACATCTTCACCAATAATCGGAACAGAGGTTTCTCCCTGCGGCATCAAGCTCGGGTTGTATTGCGAAGGCGAGACGGAAGCGGTCCATTTCGCAGGGCAGGGACTCGGGGCCGTGCCCACACATGGATGTTGAACGGTGACTTTCTCGTGCCCAGGGATGCTGAAACGAGCCGTCTTTGCGCCCAGCCCCGGATCTTTGACGACTACGGATATCGCCTCTTTGGCTACGGCATTGACCCAGGCAGATCCTGAGGGATTGGCGAGCTCAGGCGAGTCGTCATCACCAACTTCAAAGCTGACTCCGCCGACAAATATTTCTCGCTTAGGAAGAGCGACGCTCGCGTTTTCGTTGGATTGGAGGCCTAGGGCAACTCCAATCTTTGCGTCGTGACTACCTGCACCCGTGATGCTGATGGTCGCGTTTGCTATCCCGCCCCCGTTCAATCCCATGCTCCAATGCGAATAGCCCGGAGCAATCCCGGCCCAGTAATTCGTGGAAACGTCCCAGATTCCCGCCAATGCATACGGAGCGGGTGACCCCCCGCTGGTTTTCACCGTGACGTTAGTCAGCGTCATTCTCGTGAAATAGCTCGTCGGTTTGTTGCCGACTGCTTCTTCCTGGCGAAGACGAGGAACTTCGCGCGTCATTTTCTCCTTGCTTCCGGGGCCATAGGAACCGGGCTGCGCCACAACATTCAGGCCGGTGTACGGGGTCGTCGACGAGGTTACGAATCCGCTTCCGAGTCCAGGCGTGTTGCTGGACTCCGTTTGCCAACCAGCCCATTCGATGGGGTATCCACTCGCATACCAGCTGAAGTATTCCCACATCGGATCGACAAGGATCGGCCACGCGGTGTTGGGTTGAGGGGTCGTCCTCACCACAACGCTGTTGCCGGAGACACTAAGAGTCGTCGGGACCTGATTGCCCGCCGCATCGAGCGCAAAGGGCTCTGGGACTCGGAGAAGCGTTTCTGCGTCCATCTCCACCGCCGCTCCTCGTTCGTCCTCGCGGAGCCTTGCACCTTCGGGCAAGTCGAGAACATAAGTTTGGGAAAGCGGCGCGTCTGGCCCGCGTAGGGTCGTCATCGTCTCGAGGCCCATCGGCGTTGGTGCCGCGATCAGGTCCGAATCGGCACTCACATTGGGATAAATGGCAGTGTTCTCAACTAGGGATGGTGCACGGGCCGCGGGTGCACCAGCCAGCGAGATCGAAATTCCCGTTCCCGGGAGCCGCATGGACTCCCCTAGCTCCGTCGGCAGTACGACCTCCACGAGAGGGTTCGCAGACCGCAGAACGGACCCCTCTCTTTCCAAACTCAGGTCAACTACCTCTCCTTCCTTACGCAGGGGAATGCTCGATTCGAGGAGGAGGGTTTCGTCGGCTGCGCTATCGGTCGTTTTCCCGACCGCAAGCCCGCTCAGCTCCGGCCGATCATCCCCAGAAATCAATGCTGCGTTGGCGGTCAGAAATTGCTCGACAGCAAGATCGTCGAATGGACCTGCCGGGCTCTCAAGTTGAACCTCGAAAACCCCGGCGAGGAGGTCAACGACCTCCTCGCGCTCAAGGTCCGTGTGAGGGAGTTCAGCGGCGACCTGTGGATCGGTAAGAGATCCTTCGACAGGCGATTCGGCGGGCAGACTGCTGGAGCCCCCACTGGCGAAGACAGCGGTTGGCGGAACCATCAGGAGCACCACGGCAATTGCAACAAGGACGGTTCTGGGCCTCATGCCCCGTGGACCTACATTGCGCGCCATGTGAGAAATCGACCCTGCTTCGATCCACTTCATAGTCCCGTGCATTCCAGTGGTGTCCCCTGTCTCGCGATTCATTTGCGGATACCAGCCTAATTACGTGCGGTTTACACCCGCAGATGGCGTACTAGGCCCCAAACCCGTGTTGGGGTTACTGGGTGGGCGGGTTTGTATCGCAGAAGTTGCAATTCCAGCACGGGCGACAAAAGTAAACCTACTATTTAGGTCGTAAGAAAACGTACTGTTTACGCTCGTCGCCTGCGAAAAACGGCGCTCTCGCTTGCCCGTCGTAGGCTGGGGATTCCCAGGAATATGCCCCAGTCGATGGGCTAGTCAGGGATGCGGAGGAAGTAACACTTCTTCGTCGCGCCACGTACTCGGCTCGCTCCGACCATCACCAAAGCCTGTGCTGCGAGCAGTCCCTTGATGTGATGAGAAATCGTTGATACATGCTGTCTATCCGCTAACAAGTGCTTCAACTCATCTGCGGACAACGGCTCGCCCATGTAGGTCAACACTTCGATGATCGCGACCTTTATTGGATGAATGAGATGCGGAGCTACTGGATTCCAATCGAAGTAAAGACCGGCACCATGCCCGCCGACCTCGGGCCGTCGTGCCGGTGCGCCAACGTCCGCAAATGCGGAGATGTCCTTCCCCTTCACACCCGCATCTCCAGCAATTCCTTGGCGCTGTGGGCGGCCAGCGTCGGTTCCACCACCTTGCCATTCAGGCGAAAGAGCCCTTTCCTGCGAACTTCAGTGATCGCCTGATCCCAGAGTTCAGGGTCCTGGTCGCCCAAGCGCTGCGTGGTCTGGGTGCGAACCAGTTCTTCGACCGTGAGGAGGATGGGGAACTGTTCCAGGACCTCAAGGAAGACGCCCCTCTCGCGACGGAGGTCTTCGCCCACCGTCAGGTCCTTTTCCTCGCTCATGGCGCCACCACGAGCTCGTCGTGCCACGCCGGGCCAGGTACGACTTTTCCCCGGTCGATCGTCAGAAGCCCTGCAGCAACGAGGTCGCGGACGGTTCGCTCGACGGCGGCGCTGTCAGGACTCGCCGAGAACTTCCGGGCAAGCTCGAAAATGGTCTCGTCCTCGTGGCGCTCGCCGACTACGTAGGCGTGGATTGCGGAGCGAGCCCGTAGGTCCTCGTAAGAAGAGCAGGCAAGGGGATCGAGGGCGGCGAGACGCTGGGTCCTATCGAGTCGGCGGCGCAGCATGGCGGCGGCCATCTCCTCACCCATCCCCGTCTTGTCGCTGGGAGGCGTCGAGTAACAAGCGAAGCCAGCGGTCGTCTTCCACCGCCGAGGCATAGAACTTCTCCATCGAGCCCCGCACCGGACGGGAATCGGTGAGGACGAGCGCGCCGGCATCCCTCAGAACCCGCACGTGATAGCTGACGCTGGAGAGGATGGCATCAAGCGTGATCGACAGCTCGCGCGAGCTTCTTGCCTCTCCGGCATCGTGAATGGCCCGAAGGATGCGGCGGCGCAGCGGGTGCCCCAGTGCCTTCACCAGTTGCTCCGGCGTGGGAGCGTTTCTAGGCTGGCGCCTGAGCCGGCGTTTGGGTGCGACCCGAGCGCCAGCCATCAGGCGGTCCCCGGACACCGCGAGATTTGCAGCCGGACGGAGCGCTGGGAGAGAGAACCCCAACAACGCTCCGTCCGACCTGATCCTGCCGAGTGCCGACCGGGCAGGGCTGGCACTACTTCGGGGGTGGCAGGAAGGTTGTGGCCGCGAAGGCGGGGCTGTAGGGGCGCCCACCGGTTCCGCGCCTGGCACGTGGGCGCCCCTACAGCCCCGCTGTCGCGAAGGTCAACGGTAGGCAACCGGGTCGCAGGGGCGCCCGCGCGGGGTGGCGGGGGGACGGGCGCCCCTGGCAACTTCGGCCTTGCTGGACCTCCATCCCGCTTGGAGATCCACCCTCCCATTGCAAGCATCGGCTCGATAACGGCTACGGCCATCAGATCGCCTCCGGCTCGCGATCCTCGGCCTCGGTCGCCGTGAGGACTTCTTCGACCTCGGGATCGTCAGCGACCGCCGAGACGTAGAAATGCTGTGTCGCCCCTCGGACTTGGCCCTCCCCCTGGAGCCGGGTCACGCCATAGTCGCGAAGAATGCCAGCGTGGTAACTGATCAAGCCAAGGGTCGCGCCCGGTATTCGCTCCATCATTTCGACGGGGCTTTCGGGCTCCCCGCTTTCGTGAAGGCCGCGAAGCATCATCCGGCGAATTTGGTGCGAGAGGGATTTGCGGGTCGTCTCAGTCAGGCCGAGGCCAAGGTCTGGAGCGAGCCCCCGTTTCCACCGCCGACCGCCTCGACTTCCCATTGGAGCGCTCCCATCGAAAACTTGAAACCAGTAAGAAATGGTGGCGGCAGTCTAGGCCGGGGCGAGTAGTCTTTACTTCCATTTTCATTAGCAAATGCCCTGCATCGACGGGCGATTACAAACCGCGCTGTAGAGGCGAGCCGCCCCCGCTCAATTGATCAAGACCAGGAGCGGCCCACCCCACTTCTTGGGTTAGTTGGCCTTCGTGATCTGGACAGCCGGGATCACGGGCTCAATGGCCTTGATCTGCATGCGATTCACCCCCTCCCCATCTGCTCGGGGACAATGCTGAAAAAGAATCTATTGGTCTAAAAACAGCCAATAGCCTGGGGCAAATCGAGTAACGTCACGGCGGATCGGCACATCCCGACCGCTCGGTGCAGCGCTCGGCTGAAACGCGCCGAAGTCGCTATGCGCCCCTCCCCCGCCTCGTCTAAAGACGCGCCATCAGTCGAGCCGACGAAGGCGCGCGAGACTCCTGATGGCCTGACGGTCCCTGCGGCCCGCGACGACGCCGCGATGTCAGCCGAGCTTCAGGCGGCGGCGACCATCGTGGGCGCGGACCTGGCGAGCGCCATGACCCATCCGCTGCGGATACGGATCGTCGTGGTCCTGAACACGCGGGTCATGAGCCCGTCGGGGTTCACGCGACGCTTTCGGTCGGAGGTCGCGGAGTTGAAGGGAGCGCGCCGACCCGGCGAATCCGAGCGCCAATACAACCGCGCCCTACTGTCCTATGTCGCCAATCACTTTCGGCGGCTGGAGGAGCTTGGCTGCATTGAACTCGTTGATGAGAAAACCGGTGGGAAGCGGCGAGGCAGCCGGGAGCGCTTCTACCGGGCCGTGCAGCGGACCCTGTTCGACGCCTCTGGCTGGTTGGCAGTCCCGGCCTCAAAGAAAGGTGCCGTGACGGCGACCGCGTTCAGCACCTACATCGAACACGTCGCCGAAGCGATGCGAGACGGGGTGATTGATGCGCGTGACGAGCGACACCTGACCTGGATGGCAATGCACTACGACGAGCAGGGTTGGACGGAAATGCGCGAGGCGACGGACTCGGTTTTCCTTCGGTCCCTGGAGCTGCGCATCGAGGCCGCGCAGCGGTTGGCAATCAGCGGGGAGACGGCGATACCGATCACGGTCGGCCTGGCCTTCTTTGAGTCGCCACCGTCGCCGGGCGCCGATCCGATGCGAGACGCTTATCTCCCCACCGCTGTTTCCCCCGCGCCTGCCGAGTCGAGGGTGGTGAGCGAGCGCCTCGCAAAGGCAATGACCCACCCTCTGAGGGTCAGGATTCTGGTGGAGTTGAACAAGAGGCCGATGAGCCCTACGCAGTTCACCTGGGAGATAGGTGGCCCGTCGCTCCCCACGGTCGCCGCTCACTTCCGTCGGCTCAAGGAACTCGGCTGCATCGAACTCGTTGAAGTAAAGACGGGTGGGCGGCGTCGAGGAGGAAGAGAGCACTTCTATCGCGCCGTGCAGCGCTCGCTGTTCGACGAGTCGGTCTGGGGTCTTCTCCCAGCTTCGGTGCGTGCCGAGGTAACGGCCGCAACCTTCACCTCATATATCGACCGGGTGGCGGAAGCAATCGAAGCGGAGACGATGGATGCGCGTTCTGACCGGCACTTCACCTGGACCGCGATGCATTACGACCAGGAGGCTTGGGACGCGATTATTGCCTTGACCTTCGACCTGTTTCGGCGCGCCTTCGAGATACAGGCTGAGTCACTGGAACGACTGAAAGGCTCCGGCGATTCAGCCATTCCGGTGACGGCGTCCATCGCCTGCTTTGAGTCCTCCCGAAACGCGGAACTCTCGCCGGTCCCTCGGCTCGAAGAATTCCGACGCGCCATGAAATCGAGTGGCTAAGTCAGCGTCCCAATCCGAGCCCCCGCCCGATCACGCGCTCCCTGATGTGCTGGCGGCCGTCGCGCTCTCGCCCTAGCTGCTGCTGGTAGCGACGCAGGCGCTGGACCTCAAGCCGGCGCCGATCCTCGGCCGCGCGGTCCTTGGGCTCGGCGCCGAAGGCGCGATTCCGATCCGTGATGCCGTTGCGCTGCCGGTAGCCCTCGATCACGCCAAGGCCGCGATCCCAGGCGCGGGCCTTCGCCGGGTCAGTTGGCCGCTGCCCCAACTCGGCGAGGACGTAGGCGGGTGGGACGATCCGCGCGGCGGTCGACGCGATCCCCACGCGCTCGGCCAAAACCTCGCTCACGGCCGCCAGTTCGCGGCGCGCGTCGTCGCCGAGCGGGATCGCCTCGGCCTCGGCCCAGAGCCCCGCGAGGCGAGTTTCGGTGTCTGCCTCGGTGCGGTCGATCCTCGCAAGCTCCGAGCGCCGGAGCTTGCGAGGGAAGCCCGCCGCGCGCTCGCGCTGGGCGTCCATGCCGGCGAGGAAGTCGGCCTGCCGCTCGATCCGCTGTCGCAGCTCCGCCTGGCTGCGCTCGGCCTGCCGCTCGCGGTGGGCAAGGGCTCCCAGTTGCTCGGCCCGCCGCCCCAGCTCCTCGCTGGGAAGCGCCTCTAGGCGGACAACGTCGTGCGCGGCGCGCTGGGCGCGATCGCGCACCGCCGCCTCGCCCAGGTGGGCGAGCTCGCCCCGGTCGCGGTACTCGGCCGGTGCGATCTCCGCCCGGTCGCCGCGAATCTCCGGCGTGGCGTAGATCAGCGTCTCGCCCCGGCTGCGCGAGGTCGCCACGTACAGCTCCTGCTTGTCCATCGAGGCGTCGGCGGCCAGGTAGGCGCGCTCGACGGTGGTGCCCTGCGCCGAGTAGGTGGTGATCGCGTAGGCGTGCTGGAGGGCGGGCGCGTCGGAGAGATTGCGCCGCGCCAGATACCCATCCCCGACCTCGACCCTGCGGGCCTGGTCGATGCCCTCCAGCACCACGCGGCGCTCGGCCGCGTTAACGGACGTTACTCTCCAGCGCTCGCGGTTGTAGAGGGCGGCGGCGCGGTCGTTGACGCGGGTGAGGACGAGATCGCCGGCGGCGAAGCGCTCGCCGCCGATCTCGATCTCCGGCCCGCTGAGCTTCCCGGCCTCCTGCATGCGGGAACGGGCCAGAGCGTTCAGCTCGGCGACCTCGACGTTTCGCTTCGCGATCATCACCGCGTCCTCGCCCCGCTCCCGCGCCGCCATCCAGTCGCCAACCATCGCCGCACGGCGGGCCTCGGGGTCGGACAGCACGATCACCCGCTCCTGGGAGCGGTAGAGGGCGATGGCCTCGCGACCCTCGCCCTCGCGGATCAGCCTCGCTCCCTCGCGCTCGACGTCGAAGCGATGCCGCACGACCTCCTCCAGGTAGATCGGCTCGGTGCGCTCGGCGACGGCACGGAACAACCCGCCCGCCTCGATCTCCGAGAGCTGCTCGGGATCGCCGATCAAGACGAGCTTGTTGTCCGCACGGTCGGCGTGGTCGATCAAACGCGCCAGGTCGGCAGAGCCGACCATCCCCGCCTCGTCGACCAACAGCACTGACTCTCGCGGCAGGCCGTCGGCGCCCGGTCGCTCAAGCTCTGCGAGCAGCGAAGCGACGCTCTGCGCGGGAAGCCCCTCGGCCCGCATCACGTTCGCCGCCCGCCAGGTCGGCGCGGCGGCGCGGAGCTCGATCCCCACCCGCGCCCAACCCTCGGCCGCGGCGACGAGGGCGTAGGTCTTGCCGGTGCCGGCCTCGCCGATCACCACGGCGATGCCCGTCCGCTCGGCGAGCAGGCGGCGGACCATCTGCGCCTGCTCGTCCCTCAAGCTCGGCCGGGAGAGGACCACCCGCTCGGCGGCTACGGCTCCCGGAGGGTCCGGGCCGCCCGCTCGCATCTTCTCCACCGTCGCCAGCGCCTCGCGCTCAAGCTCCCAGATGCGGGCGGTCGTGAACCGCTCGCCCTTCGGACCCTCGCCTAGGCGCACGACCTCCTCCGAGGCAAGGAAGGCGTCTGCTCGGCTCTCCACCTCGGCCGCGTCCATCCCCTCCCGCGCCAGTCCTGCAACCGCCTGGATCACCTCCCTCCGGTCGAAGTGAGAAACCCCCTCCGTAACCGCCCGGCCTACCTGCCAAGAAGAGGCCGGGCGGGCTACGGAGGGGGCGCCGGGGGCAAAGCCCCGCTCGATCCCGGAGACCTCCAAGCCGATCTCCGCCGCTTTGGAGTGCCAGCGCTCGCGCAAGGTCTCGGCGCTCACGTCTTCCTCCTTCGCGCTCCTCGTCGCCAGCGTGGCGACCTGGCGGGAGCGCGCCGAGGCATCGGGGCCCACCGCCTCGAGGATCTGTTGGCGGCGCGTGGAGAACTCGCGCAGATGGGCGTCCTCGAAGCCCTCGATCTCAGCGATGCCGTTGCGAACCTCCTGCCAACGAGCCCCGAGGCGGGTCGTCAGCTCATGCCGGAAGTGGGCCTCGAAGAGGTAGCCGGCCGTCTTGGCGTGGTCGTAGATCGCTGGGTGGTAGAGGCGGGTCCACTTGCCGTCCGGTCCCTGGGTCGCGTTCGCGATCAGCGTGTGGATGTGAACCTGGGGATCGCCGGCTCGCGACGAGCGGTGCCGCCAGCCGGTCGCGAGGAATCCAGACCCCTTGACGAACTCCGCATCGGCGCCGCGCCGCGTCCAGCAAGCCTCACGCTCCAGGTAGCCGAGCGCAGCTTCAAGCGAGCGCTCGACGGCAGCGGTGACGGCGGCGCTCGTCTCCTTGTCGCCGAGCGCCCAGAGCAGCGAGGCGGACTTCGGAACCGAGAAGGTGAGATCGAAGCCGGGAACCGCTCCCCGGCCGCCGACCGCCCGCAGGCCCAGCGGCTCCCCGGTGGCGGGGTTCTTTCCGGTCAG
>Ga0196962_10000572_pt1 | contig 14384 bp, 19 predicted proteins | sample S3v_20metaG_FD_183186 | JGI IMG/M metagenome (GOLD analysis project Ga0196962, IMG submission 183186) | Soil microbial communities from Anza Borrego desert, Southern California, United States - S3+v_20 | ecosystem: Environmental > Terrestrial > Soil > Desert | place: USA: California | collected... | reverse complement strand
CCGTCACCGACGACAACCGTGGTGGTCGTGCCGCCCGACACCGTGTTGGTCCGGCCCGCCTGATGCGAGTCCTCGAACCAGTGAAAGATGGTATCGTTGGCGCCGGACTTGCCCATGCCACTCGACAACGCGAGCAACAACGAGGTTCCGGTGGGGTTGATCTGGAGAATCGCCGAGGCGAAATCGCCCGTGCGATCGCCCACGATCCCCTGATTCGACATGAAAATACCCTGAATCATCGCACTCGTCCTTTTCCTGCTACCTTGCTTCGAGAAGATCGCGGACCAGACTCGCAGCGCCGTCTGATCCGTAAATATCGTCGGGGTTACGGGGCGGCGCGTTGATTCCGAAGTCCTCCTGGCCCAACTGGCCCATGCTCTTCAGCATTCCCCGAGTCATATCGACCGCTGCGTTGCGATCACCCTTGGTGTGGATCAGCGCCTGCTGAAACACCCCGCGAATCACCGGCTGCATTGCCGGTTTGGCGTAAGCCGTAAACGACTTACCGAGGAGTTGCTCGTCACGATCGGCGGTCTGAGTCGAGCTGATCTTGCCGTCGATCCGCTGCTCCATCGACTCCTCGAACGCCTTCATCATACGCGCCGCCATGACGACAGCCTGCTGAATGACGGCCTGACCCATCTGTTGGAATCGAGCGTTGATCCCATCGAGCTTGCCATCGGCGATTTCCTGCGCGACGGCATCGTCGAAGATGGGCTGCGTCAGCTTGAAGCCCTTGATGTCGTTGACGATTTGAGTCCCGACATCGTTGCCCTGCTGAGTCCCGGCGTCCGAACTCTGATTCTGGTTTCCTCCTGCGTCCGTCTCCGGTGCCTTCCAGAATTGATCGGGGTTGAATTGCTGTCCAGCGTTATTTGTCCCGGTCTGGTCTGCCGGAGCCGAGTCGCTGGAATTACCGGCGTTAGCCGAGCCAGCTGCCGAGTCAGCACCAGCCGGCGCTTGAGTCGGTGCAGGACCACCAGGCACGTCTTCCTTCAAGAGACGACCACGGCTGATGGTGGTGGACAGATAGAGATGATGACGGGTCCGCTTCATGACTTGTATTCCTCTAGAATGGACTCACCGAATTGTTGCAAGGCCCTGAGTCCGGCGGCCTTGAAGCGGTAGTCTTTGATTGCATCGGCCAGGTCCGCTACCTCCTGGTCAATGTCTCCCTCGACGAGTCGATGGAACATTCGTTCCAACTGCGCCTTGAGGATTCCACAGTTTGCGAGTGTGCCAATGGCTCCCAAGATAATCTTGGCTTCTGCCTCTGGATACGACTCAATAAGGTCACGATCAATCATTGCGGCGCGCTTCCAAAGATCGGCGTCGTGAACTCAGCTGGGTTGGTGGCCGGTTGGACTCCAGTAGCAGCCGCAGCAGCCGCCGCCGGATCGGCGGGAGTCCCGTCAGGATTCTGGGCCGGCGCGGGCGGCGCGATTCTGAACTGCTTCATATCAATGTCGATGTCGATCATGGAGGTCCAGTAGTCGATGAGTCCGAGTATGTCGATACGCGAGCCATCCGGACCCTGCTGTGCCTGCGGGGCCTGAATCAAGGCGAAGATAACCGACTGAAGCATCTGCGCCGCAGCCGATCGGTCGATTGCCTTGAGTCCTTGGCCGATGATATACGGCAAATTGGTCTGGCGTAGCTTGCTCAGTTCGAGTCGAACCTTCTGGCCGGTATAGAAATCGACCAGTTCCTCGTCGTCCGGCTGATACTGGATGATGTTGTAATACATGCTGAATCGGACGTTGCGGAAAACCGTGTCGTCGATCAGCCGAGCCGTCTTTTGCTGGCGCCGATTCGCACCCTGCTGCACCGCAGCCACCTGATCCGTGACCGCCCGGTCGATGGACGCGATCTGACTCGGCAGCGCCTGCGTGGGGAAGAACTGGCTGATAATGTTCATCACCGCCTCAACATCTTGCATCGTCTGCTTGGTGTCAAGTTGAGTCCGCATCTCGTAGATGCCGGTCGAAATCTCCTTGCCATAGCCCGTCGGCTCAATCGCGACTTGCGCGCTGACCTCACCCTGCGGAACCTTCTTCAGATTCACCATCGTTGGGTCGTAGAACGTAGTCCCCCAGATGGCCGATCGACTCGCCGCAATGTGAATATTCATCAGGGCGCTGGCAAAGTCCTGGAGTCCTTCCAGCAACTCGCCGACTGACCGTTGGCTGGTGCCCATCGAGTCATCGTGCACGAGGCCAAGATAGAACGGCAGGTGCCCATGGATATTGTTCATGTATTCAGCGTCGATGATCCACTGATTGTCCAGCAACGTGAATCGCCACACTTCATAACGGCTGCGCGAAGACCTCTCGGCGGCGCTGCCAGAAACGAGTCCGAACTCCGTTGGGTTGAGCCTGATGTAGACCGTTGTGAGCTCGTGACCACCCATCATCGTGGATGGCGACTCAGACAAAATCGCAACCCAGTTTGGCCCCGCGCCGTCATCGACTCCAGTATTGTTGCCAGACTGGAACATGGCTTCTTCGGGCGGATGACGATAGTAGGTCATTATACCGCGCTGGTCAGTCCACTCGCCGATGGCCGACTCGCAGTTGAAAAACGCGCCCTGACTGGCCTTCATCTGGAGCCAGAAGTGACTCCGGACCTTGACCGTGGCTGCAAACTCGCCGTCCACGTGCAGCTTCGTGGGATGGACTGACGGATCGCAAAGGAAATTGTAGCGGTCGATAGCTTCGAGTCGATTGCCCTGCCACTTGAGTTCGGTCTGGACCTCAGACCCGCCAGGTGTCTCGACGATCTTGGGTCCGTTCTCGCGCCCCCACGCGGTATGGAATCCGCCGCAATTGTATTTGAGCAAGCTAAAGATTCCCAACAGCACCTCGCGGAAGTATCCCGAATAGAGTGCGTCGTTGTTCATCTTGGTGACGATCTGATTCGCCTCACCGACTTCCTGCGGCCGACCGGTATGATAGAACATACCGCGATTCGGTGCGAATGTCTGAGCGTAAAAGGTCATCATGTCATCAAGATGAATAAACGCCAGTGGCAGATTCATCTTGGTCATCAACGGCTCACCCGTTGAGTCAATCTTCGCTTGCCGCTTCTTGTCCTCCTCGCTCTGTCGAATCCAGCCGGCCACCTTGCGGTCGATCTTGACGAGTCGCGGAATCTCTGAATCACGAGACTCCTTGCCGGCCCACAACCTCGCCTGGATGTATCGCAGGAGTTCTTCGTGATTGCCTTGATGGCGATAAGGATGAGTCAGATGCACGTTCGGCTTCGGATAAACCAATTTGGCATGGCGCATTTTGGCTTCGCCGGTGTTGTTTGCATTAAACACTTGCAACCTCCATGCCCACGCGGGCTGTTGAGTCGATTTCAAACGAACCTTGACTCGCAACGGCGCTAATGATCGCCATGAACTGCTCCATCATCGCAGGACCATAAGCCGTGCCGTCAACGATGTCATCAAGTTGATCGCTTTTGCGAAAGTCAAACTCTAGAATCTGAGCCGTCAGATCAATATCATCGTCTGGAATCGCCCACTCACCGTTCGCCATTAATGAGACGAAGGCTTTGATTCGACCGATCTTCGGATCACCGCGCCCAGCTAACAACGGCAACATTGTGGCCCGATTCTGTAGCCTTGCGTTGGTAAGAAGCACATTGAACAGCGTAATGAGAACTTTCTGCGCTGCAACTGCCTCGATTCCCCAAACCCAAGCATCCCATTTGTTGGCAAACTCTAGAATCCGACGAAACATTTCATGTTCGTCTATGCGTCCATGAAATATCTCTAGAGTCATCGGGCATCGCCCATCTTTGGGAATCCCGTGAACCGCAACACACGTCTCGTCATTTGTGGCTTTTTCGCCAAAGGCCGGATCGACTGAAATCCATGTCGCCGCCAAATCGCCTGGAGTCGGAGCGGCTTGATAATTGATGAGATCAGCCGTAAACCCATTCTCCCCATGACCCGGCATGTTCATCATTTCGCACATCCAGGTCTCGACGAGTCCGTTCTCCTTATACTCCTTGAAGTCCTCTTGCAATGCGGGGACACTCCACTTGCCCGGCCACAACGGTTCGAGCGCACCAGTAGCAGCGTCCTTCACGAGGCAACCGAAAACCACCGGATTCCATCGCACAGATCGACTGAGTCGAGCCAGTAACGATGTTTTGGCGAGCATGTTGCCCAGCCACAGAATCTTCTTCTTGCGCGCGAGAGCCTTCAAAAACGGGCCGAACATCCATCTGTCTAGCTTCTTTTGCTGGAGTTCTGACTCCGTGTTCTCATTATCCTCGACATCATCCACAACCGCAATATCAGGACGCTGGTTGTCGATATTGATTCCGCGCATCTGCTGACCCTGCCCTAAACCGCGCAGAATACAGCGTTTGAATCGACCCTCACCAAGCGGCAAATCAAAGACCCAGAGACCTTCGTTCTCGCTCTGCTTGATAATCTTAACCTTACCGTATATCTCGATGAAGTTGGGATGACTCAGGAACTCGATAATATCCCTGCAAGCGCCCTTGGCGATGGGTGCCGTATTGCTGAGATAGACACAGAACCTATGACTCGAAAAGAGCCAATACCAAATCACCACCAACTTTGCGAGAGTCGTCTTTGCATGATCGCGAGGGATAGCCAGAAGGATTCGCTCCTTATCCTGGTCAGTGAGGAGTCCCCAGATTTCCTTATGGAACTCAGGGACTGGCATATCCAACGCATCAGCCAAGAAGAACTCAATGAAGAACTCTGAGTCCTCCCTGAGCAACTTCTTGATTAGAAATATCTCGCCTTCAATAGTTTGAGTCTCGACGCCAGCCGACTGGTCCGACTCACGCCAAGCCTCCTCAAGTTTGTCAGCGAGGGTCACGACTCAGTAGGCTGCCACGATGTCCGTCGCGGTGGTTCCGGTTTCCAGAACACGTTTGACTCGGACCGGCAGCCAACCTTGATAGTCCTTGAACAGAACCGACTGTGAGTCGTGGAGAGCCAGAACATTGATGTCGCCGCCGGTGCCGACATAGATCGACTTGGGCGCCTCCGCGAAATCCACGGTATCACTCGGGGTTACATTCTGGAGACGAATCGCCGGATCTTGCACAGTCCGCCGAGCGAAGTAGCGATCGAGAGTCATACGTTCCTCCTGTCCTTCAAATGACACGCATTAGCATACTGAGCATATCGGTGAAACTCGTTGAACCTCCGCTTGGAATCCCCATGTGCGCCTCACCCGGATTCTCAGCCGCGGTCTTGCTGAGTGCACCAGCCTCAGCGCGTTTCCCTTCGGCTTGTTTGACTTCTGAGTCGGAGAGAAGTTGCTCCGGTGTTCCCAGCAGCGCGAAGAGGATCGAGTCAAGAACCCCTACCTTCTTGTTGGGCGCAAGATTGTCAGCGGCTGGACTCGAGTTCGCCGGTTGAATCGTGGGCGGCGGCGAACTTTGGACGGGCGGCGGCATGACGATTTGACCGAGTCCGTTTACGGGCTTGATGAAGTCCATGTATCACTCCGGGAGTTGTGACAGGCCTCCGGCCTACTTGATTCCGCGTGTAGCCTTGTCGAGATCGTCGATGTCCAGCATTTCTTCCTGAGGTGCGATTCGGGCCGGCTTGAGTCCCAGCCCTCTAATTGCCAACAACTCGTCGACCTCGGCGAAGGTTGGATTCGCCATGGAGCCATCGTGAATCGAAAGGGTGCGTTCACTCATAACCGAGCGATGTCCAGCCGCCGTGATCTTCTCGACCATACGACTCGTGAGTGTGACGGCTGCCTTGCCAGTCCGAATCGGGTCAAGCACACCGCCCTGAGGCTTTGCGCGACGATTCATCCGATTCGCGGTGGCTGCTACCTTGAGCAGAAACTCGGGGTCGCGTTCCATCTCGATTCGATCCAATAACCGGCGGCCTGCAATGACCTCCAACGAGTCCCAGATATGTGCTTGGTCGGCTTGATTCGCCGCCACCATTGCACCGAGTGTTTGCCGAACCGTCGTGAACAACTCATCCGACTCAATCTCGTCGATCTCAGTTGACTCACATCCAATGATTTCGGCGATTTGCTCGTTGCTGAATCCACTGGTTTGATGCTTCGCAATGACGACATAAACCTCAGGCACTTCTTGGCCGAGGCTTTGAGTCAGACTCTTATGCGTCACATTCGCGAGGTTCACGTTGAATCTCCGAGTCCTTACTTATAACTTATTGCGTCGGCGGCCGAATGCAACAGTTACTTGTTTCTCAGCTTGAGTCAATAATTTGATCGGTCGAGTCCACAGGTTGATTTTTCAATTTTTTGGCTTGGGGTAAGGGACTCATATTAAAGGGTAGGCTCGGGTTTGCGAATGGGGGGATACCCCCGCCCCCCTTACAATTTCTCGCCTGAGTCAACCTGCGCCCGAGCGACTAGCGAGGTCAACTTACTTGTTCTTCCTGAAGACGTCAGCGACTAGCTGACTCCACTTGCTCGTCAGAGCTTAGTGTGTCGGCGACTAGCCGACTCCTTGTGCGAGCGAGCGAAGCGAGCGAGCCGCCGCGTTCTCGTTTTGTTCCATTGACTCAAAAAGGAAGGGGCGCAACCCGTCAAGGCTGCGCCCCTGTCTGGAGTCGATCAGGCCGCCGGCTGTTCGGTCGGCGCTGCCTCGGTGGAGTCGGTCGGCGCGTCGGACTGTTCGGTCTGTTCGCCCTGCGCCTCGGTCTGCTCGGCCGGCTTGGCGTCGTCTGCCAGCATGGACTCGGTGAGGTCGTCCAGGTCCAGCTCGACTTCTGCTTCGTCGGTCGTCTCGTCGTAGGCGCGGCTCTCGCGGGTCGCCAACCAGCGGTCGAAGATTTCCGTGCCCATGCCCTTCCGCTGGGCCGCGCCCTTCATCATGTGGAGCGCGCGCTCGAACAGCGAGCCGTTGACTCCGGCTTCTTCGATCTCGCGATATGTCGCCAGCGCGTAGCCCTTGGACTCGCACGCCTTGCGAAACTCGGGCTTCGTGAACCTGCGCTTGGCGAACGCCGGAACCTTCTTCGCCAAGACCTTGATGGCGTCGGCATACAGCTCGTCGAAGGGTTCCATAAGCCCGCCGGACTCACGACCGGACGAAATGTAGCCATCGACGGTAGTCGGGATTTGGTCGAGGACGGTCGAAACGTCTTCGGCGTCGCGAAGCGGTTTGACTGCGCGGTGGTTCAGCTCCTTGTGCACGATGCCGCGAACGAACGCGACTCCGGGCGTATCGGGCAACTGTCCGTCGGGCGCGGTCGGCGCATCGCCGTTGCCGAACAACAGCAATTCCAGAGTCGGAACCGGCGCGACGACGATCGCTTTGACTTCGCCGGCCTTCCCCCGCTTCCGCAACAGCGAAACCATCGTCTCGAAACCGGGTTGCTCGTAAACCTCACGATCTAGGACTCCGGTTTCGTTGCCCTCGTCGTCGGTCACGGTGACAAGCGAGCGCGCAGCGAAAGTCTGTTCGGCGAAGTCGGCGTATCGCTCGCTGCTGGCGCCGAGGTAGGCTTCTGCCTCGTCGGGAGTCGGAAAGGTCCGGCGCTGCGGCATGTCGGCGGCGACGGTCTTCGGCGTCTCCGACTTGGCAGGCGCGACGGGAGTCGCCGTGTTCGCCGGGTTCTCGGGTGTCTGAGTCTCAGAGGTCATTGCATCAAGTCCTTGTGAAAGTGGCTGGTCCGCTGTTCGGGTCGCCACAGGTTGATTGTCTCAAAGGTAGCGGTCGGGTGGCAAGCCCTATGTGTGCCAAATCGTCCTGGGTGAGTTGTGCCATCGCACCTAGCGGGCAGGGCGATAGACGAAATGCGTTTGAGCGAGGCTCCTGCCCTCGTTCATCTGCGCGCGAAGCGATTGGAACATGCGCTCCCGCATGGACTCCGATGAACAGTTGACGTTATGCCAGTCGCCGCGCGGGATTTCGCGATATTGATACCGCATGGCTCAGGACTCCACGGAGGTTTCAGCGAAACGCCAACCGGCAGGCACAGTCAGCAAAAGCGGAATGGAAGTTCCGCCGTGGGCATCGGCCATTTTGCGGGCCTGCCAATTCACTTCGTTGGCCTTGGTGCCAATTCGCTGCGCGGCACCTGCCAAGGCGTCAAAGGAGTCGGCAGAGTTCAGGTCGGTGATGGCGCGACGAAGCGCGTCGAGTGCATCCCATAGGGGTTGCTGTGACAGGTCGGTGATGGTCATAGTCTGGACTCCATGCGAGCGAGAAATTGAACGTAGAAGTCGGCAATAGGCGTCGAACCAGCACGGTAGATTAGCGGTTCCGTGAGAGTCAGAAGCCAGCGATGCATCGAAGCGTTGTCGAGTAGGTTAGAGCCTTGGAGTCGATGGTTGAGGACAAGAGCGAAGCGCGGCGACCGTCTTGCCAGTGCCTCAGCGAAGCGAATGGCGGGTGGCGTCAACGGGCGTTGGGTCATGCATCGGACTCCCATGCTTCGTCGGAGTCCGTCTGTTCGATGTTCTCAATCTCAGCGACCAAGCGAGTGATGTTCGCCAGAGTCGAAGCTTGCCCAAAAGTTCCGATTAGGTCGGGGCGAAGATCGGCAGCGAAACGGCGTAGGTCTTCTACGCGCTCGGACCAGTCAACAATGGTAGGCGTCGGGTGTTGGGTCATACGTCGGACTCCCGAAGTGCTGTGAGTAGGTGTTCCAAGTCGCCGGCGGCGACGGTGAGCAGGTCAATTCGCCGCTGCCGAGTCAGTTGGCGGTTGCTGCCGAGGCGAATTGTCTCGGCCAGCCGCTTCGTCAGCATCGCTTGAATGTCGGCAATAGCCTCAGCGAATTGGTCGTCGGTCAAGTCTGACTTGGCTGTCTCACAGGAAGCCATGCGGGAAAGACTCACGCCTTCATGGGACCAAACGGCGAGGAACGCCTCGTGGATCATGTTGGCATCAAGGGGACTGGCCGTGAAAGTGACTCCACCATCATCAGCGGGTGTGTCGATATGGTATTGTGCAGGCATCGGGAAAATCCTTCTGTGTTTCAGGTGGAACAACCGGATCGGAGTCCAGCCGTGCACAAGGCATAGCTCTCGCCGCCCCGGTTGGTCCGGGTTGAGTGGATGAACAACGATGGGAAAGATCAGAGCCGGTCTAACGCCGGTTGAGTGGCGACATTCGCAGTTCGCGGGATCGCGGGCAGCGCATATGCGACGAACGGAGTGGAAAACGCGACGAACGGAGTCCGGGTGGACGGCAGAACGGAACAAAGCAGGGTCAAAGGCCCGCCGAGTGCGCGCCGAGCGCCGGGGACGAGGTTGCTAATCAGAACGGTATCGCAGACCGGTGGGATTCAGGGCTTGAGCGCGGAATGGTTGAGTCAGGGTGGATTGTGGAATTACTTGTGTTTGTGGTTTGTGGTTTACAACCGACAACTGCTGCCATCCTGCTCCCGCCACCCTATTAGCGACTCACTACCCGACTCACCTACCGGATCAGCCCGTGAGTCTAGCAGGTGCTATGCACTGACTCCCCCTGCTTGGTTACTATTCAATTTTCATAAGGGGGGTCATAGATACTCTCACGATCTAGTAGGAGGTCAGTTCTGAGTCGGGTTAGGAGTGCATCCACTATAGGGGTTGAGGAGCAGGTCGTCACAAGATGTCGGTTGTAAACCACACATGACAAATCAAACCACAAAGATTGCCATAATTACATAGACTAACGTGGCGTCGCATGTTTCCATTCAACTGCCCAGCCGAAGGCATAACACCTTAGGGAGTCTGCGGCATAACACCTTAGGGCAACCCAACGAAGCATAACACCCTGAGTCAGATGTCAAGCGTCAATCATAGGAGTCTATGGGATATGAAGCCGACCACGAAGGTATGGTATCTGTGTGAGTCAGTGGGCAAGCCCGAGCACAATCTCAAGGGCGAGGCTGAGGTAAGGATTGCGGCCGTCACGATTGGGCGTTGGCTCTTTGAGTCATACATGGGCGACTATATCCGCATCACGCTCGCTCGCAACGAGGCCGAGCTGATTCAGAAATCAAGCGTCGGGCGCAAACTCAGTAAGGCTGATGAACTCGCCGCGATGGAGGCTGAGTTCATGCGACTCGCAGACGCAGTCCAGCCTGAGTAACAGGTTCAGTCGTTCCCCTCACCTCGATCTCTGGAGTTCCTGACTCATGGACGTTAAGCACGCCGAATGGTTCGCCCAAGTTAACATCGCTGGAATCAGCGAACCCACCAACCTCCATGGTTCGATCACTCGAATCCTCGGCCAAACGATCACCACCATCGGCACCGCCAATCCACGCGCCAACAGCGCCGGAGTCAAAACCATAACCATCACGCTTTCCAACCAACCCATCACTCCTGAGTCGCTCGCCGTCGAGAAGAAGGCACTCGAAGTCATGGGCATGATTGACGAATCCCTCCTGACCAACGAGAGTCCGTTGGACAATGAATCTCCCGCCGATTTCCAGTCTCGACTACAGCGCCTAGGCTATGATCCCATAACAGCCTCAATTCTTGCGGCCGACGCCTTTGGGCTTGAAGCTTCCGACTCACTATCCCACTGGCACTCCGACCCGCAGGCCATCAGATTCCGCGCGCTCCACGCCAGCCAGCAAGCCTACGACGCCGCCGATCCCCACGAACTCAAAGCTCTTGAGTCCCACTGCCGCAAGCATTTCCCTACCGAGGTTAGCCTCATGCGGCTGCGATCCTGACTCAAGCATTTATGTAACTTTGCACTCGCTAATTTATTTTCAGACCCCCCTTGACAACGGACTCGACCTGTGGTATACTGCGTGAGTCGGAGTCGAGAGGGTGCCTCACTCGGACGGTTTGACTCGCACCTATTTGAAGGGAACTGACTCGTGCCTACTGATGAAAGCATTAGCCACTGGCTCGCAGACGATATCGACAACGGGGATCGGCCCACCGACATGACTCAAGACGAGTTTCGGCAAGCCCGCCTCGATCAGATCATCCGTGTTGCCACTGGACTCAAAGTTTCGTGGCCGTTCGCGGACTGACAATCTGTGGGGCGGCCGGCGCCCACTTTCAACCGGCGGAGTCAAAGCCCACTTGAAGGGACGAGTCAAATGAAGACCATCACCATCGAAGTCAGCTATCCTCAGACGATCACCGCATCGGACTCGGAAGGACAGCACATCACCATTCAGCGCATCCGCGACGCAGGCAACCCCAGCGACTCCGACATCTGCACCGTCGAGTCGCATTTGATGGGTGATGAAACTCCGGTCATGGGCAACTGCCAATGGCACGAGGCGTTCGCCACCATCGGAGTCCTGATGAACGCCACCACTTGCGATTGACCCGGACTGGGGTGGGTTTCGACTCACCCCTTCCCTTGAAGGGATTGAATCATGCGCTCCTGCCCGATCCAAGTCATCACCCGAGTCATGGGGACCGACATCGTCGAATCTGACAAGATCATCGACCACTATGACTCCAGCGATCGCAAGTGGCTCGATAATCATACTCGCTGGGCTATGTTCAACGGCCGGACTGTCACAATACTGTCGATCGTTTCGCCGGCCCGTTGCAACCCTGAATGAATCAACTGAACCCACTTGAAGGGGATTCAAAATGACTATTACCCGCTTCGACTTCCTCGCCGCCTACCGTCAAGCATATCCCGGAGTCAACCCCGAAGGCGTTTACTGCGCCGTGACTGGCAAGCAGATCGCCACCTTGACTGACTCAGAGATTGACGGCCTTCTAGCCATCGTCGATCAGCACGACCCTGAGTCCGCTGCCGATGACTGGTTCACGCGGCAGATGGCTTCCATGCGACCGTCAATGCAATGGAACAAACTCCGCCTCAACTCCCTGAACGTCCTACGGAAGGCCGATCCACTCGGCACGCTAGGCTATATGATGAGTCGGCTATTCGCGCCGATCGCCAAGCCGAAGCCGCGTTACGGACTCGTGGACCTTCCTAGCCTCGATGAAGTCATTGAGACGAACCGGAACCGAGTCCTGTTGATGGTCCATCTTGAAAAGTGGAATCCCCTGCTGGTCAAGCGCGTTCTGTATATGCTTGCTGCCATTGATGCAGCCGCCGGGCTTAACAGCCTGACTCCACCGTTCTCCGCCCGCGATCTCTATGATGGACAAGGCAACGCGTTCGCCATGCGAGTCAAGTTGATGGAATGGTATCACGGAGTCGTCAAGGCGATCGCCAAGAAAGCCAGTAAGAGCGAAATGCAAAGCACGTTCTATCGGGACGGCTCGACTCTAGCCAAGGCGCTGCATGTCAGCATGTTCATGGATCGCGATGGTCCCCGGACAAGCATCATCGCGCAGCTAAACGAGTCCGCAGCTCAGAGAAAAGCTCGACTCGAAAAGCAAGCCAAATCCTCAATAGGCAGCATTGACCGGGCACGCAAGAACGCCGATCGCGGGTTTATGGAGTCCATGCTCGATAGCCTATTGGATGAAAACCATCCGGTTGCCAAGGCTCCCGCGCCGACCAAAACCGAACCCGCCTCGACTCCCAAGCCCGCAGCGGTCCCTTCAACCAAGATGCCCAAGGGCTTCGGAATCAAAAAGGTGGCAGCATGACCGACTCACCTCGTCGCCGCTATTGCCTCGAACAGGTCGCTGAATGCGATCGTCGAATCGCAAAATATCGTGGTCAGCCTGACTACGCTGGCGCGATCCGCTATTACGAAGAAGCCCGGACCCGTTATGAGTCCGAAGCAGAGAAGGCCAAGCCATGAAGTTCGGAAAGCCCAAGCCCACGACTCAAGACGTGAAGTCCGAAGTCCGCGAGGCTATCGCCCAAGCCGTTGTCGATGAGTCAGTCGTGCTGTCGCACAAGACTCCCGACGTGATTCAGCCCATGGACTCCATCGACGATGTGCCTGCGGAGTTTCAGGAGCGTCTGACCGAGGACGACCGATTCGAGCGGCTTGTCTCCGACGACTTTCCATTCGACGAGACGCAGCTTGCAGCCGTTAACGGGTTGGTGTCGAGTCGGTATGGCTGCCTCACCGGTGCGGCGGGCACCGGCAAGACGACCACAACCAAGAAGTTGGTGGATGAGCTGATTCGGACAACGGCGGTCGGCCGTGTCGATATGCGTCAATACTGGGCCAAGTCATCCGACGATCGGCAGGACGCGTATGATGACTCGGACGATTATGAGATTGACAAGAACAATCCGGTCATCCCCACGATCCTGATGTGCAGCTTTACCGGCCGCGCGACTCAGCAGATCAAGCGCAACTTCCCACGTTCGTGGCACGGCAACATTATGACGATCCATCGTGCACTCGGATTCATGCCGGTGTGGGAGGAAGTCTGGGACGCCGAATATGTCGATGCCGACTCCGGCGAGAAGGGCGCATACCGTCCCAAGATGCGGTTTATGCCGACCTATACAGCCGAGTGCCAGATGCCGTGGGACATCATCATTATTGATGAAGCAGGTATGCTCGGACTCGACTTGTGGCATCAACTTCTTGCAGCGATCAAGCCGGGTGCCCGCATCTACATGGTGGGCGACATCAACCAGCTTCCGCCGGTCCACGGAAAGTCGATCTTCGGATTCGCCATGGCTCGCTGGCCCGCCTATGAACTGACTCATGTGCATCGGCAGCAGGGCGTGGACAATCCCATTGTCGATAACGCATGGCGGATCATTCATGGACAGATGCCTGAGTCCAAGGGCCGTTTCGCCATGCTGGAGATCAAGGGTGATGCCCAGCTAGTAAGTCGAACGGTTCGTGCCATCCTTACGAACAAGGAGAAGGGGCTGGTCGCGAAGGGCGTTTACGATCCGATTCGGGATACTGTCATCACGCCCATTAACGGTGAGTATGGCAGCCGTGGATTCCCCCTCGGCCAGTTGCCGCTCAACGCCGAGTTGGCTCTGATCTTCAATCCCAAGTCAGCGCACCCGCGCTATATCATCGACGGCGGCCGCGAGAAGAAGCAGTTTGCAGTCGGCGACAAGGTGATGGCGACTCGTAACGATTACGAGCAGGGAATCACCAACGGCATGACCGGAATCGTCGTGGATATCGTCGAGAACGGAGCCTATGGTGGCGACCCGCTACGCTATGGAATCCTCGACGAGGTAAACGCCCGATTCGCAACCGATACCGACGACACCACGAACCTAGAAGAGATCAGTCTCGCAGACCTCGACGAGTCACTCCTTGCCATGGAAGAAGGCAAAGAGCGCGCCAAGGAGAAGCGGGATCGCGGCCCATCCTCGCATATCGTCACGGTTCGATTCGGCAGTGACGAGCACGGTTTCGAGATAGCGTTTCAAACGCTGGCCGAAGTCGGGAGTCTGATGACTGCCTACGTCGTGACCTGCCATAAGATGCAGGGCGGTGAGGCCCCGACGGTCATCATCATCTGCCACGACTCACACCGCCATATGCTCTATCGCGAATGGCTTTACACAGC
>Ga0196962_10000571_pt1 | contig 14390 bp, 12 predicted proteins | sample S3v_20metaG_FD_183186 | JGI IMG/M metagenome (GOLD analysis project Ga0196962, IMG submission 183186) | Soil microbial communities from Anza Borrego desert, Southern California, United States - S3+v_20 | ecosystem: Environmental > Terrestrial > Soil > Desert | place: USA: California | collected... | reverse complement strand
GGTCTAGCATTGGCGGCCGTGAGCGCCGAAGACGCGAAAGGGTACTTTGCTCACTGCGGATACCGCTCCCCGGCGCAGCAACTATGAAAGGCGCTGTCAGAACCAGAATGAGGTCGGCAGCGTTTGGTCGCTCGACAGTCGGCTGGGCTACGACTAGGAGGAGGATCACAAGGAGGCGCCGAAGCGGGCTTCGGAGCGCCTCAATGCGCGGGCGAGACCGGGCCCGCGAGACGATCGACGAGAACGGGGGAGTCAAAGGTTCGTGCCTCCCGTAGAACCCGGGCGCGGGCATCCGAAAGGGAGAGGCGCGTGTCGCGGTCGTTCGCGGAGTGGTGTGCAGTCTTCGACCTGCTCGGCGCGGTGGGCATCCTCGCCGCGGCTATCCTGTAGCCGCGGTCCGTGCCGCCTGACCATTCTATGCCTCACTTTCTCGTTGGGAGGATACGACGGAACCCGTAGATCCAAGTCCCGTTTCCGCAAGGAACCGGGTAGCTTAGGACGACGTCTCGATTGGCTTGATGTTCTGATTGAGACGAAAGAGGTTCGTCGGATCGTACTTGTTCTTCAGGGCTGCGAGGCGGTCGTAGTTTCGGCCGTAAGCTGCCCTTACTCGGTCTTCTCCCTCCTCTCCCAAGTTGTTGACGTAGACGCCCCGCTCGGAGAAAGGCTTCATCGCATCATAGAACGCGCGCGTCCACTCGATGTTCTTCGCCGTGTCTGTCGAATCGGTCCACTCCGAGAGTATGACGAGATCGTAATGCTCATCCCGGTGCGGGAAGGACGTGGCGCCCGGGTCCACGCGGCTGGCAAACCCGTGCATCTGCTGGAGGCTGACCCTTGCGGCAGGCGAGGGTATCTCCCTCACGAACCGGACCATGACCTCGATCGCCTCGTCGCTGAGGTACTTGAGGTAGCCCGACTTCCAGTAATACTGCCGACCGAACGGGAACTCCGCGTCGGGCGCGCTCTGGAGGGCTCGGTACGCTATCGGCTGGATGCTATCTTCCATTGGTGAACCGAATGTGCGCAAAGGGCGCAGCACTCGTTCTCCCTCCTCGATCGCTCCGCAGTAGCAGACCGAAACGTAGACCTCGGGACTCCCGTCCGGAGAGATGCCCAGCGAAGCGACGGTGGACAGCTCGTCGGGGCACTCACTCGCGAAGGCGTGGTAGAAGCGGAGGACCTCATGGGCCTCCGCCAGCGGGTACGAGAGTCCGCCTGCCAGCACCGGACCCACCGGATGCAGCCGGTATTCGAACGAGGTGACCACGCCAAAGTTCCCACTGCCGCCCCTGATGCACCAGAAGAGGTCTTCGTTCTCCTCCTCGCTAGCCGTCAGCATCCGACCATCCGCGGTCACTACGTCGGCCGAGATGAGATTGTCGCAGGCGAGGCCGTATTTACCATTGAGCCACCCGAGGCCACCCCCGAGGGTGAGCCCCGCGATACCAGTCATCGAGACCACCCCGAGAGTGGTCGCCAGCCCGAACTGCTGCGTCTCGAGATCGAACTCGCCGAGCGTGAGGCCTGCTTGGGCTTGCGCGGTTTGGCTCACTGGATCGACCCGCATGCCCTTCATGGGTGACAGGTCGAGCATCACCCCACCATCGCACACGGCATTGCCCGCGACGCTGTGTCCACCACCGCGAACCGAGAGCGGCAGGTCGTGTGTCCGGGCGAAATCGACTCCCCGGATCACATCGGCCACACCCGCGCAGCGGGCGATCAAAGCTGGGTGCCGGTCGATCATGCCGTTGAAGACCGCGCGGGCAGTGTCGTAGCCGTCGTCTTCCGGGCGCAGTAGCTCGCCGCGGAGATTGCCCGCGAACTCCTGCACGACCGCTTCTTCGAGGAGCTTGCCCCTGAACGAGCCCAAGGTCTCTTGCCGGTCTGCCATGATCCATCACCCTTTCCTCGCCTTTCCACGACCCCAGCATGCTAAGGTGAGCATAACTGCGCATCCTCCAAACAAACGAACGGTAGGCCTCCGGCCAGTCGCGCTCCTCTGCGACCGCCGGCTCTTGCGGTATTAGGCTGATCCATTATCTGTCCGTCGCGGCTCGGGCGCAAGGGCAGGCGGTGGGATAGACAGGGATGCGCAGGCCTTCGTGAGCGTTTCCCAGGCCGCGCCCGAGAGCGGGACCATACCGCGAGTGGTTAGCTCGTGGTAACGGCGGTGGCTACGTTCGCCCGGCAAGAACAGTTCATCGACGCCTGCCAGCCGCTCGCCTGACTTGACCTGATCGATCTGGGCCTCCATCCGCCCCAGAAATTCCTCGCGCGGTAGGAATGCCTCAACGTCGAGCGCCCAGAAGAAGGCGTTGCCGGCCGTGGCCGGTTCGCTGGGAAAGTTGCGGGCGAAGGCTGCCCCGGTCAAGACGCCGGCCAGCGTATCGAAGAGCAGTCCTAGGCCGAAGCCCTTGTGGGGTGCGGCCGGGGACCCGAGTGGCGCCATGAGCCCACCACGGATGAACTCGTTCGGGTCCGTAGTCGGGCGGCCTTCGCCGTCGAGGATCATGCCTTCGGGCACAGGACGGTTGCGTTGCGCCGCGAGCCGGATCTCGAACGCGGCGCCGGTGGTCGTGGCCACGTCGAGCACCACCGGTGGGTAGCGGCCGGCCGGGATGGCATAGGCGAACGGGTTGGTGCCCAAGGTCGGCGTGCGGCCCCCGGGAGGTGCGACCATCGGGACGGCGTTGGCGCAAGCGAAGCCGATCAGGCCGGTCGCGGCCGCCATCCGGGCGTAGAACCCGGGCACGATAAGTTGAGAGTTGCGGACGCCAGCGACCGCCATGCCCCTGCGCTCGCGGGCGCGCTCGATGCACCAGCGCATCGCCTTCACGGACCCAACCACGTGGTTGGCGTCCCCGTCGAGCAGCAGCGCATCCTCGGTCTCCCTCAACACCCACGTGCGAGGCTGCGGATTCATGCCTCCATTGCGGTAGGCATCGGCCAGAAAGCCGAGTAGGTGGACGCCGTGGCTCTGGTGGCCGCGCAGTTCCGAGTCCAGTAAGACCTCAGCGACCTGTTCGGCATCCTCGTGCGGCAACTCGAGCCGCTCGAACGCCGCGATCAAGCAATGGCGCAGATCTTCGATCCGAACTAGGCATCTCTCGTCGTCCCGATTCTCAGCCATAGTCCCCTTACCCTTTCACCGTAGCAGGATTGCGTTCATCGTAGCGACCTCTTCGCACTCAGCATTGAAGTGCCGAACGTCGTAGAGTGAGGAGGGTGATATCGTCCTCCTGCTCCCAGCCCTCCCCGACGAAGGAGTACAGCTCCTCCAAGAGAAAGTCCCCTAGCGGCCCCTGTTCAGAGTGCTCGGAGATAAGCGCCCGCAGCCTGGGAAAGCCGAACATTTCACCCTTAGGGTCGTGGGCTTCTACCAGCCCATCGCTGTAGAAGAAGGCCGCTTCACCCACCTCGAGCACTGTCTCCTTCTCCTCGTAGCCCACCCCCGGCATGAGTCCCAGGGGCATCCCCCTCGCCCTTAGTTCCTGAGCTACGCCACCACGGCGCACGTAGGGTGGGTCATGGCCGGCGTTGGCGTACACAAGATGACCCCTGTTGGGGTCGAGGATGGCGTAGAAGCAGGTGACGAACGTGTTGGAAGGGACGCGAGAGAGCAGTGTCTCGTTGACCCGCTCGAGTACCTCTCCCGGCGACGAGGAACCCAAGACTCGAGCGGCGAGCTGCAGCATGCCGCAGGTGGTCGACATCACCAGCGCTGCTGACACGCCCTTGCCTGTTGCGTCCCCCACGGCCAGTCCCAGCAGGCCCTTCGGGAGCAGGTGAAAGTCGTAGAAATCGCCTCCTACCTCTCGGGCAGGCCGGTAGAGTGGAGAGATCTGCCAGCCCTCTGGCTCGGGCAGCTCTTTGGGCAGTGAAGCTTGCTGGATGCTTCGTGCCACCCTGAGCTCCTGCTCGACTCGTTCGCGCTCGTGTATCTCCTCCGCGAGATCCTCCCAGACCGGACGAACATCAAGCGTGCTCCACTCCTCCGTGATCTTGCCCCCGGATAAGCGGTGGATCCTGATACCTTCGAGCGCTTCCTCCCCGCTGGGAGCTCCCCTAGGAGGCAAGCGCGCGAGCTCTCCCCGCCTGACGCCGCTCGCCCTGAACTTGGTGACGACAGTGTCACCCTCGGCGATCTGCTCCTCGATGGTGTAGCTAGTGTAAGTGAAGAGGCCGAGGAACTCCTCCGAAGAGCGCTTGAAGTCCTCACGGGTCGGGCCTTGCCCGGGAACCGGAGCGCGGTCGATAAAGCCGGGGGCTAGCAGCTCGTCTATGACATCGAGGTTTCCTTTGGCAAGCTCCTCCTCGAGGCGCCGGACGATGGCCTTGTTCATATCTGCCGACGACACGGCACCTCCTCCACTCCCATGCCAACCTGACTTCTTATCCAACGGGTGGCAACAACGTTCATGATGCCACCCGCAGGGTCCCCCCGCATTGACTTGACGCTTGTTCACCCTACATCCTACAGGGAGAGTAGTTCTAGAGTTGGCTGCCACTGAAGGTCGAATACTCGTAACAGCAATTAGAAGGGACTACTAGCCACTCTCCAAGGAGTGGGCCGGTGAGAGTCTCCGAAACTCGCCACTTGCGAAGCGGAACGATATGCTATGGACGGTCAGGCCAACAGACGTAGTAGGAGGAGATCTCGATGAGGAAAGTGGTCGCCGCGGAGTTCCTGTCGCTAGACGGCGTGATGGAGTCCCCTGATAAGTGGCACTTCCCCTACTTCAATGACGAGATGGGCCAGGCGGTAGGGGAGGGCTTTGCCGCCGCGGACGCCATGCTGATGGGAAGGGTGAACTACGAGGAGTGGGCCGGCTTCTGGCCGGAGCAGGATCCCCAGGAGAACCCGATGGCAACCCAGATGAACGCTATGCAAAAGTACGTGGTCTCGACGACCCTCGACGAGCCGCTTGGGTGGCAGAACTCCACGCTCATCAGCGAGAACGTTGCCGATGAGGTAGCGAAACTCAAGCAGGGGGAGGGCGGCGACATCGTAATCTCCGGCAGCGGAGCGCTGGTCCGCTCGCTCCTGCACTATGGCTTGCTCGACGAGCTGAAGTTGATGATCCATCCCATACTGGTGGGAAGCGGCAAGCGCCTCTTCGAGGAAGGAGAGGAACAGACGAAGCTGGAGTTGGTCGACTCGATGACCTTCTCCACAGGCGTCCTCTACCTCACCTACCGGCCGGTGCAAGGCTGAATCCGTTAGAGGGCCGGGACTCCACTTCCTGGCCCTCCGTACGTTACCCCTCCCTACTTTAGGTCGGTACGAATCTGGACCTACGCATGTGCCGCCCGGTACCGTATGCTCAGTGCCAGGCGAACGAGGGAAGGACGGTGTGAACCACACCGTGGAAGCTACGAGTGAGCTCTCCATCGTGCCAGCGGCGAGCAGAAAGGTGAACGCATGAACGCTACCAGGGGCGACTACGCCGAGGTCAACGGGCTCAGGATGTACTACGAGACGCGCGGCACCGGCAGGCCGCTGGTCGTGCTCCACGGCGCCTACATGACCGTCGATGGTATGGGCGGCGTCGTGACGAACTTCGCCGAGTCCCGGCGGGTGATCGCTGTCGAGCTACAGGGGCACGGACGCACCGCCGACGTTGCAGATCGCCCCATCACCTACGAGGGGATGGCCGACGACGTGGCGGCCATGCTTCGGCACCTTGGGATCGAGGAGGCCGACGCCTTCGGCTACAGCATGGGCGGCGGGGCCGCGTTGCAGCTCGCCATCCGCCACCCGGGCTCGGTGCGCAGACTCGTGGTCGTGTCGGCCTCCTACACGAGCGACGGCATGCAGCCCGAGCTGCACGAGATGGTCCCGAGTATCACGCCCGAGATGTTCGCCGGGTCCCCCATGGAGGCGGCCTACCGGGAGATCGCGCCGAACCCCCAGGATTTCCCCGTGCTCGTCGAGAAGCTCAAGGAGCTCGATATGATGCCCTTCGACTGGGGCGCCGAGAACGTCCGGGGGATCAGGGCGCCGACCATGATCGTCGTGGGGGACTCCGACGCCGTCAGCCTCGAGCACGCCGTCCAGATGTTCCGGCTCCTTGGGGGCGGGGCCATGGGGGACCTCTCCGGGCTGCCCGACTCCCAACTCGTCGTGCTCCCCGGCACCGCTCACTTTATCCCGCCGGGGAGCGGGGTTCTGGACCGCGCCGAGTGGCTGGTGCCGATGATCAGGCAGTTCCTTGACGCGCCGGAGGCGGCCAGGGACGCGGTTAGGACGGGATGAGCCATCAGACTTACGAACTGCGCCCTATCGGATGGGTACGGTCGCCGCTGAGTGACCGTAATGCGGCGCCCAAACAGGGCGATGAGGGAGCGCCACCGGCTCGGGTCGTCTTCCGGCCGGAGTTTCGCGAGGCCGCCGTGGATCTCCACGTTGGCGACGAGGTGCTCATTCTGACGTGGCTACACCTGGGGTGCCGCAACGTGCTCCGCGTGCACCCGCGCGGCGACACGAGCCGGCCCCGTACGGGCGTGTTCGCGACGCGCTCGCCAGATCGACCAAACCCGATCGGGTTGCACCGGGTCGTTATCGAGGCGATAGAAGAACACGCCATCACGGTCCGCGACCTGGAAGCGATCGACGGCACCCCCGTCTTGGACGTCAAGCCCGTCCTCGGCAGGATAGACCAAAGGTGATGTGATCCTCCCCCACGAGCCCCGCAAGGCCAGCACCCAGGAGCAACGCAAGCAGAACTCGCCGAACGGGCCGAGCACGGCACCTACGTTTCGCCGGAGGTGGTGGAAGTCCTCGAATGCTCGGACGGCCAACAAGGCCAATGGGTTGCCGGACTGACGACAGCCATTCCTCTCAGAGGACGGGTGGACGGGTGTCGAGGGCCGGGGCTCTGACGGCGGGTATCAGAAGGATTGAGCTCCAGCAACCCGCGCCGTCAGCCCTCAGCTATAAGCCTTCAGCTCTTTGTTCTTGCTGAAAGCTTATAGCGCGCTGTGCATGAGGCTCAAGGCTCATGCACGGCGCTGTCAGACGCCAGGTCATGGGGTTGGATCACCAGCCGAAGTCGGTGTTCAAAAGGCTGTAGAGACGCTCGTTGTGGGGGGCGAAGAACCCCTCTAGGCGTCGCCTCGTGCCCGGGTCCATAGGCTCGTAAGGTGCCCTTCCCGCCGGGGGGGCTAGCGTGGACTCGAAGGACGGCAACCCCAGGAACGTCGAGACGCGCTCCAGGACCTCCAGGCGGCGAGTAAAGAGGTTCTCGCTCTTGACTACGAGGAGCCGCTCTCGGTCTGCGAAGAACGAAAAGCGCTCAAGCTGCTCGGCGTACAGGCCGCGCGTCAGGTACGCGTAACGCACATCTACCGCGTTCTCTCCGCCTTCGGCCGAGGTCATCTCCTCCTCTGTGACCTCCTCGAAGCTCCTCGTTTCCCTCCCTCGCCTCACCTCCATCTGGTAGTGAGAGTAGGCCCTATCTACGGGGTTCCTCAGTAAGGCTATGAGCCTCGCCTCCGGAACGGTCCGGGCCATTCTCTCGGGGACCCGCGGATCGAAAAGGTAGGAGGGGGAGGCTTCTCCGGTGATGGTTCTCTGTCCGTCCACGCGCTCGCCCTCAGAGAAGCACCGCCGGTACCATCCCACCCCCTCGGCGAACTTGTTGTCGAAGAAGTGAAGCTCCTTGGCCGCGGCCCCTCTAACCAAAGGATGCTCCGTCAACAGCCTGTAGAAGAAACTCGTCCCGCCCTTCTGCGTGCCCAGCACGACGAAATCGGGCAGCGGTCCTTCGGTTTCCCGCCTCTGTGCCGCGGCTATCTTCTGCCGTCTGAGCTTTGCTTGACGCTTGGCCCTTTCCTTCCACATAGCCCAAATGATAGCAGTAGTGGGCTGCTCTCTTGTAGGTACGAACACCCTGTGCGCTTCTTGGCATAGAGACGGTGAGGCCCCGGGGCGCTAGCTCAGCCCCGGGGCCATATCCAGTTGCTCTTAATCTCGTCCTATCAGGCCCTACACAGGTTCCGGGCTGGGGTCTAGCTAGAAGGGCTCTGGGCCGGTGTCCTACCTAGACGGGCTCCCTTTGGGCGACGAAGAGGTTTTCGCAGATCGTCGCCTGTGCGGGGTCGACGATATCTTTCTGATCGACGTAGGCCGTGTCGGTGCCCACACCGCAGTTTACGCGATCCTCTTGACCATCGGCAGCGAGGATCGTGTCATTGCCGGGACCGCCGAACAAATCGTCCTGACCGAACCCGCCGTCTATGCGGTCGTTACCGGGTCCGCAACTTACTGTGTCGAAACCACTGCCGCCGTAGCAGTCGTCGTCGCCTAACAGACCCGAGAGCGTGTCTCTGGCGCCGAGCCCGTAGATCCGGTCCAGCTGATTGGTGCCTGGGAGGTTGTCGCGGCCAAAAGTGCCACTTATGTTTTCGGCCAGCGCCACCCCACCGAGCACGATCACTCCAACTAACAGCATCCCCCCAAGTAGCATCACCCGTCGTAGCATGAGCTGTACCCCCTTTAGTGGCGCAGGTGCACAAGCAGTCTTGCCCACCCCAATTAACTACCGAGAGAACTCTACACCATAAGGTAGGTTTGATGCACCCTAAGAGAGCGATAATGTTGTGCATCTACATCGGACTGCGTATGATGCAAAGCTACGCGGGGGCATCGTCCCTCTGCGAGAAAGTACTTCGAGAGGCATTGCGCGGGGATAGGATTCGGTGTATCGTGCATTTGTAGCAAGCACTGGGAATGTGTCTGCTGGGATGCGCATCCTGTTGCGCTAGCGAGAATGGCAAATCCGTCGTGAGGCGGTGGCGCAAAGCCTACGGGCCTCTTACACATGGGAGGTAGCCGGGCCGTCGAACGGCAGCGGCGGGGAGACGAAGCTCCGCCTTCAGAGAGGGGAGAGGGTGCGACCTCACGTCAAGCGCAGTCATACAAGCCTGGTGCTTCACCCATCTTCTGAATCTTCTTGTAGCAGGGCGCGACCGAATCGGAGGCGATCTCCTGGTGTTTGGTGGGACGAAAGAAAGGAGGGAGAGGATAACTGCTCGCTGCCGTAACTCGGGCTGACAGTCTGGGCACACTTGACTGACTGAAGTGGTAACTCGATTCTCTGGGAGGAGAGACTATATGAGGGGATATTTGGCATCGTTGGGAGCAGTAGGAGCGCTGGTAGCGCTAGTCGCGCTGCTGGTGATCCCGATGATGAACGGCGGCTCCGCGCCGGACTCGCGCGCCCAAGGAGATGCTGATGCCAGCGCGCGCATGAAGGACGTGGAGGGGGACTTCGTAGGGGTGGTTCGCTTCGAGGTCAAAAATAGGGGCAAGGTCGAGGTCGAGGCCAGGGTAAACGGCGTGGTGCCCCGGGGTCAGTTCCACGGCTTCCACCTACACACCACCGGCAAGTGCGACCCCAAAGCCGTAGACCCAGAGACGGACAAAGTGGTGCCGTTCTTCTCCGCAGGGTCACACTTCAACCCCGACTCCGACGACCATGGTGAGCACGCGGGCGACTTCCCCGTGCTGTTGGTAATGAAAAACGGCCACGCGAAAGAGCAGTTCAAGACCGATCGCTTCGAGCTCTCGCAGCTTTTCGACAATGACGGCAGCGCGGTGATCATCCACGCCGGTCGTGACAACTACGCCAACATCCCGGCCAAGACGCCCGATGGCGAGAAGCGCTATCACTCGCACCTGGAGAACGTCTTCGGGCCGGACTCCGTGACCAAGGCCACGGGGGATGCCGGGGACCGTTTCGCTTGCGGGGTGGTGCGCAAAGGTTAAGGAATACCATAGAGCGAGAACGAGAGGAGCTTCTCTCAGCGCCAGAACAAGACATATGGAAGCCCGCTCGTGGGAGTGGTCTCTACTGGATTCGGTGATTCCCCCAAGGAGGGAATGCATTGAGAGCCGGTGCGAAAACCCTACCTGCCGTGGGGCGCGCTAAGCGATTAGGGGTCGTGCGGATCGGGCTGCTGGGCGGCTTTTGGGTCTCGGTGGGGGAGCGCAAGGTCGATCGGGGCGCTTGGCGCACGAGGAAGGCAGCGAGCCTTCTGAAGCTGCTCGCCCTGGCTCCTTCTCACCGCCTCCACCGCGAGCGGGCGATGGACCTGTTGTGGCCCGAGTCGGGCACGAAGGCCGCCTCAAACAACCTCAGACAAACCCTCCACGCCGCAAGGAGGGTGCTCGCCTCCGATCCGGCGGATGGCTCGAGCTTTCTGGCATCGGAGGATGGGTCGCTGGTGCTGTGCCCTGGAGGCGAGCTGTGGGTAGATGTCGATGCCTTCGAGGAAGCGGCGGCAACCGCGCGCCGCGCCGGAGACCCGGGAGCTTACAGGGCGGCGATCGAGCTGTACTCAGGCGAACTCCTACCCGGAGACCGCTACGAGGAGTGGGCGGAGGGTAGGCGCCAACAGTTGCGCCACACCTGGCTCTCCTTGCACATCGAGTTGGCCCGAGTGTACGAGGAGCGCACGGACTACGATAAGGGCATCGAGGTGCTGCAAAGGGCGCTCTTGGAGGAGCCCACCAACGAACAGATGCACGCTTCCCTTATGCGCCTCTACTCCTTCTCCGACCGGCGGGGAGAGGCCCTCGCCCAGTACGGACGGCTCGTGGAAGCCCTATCAGGACAGCTGGACGCGGAGGTCAGCGCAACTACCGAGCGGCTTCGCGAGGAGATCGCTGGGGGCAGATTCCCGACCCAGCCGACCGCTCCCCCGACGGAGGAGCCTTCCGAGGCGGGCAAGCACAATTTGCCCGCCCCAAGGACAAGCTTCGTGGGCCGGGAGCACGAGATGGTGGAGATCAAACGCCATCTGGCCATGACGCGCCTGTTGACGCTAACAGGTGCTGGAGGCTCGGGAAAGACCCGCCTGGCCCTGGAGGTGGCAAGAGAACTCGTCGGCGCCTACCCGGACGGGGTGTGGCTGGCTGAACTTGCTTCGCTCTCAGATGGTGAGTTCGTAGCGCAGTCGGTAGCTGAAGCCGTAGGGGTGCCAGGACAACCTGGTCGGCCGCTCACCGAGACGCTCGTGGACGCCCTGCGCGCCAAGAAGATGCTCCTAGTGTTGGACAACTGCGAGCATCTCGTAGATGGCGTGGGGGACCTGGTTGCATTGCTCTTAGATTCTTGCCCGCGCCTGAGGATACTGGCCACCAGCAGACAAGCTTTAGGAGCGGTAGGCGAGGTCACTTGGACTGTTACTCTCCTCTCTGTGCCCGATCTGAGGAGTGCGCCTACGGTGGCAGATCTGGAAGGCTACGAGGCCATTAGGCTGTTCTTAGATCGTGCCCTCCAGCGCAACCCCGCCTTCACGCTGAGGGCTGAGAACGCCCAAGCCGTAGCACAGATTTGCGTACACCTGGAGGGTCTGCCTCTGGCAATAGAGCTGGCCGCAGCACGGATAAGGATGCTCACCTCTAAGGCACTCTTTGACAGGCTTAGCGACCGCCTCAAGCTGCTCAGCGGGGGACCTAGGGAGTACTCAGAGAGGCAAAGAACCCTAAGGAACACTATCGAATGGTCTTACGAGCTACTCGAAGAAAGTGAGAAGGCACTCTTTAAGAGGCTTTCTGTCTTTTCCGGTGGGGCCACCTTAGAGGCCATAGAGAGGGTGTGCGATGCACACGGAATCCTCTCTGTTGATGTGCTGGATGGCGCCTCTTCACTGCTGGACAAGAGTCTCCTGCGGCAGGAGGAAAGCACAGGGGGAGAGCTGCGTCTTGTGATGCTGGAAACCGTCCGCGAGTATGCTCGAGAGAGGCTCGAGGATAGCGGGGAGGCCGAGGAAATCAAGCGTGCTCACGCTCAGTACTTCCTTTCTCTAGCAGAGGAGGCCTACCCAAATCTCAATGGCCCCGATCAGCTTGCGTGGCTGGAGCGCCTAGAAGCCGAGCACGACAATATGAGGGCGGCTCTCTCTTGGGCTTTGGAACGCAATGAGGCAGAGGTGGCACTTAGGCTGGGGGGCGCACTGTGGTTGTTCTGGTCGGTGCGGGATTATTATAGCGAGGGTAGACGCTGGCTGGAAGAGGCGCTGGCAATGGATGGACGAGGATCGCCTGAGGTGCGGGCGATGGCGCTGGCCGGGGTCGGATGGCTGGCGGTAACACAGGGCGACGTCGACCGTGCCCAGGAGGCCTGCGAAGAGGGTCTTGAACTCCTCTCAGACGAGGCAAGGGAGGCAAGCGAGGATAAGCTATGCCTCCTCACATTCTTGGGGTGGGTGGCATTGCACAGAGCAGGGCACGGGCGACGGAGTTGTTCGAAGAAAGCTTGGCCCTGAGCCGGCAAAAGAGGGACACATCTTGGGTCGCAACCTCTCTTTCAAACTTGGCACTTGTGGCTAATTCCCTGGGGGACTCTGGGAAGGCTACCGAGCTCTACGAACAGAGTATGTATCTCTTCAGAGAGCAGGGAGACAAGCGAGACCTCGCCGAGTGCCTGATCAATCTGCCAATGGTGGTGTACTCCCAGGGCGATCTAGAGCAGGCTGCACAGCTCACTGAAGAGGGCGTCGGGCTGCAGCGGGAGCTAGGATCTAGAGGAGACGTCGCTTTTGGTCTTAACAACCTTGGGTGGATGGCCCTGCTACTAGATCATCTCAGCAAGGCTACTGATCTCTACAGAGAAAGCCTCTCCCTTTCATGGGAGACCGGACTGAACCCCCTAGTCCAGAGCACCTTGGAGGGATTAGCATGCTTGGCTGGAGCAAAGGGAGACGCGGAGCGGGCAGCGCGTCTGTGGGGAGCAGCACAAGCCTTACACGAAACAAAGGGCATTCCAAGAGACGACGACTTCCTCGCCGAGGCTGACGCCCGCATTTCTGATGTGCGCTCAGGCATGGGAGTGGGAACATGGGAGGAAGCGTATCGGAAGGGTCGGGTGATGACCCTAGATGAGGCTGTTTCCTACGCACTGGAGGAAAAGGAGATCGATCCGCTCTCGACCCCTGCGCCTGAGGAACCCACAGCCGGCCAGGCGCCCGGCGCCCTCAGCCGCCGCGAAGAGGAGGTTGCGGCTAACGTCGCCCAAGGCATGTCCAACCGCCAGATAGCCCAACAGCTCTACCTCTCAGAGCGCACCATCGAGAACCACGTCTCCAAGATCCTGCGCAAGCTAGAGCTAGCCTCAAGGACAGAGATCGCTTCCTGGGCAACACAACAAAGGCTCATCGCCCCTCGGCCCAACTAGCTCTAGATTGTCCAACCCCCAAGCCTCGGTCCCGGACGCCTAATTCACCCAACTCCTAGATCAGGAAAATAGGTGGAACCACCTACGCTTTAAGCCTTGCTGCTAACGGCTGGCTAACACCCTCCCTCTAAGCTGATCCCATGACGCACCCAACTCAGCGAACACGATACGCAAAGGAGAGCAGAGTGCCATGATCCATCCCTACCAACTCCATTCTCTTGGCAAGCTCTACCACGAGGAGGCCCTCAAGGAAGCACAAAGGCGCCGCCACCTCGGGCTTCGGGCGAAAGCCCACCGCAGGGCGCGTCTAGAGGAGCAGGATCTGCGATGGTCCATATCCTCCTGGGTAGGCAAGCTGCTCGGCGCCGTCAGGCTCTCGTGAGAAGCCACTCCGACAAACCTAAAGATAGAGCCGCGAGAGAGGAGGTAGGGCAACCCACCCCACAAGCGATAGAGCACAGAGGAAAGACAGAGAGGAGAAAGAGAGGAGATGATGGAGATGAGGCGATCGATTTCGCTGCTCACGATAGCAACCCACCCGAGGATGATGGCTGCGCTGACGGCAACGGTGGCAGGGTGCCTGGCTATGCTTATGGCCTATTTTGTGGGTCTTGTGGGCGCTAGCCCGGCCGGCGCGGCCGGCACAACTTACACTATAAAGGACCTCGGCACGCTCGGGGGCTCCTACAGCAGCGCCAGCGACGTCAACGACTCAGGCCAGGTCGTGGGGGGCGCCAGAACCTCTAGCGGGATTTATGGGCACGCCTTTCTGTACTCAGGTGGCCAAATGCAGGACCTCGGCACGCTCGGTGGCTATGAGAGTGGCGCCTACGGCATCAACGACTCGGGCCAGGTCGTGGGGCAGGCTGGCCACCTCACCTCGTCGCACGCCTTCTTGTACGCGGACGGCCAGATGCAAGATCTCAATGACCTTATACCTGCGGGTTCCGGATGGGAACTAACCAATGCCACGGAGATCAACACCTCAGGACAGATCGTAGGGGAGGGTGAACTACACGGTAATATGAGGGCATTCCTCGGGACCCCCACCCAGGCGCCTCGGGTCACGAGCACCTCCCCCAAAGCCAACTCCACAGCAGTCGACCCAGCCACTATCGTAACGGCCACCTTCTCCGAGGAGATGGATGCCTCCTCCATAAACCCAACCACCTTCCAGCTCTTCAGGAAGAACTCCAGAAAAGA
>Ga0196962_10000570_pt1 | contig 14395 bp, 17 predicted proteins | sample S3v_20metaG_FD_183186 | JGI IMG/M metagenome (GOLD analysis project Ga0196962, IMG submission 183186) | Soil microbial communities from Anza Borrego desert, Southern California, United States - S3+v_20 | ecosystem: Environmental > Terrestrial > Soil > Desert | place: USA: California | collected... | reverse complement strand
GCCCGCACCCGTTCGCCGACGTACTCGGCCGGCAGCTGTCCCTGCGGCGCGATCAGCCCCTTGGTCATCAGCAGCACCGAGGCGCGCTCGCCGACCCGGTCGGCGATCGCCCCCACCGCCGCCGGCAGCGACTTCGAGGGGATCGCCAGGCAGACGAGGTCGACTCCCGCGAGCTCGATCTCGGCCGAGTGGCGGACGTCGATCCCCTCCGGCAGCGCCACCCCGGGCAGGTAGCGCTGGTTCTCACCGCTCTCGTGCATCGCGTCGACCTGTTCGTTGGTGCGGGCGCCGAGCTGGACCTCGAGGCCGCCGCGGGCGAGCAGCACCGCCACCGCCGTCCCCCAGCTGCCGGCGCCGATCACCGCCGCGCGGCGCAGCGGCGGCAGCCCGCCGAGGTCTTCCCACTGCAGCTGCACGTTCGGCCAGATCCGGCCGGTGACGGTCTCGGCCAGAGCCGGCGAGGGCTCCTCGGCGCGCGGGAAGGTCATCGCCCTGCCGAGCCGGACCTTGCACTTGCGCGGCCGGATGCGCCAGCCGCGGCGCACCTGTTCGGTGCCGATCACGGCCACCGGGACGATCGGGGCGCCGGTCTGCAGGGCGAGCCGGCCGACCCCGCGCTTCGGGTTGCCGAGCGTGCCGCGACGATGCCGCGTGCCCTCGGGGAAGATGCAGACGGTGCCGCCGCGTTCGACGATCATCCGCGCCGTCTCCATCGATTCGACGTCCGCTTCGCCGCGGCGGATCGGGAAGGCGCCGAGACGCGAGAGGAACCAAGCCTGCAGCGGGTTGCCGAACAGCTCCCGCTTGGCGACGTAGTTCATCGGCCGGCTCCAGGGGAGGCTGGCGCCGATCACGAAGGGGTCGAGGAAGCTGCGGTGGTTGGCGGCGACGATCAGCCCGCCCTTGAGGTGGCGGGCGTGTTCGCGGCCGGTGCGGGTGAGCCGGAAATAGAGGAGGAAGAAGGGGACGAAGAGGCAGCGGACGACGACGTAGAGCGGCCAGTTGACGCTGTGCTTGCGGGTGTAGGCGTGGTAGCGGGCCAGCCGCTCGGCGTTCACGCAGTGCGGTACACGGGGGTGGCGGGGCGGTTACGTGGGATTTGCGGGACGCCTCGATGCGGATTCGAGGGCGGCGCTCGGGGGTCCCTCCCCGGACAAAAACGCGATCCCTTCGGGCTCGTTTTTTGAGTGTCCGGGGAGGGACCCCCGACCACCGCCTACCGGCGAGCCGCGGAAGTTCGGGCGAGCCCCGTTTTTCTTTTAGCTTCTTCACCTTGGGCGCTTGTGGCGACGCGGAGGAGCGCCCGGGCCTGGGGTCCCCAGGCGATACCCCCTCCGTCGAGGTGCAGCCGCAGCCGATCTCGGCCAGAGCGGCGCACGCCCCGGACCCCCAGAGCTCGTTTGAAGCTCCCATCAAGGGGGGTGGGCTCTCCGTCCCTTGGGCGTTTGTGGGAGTTCGTAGCGAGAGTGAGGAGCGTCGGGGGGTCTCCCCCGGACACTGAGGAAACAAGCCCGAAGGGATTGTGTTTCCGTCCGGGGGAGACCCCCCGACGCTCCCCTCGCGGCCCCAAGGGCCGCCACCGCGCACCCCCAGGGCCACCACCACCGCCGCCGCCGCGCCCGCTCAGCCCTCGCGCGGATTACGCACCGGCCGCAACCTCGGCTCCACTTCGTCCCGCAAATGCTCGTAGTCAGGCGGCAGCGAGAGCTTCTCGCCGAGGTGCTCGAGCGGCTCGTCGACGGTGAAGCCGGGACCCATCGTCGCGATCTCGAAGAGGACGCCGCTGGGCTCGCGGAAGTAGATCGACTTGAAGTAGAAGCGGTCGATCTCGGGGGTCGGCTGGGCACCGCCGGCGATCGCCCGCTCGCGCCACTGCATGTGCTCCTCGATCGTCGAGGCCCAGGCGACGTGGTGGACCGAGCCTGAGCCCTGCAGGCCGGGCTCGGCGGGCGGCTCGTCGTAATAGATGAGGCCGCCGCGAGTATCGCCACGGGCCTCCCAGCCGCCGCCGTCGACCGGCTCGAAGGCGAGCGCCTCGAGCAGGCCGGCGCTCGCCTGCGGCGCGGCGCTGTAGGCGCGCACCGCGTGGAAGCCCTGCAGCGCCAGGTCGGCGGGGATCTCCGGGTGCTTGGCGACGAGCGGCTCGTCGGGCACGTCGAGGACCAGCAGTTCGTGCTCAAGGCCCTCGGGGTCGGCGAAGCGCAGGGCCTCGCCGCGCTCGGCCTCGATCCCGTTTTCGCCCAGCCGGCGCTGCCAGAAGTCGAGCGCCGCGGGCGAGGCGACCCGCCAGAGGATGCGGTGCACCATGCCGGCACCGGCCCGCCCGCCCGGCACGCCGGGGTACTCGAAGAAGGTCAGGTCGAGGCCGGGATCGCCCGTCTCGTCGCCGAAAAAGAGGTGGTAGACGGTCGGGTTGTCCTGGTTGACCGTCTTCTTCACCAGCCGCAGCCCCATCACCCCGGCGTAGAAGTCGACGTTGCGCTGGGCGTTCTCGGTGATGCAGGTGATGTGGTGAATGCCGTTTAGCTTCATCGCCCACCTATACCATCACTGACGATGAGCAAGGCCCGGCGCCGCATCGTCAAAGGCCTGGTGGTCCTTGGCTCCATCCTCGCCTTCCTCAGCGTCTTCGCGATCTGGATCGAGCGCCAGGCGCTGAATACCGACGACTGGGTTTCGACCAGCGGTCGCCTGATCCAGAACCAGGAGATCCGCACCGCGCTCAGCGACTACCTCGTGGACCAGCTCTACGAAAACGTCAACGTCGAAAAAGAACTCGAGGAAATCCTTCCAGGCGATACGAAGGATCTGGCTGGGCCCGCAGCCGGCGGGCTGCGCCAGGTGGCCGGCACCGGAGCGGAAAAAGTGCTCGAAACCGGGACCGCGCAGGGGTTCTGGGAAGACGCCAACCGGAGCGCCCACGAACAGCTGATCGCGGTCCTCGAAAACAAGAAAGAAGCGGTCGAAACCGCAAACGGCGAAGTCACCCTCAACCTCGGCAGCCTGCTGACCAACCTCGCGAAGCAGGTCGGGATCGGCCAGAACCTGGCGGAAAAGCTGCCGCCCGACGCCGGTCAGATCAAGATCCTCGAGTCAGACCAGCTGAAGACCGCGCAGAACATCGCGGTGGCGATCAAGGGCTCGGCGCTGATCCTCTCGCTGCTGACCTTCCTCGTCTTCGCCCTGGCGATGTACCTGACCAAGGGCGGTCGCTTCATCACCGTGCTGTTCAGCGGCATCGGGCTGATCGCCGCCGGCCTGGCGGTGATCATCGCCCGCCACATCGCCGGCGGGATCATCGTCGACCAGCTGGTCAAGGTCCAGAGCGCGAAGCCGGCCGCGGAAGCGGCCTGGGGCATCTCCACCTCGCTGATGGTCAGCATCGCCTCGACCGTGATCGTCGTCGGCGCCCTCTTCGTCGCCGCCGGCTGGCTCGCCTCGCCGACCAAGGCGGCGCGCGAGGTCCGCCGTGGGCTCGCGCCGGTGCTGCAGAGGTACGTCCCCTGGGTCTACGCCGGCGTCGCGGTCGTCTTCGGCATCTACCTCCTCTCCTCGTCCGGGATCGGCCTGCGCTCCTTCCTCACCACCGTGGTGGTGGCAGGGATGGCGGCCTTCGGCGTCCACGAGCTGCGGCGCCAGACCCAGGAGGAGTTCCCCGACGCCAGCTTCGCCGGGGTCTTCGGCTCGACCCGTGACCGGATGCTGAGCGCCTACCGCGAGTCGGGGATCGGCGAGCGGGTGAGCGAGCAGACGTCGAAGATCCGACTGCCGGAAGTGCGGATGCCCGAGCGCGAGGGCGGCGAGGGCGAGGTCGTGGATGGCGAGCGCCCGGCTCCCCGCGGGCGGCAGCCGGGCGAGGCGCCGACCCAGGAAGCGCCGACCCAGGTCCGCGACGAGGAGGACGCCCGCCTCGCCCGCCTCGAGCGGCTCGGCGAGCTGCGCGAGAAGGGCATCCTCACCGACGAGGAGTTCGCCGCCGAGAAGGCGCGCATCCTCAACCGCGACGCCCGGTCGATCTAGCCGAGCTCCCAGCCGAAGTAGACCTCGACCTCGACGATCCTGCCGTCGCGGACCGTGAGCACCTCGGTGTTGCGGAAGCGGGTGCCGTCGACCCGCCGCGCCTCGTAGGTGACGAAGACCTCCTCGTCGCGCTCGAACAGCCGCACGAAGGAAAACGCTTCTATCTGGCCGGCGTTCGGCCAGCAGCGCTCGAAGTAGCCAGCGCGGTCGAGCTCGGGGTCGGGTGGCGCGTGGAACCGCAGCCCCTCGCCCAGCACCCGCTCCGCCAGCTCGCGGTCGCCGGTCTGGAAGGCGCGATAGCAGTCGCGCACGACCGCGGTGCGCTCGGTGTCTTCGGTTCCCATGAGTCCTCCTGGACGATCTACGTACCGATTTCGTACCTATTTGGTCACGCTTACGTTTACCCTCCTCACCGTTCAATCGGAAAAAGGGGAAGTTTCAATGCGCAAGATCATCGCCGCCCTGGCGGCCGTCGTCGTCCTCGCCTTCGCCGCCGCGCCGGCCCAGGCGGTCGACAAGGATTGCTCTGATTTCAGCAGCTGGAGGCAGGCGCAGCACTACTACAAGAAGCACGGCGGGCCCCGCCAGGACCCCGACCGGCTCGACGCCGACCGCGACGGGATCGCCTGCGAGGACCTGCGCTAGGGCTCGACTTCGGCGAGGCCGTGGGGCAGGCCGGCGAGCCTGCCCCAGTGGTCGCCGCAGCGCAGTGCCAGTGCACGGACCCGGGAGTCGAACGGCAGCGACGCGGCTAGGTCGCGGTGCGCTTCGGCTAGGCAGCGGGCGACGCGCAGGTCACCGCCACGCAGCTCGGAGTAGGTCAGCCGCGGCTCGCGCTCGAAGCCGAGCTCGTCGAGCTCATCCCAGGGGGCCTGCCGCGGTGCTGCCGGATCCGAATTGAAAGCCACAAAGACATTCTTGCCTGAATACCAAGTTTCGAGTAGACCGCTAAACATTTGTTTGATCAGGTCGCCTGATTCACCAACAAATAAGTAACGCCGTCTCCCGCGCGCCTGGCGCCCTTGCGCAAAAAGCCGACCTCGGCGGCCGTTAGCGTCATCGCCGAAAGTCCGCTACAAGCGGATAATCGATGGGTTCGGAGGAAGCGATGGCGATCATGAACAAGGAGGATCTGGCCCGCGACGTCGCAGCGAAGAGCGGGCTCGAGGTGGGTCAGGCGAAGAAAGCGCTGGAGGCGACCCTGCGGGCGATCGAAGAGCAGATCGGCGAAGGCAACGAAGTCCGCTTGACCGGCTTCGGCAAGTTCTCGGTCTCGCAGCGCTCGTCGCGCATGGGTCGCAACCCGCGCACCGGCGAGACGATGCAGATCGCGGCCAAGTCGGTGCCGAAGTTCAGCGCCGGCGCGGAGCTGAAGAAAGCGGCCGAGTAGCCGTGTTTCGGCGACCGACCGGGCTGGCGCGGCTCGCCGGTCCGGTCGGCGCCGTACTGGTGCTGGCCGCCTGCCTGGGCCTGGCGCCGGCGGCGGGAGCCGGCGCGACGGAGAGACGCCACGTCCCCGAGTTCGACCTCCTCGTCCGCCCCACCACGGTCTCCAAATTGCCGGCCGGCTTGCGGCTCGGCTTCGAAGGGTTCGGCGAACACCACCGCCACAAACACGGCCGCACGGTCCGGGTTGGCCAGGTGCGGCTGGCCGAAGGCACGGTCACGGCGGCCGGCAACCACCGCTGGGTATGCATCGACTTCACGCCTAAGGGCGAACGGAGGTTCTCCGGCGGCGGCGGTTGCGCCCCGTACGCGCAGACCGTGCGCGACGGACTGGTCAACATCTGCGCCGACGCGGGCGGCAAGCTGCAGATCGACGGCTTGGTGCCGAACGGCGTCACCGCGATCGAGCTCGACCGCGACGGCCCGGCACCGGCCCGGACCGTTCCGGTGGTGCGCAACGCCTTTTCAGCCCCACTGCCCCGCGCCGGCCTCAGCTTCCGCGCCCTCAACTCCAGCGGCGAAGCGGTGATCGAACACCGCTATCCGCTCGCCCATACCATCGGCGAGGGCGGTGGCGGCTGCTACGCGTTCTTCGAAGCCGTGGCCGAGAGCCCTAGGTCGCTTTCGCTCGTTCGTCGTACCGCGCCCTCCTCGGCGGCCGCCAGACCGTCGGCCACTGACCGGCCGCCCCTCGAACCAGAAGCAGGAATCGCAGTCTGATTCGTGGTGCTCGCACCGCTTCTCACGGGATCAGCTCCTCCCCCGCAGGTAGGCGACTCCGACCTTCTTTCCCTTCACGAACCAGGTGATCCGCAGCCGGCCGATGCCGCTGGTGATCCGGTTGAGGTAGAGCACCCCGCGTTCGGCCCGCTGCCGCTTGGCGCAGAGGGTTCGCCCGGCGGCGAACCTGACGCAGACCGTGTAGTGGACGTCGGCTCGGCGACTGCGGAAGAAGGCGGCCCGAGGCCGCCGGCGTCAACACCGTCAGGGGCGCCGTCTACGCGACCGTCGCCTAAGCCACATGCAGATCGGCACTTTCGCCTCGCCGACCGCCGCTCGCGAAGGCTTCGGCTCCAACTTCAAGGCTCCGCAGCTGTTCCTGACTGAAAAGGTGACGCGCCGGATCAGCAACCGGCTCGGGCTGCGCGGCAACCAGCGACTCAACCCCAACCGGGTCCTCAGCAATCTGTACAGCTCCGCCCAGCCGAAGACCGTGAAGCTGCTGGCGCGCGGCGGAGTCGTCCTCACCCCCAATGCGGCGACCCTCGCAAAATTCGCCGCCAAGGGCGTGAAGGTGCCGGAGGGGATCGTCCCGATCGCTCCGGCGACCAAGCCGAACCCGGCCACGTTTCAGTTTCCGATCACCGGCGGGGCGCTCGCCCCGGACGGATCTTCCGGCCTCATCGGCACCGCCGGAGGCGTCGAAATCGTCAAGAAAGCCACTCCGTTCTCGCCGACGATGAAACTGACCAACGTCATCGTCGATCTCGGGACGAAGGCGGCGACGGTGGAGATCGAACTGCTTCCGAACCCGCCCCTTCCCGGCGGCGTCGGGCGCTCCTCGATCGTCGACGTGACGCTTCCGAGCGGGTCGGTGGTCACCAACCCGACGACTCGCCAGATCGGAATCAACAACGCGGAAGCGAAGCTGCAGGCGGTCGCCGCCTCGACGCTGAACAGCGTCTTCAACCAGCCGGCTCCGGAGCCGCCGCCAGCCACCAACTTCGTGGTCGGCGATCCATTCGGAACCTTCTCCCTGCTCGCCCAGGCGCAGTAGGAGAAGGAGGTCAGCTCGGCGCGGCGGGCGCTCAAATGCGCCCGCCGCGTTCCGGGTAGGAGGACAAGATGGACTTCGAATTTCAGCATCGGCTTCCGTCAGGGGAGTGGCACCCACTTGGTGTCGTCGCCACCCCCGGTGACCGCTTCGACATCGAGGAGGCGGCGGTCGGCCTGCGGGACCTCCGCGATGGCGAGCTGCCGCGGGGCTTCTACCGCGTGCGGGCCACCGAGCTGGACGACAACGGGTGGCGCCTGGCGGAAGTCGACGAGCACGGCGTCTTTCGCCGGCTCGCCAACTGACTCTGACGACAGGGGCGACGGTGGTTTTCCGAAACTGGCGAGCGTCAGCAGACTGACCGACGGATGAAGCGGCGATCCGAGACGATCGGGGCAACCCAAGGAAGGAAGAACCGAGATGACCTCCAACGGCATTACCGACCTCGCCGAAGCCCCACTCGAGGAGTTCGAGCGCGAGCTCGCCGCCGGCGACGGCGCGACTTACGCCCACCGGCTACGGGAGGATGCGCTTGTCGTCGTCCCGCAACGGGTCCTCGACAAGGCGGAGACGATCGCGGAGATCGACGCCGCCGGCGGCTGGGACGGCTTCGAGATCGACCGAGTGCGCGAAGACCTGCTGAGCGAGGATTCGGCGGTCGTCACTTACCGCATCCAGGCGCACCGGGGTGCATTCGAATATTCCGCTTGGCTCTCCAGCGTCTACACCCGCGACGCGGACGGTTGGCGGCTTCTGCTCCATCAGCAGACCCCATTGGACTAGAGCTTGAAGGGGGGTCTCGACCCGCGAGACCGAGGGCGGCGGAGGCCGATACCCACCGACCGACTCACATCGCCTCCTTGATCCCTTGCTGGATCAGCCACCTTTTCACCGGCCATGCGGTGAAGAACCCGACCACCATCCCGATCTGCATCATGAACCAGTAGGCCGGGCTGGCGACGGTGAGGGGCGGCTGCCAGAGGACCAGATGTAGGGGCCATGAAGCCGCTCTCCGTCGCGAAGACCGGGACCGACCAGACCGTCAGGTAGACGGTCCACTCGCCGGCGATGTCTCCCAGGGTGCAGCCGGCGCCGCAGTGGCTCACTCCCTTCGCGGTCGACCACCACTCGCCCCGCTCGCGCTCGCGGGTGAAATAGAACCAGGTGGGGACCGGGCCCCAGTAGAGCGCGGTGATCGGCCAGACGAAATTCATCTCCGAGCGATGCTCGCGAATGACGATGTCCCAGACGATCACCCCAGCGCTGATCAACGCCACCCCGAAGGCAACCCAGCCGATCACGATCCAGGCAGCGGGTCCGACCTCGGTCATCGCGGCGAACGTCAGGGGCATCATCGACGCCGCTACCCCGCCGCTCCGGACAGTGTCGCCGCAAGGATTCGGATGTCAGCGGACTGACCCGGGCGCGATCAATACCGGTCGCATTCCCGGAAGCTCGTGTTCGCCATCCCAGGGATGGCAAATCGACAGAAGGGGAGACATGCTGGTCAGAACGATCACGACGATCGCTTGCTGCACGGCGGTGCTGGCTGCCGGGCAGCTGCGAACCCCGACCGACGCCGACGCCATGGCGCCGAAGCCCGGGACCTACAGGGGCAAGACCAAGCAGGGACGGGGGATCGTCTTCCGGATCACCCGCGGTCAGCTCGACCTGCGCCATTTCTCGATCAAGCTGCGATGCCGCGACGGCAGCATCCTGATCGACCGGGAGAGCGGCTTCGAACCGTCAGCGCTGCGGTCGAACGGGAGCTTCCGCGAATACCAATACGGCTCGACCGACAAGGTCTGGTTTCGGGGCCGTGCAAACAACCGGCTCGTGCGCGGTCGGATCAAAGTCAAGGACCGCTGGGGCCACGTTCGCTGCAACTCGGGCTGGGTCCCGTTCACCGCCAAGCGGCGCGGCTGAGGCTCAACCCTCGGCCTGGTCGGCGGGCGGGGCACGAAGCGCCAGCAGCGGCATGCGCACCAGCAGCTGCCGCCGGGCCGCCGGCGAGCCGTCGTAATCGAAGCCGGCGAGCCTCGAGACGAGCGGCCGCGCCACCGGCATCAGCAGCCGGTTGCGGCGCTCGAACTCGCTGAAGAGCGAGAATGCCTCCTCGCCCGCTACCTCACGGACCTGGGGGCGAAAGCGCTCGCCGCCGATCCGCACCTCTTCCGCGCCGCCGGCGAGGACGTTGAGGCGCCAGCCGGCGCTGGGACCGAGGCCGGAGATCACCACCGCTTCGCGTCTCCGCTCGTCCCAGGAGATGACCTCGAGGATCGTCCGGCGCCGCCGGCCGCTGCGCCTGCCGCGGTGCACAAGGAGCAGAAAGCGGTGGGCGAGCAGGCGTCCGAGGCCAAGGTCGTAGAGATAAGCCGGCGCTGCCGCCAGCTGCCGCAGCAGCGACCCGAGAGTTCGTCTCGACGGGGCGACGGAGCTCATCGCCCAGGAGCTACCCCGGTGAGCTGTGGCTCGTCAGGCCGCGTCATCGGCCTGACGTCGCGGTGATCGAGCCACCCCACGATCCCCGAGCCGTCGTCGGCGAGCACGGGCAGACCCTCGCGTTCGCCGCCCGCCAGCCAGTCGACCGCCTCGGCCAGCGGCTGCTTGCCCACCAGGCGGGGCACCGGCTCCACGAGTTTCTCGATCTGCCGCGGTAGGTGGTCGGCGTCGCGCTCGAAGGCGCGCAGCGAGACCACGCCTAGCAGGCCGCCGTCGAGGTCGACGACCGGCAGGGCGTCGCGCCCCGACCGCAAGAAGGCAGCCGCGGCGTCCCGTCCCCCTCACCCATGCCCTCCTCGCGGACCTGGTGGCCGCCCGCCGGCCCTCGGTCAGCACCGCGCTCGCCAAACTGCAGCGGCAGGGAATGATCACGCGCGAACTGGGCGGCTGAAGGTTGAATGGCACCGTGCCGGCGGAGTGCGAGGCGCCAGGTGTCAGCGGCGCGGACCGAGGGCCACAAGCGGCCGCCGGCGGCCGTTGAGCTGTCAGCTGGCTCCTTACTCGGCCGGCTCCCAATCCTGGCCCTGACAGTTCGGGCAGACGGGCAGGTTGGTCACCTTGCCGTCGTCGATCCGCAGGCCCTCGCCACAGCTCGCGCAGCGGTAGGCGCCGCCGACGACGGTCTTCCCGGCGATGTAGTCGACCGCTTTGTCGTGGGTCTCCTCCTTCACCGGCTGGCCCTTCTGTGTGCCAGGCTGGCGGCAGCGGCCGCCGCGCTGATCGTCGCCACGGCGCCACCGATAATCGCCGCTTCGCGCAGCTTTCCGGCGCCGTTCAGGGTCACGTCCGGCATGCGGCTCTCCGGCCGCGGACGGAGCGCTTCGGCGCCGTGCTGCTGCGCGATCGCCAGCTTCAGCACCTGGGCGGTGTGAAGGGCGCGGCGATCGGTCAGTTGTTCGATCTGGGTCTTGCAGGAGAAGCCATCGGCGATCAGGATCGTCGTCTCCCCCGCCGCGCGAACGGCCGGCATCAGCCGCTGCTCGCCGATTTGCCGTGAGATCTCGTCGTGCTCGCGCTCGAAGCCGAAGGAGCCGGCGAGGCCACAGCAACCCGAATCAAGGACTTCGAACTCGAGCCCCATCCGTTCGTAGAGCTTGCTCTCGGCGCTCATCCCCATCACCGCTTCCTGGTGGCAGTGGCCGTGGACCAGCGCCCGCGCCTCCAGGCGCGGCGGCTGCCAGTCGGGAGCGTGCCGCTGCAGCAGCTCGGCCAGGGTCAGGGTCTGCAGCGAGAGCCGCTTCGCGTCCTCGTCGTGGGGCATCAGGCCCGGCAGCTCGTCGCGGAAGGCCGCGACGCAGCTCGGCTCGATCCCGACCACCGGGACACCCGCCCGGATCTGCGGTGCCAGCGCGTCGAGCATTCGCCGCCAGAACAGCTTTGCGGTGTCGAGCATCCCGTAGTCGTAGAGCGGCCGGCCGCAGCAGAGCGCCGGCTCAGGAACGATCACCCGGAAACCCGCCGCCTCCAGAACCTCGGTCGCCGCCTTCATCGTCTCCGGATGCAGGAAGTTGTTGAAGGTGTCCGGGAAGAGCACGACCGGATCCCCGGCCGGGTTGACGGCTCCACGCTCGGCGAACCACCGCTTGAACGTCTGGTGCGCGAAGGGCGGCAGCTCGCGCTGCGGGCTGAGCCCGCCCGCCCGCTTTATCACCCGGGAGATTCCTGGAGCGTGCGCCAGGGCGTTGGCCAGCCGGGGGATCAGGCTGGCGAGCCGCACGTGGAACATGATCAGGCCCATCGAATAAGCGGGAAGCTGGCGCAACCGGCGCTTGTAATGGTGGGAGAGGAACTCGGCCTTGTAGGTCGCCATGTCGACGCTGACCGGGCAGTCGCCTTTGCAGCCCTTGCAGGAGAGACAGAGGTCGAGGGCTTCTTTCACTTCGCCCGAGCGGAAGCCTTCGGTGATCGTGTCGCCCTCGAGCATCTCGTAGAGGATCCGGGCGCGGCCGCGGGTCGTGTGCTCCTCCTCCTTGGTGACCATGAAGCTCGGGCACATCGTCCCTTTGCTGGCATCGCGGCATTTACCGGCGCCGACGCAGCGCAGCGCCGCGTGGGCAAAGCTGCCGCCGTCCTCCGAGTAGGCGAAGTGGGTCTTCACTTGCGGCGGCGAGTAGCCGGTTCCGAGCTTCATGTTGGAGACGATCGGATAGGGGTCGACGACCTTGTGCGGGTTCATCCGGTTGTCGGGATCCCAGATCCGCTTCATCTCCCGGAAGGCGCCGACCAGCTCTGCGCCGTACATCTTTGGCAGGAGCTCGGCTCGCTGCTGCCCGTCGCCGTGCTCGCCGGAGAGCGAGCCGCCGTGGGCGACCACCAGCTCGGCCGCCTGGTCGAGGAAGCGGCGCCAGTTGCGCAAACCGCCGGCGCTGCGCAGGTCGAAATCGATCCGGCAGTGGACGCAGCCATCGCCGAAATGGCCGTAGAGGGCAGCGCGGTAGTCGTGCTCGTCGAGCAGGTCGCGGAACTCGCGCAGGTAGGAGCCGAGGCGCTGCGGGGGAACCGCGGCGTCCTCCCAGCCGGGCCAGTGGTCGCGCTCGAGCGGTACGTAGGCGGTGGCGCCGAGCCCCGCCTCGCGTACCTCCCACAGGCGTTTCTCTTCCCCCTCGTCATCGAAGAGGCGCAGCGACGGCGCCCGATCGTCCTCGCGCAGGCGCGCCATGCACTCCTCGGCCTTGGCGTCGCTCTCCTGCTTGGACTCGCCGCCGAACTCGACCAGGAGCCAGCCTTCGCCTTCGGGCAGGAGCGGCACCTCGGAGGTGTGTTTTCCCTTCTGCGCCATGTCGTCGATCAGCCGCTGGTCGATCCCCTCGAGGCCGGTCGGTCCGTACTCGAGGATCTCCGGCACGTGGTCGGCCGCTTCGAAGACGGTCGGGTAACCGAGCACCAGCAGCGAGCGGGCCGGGGGCGAGTGGACGAGCCGCACCGTCGCCTCGAGCACGGTCGCCAGCGTCCCCTCCGAGCCGACCAGGGCACGGGCGACGTTGAACCCTTTCTCGGGCAGCAGCTCGTCGAGGTTGTAGCCGGAGACCCGGCGCGGGATGTCTGGGTAGCGCTGGCGCACCAGCGCCGCGTAGCGTTCGCGCAGGTTCCGCATCCCCTCGTAGATCTCGCCGCGGCGGCCACCGGCGGCGATGATCGCCTCCAGCTCCTCCTCCGAGGTGGGCCCCACCCGCATCACCTCGCCGTCGTGGGTGACGATCTCCATCGCTTCGACGTTGTCGGCGGTGCGGCCCGCCATCACGGAGTGGACCCCGCAGGAGTTGTTGCCGATCATCCCGCCGAAGGTCGCGTATTCGTGCGTCGAGGTGTCGGGGGCGAAGGTGAGGTCGTGCTCGCTCTCGGTGATCGTCGCCAGCTGGTCGCGGATCACCCCCGGCTGCACCCGGGCGATCCGCCGCTCGGGGTCGATCTCGAGGATCTCGCGCATGTACTTCGAGGTGTCGAGCACCACCGCGACGTTGGTCGTCTCGCCCGAGAGGCTGGTCGCACAGCCGCGCGGCAGCACCGGCGCGCCGTGCTCGTGACAGGCGCGCACCGCGGCGATCATGTCGTCGCGCCCGCGCGGAATCACCACGCCGATCGGCGGCTGCCGGTAGTTCGAGCTGTCGTGCGAGTAGATCGCCCGGGTACCCGCATCGAACCGGACCTCCCCGTCGACCGAGTCCTCCAGCGCCTTGCGCAGCGCCCGGCGGTCGATCCGCTCGACTCCCTCGGGACTGAGGGTGCCGTGGCCCACCTCGTCGCCGCTCACCGATCCGCTCTTTTCAAACGGCCCATCGCTCGGCCTCCTCGCGCTTCAGCTCGAGCCCCAGGCCAGGGCGCGAGCGGTCCGGCCGCAGCCGGCCGCCGTCGGGATCGAGCGTGCCGTCGAACAACAGCCGCTCGATGCGGACGTGGTCGTGGAAGTACTCGAGGTGCCGCAGCGACTCCATCGCGCAGCAGACGTGGGCCGAGATCGCCGGCGCGCAGTGGGCCGAGAAGGGCCGCTGGAGCGCTTTGCAGATGCCGTCCGCCCGCAGCATGTTGGTGATCCCGCCGACTCGGGTGACGTCGGCCTGGACGACGTCGACGCAACCGGCCAGCTCGCCCAGCCGCGTCAGGTCCCACTCGTACTCGCCCGACGCGATCGCGACCCCGACGGGTCCGTGCTCGCGCACGAAGCGCAAGCCCTCACGGTCCTCGGAGCTGACCGGCTCCTCCAGGTAGGAGACGCCGAAGCCGGCGTATTCCTCGGCCCGGCGGAGGGCCTCCTTCGGGGCGAAGGCGCCGTTCGCGTCGACCATCAGCTCGACCTCGGGACCGATCACCTCGCGGCAACTCGCCAGGCGCTCGGGGTCCCGATCCGGATCGCGTCCGACCTTGATCTTCACCCTGGGTAGGGCGGCGTCCATCCAGCCCTGCAGCTGCGCGCGCAACCGCTCCTCCGGGTAGGAGGTAAAGCCGCCGCTGCCGTAGACCGGCACCTCGGAGTGGAAACGGGGCAGCACGTCGGCGAGACAGATGCCGAGCAGTCGCGCCTTCAGGTCCCAGAGCGCGACGTCGACCGCCGAGACCGCCATCGCCCCCACTCCGGGCCGGCCGGCGTTGCGGATCTGCCGCTGCATCGCCGCCCAGGCGGTTGGCGGCGAGAGCGCGTCGGCGCCGCGCACGACC
>Ga0196962_10000569_pt1 | contig 14395 bp, 10 predicted proteins | sample S3v_20metaG_FD_183186 | JGI IMG/M metagenome (GOLD analysis project Ga0196962, IMG submission 183186) | Soil microbial communities from Anza Borrego desert, Southern California, United States - S3+v_20 | ecosystem: Environmental > Terrestrial > Soil > Desert | place: USA: California | collected... | reverse complement strand
GAGAGGCTCGCCGACATCGGCGAGCAGGCCGGCGTGCAGCACGCCTACACCACGCAGTTCAAGCGCACGCGCGAGACGGCCCGGCCGCTCGTCGAACGCCTCAAAATCCCCGCGCAGGCCGTCGAGTTGACCGGCGCCAACATCGCCGGCCACCCGGCCGCGCTCGCCGCCGAGATCAAGGCGAAGCACAAGGGCAAGACCGTCCTCGTCGTCGGCCACAGCAACACCGCCCCCCGCGTCGCCGCCGCCCTCAGCGGCCGCCCCATCCCCGACCTCGACGACGCCACCGAGTTCGACGCCCTCTTCGTCGTCATTATCCCCGCCGACGGCCCCGCCCGGCTCGTCAGGGCGAAGTACTGAAAAGCAGTAGACGGTAGACAGTAGTCAGTAGTCAGTAGTCAGTAGTCAGTAGAAAGACCTTCGGCCGCGAACCGTCCGAGTGACGGCCTCGGCGCCCGCGGCGCGGAGCCCTCCCTTTACCGGCAACCGACAACCGTCTACTGCCCTCTGCCGGATGGACAGTTCGAGGGTAAATCGGCGATAATCCCCGCTTTCGGCGAGACCTGAAGTTCGGCTCTGTACGGACGCGGACGCGCCCTCTCGCGCGACTGCGCCCGCCCGCCGGGTCTCGGCCGGCGCTCTTGTTTCACACGCCACCGTTTAGACGAACAGAAAGGAACGGATTTACCTTGTCCACCGAAACGTCGTTGAGCTTTGTCAACAGTCTATTGTCCGCGGCCGCGCGCCGCGCGGGCGGCCTCTTGGCCGCGGCCGTCGCCGTCTTAGCCGGCGCGGCCCCGCTCGTGGCTCAGGCGCAGCGCCGCGAGGGCGTGGGCGCGGGCGGCGGCACGCCCCGCCCCGGCGGCGAGGCCAACCTGATCCTGCCAGACCTCTCCTCGGTCAGCTTCCTCGGCCTCGACGGACACACGCTGCTGCTGATCGGCATCGCCGTCTGCGCGCTCGGGCTGCTCTTCGGGCTGATGATCTTCGTGCAGTTGAAGAACCTGCCCGTCCACCGCTCGATGCGCGAAATCTCCGAGCTGATCTACGAGACCTGCAAGACCTACCTGACGACGCAGGGCAAGTTCATCATGATCCTGTGGCTCTTCATCGGGGCCATCGCCGGCATCTACTTCGGCTTCCTCGCCGAGACGGTCGACCCGGCCACCGGCGCCGTCGAGCACGGCTTCCCGGCCCTGAAGGTCTTCGTCATCCTGCTCTTCAGCCTCGTCGGCATCGCCGGCTCCTACGGGGTGGCGTGGTTCGGCATCCGCGTCAACACCTTCGCCAACTCGCGCACCGCCTTCGCGTCGCTCGAAGGCAGGCCCTACCCGATCTACGCCATCCCTTTGAAGGCGGGCATGTCCATCGGCATGATGCTCATCTCGGTCGAGCTGCTCATCATGCTCTGCATCCTGCTCTTCGTCCCGCGCGATTACGCCGGCCCCTGCTTCATCGGCTTCGCCATCGGCGAGTCTCTGGGCGCGGCGGCCCTGCGCATCGCGGGCGGCATCTTCACGAAGATCGCCGACATCGGCTCCGACCTGATGAAGATCGTCTTCAAGATCAAGGAAGACGACGCGCGCAACCCCGGCGTCATCGCCGACTGCACGGGCGACAACGCGGGCGACTCGGTCGGCCCCTCGGCCGACGGCTTCGAGACCTACGGCGTGACGGGCGTGGCGCTCATCACCTTCATCCTGCTCGCCGTCCCGGCCGCGACCACGCAGGTGCAGCTCCTCGTCTGGATTTTCGTCATGCGCGTGATGATGATCGTCGCCTCGGCCGCCGCCTACTTCGTCAACGAGGCGGCCGCCAAGTCGCGCTACGGCAACGCGCAGACGATGAACTTCGAGGCCCCGCTCACGTCGCTCGTCTGGGTCACGTCGATCATCTCGGTGGCGCTCACCTACATCGTCTCCTACCTGATCATCCCCGACCTCGGCGACGGCACCCTCTGGTGGAAGCTCTCGACCATCATCACCTGCGGGACGCTGGCCGGCGCGGTCATCCCCGAGCTGGTCAAGGTCTTCACCTCGACCGAGTCGGGCCACGTCAAGGAGGTCGTCTCCTCGTCGCGCGAGGGCGGCGCTTCTCTGAACATCCTCTCCGGCCTCGTCGCCGGCAACTTCTCGGCCTACTGGATCGGCATCGCCATCGTCGCCCTGATGGCCGTCGCCTACGCCATCAGCACGCTCGGCCTCGGCGCGCTGATGGCCGCGCCGGCCGTCTTCGCCTTCGGCCTCGTCGCCTTCGGCTTCCTCGGCATGGGGCCGGTGACGATCGCCGTGGACTCCTACGGGCCGGTGACGGACAACGCGCAGTCGGTCTACGAGCTGTCGCTCATCGAGCAGGTGCCGAACGTCGAGCAGGAGGTCAAGAAGGAGTTCGGCGTCAACGTCAACTTCGACCGCGCCAAGCACCTCCTCGAAGAGAACGACGGCGCGGGCAACACCTTCAAGGCGACGGCCAAGCCCGTGCTCATCGGCACGGCCGTGGTCGGCGCGACGACGATGATCTTCTCGATCATCCAAGTGCTGCGCGGCGAGGCCATCGCCGGCGCGACGCGCCAGAGTCTGACCGAGGCGCAGGGCCTCGCCACCTTCTTCGAGAACCTGTCGCTCCTCAACCCGCTCTTCCTGCTCGGGCTGATTACGGGCGGCGCGGTCATCTACTGGTTCACGGGCGCGTCCATTCAGGCCGTGACGACGGGCGCTTACCGCGCCGTCGAGTTCATCAAGGCCAACATCCGGCTCGACGAGACGGTGACGAAGGCTTCGGTCGAAGACTCGAAGAAGGTCGTCGCCATCTGCACGCAGTACGCGCAGAAGGGGATGTTCAACATCTTCCTGACGGTCTTCTTCGCGTCGCTCGCCTTCGCCTTCGTCGACCCCTACTTCTTCATCGGCTACCTCATCTCCATCGCGATCTTCGGCCTCTACCAAGCCATCTTCATGGCGAACGCGGGCGGCGCGTGGGACAACGCGAAGAAGATCGTCGAGGTCGAGTTGAAGGAGAAGGGGAGCGCGCTGCACGACGCGACCGTGGTCGGCGACACGGTGGGCGACCCCTACAAGGACACCTCCTCGGTGGCCTTGAACCCGGTCATCAAGTTCACGACGCTCTTCGGCCTGCTCGCGGTCGAGCTGGCCCTCTCGGTCTACCGCGGCCGCGGCGACTCGACGCTCAACTACGCGCTGGCCGCCGCCTTCTTCCTCGTCTCGGCCTACTTCGTCTGGCGCTCCTTCTACGGCATGCGCATCGGCACGCAGATTCGCGCCGCCGGCCACGTCCCGGCCGGAGACCTCGCCGCCGGCACGATGGGCACGGACACCGAGGGCATCCGCCGCGCGCCCGCCGACCGGGTGCGGTAGGAAAAAGGGGACGCGGGGCGGGAAGAGGGTCGTCAGTTTTTTGTCCGGGCCGGCGACTGGTGGCGGTCTTCCCGCCTCACGATTCACGTCTTTCAGGAGGTTCTCGTGAGCACTTCGTACGCAAGGGCCGAGACGCTGGTGGGGGCGGTGGCCGCGCCGGTGGGCTGGTTGAAGTCGGCGGCGCTGGTGGCGGGCTTCAGTTTGTTGACGGCGCTGGCGGCGCAGGTCGTCGTGCCGCTGCCGTGGACGCCCGTGCCTCTGACGGGGCAGACGTTCGCGGTGCTGCTCGCGGGGGCGCTCTTAGGCTCGCGCCTCGGGGCGCTGGCGATGCTCGCCTACCTCGCCGAGGGCGCGGCCGGGCTGCCCTTCTTCAAGGGCGGGGCCGGCGGCGCGCACTACCTCTTCTTCAGCCCGACGGCCGGCTACCTGCTGGCCTTCCCGGCCGCGGCCTTCGTGACGGGCCTGCTGGCCGAGCGCGGGTGGGACAGGCGTTTGCCGACGGCGGCGGCCGCGATGGGCCTCGGCTCGCTCGTCATCCTCGGCGCGGGCTGGCTGTGGCTGACGCTCTTCTACCGCACGGCCGGCGAAGCCTTCGCGGCGGGCGTCGCCCCGTTCCTCGCCGGCGACGTGGTCAAGATCGCGCTCGCCGCCGCCGCGCTGCCCGCCGGCTGGGCGCTGCTGCGCCGCAGGCAAAAGTAAGCTCCGACGAGTCCAAAACGGAGGCCCGGCCGCGAGGGGTGCGGGGACGAGAGGGCGCAAGGCGGAGCGCAAAAGTGTAGGAGGACGAGGGTCGGCGTGACCTTCGTCCTCCTTTTCTTTGGGAATTACGTCTTCGACGAACCCATCGGCCCGCACCGGCGCGCTCTCACCCGCCCCGGCCTCAATTCCGCGCGCACCGGCACGCTTTCACCCGCACCGACGCGCTCTCACGCGCACCGGCGGCGATTCTGCGCGCACCGGCAGGCTTTCGCGCGCACCGGCGGCGATTTCGTCCGCACCGGCGCCGATTCACGCCCGCACCGGCTCGACTCTACGCCCGCACCGGCTAGCTTTTCCCCGCACCGCCCCGGTTTCTCCCGCACCGGCACGCTTCACGCCGCACCGGCCTCGGCTGTACGCGTGCGGCTCTCGATTCTCGCCCGCACCGCGCGGGTTCACGCGTGCATATGGCGATTGACGCGCGCACTGTCTCGATTTGCGCGGCGCGTGCGTGAGTTGGAGGCTTGCGGGTGGGAGTTTGCCGGGCGCGCGTGAGAGTTTACGCCGCCGTATGGGATGACGCGCCGTCCGGCGTCCGGTTGAGATGCGCTGCCCCGCATCTCCGGCGCGTCCGCCCTCGTCTGTCCCCGGCCGCTCACGAACTGGCCTCCGGGTTTTGATAGAATGCGCGCATGAGCGTCTACACGATCAGGGTGCGCTCGCGGGAGCGCGAGGAGTTGGTGGAGTTCACGGACGAGGTGCGCGGGCGGCTGCGCGAGTCGGGCGCGCGCGAGGGCGTGTGCGTGCTCTTCGTGCGGCACACGACGGCCGGGCTGACCGTCAACGAGAACGCCGACCCGGACGTGCCGCGCGACATGCTCCACGCCCTGCGCGCCCTCGTGCCGCAGCACGGCATGGGCTTCCGCCACGGCGAGGGCAACTCCGACGCGCACATTAAGGCCAGCCTCGTCGGCCCCTCGGTCACCGTGCCCTTCCGCGACGGCGAACTGCTCCTCGGCCGCTGGCAGGGCGTCTTCCTCTGCGAGTTCGACGGCGCCCGCGAGCGCGAGGTCGTGATGATGCTGCGCTAGCGGGCGGAGAGTTTCGAGTTAAAGACGACAAGCGGAAGCCCGGCCGCGAGGGGGGCGTTGAAGTTCGCGGTGACCTCAACGCCCCCCTCGCGGCCGGGCTTCCGTCCTTAACTCGAAACCGCCTTACTGGCAGCCGACGAGGCCGGCGAGCTGGGCGGCCCCGAGGCGGAGGTCGGCGGCGTCGGCCGCGGCGAGGTGCTTGCCGGACTGCGCGTCAACCTCGTTGAGGAAGGCGGCGAGGTGGTTGCAGGCCGTCGGCTGGCCGGTGTCGCCGAGCGAGTTCAGGACGTGGCGCAGTTTCACGTCCATGCTGTTGGCGACGCCGCCCTGCTCGATGTTCGCCACGGCGGCGCGCATCCGGGCGATGATGTCGGCCGGGGTCGGGGGCGGCGGGGGCGGGCCGCCGCAGGTCTGGCCGCCGCCCGCGGTGCTGTTCGGCACGAGCATGACGGCGCGGAACTGTCCGTTGAGCTGGGCCGAGCCGACGACGACGCCGTCGTTGCCGATGGCGCGCACGTCAACGTTCGTGAAGCAGTGGCCGGCCGGGAGCAGCGTCGTCAGGTCGGTCATCACGCCGTCGCGGTAGACGAATGGGCGCGTCTGGTTCGCGGCCGTCGTCGAGACGCCGACGACGACGCCCGAGTCGTTGATGGAGCGCGCCTGACTGGTCGAGCCGCCGAGCGTGCCGAGGTCGAGCATCGTGCCGCCCTGCCAGAGGAAGGCGCGCGGCGACTGGAAGAGCGGGCCGGGCACGTTCGAGAAGCCGACCACCTGACCGGCGTTGTTAACGTCGGCGGCCGAGCTGATCGTGCCGCCGCCCGGCAGCACGCCGAGGTCTTGCATCACGCCGTTCTGCCAGAGGAAGGCGTGGTTGGCGCCCGCGGCCGTCGAGGAGACGCCCACGACCTGCCCGGCGTCGTTGACGCTCGTCGCCTCGCTGTTGTTGAAGGTCGAGAGGCCGAGCACGCCCAAGTCCTGCATCGCGCCGTTCGCCCACAGGAAGGCGCGGTTGCCGGCGGAACTGCCCGAGAGGCCGACGACCTGACCCGCGGCGTTGACGGCGTTACCCTGACTCTGGAGGCCGCCGGGGAGGACGCCCAAGAGGGTCACGCCGCCCGCGTCGAAGAAGAAGCCGCGCGGCAGGAAGGACGGGTTGGCGCCGCCGATGTTGACGCGGACGAGGCCGGTGGCCTGCCCCGCGTCGTTGACGCCGAAGGCCTGCGACGAGCCGCCGTTGGCGGCGTGGAACGCGCCGAGCAGGTCGCCCATCGCGCCGCCCGCAAAGGTGAAGGCGTGCTGGCCCGCGGGGATCGTGGAGTAGCCGACCGCACGGCCCGCGTTGTTGACGGCGAAGCCGTGGCTGAGCGTGCCGCCGGGGAGCGTGCCGAGGTCTACGATGCCGTAGCCGGTTTGCGCGGAGGCCGCGGCGCAGCAGAGCGCGAGCGCGAGGCACGCGGCGGCCAGCCGCGAGGGCAGTTGACGAGGGTGCAGCATGGGGAAATCTCCTTACTGGAACGGTGCGTTGGGTGGTTAAGGCTGAAGGCTCCCGGGGTCGGGTGGGAGGCGACAGACGTGAAGTGCTGAGGACATTAATCGAGCGCCCGCGGAAAGTCAAACGACTAATGGGGGGCCGTTTCCCGCGGCCGCGCGCCTTCATTCGACAAACGCCCGGCCGCGGTGGCACTGTAGGGACGGCGCGCGGTTTTCGCGCCGGGGAGGAAAGCTATGGACGCGACATTGACTCCGCGGCGGCTGTGGGCGGCCGCGGCCGCGGTCTTCGTCTTCGCGCTGCCGGCCGCGGCGCACCGGCCCGTGCTCGAAAGCTCTCTGCGGCCGGGCGGGGCGTGGGAGCAGGCGGCGCAGGTCGCCGACCCGACGCACGCCTCGACGGCCACCTACGGGCGGCTCGACGAGCCGGGCGAGGTGGACTTCTACAAGTTCACGGCGGCGAAGGCCGAGACCATCCCCGCCGAGGCGCTCGTCCCCGTCCGGCCCTCGAACGCCGACTTCCGCCCGGCCGTCGCCGTCCTCGGCCGCCACTTCCCCGAGACGCCCGGACTGACCCTGCCCTTCAACGCGCCCGAGGGCTTCCGCGCCGTCGTCGTCCACGCGCCCGAAGGCGGCCGCTCATACTTCTACGAGCCTTACAGTCAGGAGCGACTCTACCGCGGCGGCGAGGCGCGCGTGCCGCTCGTGCCGGGCGAAACTTACTACGTCGCCGTCTACGAGCCGCGGCGGCGGACGGGCAGCTACTCGCTGGGCTTGGGCACGGTCGAGCAGTTCGAGGACGTGTCGAAGGTGGGGCTGGTCTGGAACGTTCTGGCGTTGAAGCTGGGGCTGGCGGGGTCGCGCTCCGTGCCGTGGCTCGACGTGCTGGCGACGTTCGTCTCGCTCGCGGGCCTCGCGCTCGGCTTCGGCGCGGCGGCCTTCAGCCTCTTCATCGAGCTGACGACGGGCGGGAACCCGCGCGCGGCCGGCCCGCAGAAAGTGGCGGCCAACCTCGCTTGGCCCGGCCTGCTCGCGGCGCTGCTCGGCTCGGCCCTGCTCTACCGCGAGAGCCTGCTGTCGGGCGTCGCGCCTTTTCAGGGGGCGCTCGTCGTGCTGCTCGTCTTAGTCCACCTCTACCTCGCCTTCCGCCTCGCGCGACGCGCCCGCCGCGCGGCCGTCGCCGACGTGCCCGGCGTGCCGCCGCCGCCCGCCGCCGGGAAGAGGCTCATCCTCAGCCACGCCCTCTCGCTCCTCTGCTGGTCGGGCTGCCTGCTCCTGCTCGTCTGGAACGCGCTCGTGCTGCGGTAAACGGTGAGGGGTCGCGAGCCGGCGGTGCGACGACGCCGGCCCCCCGCCGGTTGCCGCTCAGGGCGGCGGCCGCCACGCGTCCGGCGGCGCGCCCGCGTCACCACGCGCGCGACCAGCGGGGGCCGCGGTGGTCTTCGTCGCGGAGGCGGGAGTTGACGCCGGCGCGGAGTTCGAGGAGGCGGCCGAAGAGCCAGAGCAGGTCGGAGAGGCGGTTGAGGTAGGGGACGACGTGGGGGCTGACCTCGGCCCCGGCGTCGGCGAGGCGGACGACGCAGCGCTCGGCGCGGCGGCAGACGGTGCGGGCCACGTCGTAGGCGGCCGCCGCGGCGTGGTCGCCGGGCAGAGACCAGTCGGAGAGGATGTGTTCGGTGGCCTCGACGCGGTGGACGTGGGCGGTCAGCGCCTCGACCATCGCGGGCGTGACGTAGGTGTTCGGCGACGCCTCCTCGCTCGAAGGGTTGGCGACCGCGCCGCTGACGACGAACAGCTCGCGCTGGATGGCCTTCGACAGCTCGCGCACCTCTTCGTCCTCGCAGACGGCGCGCGCGAACCCCATCGCCGACCCCAACTCGTCAATCGTCCCGTAAGCCTCCACCCGCAGGTCGGCCTTCGACACGCGCCCGCCGCCGATCAGCCCCGTCTCGCCCGCGTCACCGTGCTTCGTCGCAATGCTCATGGAAACCTCGAAAGCAGTAGTCAGTAGTCAGTAGTCAGTAGTCAGTAGGGAAGACCTTCGGCGGCGAATCGTTCGCGCGTTAGCGTCAGCGACGGTAGCGCGGAGCCTACTGGCTACTGACTACTGTCTACTGTCTACTGTCTACTGTCTACTTCCCCCCTCACATCGCCGCGTACCTTTGCTGGCGGCGGAGGAGCCAGAGGAAGACGGGGCCGCCGGCGAGCGCGGTGATGGCCCCGACGGGCAGTTCGCCCGCGCCGAGCGCCGTGCGCGCCAGCGTGTCGGCCAGCATCAGGAAGGCGGCGCCGAGGACGAACGAGCACGGCAGGACGACGCGCACGTCCTCGCCGAAGAGCAGGCGCACGGCGTGCGGCACGACGAGGCCGACGAAGCCGATGGCCCCGCCGACCGCCACCGTCACGCCGACGATCAAAGAGCTGGCGGCGTAGACCATCCGCTCGGTGCGGCGGACGTTGACGCCGAGGCTCGACGCCGTCTCCTCGTCCACGGCCAGCAGGTGCAGGTCGCGCGTCATCGCGAGCAGCACCGCCCAACCCGGCACGAGGAAGAGGAGCATCCGCCAGACGAGGTCGAAGCCGGTCACGTCGAGGCTGCCGATCGTCCACCGCAGGATTTGCAGGGCGCGCGCGTAGTCGGCGAAATACTGTATGACGACGACGCCGGCCGCGGCGATGGTGTTCATCACCACGCCCGCCAGCAGCAGCGCGCCGGGCAGCACGGTCGCGCCCGTGCGCGCCATCCGGTAGACGACGAAGACCGACAGCCCCGCCCCCGCGAACGCCGCGACGAAGACGAAGGGCAGCCCGGCCACGCGCGCGCCCGCGCCGAGCGCGATGGCCACGCTCGCCCCCAGCGCGCCGCCCCCCGACACGCCCAGCGTCAGGGGCTCGGCCAGAGGGTTGCGGAACATCGCCTGAAGCGCCGCCCCCACCACGCCGAGCGACGCGCCCACCACGGCCGCCAGCGCCACGCGCGGCAGGCGCAACTGGAAGAAGATCATCCGCGCCCGCTCGTCCGTCCGCAGGGCCGCGAGGTCGAGCCGCTGGTAGCCGAACCACAGCGCCACGAGCGTCGAGACGAAGAGGATCAACGTCAGCCACAGCAGCGCGCGCCGGAGACGCACGCCCGCCACCGCGGACTCGCGGGCCGCGGGCCGCGGGCCGCGGGCCGCGGCCCGGCCGAGCGCGGGGTAGCCGGGCGCGACCTCCGTCTCTTTGTCCGATGCTTCGCTCAACATCGCCACTTTAAATCCGCAATCCGCAATCCGCAATCCGCACCCTCAGAGTTCCGACCAGACGAAGGTGCGGCCGAAGGCGCGGCGCGCGCGGACGTGCTCGTCGCCGTAGATGTCGGCGAGCAGCTCTTCGCGCAGCACGTCGGCGGGCGGGCCGGCGGCCGCGACCGCGCCGGCGCGCATGGCGATGACGCGGTCGAAGGCCGGGTCGAGCAGTTGCAGGTCGTGCGTGATGATGAGCGCCGTCATGCCCGCGCGCTCGCGCAAAGAGACGAGGTGGCGGACGAGCGCGGCGCGGTGCTTGAGGTCGAGGGCGGCCGAAGGCTCGTCGAGCAGGAGGCACTCCGGCTCCTGCGCCAGCGCGCGCGCCAGCGCCACCATCTGCCGCTCGCCGCCCGACAGCTCGGTGACGGGCCGCGCTTCGAGGTGCAGCGCGTCCACGGCCGCGAGCGCGGCGCGCGCCGCCTCCACGTCGCGCGCCGTCTCGAAGCGGAAGCGCGAGGTGTAAGGGCTGCGTCCCGTGAGCACGACTTCGAGCGCGGTGAAGGGGAAGACGGTCGAGATGGTCTGCGGCACGTAGGCGATGCGGCGCGCGCGCGCGCGCGGCTCAAGCGTGTGGAGCGGCACGCCGCCGAACCAGACGCCGCCGCCCGAGGGCTTGAGCAGCCCGCAGAGCAGGCGGACGAGCGTGGACTTCCCCGACCCGTTCGCCCCGATGATCGCCGACAGCCGCCCGCGCCCGACCGCCAGCGTCACGCCGCGAACCACCTCCGGCGCGCCCTCCGCGTAGGCGAACCGCACGTCGCGCGCCTCCAGCAGCGCCGCGTCTTGTTCGTGCTCAGGCATCATCAGTCAGTAGACAGTAGTCAGTAGTCAGTAGTCAGTAGTCAGTAGTCAGTAGAAAGACAGTCGCTCTCGAATCGTCGGCGTGTCAGCGTCAACAGCCCCGGCGCGGAGCGCCTACTGACTACTGACTACTGACTACTGACTACTGACTACTGTCTCCTGTCTACTTCCCCTTGAACTCCTCCGGGTGAATGATTTCGGCGAAGCGGCGCGCGGTGTCGCCGACGAACTGCGAGGGGTGGAGCGCCGTCTCTTCGCGGACGGGGTGGACGCGCCCCTCGCGCACGGCGCGCAGCGTCGGCAGCTCGCGCCAGACGGCGAGCGTGTCTTCGGCGAGCGCGCCGCCGGTCTTGTGAATCATCAGGTCGATGATGACCTCGGGGTCGAGCGCGACGACGGCCTCCTTCTGGAGCTTGCCCCAGCCCGCCGAGGCCGGCGGCGCGATGGACTCGCCGCCCGCCAGCTCGATCAACTGCGCGATGAAGGTTCCGTCGGCCGCCGTGTAGATGTCGCGCAGCGTGCCCGGCGCGCGGTCTACGACGCAGAGCACGCGGCGGCGCGGCAGGCCCTCGGCGCCGCGTCGCACGTCGTCGAGCGAGGCGCGCGTCTCGGCCAGCAGCCGCGCGGCCTCGGCCTCGTTGCCGGCGGCGCGGCCGATTGACTCGATGCCGGCCAGCGCGTCTTCGAGCGAGCGCGCGGGCACGGCGAGCGTGCGCACGCCCAACGCCTCGACGCGGTCTTTGATGAACTGCGCCTGCTGGTCGGAGAAGACGACGAGGTCGGGCCGCAGCGACGCGATCTGTTCGAGGTTCGGGTTGCTCCACCCGCCGACGCGCGGCAGCCCCGCCACCTCCGGCGGGAAGGTGCAGTAATCCGACACGGCCACCACGCGGTCGAACGCGCCGACGCCGTGGAGAATCTCCGTCGTGCTCGGGCTGAGCGAGACGATGCGCGCCGGCCTCGCCGCGCGCGCCGCCGGCGGCGGGGACGCGCCGCCGCACGACGCGATGAAGACGGACGCGAGGAGCAACAGGCAGAGGACGATTGCGGAGCGGAACAGCTCCGGGCCCCGAGTCTCGGGTTCAGAGTTAAGGACGGAAGCCGGGCCGCGGGCGAGGGCGTCGGCGTTCCGGTGAAGCTCAACGCCCTCGCCCGCGGCCGGGCTGCCGCCCGTCGTCTTAACTCGAAACTCTTTTTTAATCACCGTGTCCTTCATCATCCTTCCCGGCCGCCTCGCGGTAGGGGCAGTGGCGGCAGCCGCTCTCGCAGCAGTAGCCGCGGCGCAGGTGGTAGCGCGCGGTGAAGACGACGTAAGCGCCCTCGCGGTAAAAGTCCTCGCCCTCGACGGGCGGCGCCGCGTCGCGCGCCTCTTCGCCGCGCGTCATCAGAAGTTGAGCGCCGCGCCGGCGCGCGCGTTCGCGCCCGGCGTGCGGAAGCCGTTCTCGAAGTAGTCGCGGTCGAAAAGGTTCTCGACCTTGCCGAAGAAGCGGAGCGAGCGCGACTCGGCGAGCGGCAGCGTGTAGCCGGCCGTCAGGTCGGCGCGGAAGTTGCCGGCGAAGCGAAAGGCGCGGGTGCGGAAGGTTCGGTTGTCGAAGACGGGCGCGAGGTAGTCGCTCGTCGCCGCGAGGTCGAAGTTGACGAAGGCGCGGCGGCCGAGCCGCTGCGTCGCGACGAGCGTGAACTGGTGCTCGGGCGTGCCGAAGGCGCGCAGGATGTTTTCGACGACCGGGAGCCGCTGGTCGCTGTTCGTGTAGGTGTAGGAGGCGAAGAGGTCGGTCGTCCGCGTGGGCGCGAAACTGCCCGAGAGCTCCAGCCCGCGCGCGAGGCCGCCGCCCGTGTTGCCGTAGCCGCCGAAGCGCCCGAACGGGTCGTTGGGCGTGGAGTTTAAGAAGTCCACGACCTCCTGAAGCCGCGTGTAGAAGTAGGTGGCGGAGAGGCGCGCGCGCCCGTCGGCCAACGTCTGGTCGAGGCCGGCGTCGAGGGCGATGCTGCGCTCGGGGGCGAGGCGCGGGTCGCCGAGCGGGCTGAAGCCGAAGGCCGAATCGAAGAAGGTGCCGAAGCGCTCGAAGAGCGACGGCTTGCGGTAGCCGTTGCCGGCGTGCGCGCGCAGCTTCGTGCCCGTCGAGCGGAAGAGGTAGGCAGCCGAGCCGTCGCCGGTGTAGGCGGCCGGCGGCGCGGCGAAGCTGAGGCCCGCGTAGGGCGTCGCGCCGGCCGGCGCGAAGCGCGGCGCGTCGAGCGAGAACCACTGCGCGCGGAAGGCGGCCGAGAGTTGCAGGCGGCCGCCGAGGAAGCGGAGCTGATCCTGCGCGAAGAGGGCGTGGCTGCGCTCCGAGACTTCGACGGAGGAGTCGCCGGCCGCCGCGACCGCGAGCGAGCGGTTGAGGTAGTTCTCGCCCTCGAACTCGTAGCCGGCCGTGACGGAGTTGTGCCGGCCGAGGCGGAAGTCCGAGCGCGCGTTGAGGGTGTGGACGGAGCCGTCGAAGTGGTTGCGCGTCGAGCCCCGCGGCTCGAAGAAGAAGTCGGCCGGGTCGCCGGGCACGGCCGGGCCTTCGCGGAAGGCGTTGCGCGTCACCAGCCCGTGGTAGGTGACGGCGTAGCCGAAGCCCTCGGACGGGCGCTGCGCGAAGGTGACGGCGCCGGAGAAGAAGCGCGCGGCGCGCGAAAAGTCCGCGTCGTTGGCGGCGGGCAGGAAGGTCGCGTCGCCGACGTTGAGTTGCGAGAGCGGCGTGCCCTGCTCGTAACGCCGGAGTTCCGACCCGCTGACGGCGCGCGCCTCGACGATGCCGGCCGCGGGCAGAGCGCCGACGGCCTGCGGGTCTTCGTTGAGCTGCGCGAAGGTGTCGGCGGCGTAGACGCGCGCCGACAGGGTGGCCGTCGGGGTGAGGCGGACGAGGGCGCGGGCCTGCGCGTTGGCGGCGCGCGCCGCGTCGTCGCCGTCCACGCCGCGCGAGACGTTCAGGTGCGAGACGGCCGCGCTGTAGACGAGGCGGTCGGCCTCGCCGGCGCCGCCCGCCACCTGCGCGCGGCCGCGCGCGAAGCCGAGTCCGCCGCCCTCGGCCAAGAGGCTGCCGCGGACGGGGCCGCCGCCCTCGTCCGTGACGACGTTGACGACGCCGCCGACGGCGTTCGTCCCGTAGAGCGAGGAGCCGGAGCCGCGCAGGACTTCGACGCGGCTGAGGTCGGTGACGACGAAGTCGCCGAGGAAGCCCGAGGCGTCGCCGCGCACGGCCGTCGGGTCGCGGAAGCGCTGGCCGTCGATGAGGAGCGAGGTGTCCTGACTGCGCAGGCCGCGCGTCTGGATGGTGGTGAAGGAGCCGGGGCCGCCGAGCTGCTGCACGCGCAGGCCCGGCACGGCGCGCAGGGCGTCGGTCAGCGTCGCCTCGTCGCGCTCCTCGATCTCCTGACGGCCGACGACCGTCACGGCCTTCGAGACTTCGTCCACGGTCTGCGGCGCGTCGGCCGCGGTGACGACGACCTCGGCGCTCAGGCCCGCGACCTCCAGCCGGAAGTCGAGCGCGGCCGCGCCCGCGCGCGTGACCTCGACCTCGCGCGCGGCCGCCGGGGCGAAGCCTTCGGCCGCGGCCTCGACGAGGTAGGCGCCGGGCGCGAGCCGCTCGAAGCGGTAGGAGCCGGCCGCGTCGGTCGCCGTCGAGAGCCG
>Ga0196962_10000568_pt1 | contig 14414 bp, 14 predicted proteins | sample S3v_20metaG_FD_183186 | JGI IMG/M metagenome (GOLD analysis project Ga0196962, IMG submission 183186) | Soil microbial communities from Anza Borrego desert, Southern California, United States - S3+v_20 | ecosystem: Environmental > Terrestrial > Soil > Desert | place: USA: California | collected... | reverse complement strand
GCCGGCGGCGGCGGGAGCGGATCGCGCGACGGGCGGCCGTCGCTCAGGCGCACCGGGCGGCTCGTCACGAGCGAGTTGCCGGTCCGCGTGGCGGTGAGCACGACGCGCGCGCGGGCGCGCGCACGGGCGGGAACGGTGAACGAGGCGGTGCCGCGGCGGTCGAGTCGCACGGGGGCGCCGACGCCGCGCCACATGAAGCGCGCGCGCCGGTACGTCTCGAGCCGCGCGTACAGCCCCGCACCGGACCCGGTGGTGCGCACCTGGACGCTCTTGCCGTGGTGGCCGCGCACGACCCGGAGCGTCACGCCGACGCGCGCCGCGACCCGCGGCGTCACGACCTTGCTCGTGCCGCCGGCCACGACGGCGCGGAAGGCGGTGCCCTGCTCGGCCGGCACGAGGGCGGAGAAGCCGCCGTCCTCCTCCGGCGTCGCGCTCACGCCGGTGTCGGTCCACGTCGTGCCGTCGAGCGTGCGCTCGATGCCGACGCGCGGCGTCCCCGCCGGCGCGCGGCCGGTGAGCTGGACGCTGTTGCCGGCGAGCACGGTGCCGTCCGGCGCCTCCAGGATCACGGGGAGCACGGTCACGTCGCCGTTCATGAAGGCGTGGATCGTGCAGCGGTACGCGTATGTCCCGGGCGCCGAGAAGGAGTACGAGAAGGCGGCCGCGCGCGCCAGCCGGCCGGACACGAAGGCGCCGGCGGCGGCGACGTCATGCTCCGTCAAGTCGTCGTTGCGCCACGTGACCTTCTCGCCCGTCAGCACGGTCGCGTGCGCGGGCGTGAAGTAGCGCCCCGGCATCGCGATCACCTGGTCGGCGTGCGCCGCGGCGGGCGCGGCGAGCGCCGCCGCCGCGGTCGCCGCGGCGGTCAAGGTCGCGAGACGGTGCCTCATCGACGCACCTGGTAGAGCCCGATCATGCCTTGCGCCATGTGTGCCTCCACGTGGCAGTGGTAGAGCCACGTGCCCGGCGAGCTCTCCCGCCAGCGCACGCGGAACGACTCCGCTGGACCGAGCGTCTTGGTGTCCATGGGCACGCCACTCGGGTCCCGCCACTTGTGGCCGTGCACGTGGAAGGTGTGGTGTTCGTCGCCCATCGCCAAGACGTCCCACTGGATCGTCTCGCCGACGCGGGCGCGAAACACGGGGGTATTCCCTACATAGGCCCTACCGTTAACCGCCTGAAAGGTCCCGAACGGGGCGAACATGACGACGAACTCGCGGTCGGCGCGCTTCTCGCGGCGGCCCGCGATCGAGATCGCTCCGTACATGCCGCCGGCGATGGATTCCTCCATCGACGTCGAGTGGTCGTGGTACGGCCACACGCCGCGCGAGCCGCGGTTGGCGTGCAGCGTGTAGACGACGCTCCGGCCGGGGCGGACGCGGCCGTCCCGGCCGGAGAAGCCCGGCACGTAGGCGCCGTCCGAGCGCGGGGTGTACTCGAACCCGTGGAAGTGCATCGAGTGGTCGGCGCGGCGCAGCGAGTCGCGGTTCTTGAAGTGGACCTTGACGGTGTCGCCCTCGCGCGCCTTGATCAGCGGGCCGGGGATGCGGCCGCTGCCGTGGCCGCGGTCGGGCGCGCCCATCGGGCGCCGCCAGCCGCGCGTGTAGCGGCGGTAGGTCACCGTCGGGAAGACCGTCTGGGCGGGCTCGAAGCGCGTGCCGTGGATGGCGTCGATCTGGTTAGGAACGGCGTTCCACGTGACCGGCTCCGCCGTGATCCAGACGTGGCGGGTCGCGGCGCCGGCGGCGCTCGGCGCCAGGACGGCCACGAGGGGCGGCAGCGCCAAGGCCGCCAGCCCTCGCCGGACGCGTGCGCCGGTCCGGTTACCGGACCCGGATCTCACCGTGCATCCAGGGGTGGACGACGCAGAAGTAGGAGAGCTCCCGGCCGCGCGGCGCGGTGACCTGGAACGAGATGCCCTGGCGCGGCGGGATGAACTGCGAGTCGCCCGGCTGGTCGAAGCCCTCCGCTCCGACGTCGACCAGCGGCACGCCGACCTCGCCCGTCTCCTGGTTGGCCCGCTGGGCCTCCATGAGCGGGCCGCACACCGGGCAACCCTGGGGGTCGAAGCCGGTCGGCAGCTGGCCCTTGCGCACGAGCGACAGCGTGTGCGGGTCCTGCGTGCGGCCGCGGTTGCGGACGCGAACCGTCGCGCCGGAGCGGACCGTGATCACGCGGGCGGCGAAGCGCTGGTTGTCCTCGACGGACGTGCCGGGGTTGAACTTGACGCCGCGCACGAGGGTGATCGCGTCGCGCGGCGCCTGGGCTGCGGCGTTGCCGGCGGCGAGGGGATGCTCCGAGCACAGCGGTGGCGCACATCGCCACCGTGAGACGTCGGGTCATATGGGAAATTCCTCCTTGCGGGTCCGGGCGGGCCGCCCGCTCCTTGCGGGCGCCGAATGCGTCGCGCAGCCTAAAGAGACCCTATACGGCCCACATCCTCCTCGCGGAGTATTCGCGACCGTCCGCTGGGAGGACGCCGGACGCGTCACATCGCGCGGGTAGGCTGGCCCGCGTGCAGCCGCTGGCCGAGCTCACCACGCTGCGGCTGGGCGGCCCGCCCCGCCGCTACCTCGAAGGCGCCGACGAGGCGTCGATCGTCGCCGCCGTCCGCGGCGCCGACGCGGCGGGCGAGCCGCTGCTCGTGCTCGCCGGCGGCTCGAACCTCGTGGTCGCCGACGACGGCTTCCCGGGCACGGTGCTCCGGATCGCCTCGCGCGGGATCGAGGACCACGGCGGCGGGCGCCTCTCCGTCCAGGCGGGCGAGCCGTGGGACCCCTTCGTGGCGCGCACGGTCGGCGCCGGCCTCGCGGGGCTCGAGTGCCTGTCGGGCATTCCCGGGACCGTCGGCGCGACGCCGATCCAGAACGTCGGCGCCTACGGGCAGGAGGTCGCCGAGACGATCGTCTCCGTGCGCGTGCTCGACCGGCGCTCCGGCGCGGTCGAGGAGCTCCCGGCGGAAGCGTGCGGCTTCGCCTACCGGTCGAGCCGCTTCAAGCGCACGCCCGGCCGCTGGGTCGTGCTCGCCGTCACCTTCGCGCTCGTCCCGGCCCCGCGCTCCGCGCCCATCCGCTACGCGGAGCTCGCGCGCGCGCTCGGCGTGGCGGAGGGCGCGACGGCGCCGCTGCCCGACGTCCGCGGCGCGGTGCTCGGCCTGCGCCGGAGCAAGGGCATGGTGCTGGACGCCGGCGATCCGGACTCCGTGTCGGCGGGCTCGTTCTTCATGAACCCCGTGCTGGACGCGGCGGCGTTCGCGGCGCTCGAGCGGCGCGCGCGCGAGCGGCTCGGCCCGGACGCGCGCGTTCCGCGCTTCCCGCAGCCCGACGGCACGGTGAAGACGTCGGCGGCGTGGCTGATCGAGCGGGCGGGGTTCACGCGCGGCCACGGCGACCCGGCGGCGATCGCCATCTCGAGCAAGCACACGCTCGCGCTGACGAACCGGGGCGCCGGCACGACCGCCTCCCTGATCGCGCTCGCGCGCGAGATCGCGGCCGGCGTGCGCGAGGCCTTCGGGGTGGAGCTCACGCCGGAGCCCGTCTTCGTCGGCCATGCCTGGTGAGCCGCCGCGACGTAGTGTTCCGCACGTGCACAGCGCGAACCGCGAATCGCTCGACCACGTGGCGGGCGTCGTCCTGGCGAGCCCCGTCCTGCAGGCCACCTTCGTGCCGGCCGCGGGCATGGTGGGGTCCTCGCTGCGCCACGGCGGCGACGAGCTCCTCGCCCAGCGCGGCGGGCTCGACGCCTGGCGCGGCCGCGGCACGTCGTTCGGCCTGCCGCTGCTGCACCCGTGGGCCAACCGGCTGACCGATTGGCGCTACGCCGCCGCCGGCCGCGCGGTCGAGATCCGGCGCGAGGCGGGCACGGTGAAGCCGGACGAGCACGACCTGCCGATCCACGGCGCGCTGCACGCCGCCGAGGACTGGGACGTCACGGACGCCGGCGCCGATGCGGACGCCGCGTGGCTCGTGGCGCGGCTCGACTACGGCCGCCGCGACGACCGCCTCGCCGTCTTCCCGTTCCCGCACGAGCTCGAGCTGCGCATCCGCCTGCACGACGCGGCGCTCGACGTCACGACGACGGTGGTCGCCACGGGCGACGACGACGTGCCGCTGGCGTTCGGCTGGCATCCGTGGCTGCAGCTGCCGGGCGTGCCGCGCGCGGAGTGGCGGCTGGAGCTGCCCGACCGCGAGGAGCGCGTGCTCGACCACCGCAACCTGCCGACCGGTGAGCGCGTCGACCGCTCCGCCGAGGACGCGCCGCTCGGCGACCGCGTGCTCGACGACAGCTTCGCGGTCGCCGAGAACGCCCGCTTCGCCGTGTCGGGCGGCGGGCGGACGATCGCCGTGGAATGGACGGGCGGGTATCGCTACGCGCAGGTCTTCGCGCCGTCCGAGCTCGAGCTCGTGTGCTTCGAGCCGATGATGGCCCCGGTCGCGGCGCTCTCCACGGGCGAGGAGCTGCCGCTCCTGGCGGCCGGCGAGAGCGCGTCAGCCGGCTACCGCGTCGCCGTTTCCTGACGCCGTCGCCGCACGTTGCGAGGGTCGGGTGTACCCGTGAGGCGCCGGTCGGGTACGGGATGATGGTGCGGATGGGGACGGAGCCGGTCGAGCAGGTCGCGGGCGTCCGCGTCGACGTCCTCGAGACCGTCGTCCAGCTGCTCGGGCGCGTGGAGGCCGACGGCTCCTCCGACGCGTTCTACTCCTCGCTGTGCGAGGCCGTCTGCCGCGTCTCGGCGATGGACCGCGCGGTCATCTTCCGCTACGACGCCACGCGCCGGCGCGTGCGCGCGGCGGGCGCGTACGGGCTGTCGCTCGACCGCTTCGCGGAAGCGCACGTCACGGTCGAGTCGGCCCCGATCGCGCGCCAGGCGCTGGAGGAGGACCGCGTGATCGACGTCGACGCGGAGGTGGCGCGGCGCGAGCTCCCGGCCACCTTCCACGACCTGCTCGACGACGCCACGCTCGTGTGCGCGCCGCTGTCGGCCGGCGGGCGCTGGACGGGCGTGATCCTCGCCGACCGCCGCCCGCGCCGCGCGCTCTCCGACGGCGAGCGGCACCTGCTGTGGACGCTCGGGAAGATCTCCTCGCTGGCCGAGGCCGCGCGCTCCGCGACGTTTCAGTCGCTGCGCGCGCGCCAGCTGCAGGAGCGGATCGACCTCGCGCGCGAGATCCACGAGAGCGTCATCCAGCGCCTGTTCGGCGTCACGCTCGCCTTCTCGAGCGAGGCGGAGCTGCCGCGCGAGTCGCGCGAGCGCATCGTGGTGGAGCTGCAGGCCGCGCTGCGCGACCTGCGCCGCGCGCTGCAGCGGCCGCTCGGCCGCAGCAGCCCCGAGACCGGCACGACGCTGGTCGAGGAGGTGGAGCGGCTGCAGCGCGCGCACCCCGAGCTCGGCCTGCGGCTCACCCCGTCGAGCCGGCAGGTCACCGTGCCGCGCGTGCTCGAGCCGCTCGCCCAGTCCGTGCTCGCCGAGGCCGTGCGCAACGCGCAGAAGCATGCGACCCCGCGGCGGGTGGAGGTCGCGCTCCGCCGCACGAACGGGGTGTGGACCATGGAGGTCTCCAACGACGGCGTCCACGGCCGGCCGCGGCCGTCGGGCTCCGCCGGGATGGGCCTGCGCCTGGCCGCGCTCGAGGCGCTGCAGGCGGGTGGGATCGTGGAGTTCGGCGAACGCGAGCCAGGCGTCTGGCGCGTGCGGCTGGCGGTGCCGCTTGAACGGGCCTGACGTCAACCCCGCCCGGCTCGCCACCGGCAGCGCCGAGCGGCGCCTGCGCGTGCTCGTCGTCGACGACCACGAGGTCGTCCACTGGGGCCTGCGGCTGATGCTCGGCGAGCAGCCGTGGGTCGAGCGCTGCCTGAGCGCCCGCAACGGCGAGGAGGCGCTCGCGCTCACCCGGCGCTACGACCCGCACGTCGCGCTCGTCGACCTGTTCGTCGGGCAGGAGTCCGGCGCGGACATCTGCGAGCGGCTGCGCGCGGCGTCCCCGACGACGAGCGTCCTGATGATCTCCGGCGCCGGGCGCATCTCGCCCACCGCGGCGAAGGCCGCCGGCGCGGCGGGGTTCATCTCGAAGGACTGGCCGGCCGCCGACATCGCCGGCGCGGTCCGCATGGTCGGCCTCGGCATGACCGTGTTCCGGCCGCAGGAGACGCCCGCCGGGCCGCCGCTGTCCGACCGCGAGCGCGAGGTCCTCGACCTGATCGGCTCCGGCGCGACGAACCGCGAGATCGCCGAGCGGCTGTTCCTCTCGCCGCACACGGTCAAGGAGCACACCTCGTCGCTCTACCGCAAGCTCAGCGTGCGCAACCGGGCCGAAGCGGTCCAGAAGGCGCAGCGCCTCGGGCTGATCGCGTAGCGCACCCCCCAGCGCGCTTCGATGAACCCCCCGTCCGGGGGGTGGGACGTAGCCGCCGTCCGGAATACGGCGACCGCCGGGCAAGGGTGTCCCGCGATGACTTCGAAGCCCGACACCGCACTGCTGTTTCCCGGGCAGGGAAGCCAGACGCCCGGCATGCAGGAACTCGTGGCGCAGCGCTGCCCCGAGCTGCTCGAGCGCGCGCTCGAGCTCGTGGGCGAGGATCCCTTTCCGCGCGTCGAGGAGAGCACCCGCTTCCAGCAGCCCGCGATCTTCCTCGCCTCGATCGCCGGCTGGCGCGGCCTGGGCGACGACGTCGCTCCGGCCTTCGCGGCCGGCCACTCCCTCGGGGAGCTCGGCGCGCTGACCGCCGCCGGCGTGCTCGCCGTCGAGGACGCGCTGGAGCTCGTCGTGCTGCGCGGCAGGCTGATGGCCGAGGCCGACGACCGCGGCTCCATGCTCGCCCTCGTGGGCGCCGGCGACGAGGACGCGCGCGCGATCGCCGACGCCGCGGCCATCACCGTGGCCAACGACAACGCCCCCGGCCAGATCGTCCTCGCCGGCGACCGCGAGCGGCTCGACCAGGCGGAGCAGCTCGCCGCGGATCGCGGCAAGCGCGCGATCCGCCTGCCCGTCGCGGGCGCGTTCCACTCGCCGTCGATGGCTCCGGCCGTCGCGCCGTTCCGCGAGGCGCTCGAGGACGTCGAGCTCGGCGAGCCGCGCTTCCCGGTCTTCTCCTGCGCGGCCGCGCGGCCGTTCGCCGACGTCCGCGAGGAGCTCGCGCAGGCGCTGATCCGCCCCGTGCGCTGGCGCGAGACCTACACCGCCCTGCACGAGGCCGGCGCGGAGCGATTCATCGAGGTCGGCCCGGGCAAGGTGCTCGCGCGGCTCGCGAAGCGGATCGTCCCCGGGACGAAGGTTCAAGCGGCGGAGGACCTCGTTCATGCCTAGCCTCGCCTCGACCTCCACGACCGCGCGCAACCCGCAGGGCGCCGAGCTCCGCACCGCCCGCGTCATCGGGCTCGGGCACAAGCTGCCGGACCGCGTGGTGCCGAACGCGCCGATCGCCGAGCGCATCGGCGTCGACTCGGAGTGGATCGTCCGCCGGACCGGGATCCGCGAGCGCCGGTACGCCGGCGACGAGGAGACGACGAGCGGCCTCGCCGTCACCGCCGCGCGCCGCGCGCTCGGCGACGCCGGGCTCAAGGCGACCGACGTCGACCTCGTCCTGGTCGCCACCATGAGCCCGGACGAGCTGACCCCGAACGTCGCGCCCGTGGTGGCGAGCGCGCTCGGGCTCTCCGTCGGCGCCTACGACGTCGGCGCGGCCTGCACCGGCTTCCTCTCCGCGCTGTCGGCGGGCGCCGCGCAGATCGAGACGGGCCGCGCGGACGTCGTCCTCGTGATCGGCGCGGAGATCCTCTCGCGGCTCACCGACCCCGACGACAAGCGCACCGCGTCGCTGTTCGGCGACGGCGCGGGCGCGGTCGTGCTGGGCGCCGCGGGCGACGGGGAGATCGGCCCGATCCTGCTGGAAAGCGACGGGGGCATGGCCGACACGATCAACGGCACGCACACCGAGCGCTACATCCGCATGGACGGGCACTCGACGTTCAACAAGGCCATCAAGGTCCTGACGGAGTCGACGCGCAAGGTGCTCGACCGCTCCGGCCTCACGCTCGACGACATCGACCTGTTCGTCTACCACCAGGCCAACGGGCGCATCCTGCGCTCCGTCGCCGAGAAGCTCGAGCTGCCGCCCGACCGCGTCGCCGACTACGTGGGCGAGACGGGCAACACGTCGGCCGCCTCCATCCCGCTGACGCTCTCGCTCCTGCGCGAGGACGGCCGCCTGCGGCCCGGCCAGAAGGTGCTGCTCGGCGCCGTCGGCGCCGGCTTCACCTGGGGCGCGGGCGTGATCGAGTGGGGCGTGCGCTGAGCATGGCGCGTCCCGAGCACGCAGCCGCGCTCGTCACCGGCGCCTCCAAGGGCATCGGCGCGGCGATCGCCAAGGCGCTCGCCGCCGACGGCTGGCTCGTCGCCGTCAACTACCGCTCCGACGAGGAGGGCGCGCAGTCGACCGCCGCGGCGATCGAGGAGGCCGGCGGCCGCGCCGCGGTCGTGGCCGGCGACGTGACGGCCGGGTCGCCCGAGGAGCTCCTCGCCGCGGCCGAGGACGCGCTCGGCCCGGTGCTGGCGCTCGTCAACAACGCGGGCGTGCGCGCGGACAACCTCGCCCTCCAGATCGAGGACGAGGACTGGGACGCCGTGCTCGACACGAACCTCAGCGCCGCGTTCCGCCTCACCAAGCGCGCGATGCGCCCGATGCTCAAGGCGCGCTACGGGCGCATCGTGAACATCGCGTCCGTCGTCGGGCCGCGCGCGAACGCCGGGCAGGCGAACTACGCCGCCGCGAAGGCCGGCCTGATCGGGATGACCAAGACGATCTCCCACGAGGTCGCGCGCCGGGGCATCACGGTGAACGCGGTCGCCCCGGGCTTCATCGAGACCGACATGACGAAGGACCTCGCCGCGGACGTCGTGAAGGCGATCCCGGCCCGGCGCGCCGGCAAGCCCGAGGAGGTGGCCGCCGCCGTGCGGTTCCTCGCCTCCGACGACGCCGCCTACGTGACCGGCACCACGCTGTTCGTCGACGGCGGCATGTCCGCCTGACCCAGACCCGAGCCAAGGAGAACCCATCATGGCCACCGCTGTCACCCCCGAGGCCGTCGAGAAGGTCGTCTTCGACGCGCTTCCCCAGTTCGGCGCCGATCCCGACGAGATCACGCGCGAGGCCACCTTCGAGGACCTCGACGTCGACTCGCTCGACCTTGCCGAACTGTCGCAGATCATCGAGGACGAGTTCGGCGTCCAGCTCAAGGGCGACGACGTCGGCAAGATCAAGACCGTCGGCGACGCGATCGACCTGGTGGTGAGCCGCGCGGGATGAAGTGCGAGGTCGCCATCACCGGGATCGGCGCCGTCACCCCGCTGGGTGTCGGCGCCCGCACGCTGCACGAGCGCTGGACGGCCGGCCAGAGCGGCATCCAGGACGGCGAGGGCGCGTGCACGGAGTTCGAGCCGACGGAGTTCCTCACCAAGAAGGAGGTCCGGCGCGCGGACCGCTTCACGCAGTTCGCGCTCGTGGCCTCCGACGAGGCGCTCCGCGAGGCCGGCTGGGAGGGCGAGAAGCCGTACGAGTCCGACCGGATCGGCTGCATCATCGGCACCGGCATCGGCGGGATCGGCACGCTGACCCAGAACCACCAAGTCCTCCTCGAGGAGGGCCCGGGGAAGGTCTCGCCGCTCGCGATCCCGCTGATGATGGGCAACGCCGGGGCGGGCGCGGTGAGCATGCGCCACGGCCTGCGCGGCCCGTCGTACGCGACCCTGTCGGCCTGCGCGGCCGGCGCGCACTCGATCGGCGACGCCGTGCGGCTGATCGAGCACGGTGACGCCGACGCGATGGTGACCGGCGGCTCGGAGGCGGCGCTCGTGCCGCTGGCGCGGGCGGCCTTCGCGGCGCTCGACGCGCTGTCGGACACCGGCATCTCGCGCCCGTTCGACGTCAGGCGCGACGGCTTCGTCATGGGCGAGGGCGCCGCGGTGCTCGTGCTCGAGGACGCGGAGCAGGCGCGCGAGCGCGGCGCCGACATCCTCGGCTACGTCCGCGGCTACGGCGCCTCGTCCGACTCCTACCACCTCACCGCCCCCGAGAAGGACGGCGGCGGGGCGATCGAGGCCATGAAGTCCGCGCTCGCCGACGCGGGCCTCGAGCCGCAGGACATCGTCTACGTCAACGCGCACGGGACCTCCACCCCGCTGAACGACCGGGCCGAGACGAAGGCGATCAAGAAGGTGCTGGGCGACCACGCCTACGACGTCCCCGTCTCGTCGACCAAGTCGGCGATCGGGCACCTCCTGGGCGCGGCCGGCTCGGTGGAGGCCGTCGCGACGCTGCTCGCCCTGCGCGACCGCATCGCGCCGCCGACGCTCGGACTCGAGGAGCCCGAGGAGGGGCTGGACCTCGACTACGTGCCGGGCAAGGCCCGCCCGCTGGCCATCGACGGCAAGCGCGCCATCGCCATGTCGAACGCGTTCGGCTTCGGCGGGCACAACGCGGTGCTGCTCCTGGAGGCCGAATGACGATCGAGCTCGTCCCGCAGGTCGACGACAGGCTGACGCCGGCCGAGCGCCTGGAGGCGCTCTGCGATCCGGGGTCGCTCACGCTGTTGCGGACCGACGTCCGCTCGCGCCGGATGGGCGAGCGCGCGCAGGCCGGCGACGGCGTGATCGCCGGTTCCGGCCGCGTGGACGGGCGTCCCGTGTTCTGCTACGCCCAGGACCCGTCCTACCTCGGCGGCTCGCTCGGCGAGCAGCACGCCGCGTCGATCGTCCGCGTCCTGCGGCTCGCCGGCCGCGCGGGCGCGCCGGTCGTCGGCTTCATCGAGTCCGGCGGCGCGCGCATGCAGGAGGGGCTCGCGGCGCTCGCGGGCTACGCGTCGATCTTCCGCGAGCACGTCGCGCTGTCGGGACGCATCCCGCAGATCTCGGTGATCTGCGGCGCGTCGGCCGGCGGCGGCTCCTACTCGCCGGCGCTCACCGACTTCGTCGTGATGACCGAGGCCGCCACGATGTTCCTCACCGGGCCGGCCGTCGTGCGCGAGGTGATGGGGGAGGACGTGGACGCCGCCGCGCTCGGCGGCCCGAAGGTCCACGACCGCAACGGCGTGGCGCACTTCGTCGCCCGCTCGGACGCCGACGCGGCGCTGCTCGTGCGCGACCTGATCGACCACCTGCCGTCGAACGCCGGGCAGGCCGCGCCGGTCTGGCGCTCGGCCGAGCCGCTCGTGCGCGACCCCGGCGCGTCGGTGCCCGAGGCCGAGGCGAAGGTCTACGACGTCCGCGACGTCGTGCGCGGGGTCGTGGACGGCGGGCGCCTGCTGGAGTGGGCGCCGCGCTGGGCGCGCAACCTGGTGTGCGGCTTCGCGCGGCTCGAGGGCAAGCCGGTCGGGATCGTGGCGAACCAGCCGCGGTACCTCGGCGGCGTGCTGGACGCGGAGTCCGCGTCCAAGGGCGCCCGCTTCGTCCGCACGTGCAACGCCTTCGGCCTCCCGCTGCTCGTCTTCGTCGACACGCCGGGCTTCATGCCGGGCACGAAGCAGGAGCGCGGCGGCGTCATCCGCCACGGCGCGAAGCTCGTGCACGCCTTCGCCGAGGCGACGGTCCCGAAGGTCACGGTGGTGCTGCGCAAGGCGTTCGGCGGCGCGTTCATCGCCATGAACGCGCGCGACCTCGGCGCGGACTACGCGTTCGCGTGGCCGCAGGCGACGATCGGCGTGATGGGCGCCAAGCAGGCGGTCACGATCGTCCGCCGGCGCGACATCGCGGCGGCGGAGGACCCCGCCGCCGCGCGCGACGCCTACGCCGAGGAGTACCGCGACGAGCACCTCACGGCCGCGGTGGCCGCGGCGGAGGGCTACGTCGACGAGATCGTCCCGCCGGCCGACACGCGCCGGCGCCTGGCCGAGGCGCTGCGCACGCTGGAGGGGGTCGCCCACCCCGCACACGGAGTGAAGAACATCCCTCTATGACGTTGCTCGCGGACAAGAAGCTCCTCCTCACCGGCGTGATCACGCGCGACTCGATCGCGTGGGAGGTCGCGCGGCAGGCGCAGGAGATGGGCGCCGAGATCGTGCTCACCGGCTTCGGCCGCGCGAAGCGCCTGACCGATCGCGCGGCCAAGAGCCTGCCGTCGCAGCCCGACGTGCTCGAGCTCGACGTCAACAAGCCGGACGACCTCGAGGCCGTCGCCGCCGACCTGCGCGACCGCTGGGGCCGCGTGGACGGCGTGCTGCACGCGATCGCCTTCGCCCCGGAGGACGCGCTCGGCGGGCGCTTCCTGTCCACGCCGGTCGAGAGCGCGCAGACGGCGTTCCAGACGAGCGCGTTCTCCTTCAAGGAGCTGGCGGTCGCGCTCGCGGACCTCTATCCCGATCACGGCGCCTCCGTCGTGGGGATGGACTTCGACGCGCAGGTCGCCTGGCCGGTGTACGACTGGATGGGCGTGGCGAAGGCGGCGCTGGAGGCGACCTCGCGCTACCTCGCCCGCGACCTCGGCCCGCGCGGCGTGCGCGTGAACCTCGTCTCCGCCGGGCCGCTCGGCACGATCGCCGCCCGCGGCATCCCCGGCTTCGCCCAGCTCGCGGGCGCGTGGCAGAAGCAGGCCCCGCTGGGCTGGGACACGGAGGACAGCGGCCCGGTGGGCGGCGCGGTCTGCTTCCTCCTCTCCGACCTCGCGCGCGGGATCACGGGCGAGATCCTCCACGTGGACGGCGGCTTCCACGCCATGGGCACGCCGCTCGAGGGGATGGAGGGGACCGCCGAGCGGCCGCTGGAGCCGCAGGAGGCGTCCTCGTGATCCTGCTGACCGGCGCCACGGGGTTCCTCGGCATGGAGGTCCTCGTGCGCCTGCTCGAGGACACCGACCACGAGGTGCTGTGCCTCGTCCGCGCGCCCGACCGGGAGGGCGCGGAGGGACGCCTCGCCGGCGTCCTCGACACGCTCTATCGCGATCCGGCCCGCTTCGACGGCCGTGTCCACGCGCTCCGCGGCGACCTCACCGGCGAGATCGCGCGGCCCGGCGGCGAGATCGACCTCGTCTGCCACTGCGCCGCGTCCATCTCCTTCGGGCTCCCGCTCGACGAGGCGCGGCGGATCAACGTCGACGGCACGCGGAGGATGCTCGACGTCGCCCGCGACGCCGGCGCCCGCCGCTTCGTCCACGTCTCGACCGCGTACGTGGCCGGCACGCGACCCGGCGCGTTCCGCGAGGACATGCTCGACGAGGGCCAGGGCTTCCGCAACACCTACGAGCAGACGAAGTGGGAGGCGGAGCGCCTGATCGCCGAGCGCGCCGGCGACTTCGGGACCACCGCCGTGGCCCGCCCGTCGATCGTCATGGGCGAGTCGGACTCGGGCTGGACGCCCGCCTTCAACGTCCTCTACTGGCCGCTGCGCGCATTCGCGCGCGGGCTGTTCGAGCAGGTGCCGGCCAAGCCGGAGGGCCGCGTGGACGTCGTGCCGGTCGACCACGTGGCCGACGGGATCGCGAAGCTGATGGAGACCGACGCGACGGGCACGTTCAACCTCGTGTCGGGCGCGGACGCCGCGACCGTCGACCAGCTCTCCGAGCTCGCCTGCGCGCACTTCGACCGCCCGAAGCCCCCGTACGTCCGGTCCGGCGCCTTCGGCGACGCGGCCGCGGACGAGCACGGCGCCGTCTACCTGCCGTACTTCGACATGGACGTGGTCTTCGACGACGCGCGCACCCGGACGGTGCTCGGCCTGCGGCCGCCGAAGCTGCCGGAGTACTTCGACGCCCTGATGGACTACGCGGACCTCGCGAAGTGGGGCAAGCGCGGCCTCTCGCGCGAGGAGGCCCGCGAGCGCGGCGCGCTGGCGCCGTCCTGAGGGGTCACGCCGGCACGACGTCGGCCTCGAGCGCGGAGTGGTCGCTGAGGCCGGCGTCGCGCCAGTCGTGGTGGTAGACGCAGGCGACGGGGCGCAACTCGGCCGAGCAGAAGAGGTGGTCCAGGCGCCACCCGCCCTTGTGGCCGGCGATCCGCCGCCACGTCCAGCTCGGCTCGCGCGACGCGTAGCCGTGCAGCGTGCGGAAGGCGTCCTGGAACCCGAGGTCGCGCAGCCCCGGGACGACGCCGAGCTCGGCCTCGTCCCACGCCCCGGCGCGCTCCGGACGCAGCCGGCCGCGGCCGTCGCGGGCGAACGACCACACGGTGCCGTCCGGCGCCTCCCGCCGCGGCGTGTTGAGGTCGCCGCACAGCACGCGCGGGCGCCTGTCTCGGCCGGAGGCGTGGTCACCGCTTCGCTCGCGCGCCTCTAGGCCGGCCCGCACGGCGGCGAGCGTCTCGGGCTTGATCCGGCCGTTCGCGGCGTTCGGCACGTGGACGGTGTGGACCTCGAGCCCGGCGACGAGCGCGGCCACGGCGGTCTCCGGCCACGGCACCGGAAGCAGCCCGGGGCGCGGCTCCAGCGGCTCGC
>Ga0196962_10000567_pt1 | contig 14434 bp, 15 predicted proteins | sample S3v_20metaG_FD_183186 | JGI IMG/M metagenome (GOLD analysis project Ga0196962, IMG submission 183186) | Soil microbial communities from Anza Borrego desert, Southern California, United States - S3+v_20 | ecosystem: Environmental > Terrestrial > Soil > Desert | place: USA: California | collected... | reverse complement strand
GCCGAGCGCTTCGGCGGCCGCCCGCCCGAGCAGCGGCTCGAGACCGGCGATGGAGCAGGGCGCGCCGCCCTCGCCGGCGGCCGGCGGCTCCTGCGTCGGCGCCGGCGACTCCTCCGTCGGCACCGTCGTGCACGCCACCGTCAACAGGGCGATCGCAGCCGCGGCCAGCCTCATGTCGTCGTCTCCACCTCGGTCCGGGTCATCACCAGCTTGCCGCCCCGGATGGCGAAGGCGAGGCGGCCTTCGACCAGGTCGAGAGCGTCGCGGCCGAACTCCTCGAAGCGCCAGCCCTCGAGGATCGCCAGCCCTTCGCGCCGCCCCGCCGCCAGCTGCTCCAGCTCCTCGGAGCGGGCGACCAGCCGAGGCGCGACATTGCTCTCGCGCGCCCTGATCTTGAGCAGCAGCTTCAGCAAATCCGCGACCAGAGCGCCTTCGCGGCCGAGGCCGGGCCCGCGCTCCTCGCGAGGCGGCAGCTCGGAGGGCGGCAGCGGGTCGGCATTGGCCAGAGCCTCCATCATCCGCGAGCCGATATCGTTGCCCCGCCAGGCGCCGGACAGGCCTCGGACCTGGCTCAGCGCCTCCTGGCTGGCGGGCGGATGCATGGCGACGTCGGCCATCGTCTCGTCCTTCATGATCCGGCCGCGCGGCAGGTTCTTCGATCGCGCCTCGAGCTCGCGCCAGGCCGCGAGCGCCTTCAGCCGGCCGAGCACCTCGGGCTTGCGGCTCTGGATCTTGACCTTCTTCCAGGCCTGGGCCGGATCGTTGACATAATGGGCCGGGTCCGAGATCCGCTCCATTTCCTGGTCGAGCCATTCGCCGCGGCCGGTCCGCCGAAGCCGTTCGAGCATCCTCGGGAACAGCTCGGCGAGGTGGGTGACGTCGCCGATCGCATAATCGATCTGGCGCCGGTCGAGCGGCCGGCGCGCCCAGTCGGTGAAGCGGGCGCCCTTGTCGAGGTTCCGCCCGAGCAGCGATTCGACGAGATTGGAATAGCCGACCTGCTCGCCGAGCCCGAGGGCCATCGCCGCGATCTGGGTGTCGAACAGGGGATGAGGGGTGCCTCCGGTCAGGTTGAAGATGATCTCGATATCCTGGCCGCCGGCGTGGACGACCTTCAGCACATGCTCGTTATTGACCAGGAGGTTGAGCAGGGCGGTCAGGTCGATGCCCTCGGCCTTGGGGTCGATCGCGGCCGCTTCGTCGCGGCTGGCGACCTGGAACAGGCACAGGTCAGGCCAGTAGGTGTTCTCGCGCATGAACTCGGTGTCGATCGCGACGAAGTCCGATCGGGCGAGCCGTTCGCAGAGCTGTTCGAGGGAATCGGTGTCGGTTATCAGCGGGTGGATACGCATTGGCGGCCCTCATAGCGGCGGCGCGTCGCTTGACAAAGCGCGTTCCGTGAAGCGAAGCGCTCGCGCGCGTTTTTAAGCCACCAGCTGAATCGAGAGCCCGACGATGCACGCCTATCGCACCCATAGCTGCGGGGAATTGCGCGACAGCCATGTCGGCGAGCGAGTCAAGCTGTCGGGCTGGGTCCACCGCAAGCGCGACCACGGCAACCTCCTGTTCGTCGACCTTCGCGACCATTACGGGCTGACCCAGATCGTCGCCGACGTCGCCGACGCCGCCTTCGCGACGCTCGAATCGGTTCGGGTCGAATCGGTGATCACGGTCGAGGGCGAGGTGGTCGGGCGCGACCCTGAGGCGGTCAATCCGAACCTCGCCACCGGCCGGATCGAGGTCCATGCCGACTCCGTCGAGGTCCAGTCCCACGCCCAGGAGCTGCCGCTGCCGGTGTTCGGCGACCAGGAATATCCCGAGGAGATCAGACTCCGCTACCGCTATCTCGACCTGAGGCGCGAGCGGCTGCACGACAATATCCTGCTGCGCAGCCGGGTGATCAGCTCGATCCGGCGGCGGATGATCGAGTCCGGCTTCACCGAATTCCAGACTCCGATCCTGACCGCCTCGAGCCCGGAGGGCGCGCGCGACTATCTGGTCCCGAGCCGGGTCCATCCCGGCAAGTTCTACGCGCTTCCGCAGGCGCCGCAGATGTTCAAGCAGCTGATCATGGTCGCCGGCTTCGACCGCTATTTCCAGATCGCCCCCTGCTTCCGCGACGAGGACGCCCGCGCCGACCGCAGCCCGGGGGAATTCTATCAGCTCGATTTCGAGATGAGCTTCGTCACCCAGGAGGATGTCTTCGCGGCGATCGAGCCGGTGCTCGCCGGAGTGTTCGAGGAATTCGCCCGGGGCAGGTCGGTGACTCCGGCCGGAGCGTTTCCGCGCATTCCCTATCGCGAGGCGATGCTCAGATACGGCTCCGACAAGCCCGACCTCAGGAACCCGCTCTTGATCAGCGACGTCACCGAGCATTTCCGCGGCGGCGGCTTCGGCCTGTTCGCCCGGATCGTCGAGGGCGGCGGGGTCGTCCGCGCCGTACCCGCTCCGTCGGCCGGAACGCGCCCGCGCAGCTTCTTCGACGGAATGAACGACTGGGCCCGCTCCGAAGGCCATGCCGGGCTCGGCTACATCAACCTGAAGGGCGGCGAGCCGGGCGGGCCGATCGCCAAGAATCTCGGCGAGGAAGCGGCGGCCGGGGTGATCGCGGCACTCGGCCTGGGCCCCGACGACGGCGTCTTCTTCGCCGCCGGCAAGGCCGAGCAGGCGGCGAAGCTCGCCGGCGCCGCCCGCACCCGGGTCGCCGAGGAGCTCGGCCTGATCGAGGGCGACGCCTTCCGCTTCTGCTGGATCGTCGACTTCCCGATGTACGAATATGACGAGGAGCGAAAGGCGGTCGACTTCAGCCACAACCCCTTCTCGATGCCGCAGGGCGGGCTCGAGGCGCTGGCGGGCAAGGACCCGCTCGACATCCTCGCCTTCCAGTACGACATCGTCTGCAACGGCGTCGAATTGAGCTCGGGCGCGATCCGCAACCACCGGCCCGACATCATGTACAAGGCGTTCGAGATAGCCGGCTACAGCCAGGCCGACGTCGACACCAATTTCTCGGGGATGATCAACGCCTTCAAATATGGCGCTCCGCCCCATGGCGGCTCGGCGCCGGGCATCGACCGGATCGTCATGCTGCTCGCCGACGAGCCCAATCTTCGCGAGGTCGTCCTCTTCCCGATGAACCAGCGCGCCGAGGACCTGATGATGGGCGCGCCCGGCGAGGTGACCGCAAGGCAGCTTCGCGAGCTCCACATCCGGGTCGTTCCCCCGGCCGGCACCGCGGCCACCGACCCGGCCCGGGTCGTGGCGCTCGAATGAAGCGGCTGCTAGGGCCGCGCCATGGCGATCGACCTGTGGGACTTTGAGGCCGGCGCCCCGTTCGAGGGCCGCTACAAGGACTCGCTCGAGGCGCTTCAGGAGCGGATCGCCCGGCTGTTCGTCGCCAACCTGCTCCACCGGCGCAAGGCGGTCATCGTCTGCGAGGGCTGGGACGCGAGCGGCAAGGGCGGGGCGATCCAGCGGCTCACCGCGGCCTGCGACCCGCGCACCTACCGGGTCTGGCCGATCGCCGCGCCGAGCGAGGAGGAGAAGGCGCACCATTATCTCTGGCGCTTCTGGCGGCGGCTGCCCGGGGCGGGCGAGGTCGCCATCTTCGACCGCAGCTGGTACGGCCGGGTCCTGGTCGAGCGGGTCGAGGGCTTCGCCGGCGAGGCCGAATGGCGCCGAGCCTATGACGAGCTGAACGAGTTCGAGGCCCAGCTCTGCGCCGACGGGACGACGATCGTGAAGCTCTTCTTCCACGTCACCCAGGAGACCCAGGACGAGCGGCTTCGGGCTCGGCTCGACCATCCCTGGAAGAGCTGGAAGGTGACCGAGGAGGATCTTCGCAACCGCGGCCGCCGCGCCGACTATCTGGCCGCGATCAAGGACATGTTCGCCGCCACCGACACGCGCTGGGCGCCCTGGTTCGCGATCGACGGCAACGACAAGAAAGCGGCGCGGATCGCCGCGCTCGGCCGGGTCGCCGAGAGCCTCGCCGCCTCGCTTCCCGCCGGTCCTCCGCCGGAACGTCCCGAAATGGAACAGCTGGCACGGCAAATGCTGCAAAGGCGCGATTGAGCGCCTGGAACATGCTAGATTGGGCCCGATCCGCCAATTGAAGGAGCTGGGCCATGCGGCAGAGCGCGTTCGTTTCACTGCTGGCGGCGCTGGCGGCGTCTGGCCTCGGCGCCTGCGCTTCCGGCTATCCTCACGGCCGGCCCGGCCACGCCGCCGATTATGCCTATGACGGCGGCGACTGGGCGGGACAGCGGCGGGCCTATGGCGGCGACCTTCACGGCCCCGGCCTCGCCATCCTCGATCCGTGGCTCAAGGAGACCGCCGAGGGCCGGGCCGTCGTCACCCTCGGCTTCCGTGAGGCCGCCCGCGGCTTCGTCAGCGAGGACGTCGCCCATCGCGCCAACATCTGGTTCCGCCGCTACGCCGATACCGATTGCGACATGCGGATCACCGACCCGGAAATCCGAACCGCGCTCGTCGCCGCGGCCGGGCGCTACCTGCGCTAGGCCCGGCGGGATTCGACGCCGTCAGCGGGGCGGGGCCTTAGCGCCGTGCCCGCCGCGCCCGCCGCCCGGGAAGCGGCTGAAGCGCCCGCTCGAGCACCGCTCGGGCGGCGCGGCGGCCGATCTGCTCGCCCGCCTCGTTCGAGAAGCGAAAGTGGACGCCGCCATAGATTCGCGAATCCGACACTTCCTGGGCCCAGGAGTCCCAGCTCGGAAAGGCCTGGACAACCGAAGTGGGGATCGCCTGCGACATGATCCTCACGCCGCCGGCGGGGCGATTGCCGGTCTCGGCCGTCATCACTTCGGCGATCGCCGCCGCCACGGTGCAATGGCCGCACGGATATTCCGAGAAGTTCGGCGTCGGCAGCAGCGGCAGCCAGGCGGGATCGGGCTGGGTGGAGTCGTTGCCGTCGGCGGCGCCGTTGCGGATCGCGGTGATCGGCCGCCAGAAATTATAATGGTGCTTGGCGACGATCATCGCCTGCGCCGCATCGTCGAACGCCATCTGGTAGACGGCGAACAGGCGTGCGTTCTGGACCGGCGTTCGTCCCGGAGCGTCCGCGACGAGGCGCATCGACGGCATGGTGTCGAACGCCTGCCGGTAGCGCGCGACCAGGGTCTGGTGAGGAGTCCGCTCGGTGCTGGTTCGGCCGCCCAGTCGCCGGACCTCGTCATAGTCGCGCGCCCAGCGCTCGCTCGACAGCGCCACCGGGGGCGGCGGCCGCAACGCCTCGGGGCTCGGCACGACCCAGGGCCGGAACGCGGCCCAATAGGGTTCCAGCGACGGCAGCGACGCCCCGATCCACTCGCCGGGCGTCGTTCGCGGGCGGTACGGCTCCTGGACGACGGCGGGGTCGATCCCGCCCGCGACATTGGCGGCGGCCGCCGCGGCCTCGCCGACGGCCCGGCCCGCCTCGCGGGCGCGCTCGTCGGGAATCGAGGACATCGCCAGGCTATAGCTCTCCTCGAGCTGCGTGCGCTGGGCGGGATAATGGTGGATGAGAACCTGGTAGGCGGCGGTCGCCGCGGCCGCCTCTTGCGAGGCCGCGGGATCGGCGGCCGCCAGCGCCAGGTAGCTCTGATAGCGCCGGTCGATCGCGTTCACCGCTTCGAAGATGGCGAGCGCGGTGCGCGTCGTCGCCCGCGCCTGATCCGGAGTCTGCGGAGTCGCGGCGGCCTGCGAGGCGGCGCCCAGTCGGTTGGCCAGGTCCATCCATTCGCACACGGTGTCGGCCGAGGCCGGCGCGGCGAAGGCGGCGGCGGCCGCCACGGTGGCCAGCAAGTTCCTCATCGAGCGGCGCATCGCTTACCCTCCTGCTGTCGCGCGGGCTGCGCGGGTTCCTGGCTGCCGTGTTATTCGCCTAAGACACTCGTGACCATGATCCTCGGGCTCAAAGACGTGTCCTGAGGTTGCAGGTCAGGCGCGGACCGTCTCCGGCCGCGCCGGCGCTGTCGTCGCCCGCGCGCCTGGAGGCCGCCGCGCCCCGGCCCAGGCTTTCGCGAAGCGCAGCCGAAGGATCCAGAAGATCATCGCTCCGAGCACGGCGAGCGGCGGCACGAACAGCAAGGGCGATCCCTGGATGAGCTCGGGCATGACCTTCTGCTGGCCGAGGAAGAAGGAGAAGGCCGCGATCAGCAAGGCGGCGCACATCCGCCACAAATGGCGGGCGATGCGCTGGGCGCGCGAGAGGCGGCGGCGCAGGATGAAGCTGAGGTCGAGGGCCGCCGCCAGACCGGCGAGCAGAGCGAAGGGGACATGGAGGGCGGTGGGCAGCGAGTCCACGTGCCCGGTCGGGCTGGTCGCGCCCTGGACGGTGAAGCCGAGGAAGGCGGCCGCGCAGCCGAGCGCGGCGGCGAGCGCGAGCCGCTCGAAGCCTCCGGCGGTCGCGTCCCGGCGCCGCGCCGTCGCCCACGACGTCGCCACCAGATAGCAGGTGAACAGGCCGATCGCCGCCGTGCCCCGCTCCGGCCGGAGCATCGCCATCACCGCGCCGGCTCCGCCCATCACGAGCATCGCCCCGAAGAACGCCGTTCCCACTTGGGCGTGGACCGGCGAGCCCTTGCGCACCGAAAGCGCCGCTCCGCCGGCGAGCAGGGCCAGGCTCCCCGCCGCTACATGCACCATCGTCAAGGCGTTCATGACTTTTCCCTTTGGTTCGTCGCCGTCTTGGAGTATTACAGAAGCAACACACCCAGGCCATGACCGGGAGGACCAAAATCATGATCGCAGGTTGCATCGCGCGGATGAGGCAGGATTCCTGCCGCGGCTGCGACCGACGGGACGATTGCGCCTTCGTCTGGCCGGAGGCTCTCGGCTTCGCCTTGCGCGCCGCCCGCCCGTCGGCCGGGGCGGGGGAGTCGCCGCCGCGGCCGAGGAACCCGTTCATCGCCTTCCTCGGCGAGATCGCCAGGGCCGTCGATAACCGCTCGAAGCCGCGGCCGGATTCATTCCGCCGCGACGTCGAGCGGCAGGTCGAGCCGATGCTGGCCACGGGGTCGGTGGGGATCGACCAGGTCGCCCGAGCGCTCGGCTACAGCCGGCAGACGCTCTACCGCCGGCTCAAGGCCGAGGGGATCACGTTCGCTGCGCTGCTCGACGGCCTTCGCCGCCGGCTCGCCCTTAGGCTGGTCGTCGACCAGGGCCTTCCGGTCAAGGAAGCGGCCTATCGGCTCGGCTTTTCCGACCCCGCGGCCTTCTCCCGCGCCTTCAAGCGCTGGACCGGCAAGAGCCCCGGCGAGATGCGGGGGCGCGCGCACTGAACCGCTTCAGGCGCGCTCGCCGGGCCTGACCCCGACAGCGAGCAGCCACAACCCGGTGGCGATCTCCGCGAGGAAGATCGGCCCCCAGCCCGCCAGCCCGAACCGGGCGACGCTGTCCGGTGCGAGCAGCAGGGCGAAAGCGAAGGCCAGAGCCAGCGCCGAGGCCAGCAGGTCGAACCCGGCCAGCGGACGCGGAATGCCCCGCGACCTGTACAGCAGCCAGAAGAACAGGATCGAACCGACCGATGAGCAGATCATCGCGAAGTGAAAGGCGGTGTTGATCCCGGCCGTCAGCAGGCGGTCGAGCAGCTGCCGGACGGCGAGCTCGCCGGGGGCAAGGTAGTTGCCGAGCGCTGCGAACCAGATCAAGGTGCTCACCGCCATCAGCGCCGCCTCCACCGCCCGGCACAGCAGGGCGAGCAAGGCAAGCCGGGGGTCGACTCGACGCAGGACGACGTAGAGCGCCCAGGCCAGTCCGAGGATCGCGACGAAGCCGACGAGCAGGCCGGTCAGAGCCAGGCGCACCTGCGTCTCCGAGGCGGCGATGTTTTGGGCGGTCCGGGCAAAGTCGCCCGGCACGTCCAACCCGCCGAGGACGACGAGCGGCGCCACGTAGGCCGCCATTGCCGACAGGTAGAGGAAGCCCGCCGTCCTCGCGTGGAATTGAACGCTCTTCGCGCCGGCTTCGTCGTTCATTCCGCTCTCGCCTTCCTGACTCCTATCGCCAGCAGCCACAGCGCAAGGCCGCCCTCGGCGACCAGATTGGGCAGCAGGATCCACGGGAAAAGCGAGGAAGCGAACGGCAAGGCGAGGAAGCTCGCCAGGGCGTTGGTCCAGCTGCCGAGCCAGGCCAGGGCGAGCAGCGCCCCGAGCAGGCGCGGAAGCAGCCCCGACCTCAGGATGAGGATGGCGAGCACGAGCAGGTGAGCGCCGAACACGATTCCGGCGACCATGTAGCCGAGGCCGTGCGACCGCAGCGAAGCCATGGCGAGCGCCTGGCGCTGCTCGATTGCGAAGGAAGCGAGATAGGGGGCGTCGCCCAGCCAGGACAGGGCCTCGAGCAAATGGGCGAGGTTGACGATCATCGCCAGGCTCCCCGCCGTCCCGAGCAGGGCCGACGACAAGGCGAGCCGCGGGGAAGCCTCCCGAAAGAGGGCGTAGAGAAGGAAGGCGACCGCGGCATAGGCGCCGGCCGAGACCAGGTCGGCGACGAAGCCTAGGCGGAACAGCGATTCGGATGAAGCGATGTTCGCCGCCGTCGCCGCCGAGTCGCCGCGAACGATGAGGACCTCCCGAACGCCGACCTCGGCGAAAATCCCGGCCGCGATGACGAGAAGGTAGAGCCCGCCCGCCCATCTGGCCGAAGCCTGGGTCGCTGCCCGCGATGGGACTTCGGTCATGATTCTCTCCCGATGCCGAAGCCTTACGCGCTTTCGGCCGTCGCCGCATATGATCGTCGGCGCCGGAAAGCATGATCGCCGGTTGCAGCGAGTGGCTGTGGCGGAACGAATGTGATTGGTCAGTCCGGGTAGGAGACGGCCAATATCTCATAATCGCGCTCGCCGGACGGGAGCGCGACCTTGCGCACGTCGCCGGGCGCGGCGCCGCGTATCGCCCGGGCGATCGGCGAGTACCAGCTGATCCGGCCGGCCGCGGCATCGGCTTCGTCCTCTCCGACCAGGGTGACCGTCCGCTCGCGATCCTCGTCGTCGGCGAGGGTGACGGTGGCGCCGAACCATATTCGCGCGCGGTCTGGCTGGGCCGCGGGATCGGTCACCTTGGCCTCCTTCATCCGCCGCGACAGGAAATTGATCCGCCGGTCGATCTCGCGCAGCCGGCGCCGGCCATATTGGTAATCGGCATTCTCGGACCGGTCGCCGTTGGCCGCCGCCCAGGCGATCGTCTCGAGCAGGCGCGGCCGCTCGACCCCGAACAGGTCTTCATATTCCTCGCGCAGTCGGCGGTACCCGGCGGGGGTGATGTAATTGGGGCGGTCGGGCACGAGCCGGTCCTACGTCATTCCGGCCCGGACGGGAATTCGCGGCGGCCGCCGTCACCCTCCGCCGCGGCGGGCTCAGCGCGCCGGCCGCTGGCCTAGATAATAGGAGATCCGCCCCTGCGACCGGCTGCCCTGCGGGTTCACCGAATCGTAGACCATCGTGTTCTCGATGACCCGCTGCACGTAGTTGCGGGTCTCCGCGAACGGGATGTCCTCGATCCACTGAAGGACGTCGGCCCCGGGCCGGCGCGGGTCGCCGTTGCTCGCCACCCAGCGGTTCACATTGCCGCTGCCGGCATTGTAGGCCGCCGCGACCAGCACCGCATTGCCGCCCCAGCGCTCCATCAGCCCGGCCAGATGATGGCTCCCGAGCAGGATGTTGTAATTGGGATCCTCGGTCAGCCGCGAGACGCTGAAATCGACTCCGAGCCGCCGAGCCTCCTGCGCCGCCGTCGCCGGCATGAGCTGCATCATTCCGCGCGCTCCGGCCGAGCTCACCGCGCTTCGGTCGAACGAGCTTTCCTGGCGCATGATGCCGTGGGCGAAGGCCCAGTTGCTGCGATAGGCCGGCGGGATCCCGACCTCCGGGAAGGCGCCGCGCGAGTAGAAGCTGGCGCCGCTGCTGCGCGCCTCACGAGCCGCCCAGACGCCCATGTCGAGGCGACCGATCTGGCGGCCGAGCTCGCTTGCGATGGCGCGCTCGCGGTCGGTCTGCAGCTGCGCCGCGAGAGCCCGGATGAACAAGGTCTGGTTGGCTCGGTCGCCGACCATGCCGAGATAGCGCACCGCTTCGGCGAGCGGACGGCGAAGCAAAGCCGCTCGCTCGGCGGGGTCGGCGGGCGGCGCGGCGGCCGGCGGCGGCGGTCGGCGGCCGAGCCGCTCCATCGCGAGCTGGCCGTAAAACTGGTCGGGGCTCGAGGCGGCGAGCTCGAGCCAGGCGTTCGACTGCTGGGTCTGACCGGCCGCGGCGGCGGCCCGAGCCGCCCAGTAGAAGCCCTTGGCGCGGGTCTGCGGCGACTGGGCGGCGCGGCCGTAGCGCTCGAACATCCGAGCCGCGTCGACGGTCCGCCCGGTCCGCATCGCCGCCGATCCGGCGAGCCAGGTGAGGTTGGTATATTCGTCGCGCTCGCCATAGGACTGGCGGCTGACGTCGGTGCCGGCGGGGAAGATGTCGTCGACCTGGCTGGCGATCTGGTAGACCAGGGTCCACTGGCGGTCGTTGGCCGCCCCGCGCGCCATGGTGACCATCGTCTCCATGAACTTCTCGGCGTTGGCCGGCGGCGCGGCCAGCCGCCGGGGCCGGCCGAGCAGCTGGCGCGCGCCGAGCGGGTCGCCGTTGGTGCGAAGCCAGCTCGCCTTGTCGATCAACAGGCCGGGATCGCCTTCATGGCCCGGGCCGAGCGAGTCGACCCGGCCGCGAGCGTCGGCGGCACGGCTCTGCAGCGCCAGCCGCGCCGAGTAAAGCGGGCGCCGGGACGGCGAGCTCCACGCCAGCGCCCGCTGGGCGCTCTGGGTGTCGCCGTTGGCGAGCAGGACGTCCATGCGCCGGTCGTGGTCCTGAGGAGTCAGCGCTCCGCCGAAGGCGCCGAGCAGGCGCTGCTCGTCGGTCGCGGGCATCGCTCCGGCGTGCCAGGCGGCGCGGGCGGCGGTTCGGGCCTCGTCGGCGCGGCCGCTGGCGAGGAGGGCGAAAGCGTGGCGCGCATGACCCGATGCGGTGAGCGGCGGGAAGACGCTGAAATAGCGGATCACCTCGGCCGCCGAGCTCGAGGCCGGATCGATCTGGCGCTCCGCGGCGCGGCGCATCGCGCTCTCGCCCGGCCAGCCGCGATGGTTGAGCAGGAACGAGGCGTAGGAGGAAAAGGGCAGGTTGTCGCTCTGGCGAAGGCTGTTCCAGCGCGCCACGCTGGTCGCGATGGCGCTCGACGGCGCCGGCACCGGCTGGACGGCGGCGGCGACCGGGACCAGCGACGCCTGGCGGACCGCGGGCGCCGGGATCGGCGCGCCGAACCGCTCGGCGGAAGTTGCGGCGACCGCCGCCACGGACGCTCCCAGAAGGAGCAACAGGCCCGCTCTCTTATGCATGCTGGACAGAGTGACGCCCCCCTCCTTATCAGACCCTGAACATCCCCCGGAATGTCCGTCTAGGTCCGTCCCTATGGCAATGCCGGGTTGCGAGGTGAAGGAGGCGTGCATGTTTCGAGGGTCATTCCCGGCTCTGGTGACCCCATTTCGCGACGAAGCGTTTGACGAGGGCGCTTATCGGGATTTCGTCGTCTGGCAAATAAGCGAGGGAAGTCATGGGCTTGTGCCTTGCGGCACGACCGGCGAATCGGCCACGCTCGATGCCTCCGAGCATCGCCGGGCGGTCGCTGCCTGCGTCGAGCTGGCCGCGGGCCGGGTCCCGGTCATCGCCGGCTGCGGGGCCAACGACACCCGCCGGGCGATCGAGCTCAGCCGGGCGGCCAAGGCGGCCGGCGCCGACGCCGCCCTTCACGTGCCGCCTTATTACAACCGTCCCAACCAGGAGGGAGTCTACGCCCATCTCGCCGCCGTGGCGGAGGCCGTCGACCTGCCGATCGTCCTCTACAACGTGCCGTCGCGGACGATCACCGACATCGCCGTCGAGACGATGGCCCGGCTCGCCCGGATCGCCAACATCGTCGCCGTCAAGGACGCCACCGGGATCCTCTCCCGGGTCACTGCCCAGCGCCTCGCCTGCGGCAAGGATTTCGTCCAGCTGTCGGGCAATGACGACATGGCGCTGGGCTTCAACGCGATGGGCGGGCAGGGCTGCGTCTCGGTCACCGCCAATGTCGCGCCTCGCCTGTGCGCCGAATTCCAGAATGCTTGTCTTTCAGGTAATTGGGAGGAGGCATTGAGACTTCAGGACAGGCTCTATCCGCTCCACGCCGCCCTCTTCACCGACGCCTCGCCGGGTCCGGTCAAATATGCCGTCAACCGCCTTCGCCCCGATTTCCCCGCCGACCTGCGCCTGCCCATGACCCCGCCGGGCAAGGCCAGCCGCCGAGCCGTCGACGCCGCGCTCGACCATGCCGGGCTGGCCTGAGGCATTCGGAAGGTCTCGCAACGAGCCCTTCCTTGGCATACACTCGCTCGTCGATCAGTAGGACGGCCCCATGAGCAGCGGTAGCAGCAGCATCGATGTACTGGAGAACATTGTATCGAACGCGATACGCGGCGGCACTCTCGCCAAGGCGATACGGCAAGTCAGGGTGGAGCCCGACCTCGATGCGCAGGGCAATGAAATCCTTCGCGTGCTGATCGAAATGAAACGGCAACCGGACAATGCCGACGAGGAGTTGGAAAATCTTCTGGAGCGGATTGAGTCAGCGATTCTGGCGATCGACGATCGTTACCCGAGCGTGCGGTTCCTGGATGCCGCCTGATGGCCGAGTACGATACGCAGCTTTTGGAAGCCGCTCGGCTATTGGGTCGACGGAGGGGTCGGGGTAAGCTTTCGGCGGCTCGGATAAGGCGTAGTGTCTCAACCACTTATTACGCACTCTTCCATTTTCTCCTTGAAGAGGTCGGCAAGCGTGCGGTGGGAGCCGGCAACGCGCTGCGGGTTCGCCGGCGCATTCTCGCCAGGTCGGTCACTCATAAGGGCGCTCGAACGGCTCTGAACAAGGTGAGCGGGCCTGCCATCGAGCAATCCCTCCGGGATTTCTTTGGAGGGGCCGTAGCTGTGGCAGCGCCGCCGCTGTTCGAAGCAACTTCGCGCGCGTATTCGCGGACGCTCAAACCAAGCGGCTGGATGCCGATTACGATCTCAACAAGCCTCTGAGCGAGGAAGACGCGCGAGTGCTGTGGCGTCGCGTCAGGCGCGCGATCAGGGGCTGGCGGGGAGCCACTTCACGGGCAGACAGGGATTTCAAGCACGCTTTGTGCCTGCTCATTCTCTTGCATGGCAAGCTCAGGACCGAGGAGCCCTGAGCGTGTCGGCAGCGCCGCTTTCCCTAGCGCCATAATCCACCTATCCCGATCTTCATGGTCCGCCCCCGCCAGCCCGCGTTCGACAAGAAGAAGGTGGTCGCCGAGAACCGGCGGGCGCGCTTCGACTATGCGATCGAGGAGACCTACGAGGCCGGCATCGCCTTGACCGGAACCGAGGTGAAGAGCCTTCGCTTCGGCGAGGGCTCGATCGCCGAAAGCTATGCCGAGGTGAAGGACGGCGAGGCCTGGCTGATCAACGCCAACATCCCCGAATTCAGCCACGGCAACCGCTTCAACCACGAGCCCAAGCGGCCGCGCAAGCTGCTGCTCAGGGCCCGGGAGATCGAGAAGCTGTTCGGCGCCGTCGCCCGCCAGGGAATGACCCTGGTGCCGCTTTCCATCTATTTCAACGCGCGCGGCCGTGCCAAGGTCGAGCTCGCGCTGGCCAAGGGCCGCAAGCTCCACGACAAGCGCGACTATGAGAAGGAAAAGGACTGGAAGCGCGAGCAGGGCCGACTGCTCCGCCAGCACGGATAGGGATGGTCGAGCGGATCAGCCGGTGGATCGCGAAGAACGCGCCCAAGCGGGAGGAGCTGGCGAAGAGCCGCTGGCTCAGGCCGTTCGGCTCGCGGGTGATGAACAGCGAATTCTGGCGCTTCACCCGCCGCTCGGTGCCGCGCGGCGTCGCGGCGGGGCTGTTCGTCGGAGTCTTCCTGCTCGTCCCCGGAGTCCAGATCGTCGGCTCGGCCCTGCTCTCGATCCCGTTCCGGGCCAACATCCCGGTCGCCGCGGCGATGACCTTCCTGACCAATCCGGCGACCACCCCGTTCCTGATCCTGGCCTCGCTCGAGATCGGCAGCTTCCTCGGCTTCAGGACCGACATCGACAGCTTCTACGCGCTTCGCGACAGCGGCGCCGGCTTCGGCGAATGGCTGGCCTGGCTGTTCTCCGACGCGGCGCCGGCGCTGGTCAGCGGACTGTTCATCATCGGCGTCGCGGCGGCCTTCATCGGCTATTTCGTCGCGGTCGGGATCTGGCGCTGGTGGACGGCGCGCAAGTGGCGGCGCCGGGCGCTGCGCCGGCCGGAGGGGATTTGATGGCCTCGGCCGCGCCCGCGCGCCGGCGCGGCGAGCTCGCGCCTTTCCTGCTCGCCGCTCTCGCCTCCGCCGGCCTGCTGCTGTGGGCGGTCGGCGACGCCGTTTTC
>Ga0196962_10000566_pt1 | contig 14445 bp, 16 predicted proteins | sample S3v_20metaG_FD_183186 | JGI IMG/M metagenome (GOLD analysis project Ga0196962, IMG submission 183186) | Soil microbial communities from Anza Borrego desert, Southern California, United States - S3+v_20 | ecosystem: Environmental > Terrestrial > Soil > Desert | place: USA: California | collected... | reverse complement strand
CGGATGCACGACCATCCGCTCGGCGGCCGTCCCGAACGGCAGCGGCGGGGGCTCGGCGTACGCGCGCGTCCCGTCCGGGAGCCGGACGACCGCCTCGCGGCCGGTGATGTACGGCGGGTCCGGCTTGACGCTGTGGAACGTGCCCGTGGCGATCCGCAGGTCCACCGGGTTGAGCCCGGCCGCGAGCACGTCGGCGACGACCAGCCCCTCACGGCCCTCCGGCTCGGCGAACTCCTCGACGACGGGAGCCTCCCCGTAGGCGTGGATGACGGCGGCGCGCACGGCGCGGGCAGTCTACGGCCCCGACCGCGGCCCACGGCCTCTAGCATCCGCTTCGCCCATGGAGGTCCGCTACGACGAGCACGGACTGGTCCCGTGCGTCATCCAGGACTGGCACACGGGCGAGGTCCTCACGCTGGCGTACATGAACGCCGAGGCGCTCGCGCGCACGCGGGAGACCGGCGAGCTGCACCTGTGGAGCCGCTCGCGCGCCGAGCTCTGGCACAAGGGCGCGACGTCCGGCAACACGCAGGCGGTGCGGGCGCTGCGGGTCGACTGCGACAGCGACGCGGTGCTCGCGCTGGTCGAGCCCGCGGGCCCCGCGTGCCACACCGGCGAGCGGACGTGCTTCCACGCCGGCGACCTCGAGCCGCCGGCCCCGCACGAGGCGCTGCGCGGGCTCGAGCGTACGGTCGCCGCGCGAACGGGCGCCGATCCGGCGGCCTCCTACACCGCGCGGCTGCTCGCCGACCCCGGCCTGATCGGCGCGAAGGTCGAGGAAGAGGCCGAGGAGGTCGCGCGCGCGGCGCGCGAGGAGAGCGACGAGCGCGTCGCCGCGGAGGCGGCCGACGTCCTCTACCACCTGCTGGTGCTCCTGCGCTCGCGCGGGCTCGGGCTCGCCGACGCCGAGGAGGTGCTCCTTGGCCGTCGCCGCTGACCACAACGTCGTCCCGATCTTCGAGACGTTCATCGAGGACTGCGAGACCCCGGTCTCCGCGTTCCTGAAGCTCCGCGGCCACGGTCCCGCGTTCCTGCTCGAGTCCGCCGAGCAGGGCCAGCGCGTCGGGCGCTGGTCGTTCATCGGCTGGCGGCCGCGCGACGTGCTGCGCTGGACGCTCGCCGACGGCGGCGACCCCTACGCGCTCGCCTCCGAGGCGGTCGCGCGCTTCCGTCAGGCCCCGGCGCCCGGCCTCCCGCCCTTCACCGGTGGCGCGGTCGGCTTCTTCGGCTTCGACTGCGTGCGGACGGTGGAGCCGCTGGGCGAGCCGAACCCGGACGTCATCGGCCTGCCGGACATGGCGCTCATGCTCACGGACGTGATCGTCGCCTTCGACCACCTGCGCCACACGGTGACGATCCTCGCCAACGCCTACCTCGACGACCCCGGAGGCGCGGAGGCGGCGCACGACCGCGCGCGCGAGCTCATCGCCGAGGTCCGTGAGCGCCTGGCGGGCCCGCTGCCGCCGCACCAGGGCGGCGACCCGCGACCCGTCCCGAGCTTCGAGTCGAACATGTCGCGCGAGACGTTCGAGGACATGGTCTCGCGCGTGATCGAGTACATCCACGCCGGTGACGCGTTCCAGGTCGTGCCCAGCCAGCGGTGGTCCGCGCCGGTCGAGGTCGAGCCCTTCTCGATCTACCGCGGCCTGCGCGCGGTCAACCCGTCGCCGTACATGTACTTCCTCGACTTCGAGGACTTCCAGATCGTCGGCGCCTCGCCGGAGCCGCTGCTCACGGTCACCGCGCCGCCCGAGCGGCGCGCGAGCACGCGGCCGATCGCCGGGACCCGGCCCCGCGGCGACGACGACGAGGCGATCGCGCGCGAGCTGCTCGCGGACGAGAAGGAGCGCGCCGAGCACGTCATGCTCGTCGACCTCGGGCGCAACGACCTCGGCCGCGTGTGCGAGTACGGGTCGGTCGAGGTCGAGGACTTCATGATCGTCGAGACCTACTCGCACGTGATCCACATCGTGTCCCACGTCGCCGGCCGCCTGCGCGAGGAGGTGGGGCCGATGGACGCGCTGCGCTCCGTCCTGCCCGCGGGGACGCTCTCGGGCGCCCCGAAGGTCCGCGCGATGGAGATCATCGACGAGGTCGAGCCGGTCAAGCGCGGCGCCTACGGCGGCGCCGTCGGCTACCTGTCCTACGGCGGCGACCTCGACACGTGCATCTGCATCCGCACCGTGGTCGTCAAGGACGGCGTGGCGCACGTCCAGGCCGGCGGCGGCACGGTCGCCGACGCGCGGCCCGACTACGAGTACGAGGAGTCCCGGGCGAAGGCGCGCGGCGTCCTGCGCGCGATCGAGACCGCGTGCGCGCAAGGCTGGTCGTGATGCCGCGGGTCCTCGTGATCGACAACTACGACTCGTTCACCTACAACCTCGTCCAGTACCTCGGCGAGCTCGGTGCCGACCTGCACGTCGTCCGCAACGACCGCGCGTCCGTCGACCAACTGCTCGAGCAAGGGCCGTGGGACCGCGCCGTCGTGTCGCCGGGGCCGTGCACGCCGAACGAGGCCGGCATCAGCGTGGAGGCCATGCGCCGGCTGCCGGAGGCGGGCGTCCCGACGCTCGGCGTCTGCCTCGGACACCAGTCGCTGGCCCAGGCGTTCGGCGGGCGCGTCGTCCGCCACGTCCCCGTGCACGGCAAGACGACGGAGATCGAGCACGACGGCTCCGGCCTGTTCGCGGGGTTGCCGAGCCCGCTCACCGTCGGGCGCTACCACTCGCTCGTGGTGGACGACGACCTCCCGGGCTGCCTGGAAGAGACCGCGCGCGGCGGCGGCGTGCTCATGGCGATGCGCCACCGCGAGCTGCCGGTCACCGGCGTGCAGTTCCACCCCGAGTCCGTGCTGACCCCGGACGGAAAGCGGATGCTGGAGACCTTCCTGTGCCGAACCCCGTCCTGACCGCCGCGATCGACCGGCTCGCGTCGGGGCAGGACCTCCCGGCGGACGACGCAGCCGAGGTCCTCGCCGAGATCATGGCCGGCAACGCGTCCGAGGCCCAGACCGCCGCGGTGCTGATCGCCCTGCGCACCAAGGGCGAGACGGTCGACGAGATCGTCGGGCTGGCGTCCACCATGCGGCGCCTGGCGACGCCGGTGCACACCGGCCGCGACGACCTCGTCGACACCGCCGGGACGGGCGGCGGCCGCCCGACGTTCAACGTCTCCACCACGGCGGCGCTGATCGCCGCGGGCGCCGGGTGCGCGGTCGCCAAGCACGGGAACCGCTCGGCGACCGGGCTGTCCGGCTCGGCGGACGTCCTCGAGGCGCTCGGCGTCCGGATCGACCTCGCGCCGGAGGCGGTGGCGCGCTGCATCGCCGAGGCCGGGTTCGGCTTCATGTTCGCCCCGGCGCACCACGGCGCCACCCGGCACGTGGTGCCCGTGCGCAAGGAGCTCGCCGTGCGCACGATCTTCAACTTCCTGGGGCCGCTCACCAACCCCGCCGGGGCCACCCGGCAGGTGATCGGCGTCTCGGACCCGCGCTACACCGAGACGCTCGCGCGCGCGTTGGGGCGGCTGGGGACGCGCAGGGCGTTGGTAGTGTCCAGCGCCGACGGTCTTGACGAGATGAGCACCTCGGACACAACGCGGGTGGTCGAGGTCGACGACGGCGACCTCCGCAGCTACGAGGTGGCGCCCGAGGACGTCGGCCTCCCACGGGCGCCGCTCGACGCGGTGACGGGCGGGACGCCGGAGCAGAACGCCGAGACGACGCGGCGGATCCTGGCCGGCGAGCGCGGGGCGGCCCGCGACCTGGCGGTTCTCAACGCGGGCGCCGCCGTCTACGCCGCGGGCGTCGCGCCGACGCTCGAGGACGGCGTGCGCGCGGCGGAGGCCGCGATCGACGACGGTCGCGCGGGGAACGCGCTCGACGACCTGACCGCGCTCACGCGGGAGCTCGCCGTCACCGCATGACGGTCCTCGACCGCATCGTCGCGGCGACGCGCGAGGACCTCGAGCGCCGCATGCGCGAGGTCCCGATCGCAGACCTGGAGGCGGCGCTCGCCGACCGCCCCGAGCCGCGGCCGTTCATCGAGGCGGTGACGCGCCCGGGGATCTCGCTGATCGCCGAGCACAAGCGCCGCTCGCCGTCGGCGGGGATCATCCGCGAGGGCTCGAGCGTGCGCGAGATCGTCTGCGCGTACGAGACCGGCGGCGCGGCGGCGCTGTCGATCCTCACGGAGCCGCACCACTTCGGCGGCCGGCTCGACGACCTGCGCGAGGCGCGCGCGGTCACCGCGCTGCCCGTCCTGCGCAAGGACTTCGTCGTCGATCCGTACCAGCTCTACGAGGGCGCCGCCGCCGGCGCCGACGCCGTGCTGCTCATCGTCGCCGTGCTGGAGGCCGACGACCTGGACCTGCTCTTCCGCGAGGCCCGCGGGCTGGACCTCGACGTGGTGGTGGAGGTGCACGACGAGGAGGAGCTCGAGCAGGCGCTCGAGGTCGACGCCGAGATCATCGGGATCAACAACCGCGACCTGCGCGACTTCTCGGTCGACCTCGACCGGACCTACGAGCTGCTCTCCGACGTGCCCGCCGGCAAGGCGGTGATCTCCGAGTCCGGGATCGGGACGCGCGACCAGCTCGACGCGCTCGAGCGGGTGGGCGTCGACGCGGTGCTGGTGGGCGAGACGCTCATGCGCGCGCCGGACGTCGAGGCGGCGGCCCGCGAGCTCACCGCCGGCGGCGAGTACGACCTCGACGCCTGATTTAGTCAGCGTTCACGCGCCGCCCCTATCACGGCTCGAACATGTCGCGCCCGTTCCTGCCGCTCGTCCTGGCCGCCGTCCTCGGCGGCGGCGTCTCCGCCGGGATCCTGCTCGCGACCGGCAACGTCGGCGGCACGACGACGACGGTCGTCTCCCAGGCGCCGCTCGCGCGGCAGATGGGCTCCGGCACGATGGCCGAGGGCCTGACGCCGCGCGAGATCTACCGCCGCGACGCGCCCGGCGTGGTCTACGTCCGCGCGCAGTCGTTCGCCACGCAGAGCTCGCCGTTCGACGTGTTCCCCTCCGCCCAGGAGAACCTGTCGACCGGCTCGGGGTTCGTCCTCGACGAGGACGGCTACGTGCTGACCAACGACCACGTGATCTCGGGCGCCACGGACGTCCAGGTCTCGTTCTCGGACGACCGGACGGTCGAGGCGCGGGTCGTCGGTCGCGACCCCGACACCGATCTGGCGGTGCTCAAGGTCTCGCCCGCGGGGCTCGACCTGCGGCCGCTCGAGCTCGGGGACTCCTCGACGGTGCAGGTGGGCGACCCGACGATCGCGATCGGCAACCCGTTCGGGCTCGACCGGACGCTGACCACCGGCGTCGTCTCCGCGTTGCAGCGGCGCATCGAGGCGCCGACCGGCTTCGCGATCGACGACGTCATCCAGACCGACGCGGCGATCAATCCGGGCAACTCGGGCGGGCCCCTGATCGACGCGGGCGGTCGCGTCATCGGCGTCAACTCCCAGATCGCCACCGGCACGGGCGGCACCGGCAACGTCGGGATCGCCTTCGCGGTCCCCATCAACACGGCCAAGGACGTGATCCCGCAGCTGCAGGAGACGGGCCGCGTCAGCCGCGCGTACCTGGGCATCGAGGGCCACCAGGTGCAGGACGGCGTGCAGGTCGGCGTGGTCAGCCCGGGCTCCCCGGCGGCGCAGGGAGGGATCCAGGGCGGGACGCGCCAGGGAGTGGCGGCAGGCCGGCCGGCGCCGCTCGGCGGCGACGTCCTGCTCGAGATCGGCGCCCACCCCATCCGCACCGTCGACGACGTGCCGGCCGCGCTCGCCGCGCACCGTCCCGGCGACGTCGTCGACGTCCTCGTCCGGCGCGGGACCGAGCGCGTCGTCCTCAAGGTGCGTCTCGGCGAGCGGCCGGCTCAGGCGCCCATCCGCTGACGCCGCAGCGTCATACGATGGGCGGGCGATGACCCGAGTGAAGATCTGCGGGATCACCCGTCCGGAGGACGCCGTCCTCGCGACGGACCTCGGCGCCTGGGCGCTCGGCTTCATCCTCTGGCGCGGATCGGCGCGCGCCTGCGACCCGGCGGTCGCCGCCGGCATCGCCCGCATGCTGCGCCGCCGCGTCCAGCTCGTCGGCGTGTTCGTCAACGCGACGCTCGACGAGATCGCGAACGCCGCCGACGCGCTGACCCTCACGCACGTGCAGCTGCACGGCGACGAGGGCCCGTCGTTCTGCGCGGCGGTCGGCCAGCGCACGGGCTGTCGCGTGATCAAGGCGATCCGCGTGCGCTCGGGCGCGGAGCTCCGCGACATGGAGCGCTACCACGTCGACTACCACCTGCTCGACACCGGCGCGCCCGGCCTGCGGGGCGGCACGGGAACGACGTGGGACTGGGGCCTGGCCGCCGACCGTCGCTCGCCGGTGCCCGCGATCCTCTCGGGCGGCCTCACGCCGGAGAACGTCGCCGACGGCATCGCCGCGGTGGCGCCGTGGGCGGTCGACGTCGCCTCGGGAGTCGAGGCCGAGCCCGGCGTCAAGGACCCCGCACGGCTCGAGGCGTTCCTCGCGGCGGCCGGTGCGACGGCGGTGCGCGCGTGAGCGTCGTCGAGCACCGCTTCGGCCCCTACGGCGGCCAGTACGTGCCCGAGACGCTCATGCCGGCGCTCGCGGAGCTCGAGGCCGCGTGGACGCAGGCGCGCGACGACGCCGGCTTCCGCGCCGAGCTCGACGGCCTGCTGCGCGACTTCGGCGGCCGCCCGACGCCGCTCTATCACGCCGCGCGGCTCTCCGAGCGCGCGGGACGCGACGTGTACCTCAAGCGCGAGGACCTCATGCACACCGGCGCGCACAAGATCAACAACGCGCTGGGGCAGTGCCTGCTCGCCCGCCGCATGGGCAAGCGGCGGATCATCGCGGAGACCGGCGCCGGGCAGCACGGCGTCGCCACCGCGACCGCGTGCGCGCTCATGGGCCTCGAGTGCGTCGTCTACATGGGCGCCGAGGACATCCGCCGCCAGGAGCCGAACGTCAAGCGCATGCAGCTGCTCGGCGCGACGGTGGCGCCCGTGGAGATCGGTGCGCGGACGCTCAAGGAGGCCGTCTCCGCGGCGATCCGCGAATGGGTCGGCAGCGTGGGAGACACCCACTACGTCATCGGCTCGTGCGTGGGCCCCGCCCCGTACCCGGCGATGGTGCGCGACCTGCAGCGCGTCATCGGCGACGAGGCGCGCGCCCAGGTGCTCGAGCGCTGCGGCGGGCTGCCCGCGCGCGTGATCGCGTGCGTCGGCGGCGGCTCCAACGCGATCGGCATGTTCGCCGCGTTCGTCGACGACGAGGGCGTCGAGCTGGTCGGGGTCGAGGCGGCGGGGGAGGGCCTCGCCAGCGGGCGCCACGGAGCGCCGCTGACCGCCGGCGGCCGGGCGGGGGTCCTGCACGGCTCCTACTCGGCGATCATGCAGGACGAGGAGGGACAGATCACCGAGGCGCACTCCGTGTCCGCCGGCCTGGACTATCCGGGCTCGGGCCCCGAGCACGCCTGGCTGCGCGACTCGGGCCGCGCACGCTACGTCGCGGTCACCGACGAGGAGGCGCTCGACGCGTTCCGGACGGTGGCGCGGCTGGAGGGCATCATCCCGGCGCTCGAGTCCTCGCACGCCGTCGCGTGGCTGCTCGGCGCGGGTCGCGAGGGCCCCGCCGGCTACGACCTCGTCTGCCTGTCCGGGCGCGGCGACAAGGACCTCGCCGAGGTCCTCGCGCACGGCGACCCGGCATGACCGGCGGCGGAGGCGGTCCGGCCTACATCGCCGCGGCGTTCGCCGGCCACGGACGGCGCGCGGCGCTGATGCCGTACCTCATGGGCGGCTTCCCCGACGTCGGCGCCTCGCGCGCCATCGGCGAGGCGTGCGCGGAGGCGGGCGCCGACCTCGTCGAGCTCGGGGTGCCCTACTCGGACCCGCTCGCGGACGGGCCGGTGATCCACGCGGCGGGCAGCGCGGCGCTCCGCGCCGGCGCGCGGCTCGACGACGTGCTCGACGTCGGCGGCGCGCTCTCCGAGCAGCTCCCGGTCGTGCTCATGTGCTACGCGAACCTGGTCTACGCCCGCGGCCTCGAGCGCTTCGTCGACGGGCTCGCCGCGCGCGGCATCGCGGGCCTCATCGTCCCCGACCTGCCGCTCGAGGAGGCGCCCGCGGCGCTCGACGCCTGCGACGCCGCCGGGGTGGCGCTCGTGCCGCTGGTCGCGCCGAACACCCCGGACGACCGGCTCGCCGCGATCGGCGAGCATGCGCGCGGCTTCGTCTACACGGTGGCGGTGACCGGCACGACCGGCGAGCGCCGGGCGTTCGGCGACGGTCTCGCGGGCGTCCTCGAGCGCACGCGCCGGCACGCGTCGGTCCCGGTGGCGCTCGGCTTCGGCATCTCGACGCCCGAGCACGCACGCGCGGCGGCCGCAGCGGGCGCCGACGGCGTGATCGTGGGATCCCGCCTCGTGCGGGAGGCCGGCGAGGCGGTCGACCGCGGGGACGATCCGGCGGCCGCGGTCGGCGCGGTGGTCGAGGCGCTCGGCGCCGGGCTGGCCGCCTGAGCTAGAGTCCCGCGCCGCATGGTGATCCTGCTCGCCGGCCTCGCCGGGCTCGTATTCTGGATCGTCGCCTGGAGCGTCGGCATCGGAGGCTTCGACGCGCTGATGGTGACGATGCTGATCGTCCTCATCGCGTGCGGCTGGCACGTCATCCGGCCGTACCTGCCGGGATACCGCGAGGATCCGGACGACCCGACCTCGGGCCGCAGCTGGACCCCCCGCTGAGCCGCCGCGCGAGCGACGTCGTCGTCACGCACTCCACGGTGCGCCCCGGTCGGGTGTCAGACCGCCGTGCGGGTATGAGATTTGCAGGTTAAAGCCTGTGGACCGGGAACCGTACCATTGTGAGGGCGGCGGACCGCTGGCTACCATGCCGCGCCTGAATCGGACCACCCGTGAGGAGGGTTTCTTGAAGCATCGATGGCTGGTCATCTGGGCCTGCCTGGTGGCCGTGCTCGGCTTCGGCGTCGCAGCGTGCGGCGACGAGGAAGAGTCCGGAGGCGGCGCCTCCGGCGACGGCGGCAGCACCCTGACCGTCTACTCGTCCCTGCCCCTGCAGGGCGACTCGCGACCGCAGTCGGAGGACGTGGTGCGCGGCATCCGGCTCGCGCTCGACCAGGCCGGCGGCAAGGTCGGCAACTTCACGATCAAGTACGTCTCGCTCGACGACGCCACGGCTTCGGCCGGCAAGTGGGATCCGGGCCAGACGTCCGCGAACGCCCGCAAGGTCGTCGGTGACGACACCGCGATCGCCTACATCGGCGAGTTCAACTCCGGTGCCACCGCCATCTCGCTCCCGATCCTCAACGAGGCGGGCATCGCGATGGTCTCGCCCGCCAACACGTACGTGGGCCTGACGCGCTCCGAGGGGGCGGACGAGGGCGAGCCGGACAAGTACTACCCGTCCGGGCAGCGCACCTACGCCCGCGTCGTGCCGGCCGACCACATCCAGGCCGCGGCGGACGTGACCTACATGAAGGACCAGGGGTGCACGAAGGTGTTCATCCTGAACGACAAGGAGGTCTACGGCGCGGGTCTGGCCGGCAACGTCGCGAGCATCGCCGAGGAGCAGGGCCTCCAGGTCCTCGGCAACGACGGCATCGACACCAAGGCCGCGAACTTCCGCGCCAACGCGCAGAAGATCGCGGACGCCGGCGCGGACTGCTTCTTCTTCGGCGGCATCACGCAGAACAAGGGCGTCCAGGTGTTCAAGGACGTCTACTCGGCGAACCCGGAGATCAAGATGTTCGGGCCGGACGGCGTGGCGGAGTCCGCGTTCTCGGGCGAGCTCGGCCCGGAGGTCGAGAAGGCCGTCTGGGTCACGGCCCCGACGCTCGATCCGAAGCTGTACCCGCCGGCGGCGCAGGAGTTCTACAAGGAGTTCCGCTCGCAGCACGGCAAGGATCCCGAGCCGTACGCCATCTACGGCTACGAGGCGATGAACGTCGTCCTCGACGCCCTCGAGCGGGCGGGCGAGCAGGCCAACGATCGCGCGGCGGTCCTGGAGCAGATCTTCAGCACCCAGAACCGCGAGTCGGTGCTCGGCACGTACGACATCGACGAGAACGGCGACACGACGTTGACCGACTACGGCGGATACCGCGTCGAGGGCGGCGAGCTCGTCTTCGACAAGGTGATCAAGGCCGCGGCCACCTAGCTCGCGACCGGTCTCACGCACGCGGCGGCGGCCCGGCCCGGAGGCCGGGCCGCCGCGCGATTGCGTCAGGTCCTTCGGTCTGCAAGCCTCCCGGACTCAGCAATGGAAGCTGCCTCGCTTGCTCAACAGCGCGCGCCGTTCGGGCAGCGCTTTGCAAAGGCGGTCTCGGACAACATCCTCTGGATCGTCCTCGGCGGCGCGCTCTTGTTCCTGTTCATCGGGGACCCGCAGCGCACCGCGAACAACGTCGTCGACGGCCTCTCCGTCGGGCTGATCTGGGCGCTCATCGCGCTCGGGTACACGCTCGTCTACGGCATCATCGAGCTGATCAACTTCGCCCACGGCGAGGTGTTCATGATCGGCGCGTTCGTGTCCGTGTCGCTGTACGGCACGCTCGGGCTCGCCACGGACACCGCCGTGCCGGCGGTCGTCCTCGGGCTCGTCGTCGTGCTCGCCATCTCGATGCTCGCATCGGGCGTCCTCAACACGATGATCGAGCGCGTGGCCTACCGGCCGTTGCGCGGGGCGCCGAAGCTCGCGGCGCTCATCACCGCGATCGGCATGTCGTTCATCCTGCAGAACGTCGGGCTGCTGTGGCGCCCGACGCCCGACTCGCCGCCCGACCTGATCCGCACGCAACGCGAGGTCTTCGAGATCTTCGGCGTCGGCGTCGTGCGCTCGGACCTCTTCGCGCTGATCGTCACCGTGCCGCTGCTGCTGGCGCTGCTGTGGTTCGTCGGGCAGACGAAGTACGGCAAGGCGATGCGCGCCACCGCGCAGGATCCGGACGCGGCGCGCCTCATGGGCATCGACGTCAACCGGACCATCTCGCTGACCTTCCTGCTCGGCGGCCTCATGGCCGGCGCGGCCGGGCTCATCTACGGGCTCTACAACCAGACCGTCCAGTTCAACATGGGCTTCACCGCCGGCCTCATCGCCTTCACGGCGGCGGTCATGGGCGGCATCGGCAACCTCAAGGGCGCCGTGGTCGGCGGCCTGATCATCGGGATCATCCAGCAGACCGCGGAGTCGCGCCTGGACAACGGGTCCGCCTGGGCTCCCGCCGTGGTCTTCGCGATCCTGATCGTGGTGATGGTGTTCCGGCCCCAGGGCCTGTTCGGCGAGGAGACGCGCGAGGGATGAGCACCACCGCTGAATCCACCGCCGCGCCGCGCGCGACGGCGCAGCCCTCGTTCTTCGACCGCGTCGCCAACCTGCTGCCCGGGTGGGGCTGGGCGTTGCTGTTCGCGGCGATCGGCATCGCCTACGGCGCGTTGGGCCAGGAGTGGTTCGGCGAGGAGCTCTACGACGCGATGATCACGACGCTCGCGTTCGTGATCATGGCGCTCGGCCTGAACATCGTCGTCGGTTTCGCGGGCCTCCTCGACCTGGGCTACGTCGCGTTCTACGCCATCGGCGCGTTCGTCGCGGGGTGGCTGATGTCGGCCCACTTCGCCGGCGTGATCGGCGGCGAGGACGGCATCCACATCGGGGTATCCGAGGTCACGCGGAACCTCCCCGGCCTCCACATCAACTTCATCATCGTGCTGATCGCCGCGGCGGCCTTCACGGCGCTGTGGGGAGCGGTGCTCGGCTTCCCGACGCTTCGCCTGCGCGGCGACTACCTCGCGATCGTGACGCTCGCGTTCGGCGAGATCGTCCCGCGCGTGTTCGAGCTCTCGCAGAGCGGCCCGTTCGGGATCGGGAGCGTGGACCTGTCGAACGGCCGGCAGGGCATCACGCCGATCGACAAGCCGTATCTGCCGGTACCGGGCCTCGAGAACGTCACGCGGATCGAGATCAAGCCGTACTACTTCATCGCGCTCGCGATGCTCGCCATCACGCTGTTCGTCAACTTCCGGCTGCGCGACTCGCGGCTGGGCCGGGCGTGGATCGCCGTCCGCGAGGACGAGGTGGCGGCGGCCGCGATGGGGGTCGACCTCGTGCGCGTGAAGCTCTGGGCCTACGCGATCGGCGCGGCGCTGGGCGGCTTCGCCGGCGTCTTCCTCGGCTTCTACCGCAACACCGTGAACGTGGACCAGTTCGAGTTCGGCTTCTCGGTGTTCGTCCTCTGCATGGTGATCATCGGCGGCATGGGCAACATCGCCGGCGTCGTGCTGGGGGCGGTGGTGCTGTCGCTGTTCGACAAGTACGTGCTGCCCGAGCTCAACGGCGTGCCGGACGCCGTCGGCCTGGACTTCGACGTCACCGCGGTCGCGTTCGGCGTGTTCGGCTTCTTCCTGCTCGTGATGATGACCCTGCGGCCGGAGGGCTTCTTGCCCAACCGACGGCGAAGGATGGAGCTCCACGAGGGCGACATGCTCCACGAGGAGCCCGTCTACGAGGTGCGCAAGGGATGAGCGCGCCGACGTCGGGCACGGGGTGGATCCTCCGCGCCGAGGGGGTCACGAAGCAGTTCGGCGGCCTGATCGCCGTCAACAACGTCGACTTCTCGGTGCCGGAGCGCGGGATCGTCTCGATCATCGGCCCCAACGGCGCCGGCAAGACGAGCTTCTTCAACTGCATGACGGGGCTCTACAAGCCGTCGGCCGGCAAGGTGACCTTCGACGGCAAGGACATCACCGGCAAGCCGCCGCACCTCGTCACGCAGGCCGGGATCGCGCGGACGTTCCAGAACATCAAGTTGTTCAAGACGATGACCGTCCTCGAGAACGTCCAGGTCGGGCGTCATGCGCGGATGCGGGCCCGCATCACGGGGTCGATCATCCGCACGCCGTTCGTGCGGCGCGAGGAGCGCGAGGTCGAGGAGCACTCGCGCGACCTGCTGCGCCTGGTCGGCCTCCCGCGCCGGCACCACGACCTCGCCGCGAACCTGCCGTACGGCGACCAGCGGCGCCTGGAGATCGCCCGGGCGCTCGCCTCGGACCCGAAGCTCCTGCTCTTGGACGAGCCGACGGCGGGGATGAACCCGCAGGAGTCGGCGGAGCTCACGGCGCTCATGGAGCGCCTGCGGTCCGAGCGCGGCATCGCCGTGCTGCTCATCGAGCACGACATGAAGGTCGTGATGAACGTGTCCGACCACATCACGGTGCTCGCCGAGGGCCAGCGCATCGCGGCGGGCACGCCGCAGGAGGTCCGCTCCGACCCGCGCGTGATCGAGGCCTACCTCGGGAGCCAGGCATGAGCGACGTCCCGGGCGGCACCCCCGGAGCGGTGCCCGCCGGCGTCTCGGGAAACGGCGCCGCCGCCAACGGCGGCGTGCCCGTGCTCGAGGTGAAGGACATCCACACCTTCTACGGCGCCATCGAGGCGCTGAAGGGCATCTCGCTGACCGTCAACGAGGGTGAGATCGTCACCCTCATCGGCTCCAACGGGGCCGGCAAGTCGACGACGCTGCGCTCGATCTCGGGTATCACGCCGCCCCGGATGGGGTCCATCCGGTTCCGCGGGCGGGAGATCGCCGGCCTGCCTGGGCATCAGGTCGCCGAGCTCGGGATCTCCCAGTCGCCGGAGGGGCGGCGCGTCTTCTCGCGCATGAGCGTCCTCGAGAATCTCGAGATGGGGGCGTTCACGCGCAACGACGACCAGATCCGGGCGGACATCGAGCGCGTCTACGAGCTCTTCCCGCGACTCAAGGAGCGCGAGAAGCAGAAGGCGGGGACGATGTCGGGCGGCGAGCAGCAGATGCTCGCGATCGGCCGCGCGCTCATGGCCAACCCGAAGCTCCTGCTCCTCGACGAGCCGTCGCTCGGGCTCGCGCCCGTGATCGTCGACCGGATCTACGAGATCATCCGCGAGATCAACAACCGCGGCGTCACCATCCTGCTCGTCGAGCAGAACGCCAACTACGCGCTCGAGGTCTCGAACCGGGGCTACGTCCTCGAGACCGGCAAGGTCGTCCTGTCCAACGCGTCCGCCTCGCTGCGCCACGACCCCGAAGTGCAGAAGGCCTACCTCGGAACATGAACCTCACCTTCTTCGTCGCGGCCATCGGCTACAAGGCCCTCCTGCTCCTCTACGCCTGGCTGCTCTCCGCGATCATCGCCTCCGTCCTGTCGAAGTCGAAGGGCTACGGCGAGAAGCCGGGCCTCGGCACCGGTTTGCTGCTGTCCGTCCTCGGCCCGATCATCTGGCTCTTCGTGCCGCCGAAGGACGAGCTGGCGGAGTGGCACACGCGCAAGCCGTGGCAGCGCCGCCACAAGCCGACGGAGAGCGAGATGGCCGGCTCCTCGTCGAGGGGCCACGGTCCGACGGCGCTGGCGAAGTAGCGCGCCGGGCTCCCG
>Ga0196962_10000563_pt1 | contig 14542 bp, 1 predicted proteins | sample S3v_20metaG_FD_183186 | JGI IMG/M metagenome (GOLD analysis project Ga0196962, IMG submission 183186) | Soil microbial communities from Anza Borrego desert, Southern California, United States - S3+v_20 | ecosystem: Environmental > Terrestrial > Soil > Desert | place: USA: California | collected... | reverse complement strand
TCGCGCCCATGAGGGCGTGACGCTCGCGTCCAGCGTGCGCTTCGCGCCCGCCGGGGCCACCGACAGCGCGGCGGACGTCGTCGCCGGCAAGGCCTTCTTCGCGAACGCGCTCGCGGCGCCCGACGTCGACTACCTCGTCCAGCCGCTGCCGGGCGGGGTGGAGGGGCTGTTCGTCCTGCGGTCGAGCGACAGCCCGCAGGCTCCCGCGCTCGCCTTCGACCTGCCGGCCGGCGCGCGCCTGCGCCTCACCGACGACAGCGGCGCCGAGGTCGTCCGCGGCGACGACGTGGTGGCGGAGATCGCCCCGCCCGCGGCATGGGACGCCGACGAGGTTCACGTGCCGGTCCGCTACGAGGTCGAGGGCGACACGCTGATCGTGCGCGTCGACCATGCCGGGGCCGACTTCCGGTACCCGATCCTCGTCGACCCGGTGGTGAAGGACACCTTCAACTGCGGCGCCGGGACCTGCAACACCGGGTCCTTCCCCGGCTGGGTGCCGAAGCCGGACAGCTCGCACATCAGCGCCGGGTCCTGGCAGTACGGGCTGCTGACGTGGTTCCCCGCCGGCGTCTACAACAACGTCGCCGGCTGGCGCGACTGGCGCTTCTACTCGATCCGCCAGTCGTACGTCTACCGCTGGAACTCGACGCACAGCCACCAGCAGGCGCGGTCGCACATCACCGAGGGGATCTCACCCCACGACGGGGCCTGGGAGGGCGAGTGGCACCAGAACTTCGGCCCCGCTCAGGCGCCGCCCTACGTCGACTCCATGGACGTCTCCAACCGCACGATCACCCACTGCGCCGCGGTCGGATGCTCCGCGGACGCCGGCACCAACGGGAACTTCGCCCAGCACGGGCTCTTCGTCCACGCGGGCAATGCCATCAGGCAGGCCACGGGCCAGCTGAGCGCCGCGACGGTGTTTCAGTACGACCGCAACAACCCGACGATCGAGCGGGTCTCGGACACGATCCCCGGCGGCTGGCTGCGCAGCGGGAGCTTCCAGATCCAGGTCCGCGGCCGCGACGCGGGCCTCGGCGTCGCCCGCGTCGGGCTGAGCGGCGAGAACTTCACGATCGACCGGACGCAGGGCTGCGCGAACTTCCCGAACGACACGGCCGGCAACCGCTTGCACCCGTGCAGCGACGTCGCGCCCGAGACGTTCACCGTCGACACGACGAACTTCCGCGAGGGCGTCAACCACCTGACCGCCTTCGCCGACGACGTCCTCATCCGGCCGCGGGCGCACACGTCCTACTCGTTCAAGAAGGACACCGGGGGCCCGGCGATCAACCTGTCCGGCACGCTGTGGAACGGTCGCGACAAGACGGTCACCGGCTGGGCGCCGCTGAACGTCAACGTGATCGACGGCGCCGCGGGGTCCGACCTGACCTCGCGCTCAGGGGCCAAGCGCGCCGAGCTGTGGATCGACGGCACCATCGCGACCGAGCTTGCCGGTGGGCAGACGCTGTCTCGCGGGGAACCGAACTGCGACAACTGCCAGATCAACGGCACGCTCAGCTTCGACGCGGCGGACGTCGACGACGGCGAGCACACCGTGATGGTCAAGGCGTGGGACTACGCCGGCAACGAGAGCACCAAGGAGTTCCGCGTCATCACCGACACGCGCTCGCCGACGGCGGTCGTGACCACGCACACGGTCCGCCCGACGACGTGGATCGACTCGGCGGTGCCGAGCACCACCCTCCGCGCCGAGGATCCGGGCGGCGGCGTGTTCTCGCTCAACGTCGAGGAGCCCGACGGTTGGAAGAGCGCCGTCTCGAGCTACGGCTGCAGCGACACCGTGACGGGCCGGTGCGCCACCCGGCGCGACCAGGCGATCGCCTACAACCAGGCGAACGCCCCGATGACGCAGGGCATCAACAGCGTCCACGGCCGCGCGAAGGACCCGTACGACAACGCGAACCCGAGCGTCCCGCCGCGGCAGGGCCGCGGGCTGCGCATGGACCTCTGGACGACCACTCCGGGGGCCCCGCTAGCGACGACGACGTCGCGGGTCGATCACGACTGGGGCTCGAACGCGCCGCATCCGAACGTGGGCGCCGACTTCTCCGCGAAGTTCAAGGGCAAGGTCATCCCGCAGTACACCGAGACGTACCGGTTCTACGGGCTCGGCGACGACAAGATCAAGCTGACGGTGAACGGCCAGGTCCTGTTCGACGACCCGACGTGGGACGGGCTCGAGGAATTCGGCGACATCGCCCTCCAGGCCGGTCAGGCCTACGACATCACGGTCGACACCCAGGACACCGGCGGCGGCGCCTCCGCGAAGCTGTGGTGGTCGAGCCCGAGCCAGCCGAAGGAGATCGTGCCGGGCGATCGCCTCGTCCCGCCGACGAGGGGGCTGCGCGTCGAGTACTTCGACACGAAGGACCACGGTGGTGCCTCGTACCGCCGCTACGGCGCCGGCTCCATGAGCCTCAACTGGGGCGCGCTGCCCCCCGATCCGCGCCTCGGAGCCGACACGTGGTCGGTCCGCTACCTCGGCCAGATCACGCCGCTCTACACGGACACGTACACGTTCTACACGCGCGCCGACGACGGAACGCGCCTGTGGATCGACGGCAAGCAGCTGATCGACAACTGGGTGACCACGAACGCCGTTGTCGAGCGCTCCGGTCAGGTCGCTCTCGAGGCCGGCAAGCCGTACGACATCCGGCTCGAGCACTTCGACGACACCGGCAACGCCTCCGTGGCCCTCGACTGGCAGAGCGCGCAGCAGGCGAGAGAGGTGGTGCCGGGCGACCGGCTCACTGCGCCCGCGGGCAGCACCGCGTCGTGGTCGGTGAAGGTCGACAACACGCCGCCGGACGTGGCGGCGTCCGGCCCGCTCGCCGAGATCGAGGGGGAGTACGTTGAGGGCCCGACCCCGCTCGACTTCGACGCCACCGACGGCGCGACGACGACGCCGCGCACGCAGCGCTCGGGCGTGAGGTCGTGGGACGTCGACACCGGCCGCGGCACGACGATCGCGGGCGGCACGCGCGGCACGGTCGCCGACAGCCAGCCGTGGAGCGACACCGCGACGATCGCGCCGCTCCACGTGGCGTACCTCGACGGGCGCAACGATGTTGCCATCGCGGCGATGGACCAGCTTCACCCCGAGGCGAACCATCGCGGCCTCTCGCGGCGGATCCCGGTGTGGATGGACAAGACGCCGCCGACGCTCGCGCTCAGCGGGTCGCTGAAGGACGCCGAGGGCACCGACGTCTGGGACGGCACGTATGACCTGACCGCGCGAGCCAACGACGGCGCGTTCGAGGACCCGCGCTCGGGCGTCCGGCGGGTCGAGGTCTTCCTCGGCAAGCAGAACGCCGACGGGACGGTGTCGCAGGAGACGTCGGTCCACACGTCGCAGCCGCGACCGGGCGCGTCCGCGAACCTGATGCCGAACTCGAGCTTCGAGCGCCAGCCGGGTCAGGGCGGCGTGCCCGGCATCTGGGCGTGGAACAGCTCGTTCTCGCGCGTCACGACGACCGCAGCGGTCCAGCACGGCAACTTCGCCGGCCGGATGACGACCACCCAACCGGGCTCCGCGCTCGTGATCGGCGACTCGTCCCGGATGTCGGTGACCCCGGGCGAGAGGCTCACGTTCAGCGGCTACGTCCGCGCCGGTAGCCCCAACCGGCGCACGCACGTGGCGCCGCGCTGGTTCAACGCCGCGGGGCAGATGATCGGCGAGGCCGACTCGCAGTACGTCCCGGCGCCGACGACGCGTGGCCGCGTCTCCTCGACCTGGACCATGCCCGCGAACGCCGCATCGGTGGGCTGGAAGGTCGCGCTGAAGGACCACGCCGTCGGCGAGACGCTCGAGTTCGACTCGATCCAGGTCGAGCGCGGTGAGACCGCGACGGAGTACGCGCCGCGCGTGACCCACAACCTGTTCTCGAACACGAGCTTCGAGAAGGAGCCCGGCACCGACGGCGCGCCGACCCTCGGGAGGTATCAGGCGACGACGGAGCGCGTGCAGACCGCGGGCGCTGTGGAGCACGGCGCGTGGGCGATGCGCCTGCGGCCGAACGCCGCGGGGGGCGCGCAGCTCATCAACGACGCCGAGAAGGTGCCGGTCACGCCCGGTGAGAGGCTGAACTTCAGCGCGTACCTGCGGGCCAGCGCGGTGGGCGGTTACGCGTGGGTGCACGCGCGGTTCTTCGACGCGAACGGCGCGTACGTGGGACAGCACGGCACGCCGACGCGGGCGATGAGCACAAGCCGGACCAGATACGCCGCGTCGTGGACCGTGCCCTCGAACGTCGCACAGATTGGCTGGGCGGTGACGTTCACCGAGCACAATGGCAGCACCGCGAACCCGATAACGCTCGACATCGACGCCGTCCAGGTCGAGCGCGGAGCCGACGACTCCGAGTACGAGCCGCTCACCACCGCGAACCTGTTCGCGAACACGAGCTTCGAGCGGCCGAGCGGTCAGGACGGCTCGCCGGCGCTGCACCCCTACGCACCTGCGGGCACGTGGTCGCGGGTTCAGGACGCCGCGTCGATCATCCACGGCCGCTGGGCCGCGCGGCTGACCACGAACAACACGGTCGACCACCAGCTCATCAATGACGGCGAGCAGGTGCCGGTCCGCTGGGGCGAGCGGATCACGTTCTCCGGCTACGGGCGATCGAGTGCCGCGCAGGGGCAGTGGACGGTCTCGCCACGGTGGCGCGACGACGCCGGGAACTTCCTGGGCCAGCACGACACCGGCTGGCGGCCGACGTCGACGACCCGCCAGCGGTTCACCGGATCGGTCACAGTCCCGCCGGGCGCGACCCGCATGGGCTGGGTCGTGACGATGATCGGGCACACGCCGGGCCAGACGCTCGACGTCGACGGCATCCAGGCCGAGCGGGCTTACACCCCGACCCGCTACCGGCCGGCGAAGTCGACCGACTACCACCACACGACGGGCTGGACGTTCACGCCGTCGCAGCATCAGCCGGGCAAGTACCGCGTGCGTGTGCGCGCGACCGACTACCTCGGCCGGTTCACCGACTCCTCGTTCACGACCGAGGTCGACAGCCCGCCCGAGCTCGAGGTCGAGGGCGGGCTGCGCTCGTCGCCGCTGGCGACGGGCCGGAGCTTGAAGGCGACCGCGACGGACACGTACAACGGGATCGAGGACATCCGCGTCTACGCGTGGCTGACAGATGCCGATCGCGTCTCGCCCGACGAGAGCATGCAGAACCCGAACCCGGTGGACGAGGTCCACGCGGCGGCCTGCACACCGAGCGAGGCGAACGGGCAGTGCCGCTCGGCAAACGGCTTCTCCACGACGTTCGACTTCCCCGACGACAAGCCGAGCGGGCGCTACGAGTTCTGGGTGCGCGCGAAGGACCGCGGCACCCGCGAGGCCGACGAGCGCTGGGTCGCGGAGATCGTGCAGACGCGCTCGGGCCAGAACGCGAAGCTGGGCCTCGAGCAGTGGTTCGACCTCGACGACACCGACGCGGGCGGCGACTCGAAGCTGTTCGTCAACGGCGAGACCGGCAACGTCGTCTGGCATCAGGTCCCGATCGTCAACCAGGGCCGAGGCCTCTCGTCGGTCGTCAACCTCACCTACAACAGCCACGCGCGCAACGGGCTGATCGGCGTCGACGCCACGAGGATCCCGATCGTCGGGCTGAACCCAGACGACGACAGCGTCCTCGGTCGCGACCTCACCGGCCACGCGTACAACCAGGCAGGCGTCGGGTTCTCGCTCGCGATCGGCGGTCCCACGCGCGTCAACGAACCCTTGGGCGGCGTCGTCGCTGCGGGGGCCATCGAGCGCCAGCAGGCACAGCACGACACACCGTGGCCCGGCGGCACGGCGCAGAACACCCGCCTGACCGCCAACGGCCTCGCGGAGGTGGAGATCCCCGCAGGGGCGCCGGACACCGAGATCCCGCCGACGCGCATCACGCTCACCGATGCGGACGGAACGCAGCACCAGTTCACGCGCGGCCCCGGCGATCAGGAGTGGACACCGTCGCCTGGTCTGAACATGCGGCTGCGCTACCGCGACACCGCGCGGGGGGCGGGGGCGCTCCCGGTCCTCAACGTGCTCACCTTCCAGCAGGACAAGGCGTGGGACCTCAAGCGGCCGGATGGCGTGACGTTCACCTTCGACAGCTTCGGCTACCTGCGCGAGACGACGGATCGCAACGGGAACAAGCTGACCTACGTCTACACGACGTACAGCTCGATCACGGGCGAGAACTGCGCGAACACCGCGCTCGTCGGCCGGCTCCAGGTGGGGCTGGGCGTCTGCATGCCGCAGCTCCAGGAGGTGCGGCAACCGACGTGGGCGGCGGACGACGACCCAGACACACGCCAGGACGAGTCCAAGCGCAAGATCTCGCTCATCTACACCCCACTGGAGCAGTCGCCGGGGCTCCCGGGCCTGCTGGACGCGTTCGGCCTGGACCCGGGCACGCTCCTGGGGGTCACGTACATGCTCGGCGCCGGACCGAGGGTGCAGTCGATCACCGATGCGGCGGAGGTCCGGTACGACCTCGAGTACTCGGCGTCCTCGGCGCTCGAGGGGTACCTCGAGGACTTCACCGAGAACGCCGGTGACCCCGACGCGGCCGACCGGCGCATCACGCGCTTCAAGTACTGCGAGGGCACGACCTGCGGGGCGCTCGAGAAGCCGGAGTCAGGCGACGCGCATCAGCTGACCGACGTCGTGCCCGTCGATGGCACGACCGAGAAGCAGGGCACGAAGATCACGTATCCGGCTCGGGACAGCTCGCACCCGGTCTTCCCGCCGGCGCCGCGCCGCGCGGCGACGATCGTCAAGCGTGGCGGCGCGACGAAGCGCTTCCGCTACTTGGACGACGACGACCTGCACGGCGATCGATTCATCGTGCACGAGCAGCAGCTCGGGACGCGGTACCTGACGCGCTACTCCGAGCAGGACGACCACAACCGCCCGATCGAGCTCGTGGAGAGCGCGAGCAAGCTGCCCAACCACGATCCGGAGCAGGCGGAGGAGATCCCGGCCCAGGGCAAGACGACCACGAAGCTGGAGTGGATCGACGCTGAGAACAAGCCGGACTGGGTGACTGAGGCGGTCGACGACGACGCGGAGCGCACGACCGATTTCGCGTATCTCGACGACGGGACCGGCGCGCTCACTGAGCGCAAGATCACCGACACGGACGAGACCCACACGACCACACTCACGTACTACGCCGACGGTCGTGAGGACGACTTCATCGCCGACCTCAACGTGCTGACGCTGCCGGACGGTCGCCAGTGGACGTACGAGTCGGAGGCGGCCGACGGCAACGTGCACCACACCACCACGCCCAACCTCCGACGCATGGAGACCCAGTACGGGACCGGCGGGGTCATCACCGCCGAGCAGGACGAGATGTACCGGTGGACCACGTTCGCGCACCACGACCTTGCCGGCAGTCCCCAGCGGGTCACCCTCCCGCCGGACGACGACCCGAACACGGATCCCGGGCCGCGCCGATACGAGTACCGCTACGACGACCGGGGTGACGTCGAGACCATCGTGGATCCCCGCGGGGACGCCACGACCGAAGACGGGGACCCCGAGGCGACGGGCGAGAGCCATCCGTACGTGACGACGCTCGAATACGACGCGTTCGGCAGGCTGATCCGCGAGCGGATCCCGCGGCTCTCCGAAGGGGGCGACGCCCACCCGTTCGTCGAGCGCAAGCGCGAGTTCGACCGTGACGGTAACGCGGTGAGGATCTGGGACGAGCGCGGGAAGCTCACCGAGATCCACTACGACCCGATGGGGCAGCCCGACGAGGTGAAGGCCCCAGGCTCACGGGTCCCGGGCACGGCCGACAACGACCCCGAGGCGGTCAAGTACCCGCCGGACGTCACCCGGTTCATCTACGACGACGCACAGCGGATGATCACCGCGACGCGGCCGCGAGGCGCGGCCGTCAGCGCCGCCGGGGGCTTCGCGAACACCGTTCGCGGCGAGCACCTCGCGGCGTGCGAGGAGAACGGAGCCCAGGGGGCGCATCCGTTCACGACCCGGTACTGCCGCGACCACAAGGGGCGGCCGCTCGCCGAGGTCGAGTACTCGACGCGGGCCCAGGACATCGCGCGCAAGATCGTCAGCTTCCGGTACGACGGGCGCGGCAACCTGACGCGGCTCGCGGATGCCAACCGCAACACGGACCCGGAGACCGACGAGAACACCGAGCCCGACCAGACTCCGCTGCGCATCGCGGATGCGGTCGCGCCGGCGGCGATCGAAGCGCGGTACCGGTTCGCGAAGACGTACGACGCGCTCGACCGCCCGCTCACGCAGGTCGATCGCGACCGGCCCGGAGACGACGCCGAGACGCTGACGCGAACGTTCCGATACGACGAGGACAGCGACCTCGAGCTGGACCGGATCGTCGACGAGAACGGCGACAGCGACCGCATCGTGAAGCTCGGGCACGACGCGATGGGCCGGCTCATGTACCGGACCGACTACCCCGACGGCGATGGCGCGGGTGAGTTCGGCCGCACGACCTGCTTCCAGCGGCAGCACGACGGCCTCGTGACGGCGGTCGCGACACCACGCGCCGGCACCACGCAGGCGCAGTGCCTGGCGAACCACGACTTCAAGCACAGCACGACGGAGCACGCGTACGACGCGGTCGGCGACGTCCTGCATCGCACGATCCCGCGCGCGGCAGACCAGTACGGCCCGGAGCCGGACGAGGAAGGCGAGTGGACGATCCGCTACGAGCGCGACGTCGTCGGCAACCCCGAGAAGATCTTCGACGCCAAGGGCAATCCGGCGATCGAGAACACGTTCTTCGACGGCGGCGTTCTCAGGTCGACGACGCGCCCGTCCTTCTTCGAGATGCAGTGGCCGCAGGACGCGACGCGACGCAGCGGCGGCCACCGGTTCGGCGGGGGCAGCGGTGCTGGTCCCGAGCTGGGTCAGGGCGGTCCCGCCGTCGCTGAGCGCGGCGGCCGGTCGGCGAACGCGGCGAGGTCGGAGTCACGGCCGTCCGCGCCGCAGATCGCGGGCCAGGGCGACTTCGGCGACGTGAAGCCCGAGCCGCTGCCTTCGTGGCTGCCCCAGGCCGGTGACACGACGTTCCACTACGACGCCGCCATGCAGCTCACCGCGGTCGAGGACGCGGTCGGCGAGGATCGGAGGATCGCGTACGACCCGGCGGGTCGCGTGGAAAGCAGGTCGTGGCCGATGGTCGCGGAGAGCCCGGCGCCCGGCACGCAGAAGGAGGAGATCCTCCACGAGTTCGAGTACGACGACAACGGCAACCTCACCTCCGTCAAGGAGGATTGGCAGGAGCCGCTCCACGTCGACACGGACTTCGAGTACGACGGCTACGACCGGAGAATCACGGAGACGGCCGAGGGAGCGCAGCGCTCGCCGTCGGACGAGCTCGCGTCCGAGGTCACACGATTCCGCTACGACGCGAACGACAACGTCCGCTTCCGGGTCACGCCGCGTCCGGTGGCGCCGGGCTCGTCCGCGCGCCTCACCTTCGAGTTCCGGTACGACTCACGCGACAACCTGCGGGTCGAGATCAACCCCGCCGACGAGCGGTGGGAGTACGACTACAACCCGTTCGGCGAGCCGACGAGCGAGATCGCGCCGCACGCCGCGACCGACGTGGCGAGCCTGTTCACGACGACGCTCGAGTACGACCGCGCCGGACAGCTCGAGACGCGGACCCAGCTCGTCGACGTCCCGAACGAAGTCGATCACGACCTTGTCTGGGACTACGAGTACGACGCCGACGGCAACCTCCAGCAGACGACGTCGCCTGGCTCGCCCGAGGACGTCGTCACGCGGATCGAGCACGACGGCCGCGGTCTGCCGTGGCGCACGACGGTCAGTGACGGGGAGCCCGACGGCACGCGGCGCGTGACGATCGCCGAGTACGACGCGAACGGCAACCTGCGCCGGCGCGTCAAGCCGACCGGCATCGACTTCTCGGAAGACGACGCAGGGCAGCCCGCCGTCACGGACAACGGGACGGACAACGGCGGCAATCTCGCAGACATCAGCGAGAACGCGACGGTCTTCCGCTACGACAGCTCCGACCTCCTGGTGGAGGAGCGCCTGCCCTGGCGCGGGGCCGACGACACGAAGTACTTCCGTGAATGGCAGCGCGAGCTACCGGACGAGGGGCATCGTCAGCGCTTCGTGACGGCGATCAACATGCCGCGCGAGGTCGGGGGCGACGACCCCGAGTGGGGCACGCTGTACGACCAGAACGCCGCGGGATGGATCGTCCGGTCGCGTGACAACACCCGGACGCGCGAGAGCGACGAGCCGTTCGACCCGAGCGCCGAGTACACCTACGACGAGCAGGGTCAACAGACGCGCTGGCGGACGCTGCACGCGCACGAGTCCGACGAGGGTCGCGACATCCGGCGGACGTACTGGCCGAACGGGCTTCTCCGACGGCGCAGCGCCGTGAAGACCGCCGGTCGCACCTCCGGCGAGGACGACCCCGACCCGTTGAGCCGTCGCCACTACGACTACTTCTACAACGAGAACCGCTCGCTGGTGCAGATCGTCGACGGCGACGCGAACCGGTTCGCCAACGGCGACCAGGAGCGACCGACGATCTACCGCCGGGACGCCGCCGAGCGCGAGCAGCACATCGACGAGCAGTGGGAGAACGGCCGCGACGTCGAGCTGATCTACGAGGACGGCTCGGGCCGACTGCTCACCCGGAGGACCGACGGGGTCTTCGACGCCGAGGACGACTACGTGGGAGACAACCGGAAGACGACGACGTTCGAGTACGACTCCCTCGGGCGCGAGCTGCGGATGGAGGTCCAGCCGCATGACCGCGACCCGCGGGTCACGCATACCCGCTGGCACGACGGCGGTCGGATGAACACCCGGACGAAGCCGAACCAGACCGTCGACGAGTGGGACTGGGACGTGCTCGGCCAGAAGACCCGGCATGTCCGCGGCCCGGACGAGGGTGAGCCCGAGGAGCAGCGGTACGACTACGACGACGACGGCAACCGCATCGAGGACGAGCGCGGCGAGCACGTGTTCAACGCGCGCGACCAGCTCATCGAGTGGACGCGGCCCGACGACGCCCGCCGCGAGGATCGCCAGGGCTGGACGACGCGGTACACGAGGCGGGGCGACGGCCAGATCGAGCTTAAGACCGAGCACCCGCCCGACGGGGACGAGGTCGGCGAGGTCGACCTGACCCACGACTACAGCTACGAGGACGACGGCGAGCGGCTCACCAAGCTGAAGGTCACGGACGAGAGCGACCCGGAGTTCGTGGTCTACACGACGCAGACCCTCGGCTACGACGTCGCGGGCAACGTGGTCCGCATCCGGAGCCACTACGACAACGACGGCGACGTGGACATCGTCGAGCCGGAGGCCGGCGAGACCGCACTCGACCCGGACGACTGCGACGTTCCGACCGACACCAGCAGCACGAGCGTGACGCGCTACTGCTTCGACGAGTTCAACCGCCAGGTGATGTCCTGGGGGAAGGGCGTCGAGCGGCCGTCCCACGTCACGTACGACGGTCTGGATCGCCGCGACTCGAAGCGCGTGGCCGACGAGGAGGACGACGAGCTCGAGCGCCGGGACTACGCGTACATCGGGAGCTCCGAGCTGCTGATGTCGGAGAGCGTCACCACCACAGGCTCGACGGCGCCGAAGCGGCTCAGCTTCGACTACGACAGCCGCGGCATGCGCGAGGGGATGCAGAAGCAGGAGGGCCTCTCCTTCGACTACTCCGAGTACGCGAAGGACGCGAACGGCTCCGTCGTGGCGCTGGAGGAGGACGACGGCTCGATCGTCGACGACAAGCGCTACGACTACGACCCGTACGGCGAGCTTGACCGCGAGGTCCCGGAAGCGGGCAACGGTGAGGCGACGAGCGGCGACGAGCTGGAGAACGGCCTCGACGAGGACGCGCGCGACAACCCGTTCCGCTTCGAGGGCTTCTACTACGACTCGGGCGTCAAGACGTACGACATGCACGCCCGGCACTACAGGCCGGAGATCGGGCAGTTCCTGTCCCGCGATCAGTTCGCATCGGCGCCCGGTGACATGGGGCTGCAGGCGGATCCGCTGACCCAGAACCGGTACGCGTTCGCCGGAGCCAACCCGGTCAGCAACGTCGAGTTCGACGGTCACAAGGCTTGCACGGCGACGTGCAAGGCGGACGAGCACATGATGATCTACAACGGTGACGCCGGGGGGAAGGTCGTACCCGTCAACGCGAGCGCAGGGACGGGCCCGACCGCGGTCCCGGGTCTCAGCCAGACGCCGCAGCTTCCGCCGCCGAAGCCGACCGTCAAGGCGCAGAACGCCCTTGCGCGGATGCTCGGACTGAACAGGAAGTGGGCCGACGACCGGTCCGTGTACGACGCCGCGGGCAACCGGCCCGCCGACGGCACCTACCAGCCCTCGGTCTGGGTCGATCGGATCGAACCGCCGCCGAGCCAGGCGATCGACGGGAGCGTCTGGACGGACCTGCTGTGGGTCACCGAAGGGCCCACCATGGTCTACGCCGGCTACAGAGCCCTGCGGTGGGGCGCGTGCAAGTTGCTCTGCAAGAAGTCGAGCACCGGCGTCATCCGGGGGGTGTCGACCCAGACGATCCGCGGGGCCACAGGCGACGCGACCGAAGATGCGCTGGTCGGAGCGCTGGAAGGGGCGTTGAAGGAGCACGCCCGCCGCGGACTCTCGCCGCGACAGGCCGCGGCAGTGGGCAGGCAACAGACGGCGGAGGAGAGCGAGCGGTTGGGGCGGCTGTTCTCCGGCGAACGGATCGACCGTCACATCCGTCAGATCATCGCCGCCGCCGACGACGGGCCGCTGTCGCGGCTCAGGCCGACGCCGAGGGGCACGTTCGGACCAGATTACGTCGATCCAGCCACGGGTCGCTGGTACGACATCACGACCCCTAGCGCGTGGGCGGCCCATCTCCGCCGGTACAACCCGCACTACGGACCGGACGGCGTCGGCATCGTGTACAACCTCCCATAGTGGCTGAGTCGCGGCAGACGCTCAGGAAGCGGTGGCGCGAAGGCGCGGGCGCCGAGCGTGCAGCGGCCGTCCTCGAGCGGCTCCGCGAGGGACTTCCGCTCGATGATCTCGGTCTCGATGAGCACGACGGGCGACTCGATCTCCGCGGCCTCGCGCTGCCGAAACCGCGGTCGGTCCGGCACCTCGTCGCGGGCAGCTCCGTGTTCGAGGAGGAGGCGGGTTTCTTCGAAGTCCGCGACGCGCGGTGGGAACGGCTCGACCTCTCCCACGCCGTGCTCGACAGCGTTCACGCGGCGGGCCTGCGCGCGTCGAACTGCCGATTCGATGACGCCTCCATGCGCCATGCGCGCTTCTGGGGCGTACGTGTCGAGGCATGCAGCTTCGATGGCGCGAGCCTGCGCGATGCCGGACTCGGCGGGTGGGCGGCCGGCCGCGGCGGCAATCGCTTCGCTCGCACCAGCTTCACAGGCGCCGACCTTCGCGACGTCGGGTGCCCGGCAGCCACGTTCGAGGACTGCGACTTCTCCGACGCGCGGCTCGACAAGGTGGAGTTCGGGGCAAGCCGTTTCGACCGGTGCCGATTCGCGGGCTCGTTACGCGAGGTCATCTTCGAACGAACCGCCCTCGTGAACGTCGGGAGCGATTTCGAGAGCATCGACCTCGGCAACGAGTTGCGCGACTGCGACTTTCGCGACGCGGTCCTGTTGTGGTGCGACTTCCGGCAGCTCGACCTGCGGACGGTCGCCCTGCCGTCAGATCCTGAGCTGGTGGTTGTCGACCACTACCCGTGCGTCCTCGAACGTGTCCTGTCGCAGATCGACGGCGACCGATCGCCGCCCGCGCTCGCCTTGCTGGGCAAGCTGCAGAATGACCAGAAGTGGCTGCACCCCGACCGCCAGGTCGGGCTCTTCCACCGGGCGGAGTTGAGGGAGGGCGTCGGAGATGCGGCCGCCTCCGGGGCGGAGCGAATTCTCCGCGATGCCGAGCAGCAGTGCGCGTCGGATGGTGGCGGCTCGCGGCTGCGCCGCTTCGCACGCCGGGTGGCCGGCTGAGATCCGTCATGGCCGAGGAGCTCGAGCTGCCGGGAGCGATCGGGCGCGACCCGCTCGGAACCGGTCGTCACCGGCCGCGCAGGACGCCGTCCGCGTCGGCGTCGCGGCAGCCTGGCGCGCAGATGACGACGTAGGCGTGGAAGCGGCGGCCGGGGCGGTGTCTCCTGGGGACGCCGTTGCGGTAGCGGACGGCGCCTCGGTACCGGTCGCCGGCGTTGCGGAGGTACACCGGGTGGTGCTGGAAGACGGCCTTGACCTTCTCCGGGTCGCCGGCGACGCGCATGGTGAGGACGATCCGGTCGCGCGGGCGGTCGACGCGGGCGGTGAGCGGGCGGAGGACGCGGACGCCGGACCGGTGGAGCCGTGTCGTGCCGGCGCGGTTCGGCGCCTGCCACGTGCGCTCGCTGCCGTCGGCGAGCGTCGCCTCGACGGTGACGTCCTCGCGCTTGACCTCGGGCGGCAGCACGAGGATGAAACCCGCGCTGGT
>Ga0196962_10000562_pt1 | contig 14554 bp, 22 predicted proteins | sample S3v_20metaG_FD_183186 | JGI IMG/M metagenome (GOLD analysis project Ga0196962, IMG submission 183186) | Soil microbial communities from Anza Borrego desert, Southern California, United States - S3+v_20 | ecosystem: Environmental > Terrestrial > Soil > Desert | place: USA: California | collected... | reverse complement strand
TGGTCCATCTGGCCGAGCAGGGCGTCGATGGTGGCCGAGAGGAGCCGCACCCGCTCGCCCATCGCCCGGAGCTCGTCCGTGCGCTGCTCGTCCTGCATCATGGCGGTCAGCAGATCGTCGGGGTTGCGGATGAGCGAGGTCAGGAGCAGGGTGTCGCCCTCGATCGTGCCGTCGCCGATCGAGTTGCCGAGGATGCCGACCAGGACTTCGCTGGTCATGTCCTCCCCGGTGTCGTGGTCGACGACCCGGATATCGACGCCGTCCCGCACGAGCTCCTCGATGCGGCGCATGGAGGTCAGCTCGCCGCTGCCGGTGTCGTACAGCTTGCGGTTGGCGTAGCGCTTGATGAGGCGGACGGGTTCGGCCACGCCGCTACGGGTTCTGCTTGCGGGATTCGGCCTGGATGGCCGCGAGGCGCTCCACCTTGGCCGTGAGGTCGTCGAGGGCCGATTTCAGGTCGTCCATCTCCTGAGACTTACGGTCGCGGCCGTTGTCTCTGGCGGCGCGGCGGACGGCCTTACGGCCATCCCGCTCCACATCCTTGGCCCGATCCACGACGTCATCAACAAGATCCTTGGCGTCATCGACGACGTCTTCGATCAGCCGGGTGACGCTGTTGCGCCGCCGCTTTCCCGTTGCCACGCGCCTCTCCTCAACTCGGGGTTTTCGGACCTCTGTACCCGCCTCCAACGAGCATTACACCCCGCGTAGTGGGCGTCAAGGACACCCGGCGTCGACGCTCTGGCGCTCCTCGCCCTTCCACCAGGTCAACCTGCGTACGTCGAGCGCGATCCGGGCGGTCGGACCGTTGCTGCCGAGGAGGCGGGCATGCCCGTCCCCCGTCAGCAGCAGTCCCTGCTTGCTCTTCAACCGGTAGCGGGAGCGTTCGGCGCACATGCTGGCCGGGCTGCCCGAGGCGCCACCGGCCAGCACCATCGCCGCTCCGCTCGTTTCCACCCCGCCGCTGGCCGGCCGCCACCGCGCCGGGAGCGCCAGCGGCCCGGCCAGCGACTGCCACCCGAGCACCACTGGCGCATCGTCGGCCAGAAGGCTCCGGACCCCCGGCGGCAAAGCCGTCAGGTCCGGCGCGGTGCCGGTAGGAGGTTCGCCCCGGAGCAGCAGGTCGGTCGACGGCCACCGGCCCCAGCTGTCGACCACGTCCCAACCGTCGAGGAGGGCCAGGCGGCGGATGTCGATCGACACCAGCACACGAGAGAGTGCCAGCGTCGGCGTCTCGTGATCGCGGATGGTCCCAGTGGCGTGGCGGTGATTGCGGCTCACGTATCCGGCGGCCGCCAGCGGCAGGTCGAGCAGCCGGCCGGGGGAGAAGACCCCCCGGGCGGTGAGCGGATCGACGATCCGGGCACGACCGCCGATCAGGACGGCACGTTGGCCTAGCTGCACCAGCCCCCCGACCCGACGGTGGCGGTCGATCACCCTCGCCTTGACGGACCGGCGGGGGGTCACGAACCACAGACGGCCGCCGTCGTGGTCGAAGACGGCCGGGGTCACGTGAGGGCCGCGCCGGGCGGCGACTGCCACAGAGAGGACCTCGGCCTCGTCGAGGACCTCGGCCACCCGGCGGTCGCTGCGCCAGCCGTCGCTCATCGGCGTGGGCGGCGGCTCAGCCGTAACGCCGTTTGAGGGCGGCCGCGTCGACCCGGAGCACCTGGGCCACAGCCTGCAGCGTGGCATCGTCGGTCGGACGCAGGCCGTCCTCGATGTCGCGCCACTGACCGTCGGTCAGGCCGGCCATGCGGGCCGCCTGCCCTTTGGTGATGGCCAGATCCCGCCGGCGGGCGTGGATGTAGTCGCCGGGGGTCACGATTTTCTTTGCCATGGTGTGCGTTCTTCCTTTCAAGCCTCACTGCCGCTTCCGGCTGCGGGGAGTTCCCGACCCGCGGGTCGCCCAGTCGGTGGAACGCCCAGACGAGGAGGTCGAGCTCTTCTTGCTCTTGCCGGGCCCGGTGGCGACGTCCATGGCGCTGTCGAGGACCTCCGGCGCGACCTTGTCGATCACCTTGCCCAGCGTCTTGCTGAACGGGTTCCCGAATCCCTTGCGCTTCGCCATGTCTTCACTCCCGAGAGGTTCATTAGGAAAGGCGGTGCCCGCCCGGCCCGGCGCGTGGTCCGGGCCGGAGCGGGCGCCGCCCAGGGGAGGTCTGTGCCGTCGCCTCAGGCCGCCGCAGTACGGCGGTTGGATGACGAGGTGGTCGAGGACGGCGTCGAGTTCGACGACGACGCCGCCGCCAGCTGCAGCTCGGCCAGCTGGTTCACCTTGGCCGTGAGCTCGGCCAGGGCCGCCTCGAGCTCGGCCACACCGGGGTTCGAGACCTTGTCATCGGACTCGTCGTCGTCGACGACGTCCTTGACGGCGTCGTAGGCGTCGGTCTCGAGGTCCTTCGCCCGGTCGATGATGTCATCGACGAAGTCCTTGGTGTCGTCGACGATGTCCTCGATAAACCGGGTGAAGGTGTTCTTGCGCTTGGACATGCTCTCTCCTTGGCGGCTACGCATCGCGTAAGTACTTTTTGTGATCTTACACGGTGCGTAACCAATGTCAAGCTACGGGTTGCCGTTGGTAGGGTTCGGCGATGGCCATCGAGTGCGTCGGCGACGCCGGGATCGAAGCGCCGCCGGCCGTGTGCTTCGCGGCCACCGCTGACCTGGAGCGTTGGACGGAATGGGCCCGCGACCTGGAACGCATCGAGGTCATGGACCGGACGGACGGCGGCCGGCCGAGCCGGGTCCGCGTGGTGGCCGACCTGTTCGGCAAGGAGTTCGACGCCATCGTCGACTTCCACCATGACAAGGCGCCCGACGAATTGCGCTTCAGCCTCGTCGAGGCCCGCAAGCTGGCCGCCCTCGAAGGGTCATTCCGCTTCGAGCCGGAGGCACGGGGCACCCGGATGACCTACCGGTTCCACATGGTGCTGGTGAAGCCGAAGGCCGCCCGCATCGAACGGATGGTGTCCCGCAAGATCGACACCGCCCTGAGCCGCGACCTGCGCCGCCACATCGAGAGGAACGTCGCCCGCCGGTAGATGGGAAAAATCCCCTTGACGGTTCTTACGCGCCATGTAAAAGTGTGAACTACGCACCGCGTAGAGAGTCGGTGCAGTCCGCCAAGGGGGGAACCATGGCGATGACCTTTGTCCAGAGCCTGCGCGACGAGACCCTGCGCCTCGAGGTCGGATCTCCGGTGCTGTCCGATCTGGCCGTCGAGAACCTCGAGCTCTCGACTCCGACCCTGACCCAAGCCGTCCGCCGGTCCGTCATCCAGCGGCGCGTCATCGAGCCCGTCGTCGTCCGGATGCCCGGCCCGAACCGGCTCGAGATGCACGAGGTGGCGCTCCCCGACGCGGCTTAGTGATAGTGAGTTCGCTATCATGAGGGTGTGGACTATGCGTCTGCCTTGCGGAAGGCAAGGCGGCGGGCGAGGTTGAGCCAGCGGGACTTAGCCGGCGTGACCGGAGTGGCGCAGCCGACGATCGCTCGGGTCGAGCGAGGCGTCGAGGTACCGCGGGTCGACACGCTCGCACGGTTGTTGTCGGCCTGTGGCGAGTCGCTGGAGGCAGTCCCGACCCTGGGGATCGGTATCGATCGTTCGCTGATCCGGGAGATGTTGCGACGGACACCGGCGGAGCGCCTGGCGAGTTTGACGGAGGAAGCGGAGTTCCTGGCGGTGCTGGACCGGGCGTCGCGGTCGCGGTGATGGGCGAGCAGTTCTCGCCCCTGGACATGCTGCGGATGCTCGATCGGCACGGGGTGAACTTCGTGCTCATCGGCGGTGTGGCCGCTCGGCTGCACGGTTCGCCGTCGCTGACCGGTGACCTGGACGTGTGTTACGACCGCAGCAGGGAGAATCTCCCGCGCCTGGCCGAGGCGCTGCAGGAATTGCAGGCCAGGCTCCGCGGCGTCGATGAGGACGTGCCGTTTCTTCTGGATGCCAGGACTCTGAAGGCTGGTTCGAACTTCAGTTTTGTCACGACGGCGGGAGCACTCGATGCGCTCGGCGCTCCGGCGGGCACACAGGGCTACGACGAATTGGTCGTCAATGCCGAGCGGATGGACATCGGCGGAATCGAAGTGCTGGTGGCTGATCTCGACGATCTCATCCGCATGAAACTCGCCGCCGGTCGCCCAAAAGACCGAATCGAAGCCGAGATCCTCGGCGCCCTGCGCGAAGAACGCTCCACCGGCGACACGACCTAGCGTCGGGCTACGCCTTGCCGAGCACGCGCTCGGCCACGGTGTGACGGGCCGCCCGGCTGGCGATGCGGTTGGCCAGCGTGTCGAGGTGCTCTTCGAGGACCTCGGCGTGGATCGGTTGGAGCGGGCCGGCGTAGCGGTCGGAGAAGCGCATGGTTCCCCGGTACACCAGAGTCGTCTCGTCGGTGCCGATCGGTGACAGCTCGAAGGTGCCCACGAACTCCCATTCGAGCGACGGCGTGTCGAGCCTCCATTGCAGGCGCCCTGGCGGCGTCACCTCGGTGACAATGGCAATGGTCTCGAACCGGTTCCACACGCGGCCCAGGCGGGAGAGCACGAAGGTGAACGAGCCCGTCATGCCGTCGGCACCGAACTCCACCGACGAGATCGCCGGCACGTGACCGAGGACCCGGTCCAGCGTGGACACCTCGTCCCACACTGCGTCGACCGGCGCCTCGGTCCGCACCGTAACCTCGTAGCTCACTTCGTTCATGTTCATCTGAAGGTTGAGCCGCCAGGGTGCTACTCGCTGTCGACGGCGTCCTTGACGGCGTCCTGGGCGTTCGTCTCGACGGTCTTCGCCCGGTCGAGCAGGTCGTCCGTGAGATCCTTGGTGTTGTCCACGATGTCGGAAATGAACCGTGTGAAGGTGTTCTTGCGCTTGGCCATGGTGGTCTCCTCGGAATCGTTCAGTCTACGCAATGCGTAATATTACACGACGCGTAATCCATGTCAAGTTTGCACGGCACGGCGTACGCTGCCTCTTGGGGCCGTGGGTCCTCTTGAGGAGGGCGGCGATGGGGGAGGGCGCTGACCAACGGTGGCGCTGCCTGGCCGACGTATCGCAGGCGTTGGCCGAGGCCACGAACGATCTGGACATCGTTTTGGGGCTGGTGGCCAAGCGGGCGGTCGAATTACTTGGTGACGGCGGCGCGGTCTTTCTGGCAACCGCGGACGATGCCTGGCTGGAGCCTGTGGCGCTCGACCATCGCGACCCCGCAGGGGTGGAGGTCCTCCGGTCGATGTTCGCCGGCCGTCCCTACCGCGTCTCCGACGAAGATGCTCTCAGCCAGGTCTTCAGGAGCGGACGGGCGCGACTGATCACCCAAGGGGCAGCAGATCTGGAGGAGCAGAAACCGGAGTACGCCGAGTTCTTCGAGCAGTTCCCGCTGCGCAGTCTGCTGGTCGTTCCGCTTCGGGCGAGGGGTCGCACCATCGGCGTCCTGGCGATGGCTCGCCATGGGGACGGCCGTTCCTACACCGAAGAGGACGAGGAGTTCCTCCAGGAGTTGGCGGACCGGGCGGCGCTGGGGATCGCCAACGCCCGCCTGCTGGCCGAGAGCGAGCGGCGGGTGCGCCAGCTGGGTGCGCTTCGAGCCATCGACATGGTGATCACCTCCAGCCTCGACGTGCGGGTGACGTTGGATGTGATCCTCGACCGGGTCACGGCCGAGCTGGGCGTCGACGCCGCCGGCGTGCTGCTGTTCAACCCCTACACCCAGCTCCTCGAACTGGCCCGCAGCCGAGGGTTCCTCGATCGTCACCGGGCCCAGCGATTCCACGTGGGGGAGGGGTTTCCCGGTCGAGCCGTGCTGGAGCGGCGCACGGTCACGGTGCCCGACCTGGAGGTCGCGCCGGCCTTTGTGGGCGTCCGCCACCTCGAGGGCGAGCGGTTCGCCAGCTACTGCTGTGCGCCGCTGATCGCCAAGGGTCTCGTCAAAGGTGTGCTGGAGGTCTTCCACCGCAGCCGCCTCGACCCCGACCCGGACTGGCTCGAGTTCTTCGAGACGCTCGCCGGGCAGACGGCCATCGCGGTCGACAGCGCCGATCTGTTCGAACGCCTCAACCGGGCCAATGCCGAACTGCTCGCCGCTTACGACCAGACGCTGGAGGGTTGGGTCCGCGCCCTCGACCTGCGGGACAAGGAGACGGAGGGCCACACCCAGCGGGTCACCGAGATGAGCGTTATCCTGGCCCAGGCGATGGGGACCGAGGGCGAGGCGCTCCTGCACGTCCAGCGGGGCGCCCGCCTCCACGACATCGGCAAGATGGCCGTCCCCGACGAGATCCTCCGCAAACCGGGTGCCCTCGACCCCGACGAGCGGGCAATCATGTGCGAGCATCCCAGCTTTGCCCGGGACATGCTGGCTGACATCCCGTTCCTCCGCCAGGCGCTCGACATCCCCTGGTGCCACCACGAGCACTGGGACGGCGGCGGCTATCCCCGCCGTCTCCAGGGCGAGGAGATTCCGCCCGCCGCCCGGATTTTCACGATTATCGACGTCTGGGACGCGCTCTCCTACGACCGCCCCTACCGGCGGGCCTGGCCTCGCCACCAGGTCCTCGACTACATCCGTGACCAGGCCGGCGCCCTGTTCGACCCGAGGATGGTCGAAGCGTTCCTCGACGTCGCGCCGTACCGGACGCTCACACCCGCCGCCGGCTGAAATTGACCCGCCGGCCCACGACGTGCGTGAGCCGGCGGGCCGGGGGAGTGCGGCTAGGCACCGAGCTCGGCGCGGATCGCACCGATCATCTCGTCCTTGGTCTGCCGGTCCTGGTCGACATCGGCGATCTGCGCCTCATCGGCGTAGGCCTGGAGCTCGGCCTTCGTCATGGTCTCGAGGTCTTCGCTGATCGCGTGGCGTTGCAGCCGGGAAAGCCGGTTGACGCCGTTCTTGAGCTTCCGGACCGCCGCTTCAATCTCCGAGAGGCTGCCCTCACGGCGACGGGCGAGCTCGTCGCCCAGGGCAGTGAGCTCAGAGCCCAGGTTGGCCTGCAGTTTCGGGAGTACCGTACCCTCTTCTTCGGCGACGTGCTCGAGGACCACATTCTTCAGGTCGGCCATGAGGTCGCGCAGGCCGCCATCGGCGATCCGAAGACGCTCGATCCGGGTGATGAGGTCCTTCGCCTGTCGGTGGTCGCGCTTCGCCTGTCGAGCCAGTTTGTCGTCGACCCGCTGCTCGAGCAGTGGGTACACAAGGTCCTCCTCGAGAGCGGCGTGCAGTCGCAGCTCCTGACAGATGCGGCGGGCGAGGTCGGCGTCGCCGGTCTTGTCGAATCGCTCGAAGAGCTGCTGAACAGCGCGGTGGTCCCGCGCGAGCAGAGCAATCGGGTCAGGCACACTACCTCCTTGGATTACAATATGCGTAATTGCTCGGCGGCTCTTACCCGCACTGTCGGATACTCCAAACGCAGGGTGCGATGCCTGGGAACGTGCGTTCGGCGCGTCAAAGGTCAGACGCCAACTCCAACAGCAGCAGCGCCAGCGAATGATTGAGGCAGGAGCGCGTTCGTTGATCGTCGGCCGGAGCCGCCGCATGGTCGCAGCGAAGGCTCCCGTCGGGCTCCAGGCGTAACTCGCTGATGCACGTGATCGGGTGGTGCGGGTGGATGATGGCGGTCTCGTCCGCTGTCGCACTGCAGCTCGACAACGTCGACTGCAGGTTCATCTGCCGCGCCTGTCCGAAGATGCCATTTGCCGTCATCGGGCCCGTCCCAATGCTACGCATAGCGTAATAATTACATGATGCGTAATCACAGGTCAAGCGCTGAGATCGCGCGCCATGACCAATGCACTCGTCGACGATGTCTTCGATGGCATGATGACGCTGACCAAGCCCGGGACAGGGATGCGTAGCTACCCGAGTTCGGCCTTACCGAGGTGAGTCAGGCTTTGGCCTTGCGGGCGGAGCGCCGCGGACGGGTCGGGCCGGCTGGTTCCCGGACGAGCGCGGCGATCACGAACTCCCGGATGTAGTCCGTGAGCTGCGCGTCGTTGTCGCACAGGACGGTGGGATGGGTGAGGAGCCAGAACTCCTGGTAGGTGATCCACCGGACGACGGCTCGGTGGTCGAGGCCCGGCCGGAGGACTCCCGCCGCTTCGTACTGCTCGAGGAGCGGCACCCAGAAGGACTCCCGGGCTTCGGTCATCTTCGGTGAGCTGAAGACGAGCTCGGCCATCCGGGGGGCGACGGCGGGGTCGAGGACTTCGTTGAACAGGGCGTAGCTCCGGGCGAGGTTGAGCTCGGTCATGAACAGCCGGAGCAGGGCTTCCGGCGAGGGTGCGTCCTTGAGCTTGCGGAGGACGGGGTATTGGTTGTGCTCCATCTGCTGGACGAACAGTTCGGTCAGCAGGTCGTCCTTCCCGCTGAAGTGCTTGTAGATCGTCTGGCGGGCGATGCCGGCGGCCCGGGCGACGTCTTCCATGGTGAGCTTGGACACGGTGAAGCGGGCCAGCAGCGAGGCGGCCACTTCGAGGATCTTGTCTCTGGTCTGGCTGGTTTCGTCCGGCGGTACCACGCCCCAAGGCTGGCACACCGACCCTCTCAGTCGGCGGATCGGGGCAGCTTTCGGAAGTCCCAGGTCACGACCCGCTCCGGGACCAGCCGGAGCCAGGCGTGGCGGCCGTCGTGGACGGGCTCGTCCCGGTGGAAGTACTTCCGGAAGAACAACCGTTCCGGTGTGTGGACTTCGGGGTCATGGCGAGCGGTGCGGGGGACGTCGCCGACGATCGTCACCGCGCCGACCAGTTCGACCCCTCGCAATTCACCGTAGTCATGCCCGGCGTCGATCAGGGCGCTCACGCGGGGATCGCGTTCGAGGTTGGCCCAGCGTTGCGTCCGGACGAGGGAGTACAGCCACAGGCAGCCGTCGTGCCAGACGAACCACAGGGGGTTCGAGCGGGGCGCCCCGTCCGATGCGATGGTGCTGAGCCGGCAGACGCGCTCCTGCTCGAGGAAGGCGTCCACCTCGTCGGGGGACATGGCGATCAACAGGGCGCGCCGCTGCGTTCGCATCGAGGTTCTCCTTGGCGCTGTTTCGGCCGGCGGATGAAAGTTCCGGTGCCGAAGGCCACGGTTTCCCCGTCGGCCCGGGTGACCGTGGCGGCGGCGAAGACGACCGTCCCTCCGAGGCGGATGACCTCGCCGCTCACATGCAGGTGGGCGTGACGTTCGGCGGGCAGTGGCTGGGAGCTGCGCAGGTCGATGCTGACTGCGGCCTCGTCCGGCACCAGGACGGAGTGGAGGGCGAGGCTCATGGCGGCATCGAGGATGACGGTGAACACCCCGCCCTGGACGGCTCCCCGCGGGTTGCAGGCGAGCTCCGTCGGCCGCCACGTCCCCGTCGACCGTCCGGTCCCGGCCGCGGTGAAGGTCGCTCCGAGCCGGCCGACGAGGGCCATGCCTCCGTCACCGAGGTGGCGGTCCATGTCCCGGGGTGGTGCGCTGTTTCCGGTGGGACTCATGGCGAGACCGGAGCGCCCGCAACGGCGGTGACGGCGACGGACCGGGCCCACCGGTAGTCGGCCTTGCCGGCCGGGCTGCGCACGACGTGGTCCACGAACACGATCTGCTTCGGAAGCTTGTAGCGGGCGAGGCGGCGGGCTGCGGCCGACAGGACCTCGTCGGGCGTGAGCTGCTCGCCGGGACGGACGGACACCACGGCCACGACCTCATTCCCCCAGCGCTCGCTGGGCCGCCCGACGACGGTGACGTCGGCGACCTTCGGTTCGGCCAGGATGGCCGCTTCCACCTCTTCGGCGAAGATCTTCTCGCCGCCGGAGTTGATCGTGACCGAATCCCGGCCCAGGAGCTGGATGAGACCGTCGGCCCGGTGGACGGCCCGGTCACCGGCCACGGCCATACGCCGTCCGTCGATGACGGGGAAAGTGCGAGCGGTGCTGTCGGGGTCGTCCAGGTAGCCGAGCGGAATCCGGCCGGCGGTGGCCAGCCAGCCGATGCCTTCGTGGCCGGCCGCCAGCACCTTCTGCCGGTTCTCGTCGACCACGCAGCTGCCGGGATTGGGCGCGAAGCACCCGGCCGGGGCCTGGCCGGCGGGAGAGGACCGGCCCCGGCCCTGGGTGCCGCTCTCCGACGAGCCGACGGAGTCGACGATCGTGACGTGCGGCAGGAGCTGGAGGAGCGCCGAACGGGATTCCGGGGTGAGCGGAGCGCCGCCGGTGATGATGTGTTGCAGGCTCTCAAGGTTGGGAGCGGTTCGCCGGAGTTCGTCGATGAGGGGCCGGGCGAACGCATCGCCCACGATGACGAGGGTCGTCACGCCTTGCACCACCATCTGCTCGACGATGTCGGCGGGGTCCCGGCGGTGAGGGATGGTTGGCAGGACGACGGTGCCGCCGGTGAGGAGAGCCTGGAAGGCCGCCCACTGGCCGGCCCCATGCATCAATGGCGGCGCCACCGACATTCGGGGAGAGAACGGCTGGGCGGCGGCGCCGACGAGCTCGTTGATCGACGCCCACTCCCGGCCGCGGCGGACATCGGCCACCCCCATGCCGGCGACCAGGATGTCGGCCTGGCGCCACAGCACCGCCTTCGGCATCCCGGTGGTGCCGCCGGTGAAGAGCACATAGAGGTCGTCCGGTGACCAGTCCCGCGGTGGCGGGACGGGTGCGGCGGCGGCCAGGGCCGCTTCATAGTCCAGGGCCCCAGGGAGAAGCGGGTGCCCCGAGCCGTCGTCGACCCGCAGGAGGACGGCGGGGGGAGGGCGGTGGGCGAGCACGCGGGCCAGGATCGGAGTGAACGCGCCGTGGTACACGATCGCCCGCGCCCGCCCGGCGTCGAGGAGGTAGCGGAGCTCGTCGGCCACGTACCGGTAGTTCACGTTGAACGGGGCCAGGCGGGCCTTGTAGGCACCGAGCATCGCTTCGAGGTACTCGGGGCCGTCGTGGAGGTAGACGGCGAGGTGATCCTGGCCCGACTGGTGCGGTGCGAGGGCAGCGCGTTCGGACCGCAGGCCGAGTCCGTGGTCGAGGAGCAGGTTGGCCAGGCGCCGGGTCCGTTCGGTGAGTTCGGTGGTGGTGACCCGCCGGTGCCCCTGCACAATGGCATCGCGGGCGGGATGGGCGAGCGCGATGGCCTCCTGTGCCTCAGCAATGGTGAACTCGCTCATCGTCCGTCGGGCTCCCGGGGCAGGCCGAGCGCCCGCTCGGCGATGATGTTCCGCTGGATCTCGTCGGAGCCGCCGGCGATCCGGAACCCCGGCACGCCGTTGACGAACTCGCTCCAGGCGTACGTCCCCCACTCGCCGCTGTCCGCGCCGAGCCGGGGCCCGAGCAGCAGGGCGGCGGTGTCGGCCACCTCCTGGAGGCCCTGGGTGAGCATCAGCTTGGAGATGGAGCCTTCGGGCCCCGGCACCCCGCCCGCCCGGAGGCGGGCCCCGGCCCGGCGGCGGTTCATGCTCCGGAGCCGTCCGTGCACGTAGACGGAGGCGAGGTGCTGGCGCACCAGCGGGTCGTCGGTCCGGCCGAGGTGACGGGCCAGGTCGAGGAGCCGGCCGAACATGTCCGCCCCGCCCGTCCCGCCGCTGCGGGCGGCCCGCTCGAACCCGAGGGTGGTGAGCGCGACCCGCCATCCTTCGTTGACGTCGCCGAGGCGAGCGGTGTCGGGAACGACGACGTCGGTGAGGAACACCTCGTTGAAGGATGCGCCGCCGCTCATCTGCCGCAGCGGCCGCACCTCGATGCCGGGGGCGTCCATGGGAATGAGGAAGGCGGTGATGCCGCGGTGTTTGGGTGCGGCCGGATCGGTGCGGCAGAGGATGTAGCCGTGGTCGGCGTACTGGGCTCCGGAGGTCCAGACCTTCTGGCCGTTGAGGATCCAGTGCCCGGCGTCGGCGACGGCCCGGCACGACAGCGAGGCGAGGTCGGAGCCGGCGCCCGGTTCGGAGAACAGCTGGCACCACATCTCGTCCGTGCGACGCATGGCTGCCAGGTAGCGGTCCTTCTGCCCGGTCGTCCCGACCGCCAGGATCGTGGGGGCGATGAGCTCGAGTGTGATGCTGATCGCCTCGTGGCCCTTCGGCGTCTCGAAGCGGGCCTCCTCCCGGCGGAAGGCGGCCTCGTAGGCGGGGGGAAGCCCCGCACCGCCGTACTCGGCTGGCCAGGTGATCGACCCGTATCCGGCATCGGACTTCTGGCGTTGCCAGTGCCGGGCGGCGGCGAGGTGGGCCCGCTCCTCCTCGGCGGAGAGGTTGTGGAACAGCGCCATCGAGTCGGAGCCTTCGCCCCAGCGGGACGGCTCCCGTACCTCCCGGGGCGGGGCGTGGTCGGAGAGCCAGGCCCGGGCCTCCTCGGTGAAGGTGGCGAGGCCGGTGGTGGTGGTGCTCATACCGGGACCGGCGGCTCGACCAGCGCGGCCACGACGAATTCCCGCACGTACCCCGTGAGCGACTCGTCGTCCTGGCACAGGACGGTCGGATGGGTCAGCAGCCAGAACTGCTGGTAGGTGATCCACCGGACCACGGCCCGATGGTCGAGCCCCGGCCGGAGAACCTCGGCCGCCTCGTAGCGGGCCAGGACGGGCACCCAGAACGACTCGCGGCAGACGACGAGCTTCTCGGATCCGAACACGAGCTCGGCCATCCGAGGCGCCAGGACGGGATCGAGCACCTCGTTGTAGAGGGTGTAGTTCCGGGCGAGGCGCAGCTCGGTCATGAACAGCGTCACGAGCGCTTCCGGTGACGGTGCTTCGTCGAGCCGGCGGAGGGCGGGATGCTGGTTCTGTTCCATCTGCTGGACGAACAGCTCGATGAGCAGGTCGTCCTTGCCGTTGAAGTGTTTGTAGATCGTCTGCCGGGCGATCCCGGCGGCCCGGGCCACGTCCTCCATCGTGAACTTGGAGACGGTGAAGCGGGCGAGCAGCGCGGTTGATACTTCGAGGATCCTGGCCCTCGTCGCGTTGGTCTCGTCAGCGCGGCTGATCGCGCCCAGGGCTGGCATTCGTCGGCGTCCTCTCTTACGGGTCTTCGAGAAAGACCATGTGGCGACAAGCGACAACTAGCGTAGCATGTCACCCTCGTCTCAGCCCTACAACCCCTTCTTCACCGGGGCAGGCCGAGGATTCTTTCGGCGACCACGTTGCGTAAGACGTTGGAGGTGCCGCCCATGATCGTGTAGGCCGGTGCGTAGCAGACGGCCCGGGCGGCGTCGCCGGCGAGAAGGGTGTCGGCGGCGAGGACCCGCCCGACGAAGTTCGCCACCCGGATCTCGTGTTCGCTGCAGAAGCACTTCGTGGTCGCACTGAACCCTTTCGGTGCCTGGCCGAGCGATTCGCGGTAGACAAGCAGGCGGCCGAGGCGGTAGTGCGCCTCCAGGGCGGCGATCTCCTGACGGATGAGGGGATGTCCGGTGTCGGCCTGTTCGACCGCTCGGCGGAACAGCGCGTGGTTGGACGCGAGGCGGTCGATGCCACCCCGCTCGTGTTCGAGCTGGCGCATCGTCTGCTTGAACGCCGCACCCTCCAGCCCCACGAGATTGGCGGCCGGCACGCGTACGTCGCTGAAGAACACCTCGCAGAAGTGGGCGCCGCCGACGAGGTCGCGGATCGGCCGCACCTCGATGCCTGGGCTGTCCATGGGGACGATCAGTTCGCTGATCCCGGCGTGGGGCGGGCCGTCTGACGACGTGCGGCAGATGAGATAGCAGTAATCGGCCACCGCGGCGAAGCTCGTCCAGATCTTCTGTCCGTTGACCATCCAGCTTTCGCCGTCGCGCCGGGCGGAGGTCCGCAGCGAGGCCAGGTCCGAGCCGGCACCGGGCTCGCTCATGCCGATGCACCAGACGGCCTCACCGGCCACGATGGCGGGGAGATAGCGGGCCTGCTGCTCGGGAGTGCCGAAGGCAATGATCGACGGGCCCATCTGCCGGTCGGCCACCCAATAGGCGCCGACCGGCGCTCCCGCGCTGATCAGTTCCTCGGCAACGATCATCCGGTCGATGCCGGGGCGGCCGCCGCCGCCGTGTTCGGGCGGCCAGGTCAAGCCGATCCAGCCCCGGGCGGCCATCTCCTTGGCGAATACCGTGGAGAACCCGTTGATCCACGAGTCGGGATGCCATCCGAACCGCGCGACGGCGTCGGCGGCCACCTCGGCCGCTTCGGCCCGGAGCCGTTGGTGTTCCTCGGTCCAGGCGAACTCCATGGCGTCTCACCGTAGCGCCGAGAAAGCTCTTGGCGTCAGGCGACAGATATAGTAATCTGTCGCCGAGTTCGGATCGAGGGGGTCGGTGGGCATGGCCACAAGCCGGTCCGAGCCGTAGTGTTGCAGCTGTCCCTCGTGGTCCGCTGCGCCAGACCGATGGGGGGCATGGTTGGTCGCGCCCCCGACGCACGGAGCAAAGGAGCCGAGCAACCATGAGGAGCAGATTCCGTCGAGCGAGGCGCATCGCAGGGGTCCTCTGGATCGCCAGCCTGGCGGTACCGGGGATGTCACCGGCCGGAGCCGAGTCGCTGCGGTACCAGGCGAGCGCCGCAGCCGACGGTGCCCGGCTCAGCGTCACCGTCCCGGGGGCGACCGTGGTCGACCAGGTCATCGACGGCGGCGG
>Ga0196962_10000561_pt1 | contig 14571 bp, 11 predicted proteins | sample S3v_20metaG_FD_183186 | JGI IMG/M metagenome (GOLD analysis project Ga0196962, IMG submission 183186) | Soil microbial communities from Anza Borrego desert, Southern California, United States - S3+v_20 | ecosystem: Environmental > Terrestrial > Soil > Desert | place: USA: California | collected... | reverse complement strand
GGCGAAGGGTTGCTCGGCGGGGGGTTGCTCGGCGGGGGGTTACTCGGTAGCGGAGCGCTCGCTGTGCATCCGATGCCCGTGGAAGTGACGATCACGAGCCCTCCGGTATCGAGAACACTATCCCCTCCCCTTTCGTTGAGGGGCTTTATGTCTGTGTCTGGACCGGGGTTGTTGCTCACAACCTCCAATCCCGCGTCGACCACTTTTATCTTGACATTGACGTTGTCGATGAAGTCGGCCTGCGTGCCATCGTCGTCTTGGAGGACGAAGGACGCGCGTTGCTCGAAGGTGCAATCTGTCCTGGGGATAATGATAATCTCGACTTCCGGGTCCCGACCCGTGCTACGGGTTTCGACTACCGTACCCGCCAATGGCCCCGGCTGACCCACGTCTGCTTGGACTTGCGCCGCCTGTTCACCCTCGGCAAATATCTGGGTTTGTTGCGAGTCTGTGGCCGCGCCGTCATCAGCCTCGTCTGTCGAATCCTGCGCCGCGGCCGTAGGAGCGAAGACATAAGCGATCATGAACGCAGCAACGGCAACGCTCATGAGAAATCTGCTTTGCAAACCCCACCCCCTATGCCTGCGCTGGTCAAGCGTATTCTACACAGGCAAACAAGGTCTTTGCTACCTGAACAAAGCCACTCGAAAAACAGCGTGGTGGCTGTGCAACCCCGATCTTTGCCCATGCCACCGCCACGCGCATCCTTTTCCTCCAGAGAAGCGTGCTACCTTCGCCGCACTACCGACGGCCGATCACAAGGGTTGGCCCGCCGGCCGACTTTGGTTTCGCGTTCAGCGACAGAATGCCCTGATACTACGACCGATCCTACGGCTAATCGTCGTCGTTGCCGCGGCCGCTATCGCCGTTCTTCTCGGCGTGGGCGTTATGGTCGTTCCCCTTGTGCCCGCCTTTCTTCTTCTGCTCGCAGAACTTGTCCTTTACTACCTTATCTCCGCGGTGCTCCTTGCCCTCGGAGACCCACCTGTATTTCTTGTTGTCATCATTCTTGAAACGAACGCAGACTTTCTCTCGATCCCCACCGTCGCCCGGCGTGGGAGTCTCCCCCCCGGTGGTCGTGCCTGTGGTGCCGGTAGTCCCCGTGGTTCCTGTGGTATCCGTCGTTCCCGTGGTGCCTGTGGTCTGCTCGCATGCCCCGAGGGTGTCTCCGTGTGCTAGGTGGGCCGCTTGTGCGGAGAGGTCAACCTCGATCGTCTCCGTGCCATTCGCGGAGACGTGACACAGGGTAACCTTCTCTTGATCCCCACCGTCGCCCGTCGTGGTGGTATCGCCCGTGGTAGTGCCAGTGGTGCCAGTGGTCTCCGCAGTGCCCGTGGTGCTGGTGCCTGTAGTATCCGTCGTTCCCGTCGTCGTACCTGTGGTGGTGTCCGTCGTACCCGGGGTGCACACGCCGGTGGTACCCGTGGTGCCTGTGGTTGTTCCAGTGGTATCGGTCGTTCCCGTCGTATCGGTCGTTCCCGTCGTGTCAGTGGTGGTGCCCGTCGTGTCAGTGGTGGTATCTGTCGTACCGGTGGTGCCGGTAGTGGTGCCTGTAGTATCCGTCGTTCCCGTGGTGCTCGTGCCCGTTGTGGTGCCAGTAGTAGTTCCCGTGATGCATGTGCCGGTGGTACCCGTAGTAGTGCCCGTTGCCGTACCCGTGGTGGTAGTAGTGCCCGTTGTCGTATCTGTGGTGGTAGTAGTGTCCGTTGTCGTATCTGTAGTGGTGCTCGTCGTGCTTGTGGTGGTCGTGGCGGTATCACCGCATGCCCCGAGTTCGTCGCCGTGATTCAGGTGGGCTTCTTGCGCGGGTGCGCCCACCGTTATCGTATTCTTGCCTTTGTGGCAGAGGGTGATCTTCTATTGGCCTCGGCCACCTTCCTCTTGTGCCGCAAAGGCCACGGTTACCACTGACAGCACGGTCAACACCGCCATGGCAGCCACCACGCTTGGCATCGACACACATTACGGCTCATACGAATCCTACTCCCTTGTGTGGGTCGGCCTGTGCATTAGCTCTGGTTGGAAACATTGCAGGTAAGGTTTTCTTTCCGCACCTTGCCTAACCCTAGCCCTTAACAGTGTAACCAATGGAGCAACGCCGTGTATATGCCAGATGGCTATTTTTCGACCATTGAGGATGCCCGACTACGCGGTTGGCCTGCCCGTTCGTCGAAGTAGTCGTGGCGGCAAGGCTGAGGAGGTTCCTCACGAAGAAGATCAACCCCGGAGGAATCCTCAGCGCGCAAACAGCGAGTTTACGCCTTTGGTATGCGCTCGATCATCAGTCGGAGCTTGCCATACTGGTCCCTAACGCTTCCGCCGAGAAGAGGACCAGCGAGCAGCCGACCGGGAACAGGACCTCGGTGACGCCCCGAGACAAGAGAATAGTGGCGGACACCTCAGGGCCCGATGCGGCCAGGAGGGCTATGACGATTCCTCCAAAGACCGCGCCCACGACGAACCCGACCGCCATGTGGGCCATCGCCCCTCCCCACGGGCGCTGACCCACCCATCCGAGCGCCAGCCCGAGGCATCCGTACTCCAATCCCTTTATGAGGGCGAGCAAGAACGGGGAAAGGTCCTCTCCAGCGCTCCCGGAGATCGCGAGGGCCTGGATCGCTCCCTTATGGATCACGCGTGATATTTCGAACGCGGCGGGAGCGACCAGGAAGCCGAGAAGACCCATTACCGGAACGCGGGCACTCTGGACGGCCTTTCCGACCGACAGACCGAGGCAGACCAATAAGGACCAGGAAACGTTCCTGGCCAACTCAGCGACGATGGACCCTAGACCCAAGAGATCTCCCAATCCAGCGCTGAGCAGGAGCAGGATGCCTTCCATGGCCATTCCCAGCAGGATCGCCAGCCAGGCCACCCGCAAGAGCGTGACCCCAAGGTTGGAGGACGCGGCCGCCGAGGTCCCCTGCTGGGCCGGCGCGCCGTTACGCGTCTGTTCTTCCATCCCGCCGCTCACCCAACGCGCTGCTTTCCCCGACGAAGTGCTTTACCGAGCCGTACTCCTGACTCGCCGATCACCAAGCTATCCTCACTGGCCTATCCTAGGCCACGCGCTTCCAGTCCCTTCACGCTCATATCGTCACCCCGTAAGTATAGTACCGGTGTTGAGTTGTCCGGGGGAGCCGGAAGGCCCACCCGCCAGGAAGAATCGGGCAAGATCATGCATGAGCTAGGCCACAACGGGCCTACGTCATGGTGGCGATGAGAATGTCAACTACAAGCCCAACTACCTGAGCATCATGAACTACTCCTTCCAGCTGCGCGGGATTCCCAACGCGAACCGGCTCGACTACTCGCGGAGCGATCTGCCCGAGCTGATCGAGAACGACGATTCGGCAAACCCGGCCCTCTTGCGAGCGTGTTTTCGCCGAGCCGCTTCTAGCCCCGCCTGATCTTCTTGGGGAATCTCGTAGACAGCCCCCGGAGATTGCGCATCCCCTCGGGCGCAACCTCGGGATGTCCGGAATCTATCGCCTGTTGGTAGGCTTCCTCTGCCAGATCGTACTCTCCCGTCTGCTCGAAGAGCACACCTAGATTCAGCCTTGCCTTAGAGGCGGCGTCCGAGTGCCCCGATTCGACCGCTCTTTGGTAGGCTTTCGCTGCCAGGTCGCGCTCTCCGCGCTCCTCGAAGAGCATACCCAGGTTGAACATCGCTTTGGGCGCCCATTCGGCGTGCTCCGAGTCGATCGCCCGTTGGTAGGCTTCCTCTGCCCGCTCGTACTCGCCTTGCTCATTGAGCATCAAGCCCAAGTTGAATGCCGCTCTAGGTGCCTCCTCCGGATGCTTCGAATCGATCGCCCGTTGGTAGGCTTCCTCTGCCCGCTCGTACTCGCCTAGCGCATCGAGCATCAAGCCCAGGTCGAACGCTGCCCTAGGAGCTTCCTCCGAGTGCCCCGAGGCGATCGCCCGTTGGTAGGCTTCCTCTGCCCGCTCGTACTCGCCTAGCGCATCGAGCATCAAGCCCAGGTCGGACGCTGCTTTGGGTGCCCATTCCGGATGCCCCGAGTCGATCGCCCGCTGGTAAGCTTGCTCTGCGAGATCGTACTCTCGGCGCTCTTCAAAGAGTATACCCAAGTTGAATGCTGCTCTAGGGGCAGCCTCTCCGTGCCCGGAGTCGATCGTCCGCTGGTAGGCATCCACTGCCATGTCGTACGCGCCCTGCTTGTCAAAGATAGAACCCAGGTGGAAAGTTGCCCAAGCTCCAGCCTCAGTGGCTCTCGTCTGATCTGCATGTTGCCCTGCCGTGCCTTGCGCCTGACCGGCGAGCTCTCCGGTCGATTCTCTGGTCCGCTGGCCCGCTTCGTGCCCGGTGTCCTCGACCTCGTAATTGCCCCGACCGACGCGTCTTTGTTCCGGCGCAAGAGAATTTCTCATGTCTGCCAATTGCTTTCGGACTTGCTCAGCTACCTCTTCCTTTCTCTGTCGAGCTCGTCGCTTACGGTAGGTTCTGAGTTGCGCACCACTGAGCAAAACAACTAGAACCGTAGCGCCTACCATTACCGCTATGAGGATAAAGAACGAAGACATAAACGAAGACATAGATCAAACCCCTCCACTCAACGTATATTGTAATGGCTGAATCTCGCGATGTTACCACTTGAGACCATTAGTAATCTACAGCGCGCTCAGGCGAGAAGCGGATTGTCACCTTCTAAACAGGGCTTCGAACGTGTCACCTTGTCGGTCCCCGTCCTCCCGACGACTTGCGGACCGACGGGCGTCTGTCGCCTACGCGCGGGAGTCGGCGTCAGGGACAGGGATCTTCCTGTTCTCCAGTGGCGGTGCGGGCGGGAGGCCCGTGACCTCCAGGATCTCCTCTTCGTCGAGGGTTTCCCGCTCCAATAAGGCTCGGGCGAGCGCCTCGAGCTCCTTGCGATGTTCGCTCAGGAGCCTGTGGGCCTCCTCGTGGCATTCGCCTATGATCCGGTGTACCTCAGAGTCCACGAGGCGGGCGGTCTCCTCGCTGAAGTGTTTCTCCGCGCCGTAACCGCCCTGTCCACCAAGGTAAGGGTTTTCGCGGGGCGCGAGTTCCACCGTCCCCAGCTTCTCGCTCATTCCCCAGCGGGTGACCATTCTCCTCGCCAGGTCGGTGGCTTGCTCTATGTCGCTTTCAGCCCCTGTGGTCCTGGTGCCGTAGACGATCTCCTCCGCCACCCTTCCCCCCAAAGCGCCGATGATCCTCGCCCTCAAGTACGCTTCGGGGTAGTTGTAGCGGTCGTCCTCGGGGCGCTGGTAGGTGACGCCCAGAGCCTGCCCGCGTGGCACGATCGTCACCCGGTTGACGGGGTCGGCCCCCGGCACGACGAGTCCCAAGATAGCGTGACCTCCCTCGTGGTAGGCGATTCGCTCCCGCTCCTGTGGGCTTATCAGCAGCGGGCGCTCGGGGCCGAGCACGATCCGCTCCAAAGCGTCCAGGAAATCCTTCTGGCGCACCTCCTCCTGCTCGCGGCGCGCCGCCAGGAGAGCAGCCTCGTTGACCAGGTTCCTGAGGTCGGCACCAGAAAGCCCGGGCGTAGAGGATGCGAGCTCGCTCAGGTCCACGCCCTGAGCGAGCGGCACGCTTCTGGTGTGGACCTCGAGGATCGCCTCGCGGCCCGCCTTGTCGGGGAGGTTCACACTAACGCGCCGGTCGAAGCGCCCTGGCCTAAGGAGTGCCTTGTCGAGAACGTCGGGCTGGTTGGTGGCGGCCAGCACGATCACGCCCTCCTTGGGAGAGAAACCATCCATCTCGGTGAGGATCTGGTTGAGGGTCTGCTCCTGCTCGCTAGATCCCCCCACCACCGCCTGACCGCGGGAGCGTCCTATGGAGTCGAGCTCGTCGATGAAGATGATCGCCGGGGCGTTCTCGCGGGCCTGCTTGAAGAGGTCGCGCACGCGACTGGCGCCCACCCCAACGAACAACTCGACGAACTCGGAGGCGCTCAAGGAGAAGAACGGCACGCCCGCCTCTCCGGCGACGGCCCGCGCCAAAAGCGTCTTGCCCGTTCCCGGGGCTCCCACTAGCAGCACGCCCTTCGGGGCCGCTCCCCCAAGGCGGGTATACCTCTCGGGGTCCTTGAGGAAGTCCACGATCTCGACGAGCTCGTTCTCGGCCTCCTCTATGCCGGCTACGTCCTCGAAGGTGACCTTCGTATCCTGCTCCTGGTCGTAGCGCCTGGCGCGGCTCCGACCGACGCTCGTGAGTGCGCCGCCCATGCCGCCGCCCTGCTGCTGAGCGCGCCTGTAGAGCCAGATGTAGCCCCCGATCAGGAGCAGCGCCGGACCGAAGGCGAAGAGCAGCGTCTGCCAGAGGCCACCGCCCTCTTGTATCGGCTCGGCGCTGATCTCGACGCCGTTGCCGATCAACAGTTCCTCGAGCCCAGGGTCCACGAAGGACGGAAGCACGGTGGTGAACATCTCGGAGGTGCGCGAAGGCGGCGCGTCTGGCTGCGAGCCTTCCTCCCCTTTCGGCGGGTAAGTGACCGGATTTTCGAAGCGGCCTTCGACGGTGTCCCCCTGACTGTAGATGGCCTCGACGTTCCCCGCCCTGACCTCCTCCTTGAAGGAGGTGTATGGGACCTCGACGGGCGCTTCTGGTCCGGGGAAGAGGAACCTGACCAGGAGGAAGTTCGCGAGCAATATGAGTGCGAACCAGAGCCAACTCCTGGCTGGCGGCATAGTCCTCTTCCCCCCCGGTCCGGTCGCGCGACGCTGTTCGTCAGAGGAGTTCGTTGTGGGTCGGTCTTCTCCCGCTGGCGCGTTTGTGCCGTCGCGTTGCGTGGTCATCCGTTGCCTCCCTCGCGTAGCCGGTGTTCATAGATACTTTGTGGAGGCTTCCCCACAGCCCCGATCAGGCGATGTACGACCCCTGGCAGCGTGCGAGGATCGTCCACGACGTGGCTGCGATCCAGGAGGTCGGTGTCGCGAAACTTCTGGCGGGTGAGCCTGGTCGTAACGGCGATGACCTCCATCCCGGCCGCCAACGCCCCCTGCACCCCCGCCGGGGAGTCTTCGATCGCCAGGCACTCCCCCGCCTCGAGGTCGAGCTCGCGCGCCGCAAGGAGGTGCATCTCGGGGTCGGGCTTCCCGTGCTCGACGTCGTCGCGAGTGATGACCACGTCGAACTCGTCCTGAAGTCCCAGGATGCCAAGCACGCGCCTGGCCTGTTCGCGGTGGGACTGGGTGGCGAGGGCCGTCGGGAAACCTTCTTGTCTGACGCTCCTGAGCAGGGCTATGTTGTGGGGGTAGCGGTGCTCCTGGATCAGTTTCGGGTCGCCCAGCATCGCCTCGTAGATGCCAAGCCTGATCTGGACGTAGGCCTGCCACGGCGCGCCGACGCCGAACTCCGCCATACGCGCCCCGGCCGCGTCCTCGAGCTCGAATCGGCGCATCAGACCGACGGCGACCTCCTGGCGCGAGAGACCCACCAGGTCTCCAAAGGCAGCGACCACCTCTTCCTCGTCCAGATCGCGACGCAATTCGTAGGCGGCGCGAGCGTAGGAGAGCGCCTTTAGTTCCTCGGTTTCGACCAGAGTGCCGTCGAGGTCGAAGACAAACGCGCGGATCATATTATTGTCACCATCAGTTCGACGTGAGGACATCGTTGCGCAGCCAGCGATAAGCGGTCAGCCACAGTAGCGGCCATCACGCTCTCCCTTCGCGAGCCTGTCTCCGAGAATCTTTCGTCGGGTCCTCGAACCGCCCGGTCCACTCGACCAGCACCGAGAGGAAGTGGCGCAACCTGTCGCGGGTCTCTTCATCCACCAGGTCGCCGTTCTCGTCGAACCTCTGACGTGAGAACGTGATAAGCATCTGTGGTTCGGGCATCACGTAGGCTGGGGGGGCAAGAGTATCTGCCTCAGTACCAACTGTCCCCTGGCAGTCCCACCGCCTCCCGGGCTCGCCCCCCACGATCCCAACCGGCTTGTGACGGAAGGGCGTGGGATCGTAACGTGAGCGCAGCGCCCAGTCCAGGGCGGCGGTGAGGACGCCGGGGATGGCGTAATCGTACTCTGGTGTGGCGATGAGCACGGCGTCGTAAGCGCGTATCTTCTCCCTGAGCTCATTCACGGGCTCGGGGTTCCCCTGGTCCTCGACGTCTTGGTTGAAATACGGTATCCGGGCGAGGGCGAAGCCTTCGTAACTCATCCACTCCGGAGCCACTTCGTGCGCCGCCCTCACAATGCCACGATAGAAGGAGGCCCGCCTGAGGCTGCCAGCTAGGCCGATTATCCGGAAATCTTTATGCTCCATTGTTTATACCCCATCAGCCTTCTCGATCCTGGTCTTCGAGGAGTCCCATCCTTAGGGTCTCTGTCAGCGGGTTCATGGTGTCCATGTCCAATTCGCTTTACCCGGCGACGCCCTCGACCTGCAGGTACCTTATGCCCTTTCGATCGATCCAGCGCCGCACACAATATAAACCCTTCGCTCATGTTACATGCTTCCTTGCTCTTTCACTTACAATCTGGGCTCTGTGAAAGTCCGTATTAGCAGAAGCCGTAGATGCCGGGACCAAAACCAAGACAGTCAATAGACGCCGCCGCGATGAGCAAGACCAACACAATCAAGATGACGACGCGTTTCATTACTACTCACCTCTCTTTTCTTGAAACTATAACAGCAATAAAGGGCTGCCCCTCTTCTTCGGGGGGCGTCTTCCTATTCCCGCTCCTTGCGCTCGTTGGTGGGCTACTCGACTTCCTCGAGCGCGCGGAGGATCACGTCCGTGACAAGCCGTGGCTGCGAAATCATGATCACGTGGGAGCCTTCGGCCTCGGTGATCGTAGCCCCCGCCCGCTCGGCCATGGAACGGACGGCATCGGTGCCCACCACTTTGTCGCCGCTAGAGACCACCGCCCAGGATGGCAGCTTCTTCCAGGCCGGAACTCCTGTAGGCTCTGAGAACACCGACTCGACGAGGGGGCGCTGGGTAGTGGCCATCAGGGCACTCTGCTCCACACTCAGGTCGAAAGCGAAGACCTCATGGAATCTTTCGGGATCGATCGTAAACTCTGCCGCCGTCTCCTCCTGGCCCTCTCCGGTCGGGTACTGCAGCGGAATCAAGGCCGGGACCACCTCGGAGTCCTTGGAGTTGCTTGCAATAGCTCCTAGGGGTTCGCCTTCGTCTGGGGCAAAGGCGGCAACGTAGACCAGCCCGACGACGTTGTTGGCGTTGGTGGCGGCGTTGGTGATCACGGCACCGCCGTAGGAATGGGCGACGGCTAGTACTGGGCCGGGGATCTGCTCGAGAAAGCTGCCTATGTAAGCGGAGTCGATAGAGATTCCGCGTAGCGGATTTGCGGGTGCCGTAACCTGTACTCCCTGCGCCTGCAGCCGCTTGATCACCTCGTTCCAGCTTGAACCATCGGCAAAAGCGCCGTGCACGAGGACCACGGTGGGCTGGGATCCATCTTGCGGGTTCGTGCTCATCGTGTTGTCTCCTTGGTTCTCGTTGACTCGACCGTCATAGCAGTAGTGCCAGTCTTCCTCGTTAGTGACCCTAGCAGGTTGGCCTGGCCGACATCTTCGATGGTGAGCATGCCGACGAGCTCTCCGTTCTCGGTGACCGGCAACGCCCTTAAGCCACTCTGCCGCAGGATGGGAAGAGCGTCCCCGAAAAGGTCAGCCTCAGAAGAGATAGTGGGAATATTTGTTTTCATCAGCTCACGCACGCTCGAGTACCTCTCCGGAGAGTGGGCTGCGGCCATGATCTCCTCGCGCGTGATCATGCCAACGAGATTCCCGTTCTCCTCTAGGACGGGGAAGTCTTCCTGGTAACCGTGGATGACCGAATCCAGAACCTGTCTGAAGGTATGATAAGGCGTAACGGTTTCGGTGTTGGGCTTGGTACCCATGACGTCAGCGACGCTCAGGCCGCGCGTCAGCTCCTGCTGCCTCACCATCTGTGCCTCTCCGGTCGCCCCAAAGTAGATGAACACCGCGACTAGGGCGAGCAAGAAGTTGCCGCTGAACAAGCCTATGAGAAAGAAGGCCACGGCGAAGAGCTGCCCGACTCGCGAAGAGATGTCCGTAGCCCGGACAGCTCCCAGGCGGGTCGCAAGCAGTGCCCGCAACACGCGCCCGCCGTCCAGCGGAAAGGCGGGGATCAGGTTGAAGACGGCGAGAACTACGTTCAGGTAGCCCAGATAGAAGAAGAACTGCCCCACCGAACCGATGCCCATGAACAGGTCAGTTGGCATGCGAGGTTCGGCTCCGAGCAGAAGACCCACGCCGATGAAGATCGGGGCGAGCACCACGTTCACCAAAGGACCGGCGAGGGTTATCTTGACCTCATCTGCGGGCTTCTCGGGCAGAGACTCCAAATTCGAGACCCCGCCCAGCGGCAAGAGCGTTATGCTGTGAATCTCGAGGCCCAGGCGCTGGGCCACGAGAGAGTGGCCAAACTCGTGCAAGAGCAAGCACAAGAACAGCACCACTATAACGAGGGTGGCCGTGAGCGCCCCGGCCAGACTACCCGATGACTGGTAGCCGATGAACGCGAAGAAGGCAAGGAGCAGGAAGAAGGTCCAGTGCACCCTCACGTCTATACCCGAGAATCGTCCTATCTTGAAAGAACCGCCCATAAGGAATCTCCTCTTCGTTGCAGGGATTGAATAGCCTCCGTCGTGGATCAGCCAAACGTGAAGCAATAAGCTTCTACCCCAGAATCGAGGAACTCGATCTCGAAGAGTCGATCGGAGATGGGCTTCTGTTGCCGGATCAGCTGATACGTCCGCTGTTCCCTAACCGTGCCGTTGCCCTGCTCGTCCACGTCGATTCCGTTTGCACCATCAGGCGGCTGTCCGTCGATGAGCACGCGAAACGGAACCGACAGACCTCGCTCGGCCGGTCCCATAACGAGGTTCACATCGCGCGCATGGAACCGGATCGCAATCCGTCCGGGCGCCTCGCCTAGCACCGCCGCGTGCTCGGCAAGCGTCCAGACGCCTGAAGGGGCCCACTCGTTCAAGCCCAGCCGCGATGGCTCGGGATAGTCGTGAGGCTCGTCGAACCGCTCACCGTCTGGAGAGGCGAAGCCGTAAGAGCGCCCATAGCTAAGGTACGTCTCGGGCGTTCTCAGATCGCTCCAATCCGCCGCAACCTCGGTGCCTTGAGGGTCGACGGACACGGGCGCCGGATCGAAGCCTTCCTTGCCCGCTTCGCCAAGCAGCTGCTGAAGGGCCATCTCCGACATGGCGTACTCACCCTCGCCGAAGTGGTGGTAGCGGATTTGTCCCTGCTCATCGGCGATGTAGAGCGCCGGCCAGAAGTGGTTGTCGAAGGCGCGCCAGACGGTGTAGTTGCTATCGAGCGCGATCGGGTAATCCACCCTCATGTCCCTGGCGGCCGCCTTCACGTTGTCGACGTTGCGCTCGAAGCCGAACTCTGGAGTATGAACCCCGATAACGATCAGGCCGTGATCGTGGTATTTGTGGGCCCACTCATGCACGTAAGGCAGCGTTCTAAGCCAGTTGACGCAGGTGTAGGTCCAGAACTGCACCGCGACGACGCGTCCGCGCAGCCCCTCGGGCGTCAAAGGCTCGGAGCCCAGCCACCCGGTGGCGCCCTCGAAAGGAGGCAGGCGGCCCTCACTGGGCAAGAAATCCGTTCCGACCTCCCGATGCGCGGGGAAGAGGCTCTGGAAGAGGCTCATCGCAAGCCACCTCCGTCCTCGCGATACGGGGCCAAGAACTCCGTCAGCGCCTCCAGCATCTGATCTGGGGCCTGCTCGGCGACCCAGTGGCCGGTGTCGGGGATGACCACGGTCTGCACGTCGTCCGCGGCGGGCTTCATCCCGTTTGCGGCCTCTTCGCCCCAGCTTTCCGCTCCGCCGATCGCCAGGACGGGCATCGTCAGCGGCCGGTTCTTGCGCTCTGCGTTCTGTGCGAGCGTGGTGTCCAACGCGCGGTACAACCCGAAACTGCCGCGCAGGACGTCGGGGTCGGAGTAGAGGTCGAAGTAGTACCGCTGGACCTCGTCGGGCAGCCCCTTCTGGCCGCCCTGGATGGCGAACTCATAGCCGAAGAAGATGTCCTCTCGCCCCCTGACGAGCTGTTCGGTCATCTCGTCGTTGACGCGGTTGAAGGCGAGGTGCCAGAGCTTGTTGTTGATCGGCTCGGGGAGTCCGAACAGGGGCGGCGAGGGGTTCACCCCAAGGGGCCCGGGGACCTCGGCGAGGGCCATGCGGTCGACCCGGTCCGGGTGATCCGCGGCCAGCGCGTAGCCGATGAAGTATCCGGTGTCGTGGCCAACCACGGCGAACCGCTCGTGGCCGAGCTCGTCCATCAGCGCGACCAGGTCGCCGGCGAGGGTGCCGGTGTCGTACCCATCCTGGGGCTTGTCAGTCAGCCCGATGCCGCGCTGGTCGACCGCGATGACCTGGAAGTCCCGGGCCAGCTGAGGCATCAGCAGGCGCCAGGCGTACCAGTTCTCGGGCCAGCCGTGCACCATCAGCAGCGGCGGCCCCTCGCCTCCGATGACCGCGTGCTGGCGCAGTCCGTTGGCCTCGATGAACCGGCTGGTGAACGTGTCAGTGAACCCCGCGGGGAGGTTCGGCGCACCGGAAACGGAGCCGGGGCCTTCCGGGGTAGACAGGTGGGTGGGCGATGAGCTCATGAGGATCTCCTTTCTGGCCGGGCGGGTGGTGGCGTGCTCATTGGCCCACTCGAGCGCGTAGTCAGCGACCTCCTCCCATCCATCCTGTCCGACGGTGTAGTGCGAGCGTCCAGCGAACTCCTTGTAGTCTGTAACGGTCTTGGCGTGGCGGTAGTGCTTGACGTTGGACTGGTTGACCGCTGGAGGCATGATGTTGTCCTCGCTCCCCGCTATGAACAGCAACGGCGCCCGCTCTTCGTTCCTGAAGTTCACGTAGGTGTCCTGGTGACCCGGGGTGAAGTTGGCGAGGGGCCCGGCCCACACGAAGCTGCCCGGAGCGGGGATGTGGTAGCGCTCGTAGACCTCGTCTGAGTCCTCCCGGCTCAAAGTGTTGGCGAAGGCGTTGTGGAACTGCTCTTTGGTGAACCCGACAGCCCTGTGGCGATTGGCGGGGTTCTTCAGGACCGGAAAGAGCGCGCGGATCTGCGCGATCGGGGTTACCCTGACGCCCTCGGCTGGCGCGGAGTCTATAACTACCCCCGCCGCGCCGTAACCGTGGTCCAGGAGGATCTGGGTAAAGAGGCCTCCTGCCGAGTGGCCCATGATGATCGGGGGGTTCTCTAGCTCACCTACGATGCCCTCTAGGTGCTCGACGACCCCAGGGATAGTCAAAGCTTCGATCGGGGAGGGGTCCTCGTTGAGCGCCTCTACCTCTACCTCTAGGCCGGGGTAGGCCGGAGCGAGCACGCGATAGCCGCGGCCCTCGTAGTGCTCGATCCAGTGCTCCCAGCTGCGGGGGGTCACCCAGAGGCCGTGAATCAGGACGACGGTGTCCGGGGCGCTCGGGTCGGCGGTATTCTCGGCAGTCACGGGGATCCTCCTAGCGTCGCTATTCCCTCGAAGTAGATATAAGTTCCTCCTTCCATTACTCTCCTTCCATTACCCATCTTTTGTGTGCGTTCGCAACTAGCGTAGGGATCTAAACGCCGCACGGACCTCCTCGGAGAACAGCTGAGGCTCTTCCCAGGCCGCGAAGTGGCCACCCTTGTCGACCTCGTTGAAATAGATGAGGTCGGGGTAGGCCTTCTCGGCCCAGCTGCGCGGGGCCTCGTATTGCTCGCCGGGAAAGACGCTCACCGCCACCGGAATGGTGACGCCCTTGGCGTTGAAGAAGCCACCCTTGTATTCCCAGTAGAGACGTGACGCGGAGATCCCCGTGTTCGTCAGCCAATAAAGCGTGATGTTGTCGAGGATCTCGTCACGCGTCAGTTCGCCCGTGGCGCTCGTGGTCCGCTTCAGGGCCTTTGTGACCGCCGCGGCCGGCTGGCCGTCGGCATCATTGTGGTCGAGAAGCCAGGCTGCCAGGCCGACGGGTGAATCCGCAATGCCGTACAAGGTTTGCGGGCGCGCCGCCATGTAGTTGGCGTACTCGACCTGCTTGAAAGTTCTCTCCAGCTGCTCGTAGGCGCGCCGTTCCTCGGTCGAGAGACCGGATGGCGGCGGGTCGCCGGCCTGGAGAGCCTCGTCGACGTCAGCCGGTACGGTAGCAGGCATGTTGGAGTGGATGGCGAGCAATCCCTCAGGTTCCTGCAAGCCCATCTGGTCGACGACAAACGCACCCCAATCGCCGCCCTGGGCGACGTAGCGAGTGTAGCCGAGGCGCTTCATCAGTTCTGCCCAGGCACGTGCCATGCGCTCGGGGCCCCAGCCGGTGCTCGTCGGCTTGCCCGAAAACCCGTAGCCCGGCATCGACGGGATGACGACGTCGAACGCGTCCTCCGCGTCCCCCCCGTTTGCGGTTGGATCGGTGAGCGGCTCGATGATCTTCAGCTGCTCGATGATCGAGCCGGGCCATCCGTGGTTCACGATGAGAGGCAACGCGTTTTCGTGGTTCGAACGAACGTGGATGAAATGGATGTCCAGCCCGTCGATCTCGGTGATGAACTGCGGTAGGGCTTTCAGTTTCGCCTCGCACTT
>Ga0196962_10000560_pt1 | contig 14655 bp, 15 predicted proteins | sample S3v_20metaG_FD_183186 | JGI IMG/M metagenome (GOLD analysis project Ga0196962, IMG submission 183186) | Soil microbial communities from Anza Borrego desert, Southern California, United States - S3+v_20 | ecosystem: Environmental > Terrestrial > Soil > Desert | place: USA: California | collected... | reverse complement strand
CCGCCGCCCATGGGGCCGCCGAATGCGGCGCCCGCCGAGTCGAGGACGAGGCCCGCCGCGAACTGCGCCGGGCCGGCGTCCGCCTCGGCCGCGGCGGCTCCCGAGCGCCCGGCGAGGAGGGCCTCGCCTCGCTCAGCCCGCGCGAGCTCGAGATCGCCCACCTGGTCAGCGAGGGCCTGACCAACCGCGAGATCGGCGCCCGTCTGTTCCTCAGCGAGAAGACGGTCGAGACCCACCTGACCCACGTCTTCCAGAAGCTCGGCCTGCGCTCCCGCACTCAGCTCGCGGCTCTGGTGGCGAACCCGAGCTAGGCGGAATCGAACCGCCGACCCTCTGGGTGCGATAAGTCGTTCTTGGGGCGCGGAATCCGCACGGCAGGTGGGGGGCCGCAATACGGCAGTTATGCCGTTGTCACCCTGCGACCGCGGGGGCAGGCTTCTCTCGAGCAGGCGAACGGACGCCTGCCGAGACGATCGAGAGGAGTCGACGATGGACCTGTTCACGATTCGCCGCCGCAGCAACTGGGAGGACGCCCCCGCACTGGAGGCGACCGCCGCCAGATCCTCGGCCGAGGGCGAGAAGATGAGCGACGAGGTGCGGTGGATCCGCAGCTACGTCGTCGAGGAGGAGGACGGCAAACTGGGGACGCTCTGCGTCTACGAGGCCGTCAGCCCCGAGGCGATTCGGCGCCACGCCGCCAACACGGGCATGTCGGCCGACGAGATCACCAGGGTCGCCGACACCGTCGTCGTACGGGAAGACCCGGTTGCCGCCTGAGGGCCGCCATCAGGCGGCCCCCGCCGCCGGCCACGAGCCCGTTCGCAGCCCGCGAACGGTCATCTAGACTCGTGCCATGGCCGGCGGCGGCTTGATCGGACGCGATCGGGAGCGCGCTCGTCTGGAGGAGCTACTGGAGGCGGCCCTCGCGGGCGAAGGCGCGTTCGCGCTCCTCGGCGGCGAGGCCGGGGTCGGCAAGACCCGGCTCCTCGACGAGCTCGCGGACGTGGGCGAGGCCGAAATCCTGCGGGGGGCCGCGAGCCACAACGCGACCCCCGCCTACGGCCCCGTCGTCGCCGCGCTCCGCTCCCACCTCCGGCTAGTCCCCGAGGCGCTGGAGGAGTGCGGGCCGCTGCGCGAGCACCTGTGCCTGCTGCTGCCCGAGCTCGGCCCGGCGCCAGCCGAGGTGGAGGCGCGGACCCTGCAGGAGGCGGTTCGCTGCGCGCTCGTCACCGTGGCCGGGGAGCGCGGTGCCCTCGTCGTCCTCGACGACCTGCAGTGGTCCGACGCGGCGACGCTGGAGCTGATCGCCGAGATCGTGCCGACGCTCGCCGAGGTGCCGCTGCTCCTGGTCGGTGCCTACCGCTCCGACGAGCTCCCCCGCGAGCACCCGCTGCGGCGGACCCGGACCGAACTGCGCCGCCGCCGCGTCCTTACCGAGATCGCCCTCGAGCCGCTGGGCGAAGCCGGCACCGCGGAGCTGCTCGAGCGCGAGCTCGGCGGGGCGCCGTCGCCACCCCTGGTGCGGACCGTCCACGATCGCGCCCAGGGCCTTCCCTTCTTTGTCGAGGAGCTCGCCAGCGCACTCGCCGGCGAGGGCCAGCTTCAGCCGGGCCCCGCCGGGCTGGAGCTGGCCGACGGCGGCGAGGTCGCGGTCCCGGAAACGGTCCGCGACGCGGTCCTGGTGCGCTGCGGCGACCTCGACTCCGAGGGTCGCGCCGCGGCCGAGGCGGCGGCCGTCGCCGGCGAGCGCTTCGAGCTCGAGCCGCTAATCGAGCTGGTCGGCGAGGACGGGATCGGCGAGCTGCTCGAGGTCGGTCTTCTGCACGAGTGCGATCAGGGCCGGGCGGCGTTCCGGCACGCCCTGGTCCGCGAGGCGCTCTACCGTGACGTCCCCTGGCTGCGGCGCCGCGAGCTCCACCGTCAGCTCGCCGAGCATCTGGAGGCGCGGGGTGCGGCAGCGGTCGAGGTGGCGCCGCACTGGCTCGGCGCCCACGACGAAGAGCGCGCCCGCCGCCAGCTCCTCCTCGCCGCCGACTCCTACGAGACCGCCCACGCGTACCGCGACGCCGCCGGCATGGCCCGCCACGCACTCGAGCTGTGGCCGGCCGACGAGGAAGTCGAGGAGCGGCTGGCGGCGCTCGAACGGCACGGCGCCTGGGCGGAGCTGGCCGGCGACCTCGCCGACGCGGCGCGAAGCTGGCGCGAGGTCTCGACCCTGTGCGAGGCGCGCGGGGAGACGCCGGCGCTGGCCCTCGCGCAGCGGCGCCTCGGCCGGGTCTGCGCGCTTCAGGGCGACCGCGCCGGGGCGATCGAGGCGCTCACCCTCGCCGCCGACGCCTTCGCCGCCAGCGGCGACCTCGGGGCCGCCGCGGCCGACCGGCTCGCCGCCTCCGACTTCCTGCAGTTCGCCGGCCGTCACGGCGCCTCGCTGGAGTTGAGCTCGCGGGCCGGGGAGGAGGCGAGGGCGGCCGCCAGGGTCGACCTGCGCTCGCGGGCGCTGGCGGCGGAGGGGGTGGTCCGGGCTAAGCGCGGCCAGTTCGAGCGCGGCAGGGCGATGGTCACCGAAGCGCTCTCGCTGGCGCTCGAGCACAACCTGACCACGGAGGCGGTCGAGGCCTACCAGCGCCTCGGCACCACCTTCGAGACCGCCGGCGACTATGCCAATGCCCGCGAGGCGCTGACCAGCGCCCTCGACCTCTGCGAGATGACCGACGACCACGGGCCGGAGGCCGGCTGCGTCGCCTGCATGGCCTACGTGCTGCGCGAGCTCGGTGAGTACCCGCGCACGCTCGAGCTCTGCAAGGAGCTGATCGCGACCCACGAGGGCAACGGCGTGCGGGCGATCGGCGACGGCGCCCAGGGGTTCATCCGCGGGCTGCGCGGTGAACTGGGACCGGCCCGCCGGCAGCTCAGCGCCGGCTTCGAGCTGGCACGGCGGCTCGACATCTTCTCGATGCAGGTCGACTGCGCCGCCTCGCTGGCGGTCGTCGCCGACTTCGACTCGAGCCCCGAAGAGGCGCTTGAGCGCTGCCGCTTCCTGCTCTCGCGCTGGGAGCGGAGCGAGGACCATCACTACGCCGTCTGGGGGCTCCGCCTCTCGGCCTCGCTCTTCGCCCAGGCCGGGCGGACCGACGAGGCCCACGCCTGCGCCGACGGCCTGACCCGGGTCGCGACCAGCTCCGGGCACGCCGATGCGCTGGCCGCGCTCGCCCACGCGCTCGGCGAGATCGCCCTCGCCGACGGCGAGGCGGAGGTAGCGGCCGAGCAGCTGGGGCGCGCGGTCGAGCTCCACCGCGGCCTGCGGATTCCGGCCGAGCGGGCGCAGATCCTCCATCGGGCCGGAGTCGCCCTCGCCGCTGCCGGCGAGGGCCAGCTGGCGGTCGAGCGCCAGGCCGAGGCCTATCGGGTTGCCCGCAAGCTTGGTGCGCGTCCGCTTGCCGGCCGCGCCGCGGCGGCGATCGAGGCGCTCGGCGAGTCGGCCGAGCAGCGGCTCGGGCGCGGCGCCGACGACGGCGCCCTCACCCGGCGCGAGCTCGAGGTGATGCGGCTGGTCGCCGCCGGCCGCACCAACCGCGAGATCGCCGAGGAGCTCTTCCTCAGCCAGCGGACGATCGACATGCACGTTCGCAACATCCTCGCCAAGCTCGACTGCCGCTCCAGGGTCGAGGCAAGCATCAAGGCCGGCGAGGCCGGCCTGCTCGAGGTCTGAGGTCGCTCAGCCCTGGCGCGCCCGGCGACTGCGCTCTTGCCTCTCCGACAGCCCGCCCCTGCGTCGTGAGGCAGACGCTCTAGCGCATCCATCAGATCGTGCGGGGGGAGGGGGAGATCGAAGGACTCTGCTCGTTCTCGGGGTCCCAGTCCGAGTCGGCGAGCATGCGGATGTCTCCGTTGACTCGCCGCCGAAGCGCCCCCGCCGCAAGGAAGCCCCCGGCCGAAAGCTCATATCGACACTGCGATCCGCTGATGTGCTTGCGGGCGATAGGAGGCAGTCGTTCAAGCTTCCCCCCAAGGCGAAGTTGCCTGTTACAGGAGTGTGGAGGGACCGTCGTGCGCCGGGCCGCCACAGCTATGCAACCCGCTTCGTTTCGGACGCAGCCGAGCGCGTCGGAGGATTCCATCTCGTGGCGGCGAACCACTGGCCCGTGCCTCGTCTCCGCGCCCGCTCTCGACACCTGCTGGCTGGAGGGCTGACGGCGCTGGTTGTGCTGGCACTGCTGCCGGCGGGGGCGCCGGCGAGCGGGCCTCCCCCGAAGACGAACGGCTTCAAGCGGGACGTCAGCTACCTGTTCGAGATCGGCGCTCGCGAAGGAACGCTGACCCGGCGCGACGGCAAGCACCTGACTTTGCGCCTCGTGCATGCGGGGCCGTTCGTCACGCGGTTCAGCGACAGGCCGGTTCGGCAGTCGGCCGCGATATACGCGCGCGACTTCGTCTCGATCTGGAGGAAGGCCTTCGCCTCGTCTGGGCCCAACGCCTCCCTTTCCTTCGTGACCGCGCCAGGCGCCAGGCCACGCTCGATCGTGCTGACCCTGGGACCGCCGCGCTACCTCGCCTCGCGCCACGAATGGAGATTTCCGGCGACCAGGATCCGGCGCCAGGGTCCCCGCCGGAAGGCGAAAGAGGTGATGTTGCCGAAGGCCTCCACGCCGCGGAGCTTCCGGAGCGCGTCGCTCTTCATCGACGAATCCTTCGAAACGGACAACGCGCCGCCGACTACCTGCGAGTTCACGGACACGAGCAAGATCTCCTGGCACGTGGTGATCGGCCGCGACGGCTGGGTCGAAGGGACGAACTGCGCGGTGGCCGAAGTCATCGTCGACTTTTCGAGCCAGGGCATGATGGTCGAGAACTGGAGCTACCGCCAGTGCTCCCCCGACACCCACTTCCCGCTCAACTTCTGGCGCCTCTACTGGCGAAGCGAAGAAGAATTCTTCTTCGCCTGGCCGTTGGCCGGGATGCCGGCCGTGGACCCGAACAGCCCTACCGTCGAATTCGAAATCCAGCCCGGCGTCTACGCCCCATGCGGTACCGGCGACGAAGAAACCTGGGGCGGCGGCATCGGCGCGAGGATGTGAGCAACCGCTCGCGCTCGCGGCGCCGATCGGGAAAGATCCAGGCACAGGACGTCAAGCGATGGAGCTAGGCGGATTCGAACCGCCGACCTCCTGGGTGCGATCCATACGGGTCGTGTGGCGAATGAGTGCAAGAAAGAACCTCATTTCCAGGGCTTTTCAATAGAGACTGATTGCACAGTTTTCCTAGATGAGCGGGGATATGAGGCGATATGAAGGGATTCAGCCACTTCTCGCCAGAAGTGGCTGAAAATGAAAGAGGCGGTTCGAGTAGCGTCGCGGTGCTAATATTGTCCGACAGAAATAATAGATTGCGGATGTGAATCTGAAATGGGCTCGCGCCGCAACCAAGCACCGGATATCGCGTGAACGCTCCCGCTACGTCATCGACCATTGCGGCCTGCGCTTCGAGCAGGACCCCCCCGCCGATGCTCCGGAGAAACGCCAGCTCACGGCTCGTCTTCCTCGGCGATGACGGCGAGGGAACTGCATTGGAGGTGATGGCAGTAGAGCTCGAGGAGGATGCCCTACTTGTGATTCACGCAATGCCTTTGCGCGACCGCTATCGAAAGCAGTACGAGGAGGCCAAGAAATGGCGAAGGTAAAGAAGACGACCCAAAACCCAAAAACGAAGGCCGGAACGGAGATCACCCCCGAGATCGCCGATGCCCTCGCCGCCGAGGCCGAGCGCGGCTACGACCTCTCGAAGGCAAAGCCCCGCCGAGTCGGCCGCCCTTCGCTGGCCGGCGCCGGCGCGTCCCCGCGCCTGAGCTTCCGCACGACCCCCGACCTCTATCGCGCTGCCCAGAAGCGCGCCAAGGAGGAAGGTCGTTCGGTGAGCGACATCGCCCGCGAGGCGGTAGCCCGGTACGTGGGGTCGTAGAGCTGTAGCGGCGGTGTGGGAGGCCGGGCGACCTCCTGGGTGCGATGGGTCGGTTGGCTTGGACTAGGCTGAGCGAATGGCAAGCTCTTCACGCCTCGTCCGGGCTGCTGTGCTGACTGCCTTGCTGCTGATCTTCCCGGTGGGGGCGGTCGGCGCCAGCCCCGAGTCGGAGACGGTCGTCCAGATCGAGTTCGACCTGCCGGCGAGCAACGGTCTCCACGCCCATCTTGAAACCTCCGAAGACGAGGACGTGACGCTCATGGTCTGGCGCAAAGAGCATGGCGTGGCCGAGCAGGTCGTCTACGAGGTTCCCGGCAAGGTCGACGAAGGCGGGCTGAGGGTCAGCTTCGGGCGGTTGGGCTCTATCGACGTCGCCTTCACCCCGACTACGACCCTGGACGCGACGGAGGTCTCCCCTGGCTGCACGGGGGCGCCGCGGACGCTGCGGGAAGGGGTGTTCGCGGGGACGATCGCGTTCGGCGGAGAGCGCGGGTACGTGCGGATCGAAGCGCCGCAGGTGGAAGGCTCGATGAGCGTGTTTCCCCACTGGCAGTGTCCGGAAGAGGACGGTTTGAATCCCTTCGAATCAATCCCCGGCGTTCCGGAGCCCAGCGCCCGGCCCGCCGGCCGAAAGAGGGAAAGCGCGTCCCTGGTTGCCCTAAACCGCGACTTCTCGCGCTTCTTCGGCGCCGGCGTCCATCATCGCCATAGCGGCGGGCGGAGCATCTTCTATGGGGGGCAGTTCGAACGCCGCGAAAGGATGGAGATCGCCCGCACGACTGCCGCGCGCGGCCCCGTGTCCGCCTTCGATTACGACCACGAGGCGGGCACCGCGAGCTTGGATCCGCCGCCGCCGCTCAAGGGGCATGCTGCTTACAGGGCGCGGTACCGGGGGCATGTGCTCTGGCAGAGCACGATCCGGGTGCCGTTGCTGGGCGCGGCTCCCCTAAAGACCTACGCCCCAGATTTCGGCGTTCTTGGGCTCTATCCCGAATATCAGTTCGACTAAGGCGCCTCGGGCAGCGGGGGCGTTTCCCCGCAGGCTCCGGCGAGGCCGCGGACACGGCTGATCTTCCTCCTCAGGGCCGCGACGGAGATGCCCTGCCTGCGCGCCGTCAGGACGGGCTTGTAGATGGCCCGATGCGCCAGCTTGCCCAGCCACTCGACGGTTGCCGTCGACATCGTCGGGGGCGGGACCTCGGCGAGCGCCTCGGGGCCGAGCAGCTCGGCGATCCGCAACCGCAACCGCACCTCGTCCGGCGAGACCCGGGTCTTCCTGGCGATCGCGGCGATGCCGACACCGCGGTCGGCGGGCGCGGTCACGCGCTTCAGCTCCCGGAGGACCGGCATCGGGTACTGCGGCGAGGCCAGCGGTTCGGGGCCCAGCTGCGAGCGGAGATGGATCTCGCGCAACGCGGCCCCGATCAATTCGGGGTAGGCGAACACGGTGACGGTTCGATCGCCCGTCCCGACGTCGACCGCGGACGATTCGTAGACGGCCGCGATCCCGCCGCCGCGCAGCGGGAAGACTTGGTAGGGGGTCACGTCGAGCCTCAGCGGGTTGCGCGTGCAGGCGCTCCAGTTCTGGATCTGCGCTGGCGGCGAGCAGCCACCCTCTCCCTCGGGGAGTTCGCAGTCGCCGTAAGAGTACGTCGCGAACCGCCCGTCCGCCGGGTTCCCGGTCACCCGCATCCCGCCGAAGTACGGGCCGAGCCAGTAGAGGTCGGTGGGATCGGAAACTGCTCCCCCGCTCTCGGCGACCGAGGCGCCGAGCAGCAGTAACGCACACAGTCCAACCAACGCAGCGGCGCAACTTCCCCTGAGCATGCGGGCATCGTAGCCGCCTCAGGAGCTTGGTTATGACCCCCTCCACCAGCCTCGCCGCCCCGCCGCCCCTGGCGGAATCGACGTCAATCGCCGCTAATCGCTTCACATCCCTGCGATTTCGGGCACTAGTGCCCGAAATGGAGCGCAAATTCAGCGGTTGGAACCGGCTTCAGAAAACGAAGACGCCCACGTGCAGCGAATTTCTCCGATGGAGCTAGGCGGATTCGAACCGCCGACCTCCTGGGTGCGATCCAGGCGCTCTGCCAGCTGAGCTATAGCCCCGAGGGCGGGCTGGGAAGTTGCTCCCATTGCCACGCAAGGGCAAGGATAACCGCATAGTCTTTGGGAGCCTCCCGGGAACCGGCTATGAGCATCCTCGACGACGCAATCCGAGAGCACCTGGAACTGAAGCGCGCGCACGGCGCGGATGAGGCCGAGGTCAAAAAGCTCGAGGACGAGGCTTTTGGGCCCCCGCAGCGGCCCGATGGCCCCGATCCTTTTGCCGAGGCGCCCACTGAGTTCATGACTGCTCCGGAGACCGGCGTGGAGGAGGCGGGCGGCAGGCGCGCCCCCAACATCGCCGACCTGCAGGAGGCCCCCGACGCATCGCAGGCGCAGGAGCCCGCGTCCGCCGAGGCTGCGCAGACCGAGGGCGCCGACGAGCCCGACGACGGCCCCGCCGAGGAGGAGCACCCGGCGATGGAGCACCAGGCGATCGCCGACTCCGGGCCCTCGACCGAAGAGCGGCACGCGATCGCCTCGCAGCCGACCGAGATGTTCGACGTCGAGAGCCAGTTCGACGAGGCCCCGCCGGAGGCGCCCGCGCCCGCCGACGAGGAGCTTGTCGACGCCGAGCAGAGCGAACCGAGCATCGCCCCTCCCGCCGAGGAGGAGCCGGCCGACGAATTCGACGAATTCTTCAGCGAACAGCGGCTCTCCGACGAGCTCAACCAGGCGCTCGAGGCGCCGCTCCCGGAGGAGTCCGGCGAGTTCGAGGCCGTCGAGGCCGACGGGGACGGGGCCGACGAGCCGGCTCCGCCCGACGCGCCCGAGGAGCCCGCTCTGCCGCCCGCCGCCGAGTACGACGAGCCTGCCACGGAGTCCGCCGAGCACGAGGACGTGCTCGAGGACACTCCGGATTTCCTCGAGGAGTCGCCGGAGGACGACGACCTCTGGTTCGAGCAGAAGCCGCCGAAGGACATCGACTTCGGCGATTAGTCCGGCCTGCTTCGGCCGGCACCCAGTACTCGGTAGGTTCCCCGCGTGGCTGACGAGCTTGCCATCGAAGCCCAGGGACTGCGCAAGTCCTATGGGGACGTGCGGGCGCTCGACGGCGTCGACCTGCAGGCAGCGCCCGGCACCGTGCTCGGCCTGCTCGGCCCCAACGGCGCCGGCAAGACGACCGCGGTCCGCATCCTCACCACCCTCCTCCCGCCCGACGGCGGCAGCGCCCGCGTCGCCGGCCTCGACGTCGTCGCCGAGGCGCCGACCCTGCGCAGCCGGATCGGCCTCGCCGGCCAGTACGCCGCCGTCGACGAGAACCTGACCGGCGCCGAGAACCTGGAGATGGTCGGCCGCCTCTACCACCTGCCGAAGGGCGAGCCGCGCGCCCGCGCCGCCGACCTGCTGGAGCGCTTCGACCTCAGCGACGCCGCCGACCGCCTCGTCCGCACCTACTCGGGCGGGATGCGCCGGCGCCTCGACCTCGCGGCCGCGCTGGTCGCCTACCCGCCGATCCTCTTCCTCGACGAGCCGACCACCGGCCTCGACCCGCGCAGCCGCCTCGCCCTCTGGGAGACGATCGAAGCGCGGGTCGAGGAAGGGACGACGGTCCTGCTCACCACCCAGTACCTGGACGAGGCCGACCGCCTCGCCGACCGCATCTCGGTGATCGACCGCGGCCGCGTGATCGCCGAGGGCAGCTCCGACGAGCTCAAGGACCAAGTCGGCGGCGAGTGGCTCGACATCACCCTGGAGTCGCAAGAGGACGCCGGGATCGCCGCGGCGGCGCTCGAGCAGGTCGCGGCGGAGCGGCCGGCGATGACCGACGGCGTGCTGCGGATGCAGATCCACAAGCGCCAGGGCGCGATCGCCGAAGCGGTGCGGCGCCTCGACGAGGTGGGGATCGGGATCGACGACGTGGCGATGCGCCGGCCGACCCTCGACGACGTCTTCCTCACCCTCACCGGCCACGCCGCCGAAGAGGCGGAGGCAAACGGGGACGGGGCAGGCGACCGGGACCGGCCCGCCGAGGAGGCGCAGCGATGAAAGGCCTCGGCTACGCCGTATCCGACACGCTGGTCCTCGCCAAACGCAGCCTCCTGCGGATCCCGCGCGCCCCCGACCTGCTGCTCTCCTTCACCGTGCAGCCGATCATGTTCGTGCTGCTCTTCGCCTACGTCTTCGGCGGCGCGATCGACACGCCCGGCTACAGCTACATCGACTTCCTGATGCCGGGGATCATCGTCCAGACGATGTCGTTCGGCGGCTTCGTCACCGCGCTCGGCCTCTCCGAGGACCTGCGCAAGGGCCTGGTCGACCGCTTCCGCTCGCTGCCGATGTCGCGCAGCGCCGTGCTCGCCGGCCGAACGCTGGCGGACGTCGCCACCAACACGCTCTCGATCGCGATCATGCTCGTCGTCGGCGTGATCGCCGGCTTCGGCTTCGACGCGCCGCTCGGCCACATCGTCGGCGGCATCCTGCTCCTGCTGCTGTTCGGCTACGCCTTCTCCTGGGTCTTCGCCTTCGTCGGCCTCACCTCGTCCTCGCCGGAGGCCGCCCAGGCGCTCGGCTTCATCGTCATCTTCCCGCTCACCTTCGTCTCCTCGGCCTTCGTCCCGGTCGAGTCGATGCCGGGCGCGCTGCAGGCCTTCGCCGAAGTCAACCCGTTCACGATCGTGGTCGACGCGATGCGCCACCTCTTCCTCGGCGCCGAGGTCGGGGACTACACCGTCGCGGGCGCCGTCGCCTGGTCGTTCGGGATCACGGTCGTCTTCGCCGCTCTCTCGGTGAGCCGGTACAAACGCGCCGTCGTCCGCTGATCTCGGCGAACCGGCTCCCGGCTGCCTAGACTTTCCTCTTGCGGGGCCATAGCTCAGCTGGCAGAGCGCCGCCTTTGCAAGGCGGAGGTCGCCGGTTCGATCCCGGCTGGCTCCATCGCTCCTAACGGGGCTCGAGGATCACGATCGGGATCGTCCGCCCCTGCGCGTGGCGCCGGAAGAATTCGTATCCGGGGTAAAACGCCACGAACTGCGGCCAGAGGCGATCGCGCTCCTCGTCGGTCGCGACCCGGGCGCGAACCTCGCGAACCTCGGAACCGATCTGCACCGTGGTATCCGGGTGCGCCCTGACGTTGTGGAACCAGGCGGGATGGGTGGGCTGCCCGGCCTTTGAGGCGACCACGGCGACGGCGTCGCCCACCTCGTGGTACATCAGCGGCGAGGTCCGTTCGGTGCCGCTCTTGGCGCCCCTGTGGTCGAGCAGGAGGACGCGAGCCCCGGCCCAGCCGGGAAGGTGGCCGCCGATCCTGCCGCGAGACCACCGATACAGGGCGACGTGCACCTTCGTCGAGCGCCGCCCCAGGTAGAGGCCGCGCTCGTTGGCGAGCTGCGAAGCCCAGGCGGTGAAGCGCCCGTAGAACGTGATCCTGTTCTCCATCTGTCTTTGAGGTTACACTCTGTTCCCAGGTGCATGATGTATCCCTAAACGAGGGACGCGCTCGGTTGACGCGCGCCGAGCAGCGTCGACAAACCCGCGAGCGGCTGCTCAGCTCGGCGCTGGAGGTCTTCGAAAGGCGCGGTTACGCCGAAAGCTCGCTGGAGGAGATCGCCGAGCGCGCCGGCTACACGCGCAAGGCCGTCTACTCGAACTTCTCGGGGAAGGGAGAGCTTCTGCTCGAGATCATGGAGCGCCGGTTTCGGTCCCACGTCGACCGCATCGAGTCGATCGTCAGCCGGGAGGCCACGGCCGAGCGCCAGGCGATCGACATCGGCGCCGTGTTCAGCGAGTACCTGACCCAGGAACGCGACTGGGAGATGCTCTTCCATGAATTCTGCTCCGTCGCATCGCGCGACGAGGAGATCGGCGCGCGGTTCCGCTCCTGCTTTCGCGACCTCAAGCAGGCCCTCGTGCGCCTGGTCGAGGAGGAGACGAAGGCTCGGGGAGTCGAGCTGACCCTGCCGGCCGAGCGCCTCGTCCTGGGGATCTCCGCCCTCTTCAGCGGGGTGTCGCTCGAAAAGCTGATCGATCCCGTCGAAACCGACGACGCGCTGTTCGGCGAGGTGCTTGGCCTGGTCGTCGCCAGTGCGGTGAGGACCGGCTCGTGACGCTGGGTTGGGCCTAGCGCAGGCTCGGCCCCCGCAGCGCCGTCCTCATCCTGCCCGCCTTGCGGGCGCTCGGCAGAGCCGCCCCCGACGGCGTAGCCGGACCCTGAGCGGGCAACAGGCCCGCTCCCCATTCGAAGCGTCCTGTATTCACCGGCGTACTAACCGCGAGGGCGGCTCAGCCACCGCAGTGGCGGTCGAGCAAAGGAAGGTGAGCGCCGCTAGCCCAGCGACCGCTCGCCCCTTTCGCCACTGCATGAGACCGTCCCTACCCCAAGAAACGTCCCTCTAACCAGATTTCTCTAACCGGTGAGGCCGATCATTAGCTGCGAGTGGTCGTGCGGGTCGACCTTGACCGGGACCTGGGCCCCGGGCTGGAGCTGGCCGATGATCGCGGGGGAGACGACCTGGACGTGGGTGACCTCCGACTGGCTGCCGTTGACGTCGACGGTCATCTGGAACTGGAGCTCGGGCTGCATGTTCACGGTCTTGCCGGTGGCGACCATCTGCTGGATCGTCGCGGTGCCGTCGACGCCTTCGTTGGCGAGCCGCTCGGCGAGCTCCTGGTCGGCCTGGACCTGCTGCACCGCCTGGTTTGCCTGGGCGAGGCCGTCCTTCATCATCTGAAAGCTGCCGCCCCGTTCCTTCTTCATTTCCTTGCCGGCCTTGCTGAGGTCTCTCATGTCCTTGAACATGCCCATCTGGTCCGCTCCTTGTCCGTTTGGGGGCCGCCTCCGCATCCCCGCGTTTGCCGTTGCGACCATAACGCTCTACGTCGGCGCTGCGGGTTAAATTCGACTCGTGTTCGTCAGCGGCGTACTGCTCATCGCCCTCGGGCTCGCGATGGTCGTGGGCGGCGTCGTCTTCCCGGTCGACGCGGCGAAGCCGGGGCTGATCGTCGGCGGGCTCGGGGTCGGCCTCAGCGGAGCCCTGCTCGCCTACCTCGACGCGCCCAGCCGCGGCGAGAAGCCGCCGCCCGGAGCGCTCCGCGCCAAGGCGACGATCCTCGACGCCGCCGTCCTGCCCGGCTCGGTCGCCGGATACCAGATGGTCGAGCTGACGCTCGAGGTGCGCCCCGAGGGCGGCGTCCCATTTCAGGTCAAGCGCAAGTTCTCCGCCGGGCGCTTCGGGCGGATCGAGCAGGGGCGAGAGCTCGAGGTCCACTACGACCCGGCGAACCCCGAGCGGCTCGACCTCGCTTAGGGCGTCCCGCCCGTGCTCTACTCGGCCCGGGTGCCGACCGCCAGCAGGTACTCCATCTCGAAGACCGCACTGGCCTCGCCGCGGTTCCACTCGGTGCAGAACGCCTCCAGCGCCTCGTCGAACTCGCGCTCCTTGCCCTGGGACTCGGCGTTGGCGCGGGCGACGATCGTCGGCCCATAGCGCTCCTTGAAGCGCTCGCCGTAGTCGCCCGGGCGCTCGAAGGCGGTCACCTCGAGCGCCGCGCGCTCCAGCGTGCCGAACTCGACCCGCCCGCCGAAGAGCTCGCGCAGGTGCTCCTCCGAGCCCCACAGCGGCGGCGGCTGCGCTCCCGGCGGCGGCGCCGGAGCGAACGGCCCCATCGTGCGGAAGAGGGCGCCGATCATCCCCTCCGGGGTCCAGCTCAGCAGCCCGATCGTGCCGCCGGGACGGCAAACCCGCACCAGCTCGTCGGCGACGCTCTGGTGGCGGGGGGCGAACATCGCCCCGATCGAGGACATCACCACGTCGAACGAGCCGGTGTCGAACGGCAGGTTCTCGGCATCTGCCTCGATCCACTCGAGCTCGACGCCCGCTGCCTCGGCGCGCCGCCGGCCCGCCTCGAAAAGCTCCGGGGTGAGGTCGCTGGCGACGACCTCGGCGCCGCGTTCGGCCGCCGGGATCGAGGCGTTGCCGGTGCCGGCGGCGACGTCGAGCACCCGCATCCCGGGCCCGATCCCGCAGGCCTCGACCAGGCGCGGGCCGAGCGGCAGCAGGAAGGTCTCGACCATCTCGGGGTAGTTGCCCGACGCCCACATCCCGCGGTGGCGGGCCTTCAGCTCGGTGTCGGAAATCGGTTTGGCGTTCATGGTGGGTCTTCCTTTCGTTGGAGCCCGGAGCCCGCGGCCGGCTCGCCGCGGGCTCCGTTCGGCGTCTCTAGATCGCCAGGCAGTTAGCCCAGGCGTACAGGGTGTTGCTGCCCGCGTCAACCATGCCTTCGACGACCCAGGTCTTGTTCGGGTCGGCCTCGCTCGGCGCGCTGGCGATGATCGAGTTCGACTCCTGGTCGGCCCAGGCGTAGCCGCCGCCGATCACCATTTGGCCGGGCGGGCAGGTGACCGTCGCGGTCTGCGGCGTGCCGGCATTCACGGTGACAGCGGTGCCGACGGCGGGCGTCACGCCCTTGAGCGCGTACGACCCGACGCTGTCGAGGCCCATGTTGGGGTCCTGAACAGCTTCGACGGCGATCTTGGCGCTGTTGACGGCGCCGCTCGCGATCTTGTCGGTTGAGACCGCGGCGTCGGCGAGTTTCAGCGAGGTCACCGCGCCGTTGGCGATCTTCGCGTTGACCACCGCGCCCGCTTTGATCGCG
>Ga0196962_10000557_pt1 | contig 14689 bp, 13 predicted proteins | sample S3v_20metaG_FD_183186 | JGI IMG/M metagenome (GOLD analysis project Ga0196962, IMG submission 183186) | Soil microbial communities from Anza Borrego desert, Southern California, United States - S3+v_20 | ecosystem: Environmental > Terrestrial > Soil > Desert | place: USA: California | collected... | reverse complement strand
GCCCTCGCTCGCGTTCCGCGCGGGGCGGCTGTCGCGACGACGCTGGGCGCGCTGGCCCTGCTCGCAGCCGGATGCGGCAGCGAGTCCAGCGGCGGGGACGGGCAGGCAAAGGTCGTCGCGACGACGACGCAGGTCGCCGACTTCGTGCGCGAGGTCGGCGGCGAAGCGGTCGAGGTCACCCAGATCCTCCAGCCCAACAGCGACCCGCACGACTACGAGCCGCGGCCCTCCGACGTCGAAGCCGTGGCGGATGCGGAGCTGGTCTTCGTCAGCGGCCGCGGCCTGGACGATTGGGCCGAAGAGCTGGTCTCCGACAGCGGAGGCGACGCCCAGATCGTCAACCTCGGCGCGATGGGTCCGATTCGCCTGGCGGGCGAGGGGCATGAGCACGAGGAGGACGAGCACGCCGGCGAGGTCGGGCACGAGCATGAGCACGAGGACGAATCGGAGCTCGACCCGCACTGGTGGCACGACCCCCGCAACGTCGAGGCCGCGGTGCCTGGGATCGAGAACTCGCTGGTGATCGCCGCGCGACCTCACAAAGCCGAGTTCACCCGTAACGCCGCTGCCTACTTGGCCGAAGTGAGGGCACTCGACGCCGGGATCGCCAAGTGCATCGACTCGGTGCCTGCCTCCGAGCGTAAGTTGGTCACCGACCACGACGCCTTCGGCTACTTCGCCAACCGCTACGGGATCGAGGTCGTCGGCGCGGTGATTCCCTCGCAGACGACCCAGGCGCAGGCGTCGGCGAAAGACCTGAGCGAACTGGCGAAGACGATCGAGGCCGAGAACGTCAAAGCGGTCTTCCCCGAGAGCTCGCTCAGCGCCGACGTGGTCGAAGCGATCGCCGATCAGACCGGCGCCTCGGCCGATTACACGCTGTACGGTGACTCGCTTGGTCCGGAGGGCTCCAGTGGCGACACCTATCTGCACATGGAGGAGGCAAACGCCGACGCCGTGCTCCGCGGGTTCACGGGAGGGAAGCGCGGATGCGACCTGAACCCCTGATCGAGGCGGAAGGCCTCGCCGTCGGCTACAACGGCGAGGCGGCGATCTCAGGCGTCGCGTTCTCGCTGGCGCCGGGCGAGCGGATGGCGCTGCTCGGCCCCAATGGCGGCGGCAAGACGACTCTGCTGCGGGCGCTGCTGGGCGAGCTGCACCCGTTGGCGGGCGAGCTGCGCGTCGGCGCGCGCTGCGCCACCGTGCCGCAGACCGAGCGCTCCCAGCTCGACTACCCCGTCTCCGCTCTCGACGTGGCGGCGATGGGGGCGATCTCCCGCCTGCCCTGGTGGCGCCGTCCCGGCCGGCGCGAGCGCGAGGTCGCGTTGGAGGCGCTGCGGAAGGTCGGCCTCGGCGACCTCGCCGGGGCGACCTTCGGCAAGCTCTCCGGCGGCCAGCGCCAGCGTGCGCTGATCGCCCGCAGCCTCGTGCAAGACGCGCAGATCCTGCTCTTGGACGAGCCCTTCTCCGGCCTGGACCGGCCCAGCTCCGAAGCGCTCGAAGCCCTGGTCGACGCCCTCGCCGCCGAGGGGCGCGGAGTGATGATCGCGACCCACGACCTCGAGCAGGCGCGGCGCTGGGACAGCGTCCTCTGCCTCAACCGGGCCCAGGTCGCGGTAGGCCCGCCCGATGAAGTGCTCGACCTCGCCGTCCTCGAAGAGACCTACGGAGCGGCGATCGTCGAGCTGCCCGGCACCGACGCTCGCGCAATCCTCCCTCCCCACCACCACTGAGATGTTCGAGCCGCTGCAAGACGAGTTCATGCGCCGCGCGATGGTCGAGGTGATCTTGATCGGCATCGCCGCTGGAGCGCTCGGCTGCTGGGTCGTCCTCTACCGACTCTCCTATGCGGCCGAGTCGCTCGCCCACTCGATCTTCCCCGGCTTGGTTCTCGCCACGCTGGCCGGAGTGCCGCTGATCGTCGGCGGCATCCCCTCCATCGTCGTCGCCGCATTGGCGATCGCCGCTGCCTCGCGAATACCCGGCGTCACGCGCGAGGTGGCGATCGGCGTGGTCGTCACCACCCTCTTCGGCCTCGGCGTGCTGCTGGCGCTCTCGCCCGATTCGCCACCTGGCCTGCAGGAGATCCTCTTCGGCGACATTCTCGGCCCCACCGACACCGACCTGGCGGCGGCGGCGCTCTTGGCCGTGGTGGTGGCGACCGCCCTGCTGCTCCTACACGGGCGGCTGCTTGCGGGCGGCTTCGATCCCGGCGCCGCGCGCTCGCTCGGCGCCGCCCCGGGGCGCACCGAGGCCGCGCTACTCGTCCTGCTCGCGGTGGCGATCGTCGTCGCCGTGCAGGGACTCGGCAACCTACTCGTGGTCGCCGTCTTCGTCGGCCCGGCAGCGGCCGCCCGCCAGCTCACCGACCGGATCGCGGCGATGATCGCCGTCGCCGTCGCGATCGCGGTGCTCGCCGGTATCGCCGGGCTCTACCTCTCCTATTACGCGGGAACGGCGGGTGGCGCCTCGGTCGCACTGGCGATCGTGGCCGCCTACCTGCTCTCCCTGCCCGCCGCTGGCCTGCGCTCGCTGCTGCGCAGCGAAAAGCGGACCCCCGCTGAGGCTACGATCGGTTAGATGCCAACGGCGGTCGACACCACCTGGGCCGAGCACGCGCTGGCGATGCTGGGCGAGGCGGGCTACCGGCGAGGCGGGGCGCGAACTGCCGTCGTGGAGGCACTGGCCCGCCACGATTGCGCGGTCACCGCCTTGGAGCTGGAGGAGGAGCTGCGGCGGCGCAAAGTCAATGTCGGCCGCGCCAGCATCTACCGGGCGCTCGACGCGCTGGAGGGGCTGGGGTTGGTGCAGCGATTCGAGGTCGAGCGCGGGATCGCCAGCTACGAGCGAGTCAACCTCAACGGACACCATCACCATCACGCGATCTGCAGGCGCTGCGGGCGGATGGAGCCCTTCGAGGACCGCGACCTGGAGCGGGCGATAGAGCAGGTCTCAGGTCAGGTCCCCTTTGAGATCGCCGAGCACGACGTCGTGCTGCGCGGCCTCTGCGAGCGCTGCGCCAACTGACTCTCTAGCGCTGCGCTTCGACCGGGGCCGAAGCCGCCTGGGCGGCGCCGGCGTCGCTGCTGTTGGGGGCGAAGCTCGAACCGGCAGCGAGGACGCCGACCGCGAGGATCGCCGCGGTGGCCGCCTTCAGCCGTCGCGGGCGTCATCCAGCTCCGAGAGTGCGCCGCCAGCCAAACCCGCCCGCCGGCAGCGGCGGCTCCGGCGGTCATGGCGGTTGCCATGCACTGCATGCACATGGCTCCAATGTAGCTCTGAGCGGTGGAGGGCGCTCGCGCGTCGGAAACCCACCGACCCGCCATCCGCTTGCCATGCGGGACCCGAGATTCAAGCCGCCAAGCGCTCTGGCGGTGGGTTCTCGCCTCTAAAGAACCGGCGAGAGGAGCCGATTAACTCGTGTGGACGCCGGCGAGCAAACCCGGGTTGGGCGGTTCTTCGACCGCCGTCCTCTGCTGCTGCGCGGGCTGGCTCTGGTGGCGCTCCTCTGGGGCCTCGGCTACCTGGCCTGGCGCATCGGCTGGAGCTGGGAAGGGGCCAACCCGGTCCTCTTCGCGATGCTCTTGGTGACCGAGGTCTACGGGCTCTACGCGCTGGCGATCCTCGCCTGGTTCTCCTGGTCCCGGCCGCCTGCGGTCCGGCCGGCGGCGACGCCCGGGCGGTCGGTCGACGTATACGTCTGCACCTACGACGAGCCGGCCGAGGTGGTCATGGCGACGCTCGCCGGGTGCCGCGCCCTCACCTATCCCCACACGACCTACCTGCTCGACGACGGCCGCCGCCCGGAGATGGAGGAGATGGCGCAGCTGGCCGGGGCCCGCTACCTGACTCGGCCGGACAACTCCCACGCCAAGGCCGGCAACCTCAACGCGGCGTTGCCCCGATCCGAGGGCGACCTGGTGCTCGTTCTCGACGCCGACCACGTGCCGATGCCGGATGCGCTCGACGCCCTCGTCGGGTACTTCGACGACGCGCAGATGGCGGTGGTCCAGACTCCGCACGACTTCTTCAACCACGACTCGGTCCAGCACTACGTGGTCGGCCGCCACGAGCAGTCGCTCTTCTACCGGGTCGTCTCCCCCGGCAAGGATCGCCACGGGGCCGCCTACTGGTGCGGCTCGGCGGCGCTGATCAACCGCCACGCTTTGCTCGCGATCGGCGGCGTCGCGACCGAGACGATCGCCGAGGACTTCCACACGACGATCCGCTTGCTGCGGGACGGCTGGCGCACCCGCTACCACGACGAGGTCCTGGTCCAGGGCCTCGCCCCGCACGACCTCGACGGCTACCTGCTGCAGCGAGACCGCTGGGCGCGCGGCAACCTCGCCGTCTTCACCCTGCCGGAGTCCCCCCTTCGCGCCGGGGAGCTGACGCCCCTGCAACGGCTTTCCTATTTCGCCAGCCTCTTCGCCTACCTGGCGCCGCCGATGCGCCTGCTGCTGCTGCTCACGCTCGGCGCGGTGCTCTGGACCGGGGCGCTGCCGCTGAAGATCAGCGTTCTCGCGTTGGCGGCGCTCTGGCTTCCTTCGGTGCTGCTCAACCTCGCCGCCGGGGCGGCGCTGGCGCGCGGCTACATGCGGATCCCCGAGACCGCCCACTACGAGCTCCTGACGATGGAGATCTACACCCGCGCCCTGCGCTGCATCGTGCGCCCGGGAAAAACCGCCTTCAAGGTGACGCCAAAGCAGGGCCGCGACGGCGGCGGCCTAGCCGCGGTGCGCAAGCTCCACCTGGTCGTCTTCTGCGCCGTCCTGCTCGCCACCGGGACGCTGCTGCGCCTGCTCGACCTGGCCGGGATCGGGCCGTTGCACGACATGCCGGGGATCGCCGCCTGGATCGTGCCGCTGCTGGGGCTGATCGAGCTGCGGCGCCTTGGCAAAACGATGTGGACGGTCGGCCGGCGGCGCCAGCGGCGACTCGTCTATCGCTTCGAGGGCGACGCCGACGCCGACTGCATCACCGAGGACGGCCCGGTGCCGGCGCGCTTGGTCGACGCCAGCGCCTCCGGCGTCGGCCTGGTCTCCAAGGCACCGCTCACGGTCGGCTCCTGCCCGGCGGTGCTGCTCAAGTTGGACGACGCGGGCGGCGAACACCATGAGGTGGCTGCCCAGGTCGAGATCCGCACCTGTCGGGAGGCGGATGGCCGGTTCCTGATCGGGGCCACGATCGTCGACATCGACCCCGACTCGCGACTGCGGCTGATGGAGTGGTGCTACGTGGTCTGCAGCCACGAGCGCCTGCGCGGCCGCCGCCCGAGCGCCCCGGCGCCGGAGTCCGAGACGATCGTCGTCGCGCTCGACGACTACCGCGAACCGGCTCCCCGCGTCGTAGCGGCGGCGGGACAGGCCTAGCTAGGCTTCACGGGCACCCCGGAGAGGTGTCCGAGTGGCTTAAGGAGCGCGACTGGAAATCGCGTGGGCGGGGTTAACCCGCCTCGTGGGTTCGAATCCCACCCTCTCCGCTCCGGCGCGTGGGCGAGGCATTGCGGCGTCATCGGCAGCCGGTCGTGCGGAGCACAGCCCGGCTGCCTCTTCCTTGCACTGCCCAACACACCGGAGAGGATCGCTTAACCGGAAGGCCGGCGGCGGGCGGCGAAGAACTCGCGCAGGAGGGCGGCGCACTCCGGCTCGCGCACGCCGGTCACGATCTCGGGGCGGTGGTTGAGGGCGGGCTCGGCGAGGACGTCGAGGACGCTGCCGGCGGCGCCGGCCTTGGGGTCGGGGGCGCCGAGCACGACGGTCGGGATGCGGGCGAGCACGATCGCGCCGGCGCACATCGCGCAGGGCTCGAGCGTGACGTAGAGGGTCGTGCCCGGCAGGCGCCAGCCGCCGAGCGCCTCGGCCGCGGCGCGGATCGCGAGGATCTCCGCGTGGGCGGTGGGGTCGCGGCGCAGCTCGCGCTCGTTGCCGGCCTCGCTCAGCAGCTCGCCGTCGCGGAAGATCGCGGCGCCGATCGGGACGTCGCCGTGGCTCTGGGCCCGGCGTGCCTGCGCAAGGGCGCGGTCCATCGCATCCAGGTGCTGGTGTGCCACGGCAGGTTCGTCCATCGATCCGGGAGTATGTCTTTCGACAACTTCGGCGGTCCGCCGGTGTTAGCTCTAGAGCTCGCCCGAATGGACAGGGATCCGGGTGAGCGAGTCCGCATGAAACGACTGCTTCCGATACTTGCCACCGTCGCTCTGCTCGCGCTCGGCGCGGGATCCGCTGCGGCCGCGGCGGGGATCTCGCCGGCGCGCGAGTTCGTGCCCCGCCAGGTGGTCGTCAAGTTCGACGGGCAGCGGCGGGCACGGGCGGTCGCCCTGCCTGCCGGCACGGGGGTGCGCGAGGCGGCCGCGGCGCTGCGGCGCAACCCGCGGATCGAGTACGCGCTACCCGACTACATCGCGACCGCCTCGGCGACGGCGCCGGTCTCCTTGGCCCTCCCCAACGACTCGGGCAGCCTCGACGGGATCCCGGAAGCGTCCGCCTCCGCCGGCAACTGGGCCTTCAAGCAGTGGAACTTCCTGCCTTCGGAAGGCGGTGGGACGCGGCTGTTCTCGCCTGGCGGCATCAACGCGGTCGGCGCCTGGGAGAACCTCGAAGAGGCGGGCAAGCCCGGGGCCGAAGGGGTCACCGTCGCCGTCCTCGACACCGGCGTCGCCTATCGCGACAGCGGCCGCTTCCTGCGCAGCCCCGACTTCACCGCCAGCCAGTTCGCCAAGGGGTTCGACTACATCGACGACGACCGTGTCCCGCTCGACGAAAACGGGCATGGGACGCACATCGCCGGCACGATCGCCGAGCACACGAACAACGGGGTCGCGCTGACCGGCCTCGCCTACCGGGCGAAGCTGATGCCGGTGCGGGTCCTCGACCGCAACGGGCGTGGGCAGGCGAGCGACATCGCCAAGGGGATTCGGTTCGCGGTCGCCCACGGCGCCGACGTGATCAACATGAGCTTCAACTTCGGTTGCGGCAAAAATGTGCCGGACGTCGACCAGGCGCTGCGCGAGGCGTTCGCGGGGGGCGTCGTCGCCGTGGCCTCCGCCGGCAACCTCGGGTCGGAGACCTGCATCTCGGCGCCGGCCACCGGCCCCCGGGTGATCGGCGTCGGCGGCACCACCGAGGGCGGCTGCCTCGGCGACTACTCGCTGGCGGGCCGGAAGATCGACCTGCTGGCACCGGGCGGCGGCACGCCTGTCGCCAGCTGCCCCTCGGTCTCGGCGCGGCCGATCTACCAGGTGACCCTGCGGGCCGGTTCGACCCGGGCCTTCGGCATCCCCGGCAACTACGTCGGGACCTCGATGGCCGCCGCCCACGTCAGCGGCGTCGCCGCGATGGTGCTGGCGGCCGACACCTACGGCGGCCCCCGCTTCTCCTCCGAAAACGAGCAGAGCGCCAAGATCCGCGTCAAAGAGGTAGCGGAGCACCTGCGCAAGACGGCCCGCGACCTGGGGTTGCCGAAAAACCAGCAGGGCGCCGGCCTGATCGACGCCGCGGCGGCCACCTATCCGCGCGTCGGGACCAGCTGACGCTGGCTGGCCGAGAGCAGGTCAAGGACGCAGGAGCGAGCGTGCTCTGCACGTGAGCGACAAGGACGCAGAGATGCGACTGCCAGACGGCGTCAGGTAGTTCTGACGATCATCACGGAGCAGGGAGCGTGATGAGAGATGTTGTTCGGCACGCTGCCGAGCAGGAAGCGGCGGGCGCCGGTCATCCCCTTGTTGCCGACCACGATCAGGTCGGCGCTGGTTTCTTCGGCGACGTTGAGGATCGCCTCGCCGGGGTCGCCTTCGACCGGGTGGGTCTGGACCTCGACGCCCTCTTTGCGCGCCTCCGCGGCGGCGGTGTCGAGAATCAGGTTGACGTCCTCGCGCGGGCCGATCTCGTACTGGATGTCGGCAGGGGCCTCGCGCTGTTGGTCTTTGACCCTGCGCTCGGAGATCGGCGAGTAGGCGCTGACGATGCTGAGAGTGGCGCCGGCGAGCCGGGCCAGCTCACGCGCCTGGCGGACCGCCTCGGCGGCGGTCTCGGATCCGTCGGTTCCAACCACGATGCGAGAGAACACGCCGCGATACTAACGCTGCTTGGCCGGAAGACCGTGAAAGCCGTCACCCAGGATTTCGGTCGGCGTCGTCGCGAGGCGCACGATGGCGATCGCCATCGAGGCGATCAGGCAGATGACGAGGACAGCCATTCCCGCTTTCCAGAGCATCGGCACGGGGGCGAACCCTAGCCGGGCCGGGAAGCGTGGACTAGGCTGGCGCCATGGGCCTGGAGCGGGTTGCCGACGGAGTCTGGCTGCTGCGCGGCGACTTCCGCGGGGCGATGAGCGTCTACTTCATCGAGGACGGCGACGGCGTGGTCCAGTTCGACGCCGGCACCAAGGGCATGCGGAAGAAGGTGAAGGCGGCCGGCGAGAAGCTCGGCGGAATCAAGCGCGTCGTGCTCGGCCACGCCCACGCCGACCACCGCGGCACCGCCCCCTACGTCGGCGCGCCGGTCTTCTGCCACCCCGACGAAGTCGCCGACGCGGAAAGCGACGCCGCGATCGCCCCCTACTTCGAACTCTCGACGCTCCCGGTGGCCTGGGTGCGCCGGCTCTACCCGTTCCTCCTGCGGCGCTGGGACGGCGGCGCGGTGAAGATCGCCGGCACCGTCGCCGCGGGCGACGAGCTGGCGGGCTTTCGCGTCGTGCACTTCCCGGGCCACGCTCCGGGGCTGATCGGGCTCTGGCGCGAGAGCGACCGGGTCGCGCTGGTCTCCGACGTCGTCTACCTGGTCGACTCGGGGCGGCTGAAACCGCTGCCCGAGGGCGAGGCAAGCGTTCCCCACCCCGCCTGGGCCTGGGACCACGCGCAGGCGAAGGAGTCCGTGCGCCGGCTGGCGGCGCTCGACCCGCGCGTGGTCGGCGCCGGGCACGAGCGCCCGCTGCGGGGCGAGAGCCTGCGGGCCACGCTCGAGCGGGCGGCCGAGAAGTACTGACGCAGCGCTTCCCACGGGGGCGCATCCGGCGCCCCGCTGCCATAAGTTGCCGGGCCTGATGATCGGGACCTACGCCTCGGCGGCGTTGATCTGCGCCGCTTCGCTGCTGGTCGGGCGCGCGGTGATGTCGGTGGCCGGGCGCCGCTCCTGGTCCTGGCTCGAGCCGGCGGTCGGCCTCGCCGCGGTGCTGACCGTGACCGGAGTGCTGGCTCGGGCGCCCGGGCACGGGACCGGCGCCACGCTCGGCCTCGTCGCGCTGCTGGTCGCGGCGGCGCTGATCGCCTGGCGGTTCCCCTTCGAGGCGAGGGGGGCGCTGCGGGAAGGCTGGCCGGTGGCGCTCGTGATCCTCCTGGCGCTCTCGATCCCCTTCGCGATCAGCGGCCGCTGGGGTCTGCTCGGCGTCGGCTTCAACAACGACCTCGGCCTGCACCTTGCCTGGGCCGAGTGGCTGCGCAGCGGCTTCGGGCCGACCCCGGAGGCGGGCTACCCGCTGGGCCCGCACGGGCTGGCGGTCGCCGTCGCCGCCCTCCCCGGGATCGGCCTCGGCCAGGCGTTCACCGGCGAGATCGTCGCGATCGGCGTGCTCACCGGCCTGACCGCGATCGGCGCCCTGCGCGAGCTCGAGACGTGGCGCCGCGCTCTCGCCGCCACGCTGGTCGCGCTCTGCTACCTGGCCGCCTCCTACTACGCGCAGGCCGCCTTCAAGGAGACCGCCGAGGCGCTTTTCGTCCTCGCCTTCGCGATCGGCCTGCACCAGTTCGATCGCCGCCGGGAGTGGGTCGAGTACGCGTTGCCGGGGCTGGTCCTGGCCGGCGGGATCTTCTTCTCCTACAGCTTCGCGGGGCTCGCTTGGCCGATCGCGATCGTCTCCCTCTGGGGTCTCACCCGGCCAGAGGTGCGGCGGATGCTGCACCCGCGCGCGCTACTGCGCTTCCTCCTGCGGCCGCTGACCCTGGCGGCGCTGGCGGTGCTCGGCGGGCTCGCGGTGGTGGGCACCATCGTCGGTCCCTTCGGCTTCGCCAGCACCTTCAACCAGGTCGCGGGCAGCAACACCTACGGGCCGGTCTCCCCGCTCGAGGCGCTCGGGGTCTGGCCGGCCGGGAACTACCGGCTCGACGCGGTCGGGGGCGCCCGGCTGCCGGGCCTCGCGGGGACGATCGGGGCATTGGCGTTGCTGGCCGGCGTCGCCTGGTGGGTGCGGCGTCGCGAGCTGGCGATCCCGGTCGCGCTCGGGGCCTGCGCCGCCCTCTACCTCGCCTCGCTCCCTTTCAGCGGCGACTACTCCCAAGCCAAGGCCCTAATGATCGCGGCCCCCTTGGCCATGCTCGTCGCCGTCCGCCCGCTGCTGAGCAAGCTCCCGTTCGGGGGCGGCTGGGGAACGAGTCGCCGGAGCCTCCCCGCTGTTGCTCCGCCGACCGCCCAGCGGCTCGGTTGGGCGGTACTCGCAGTGCTCTTCATCGGCGGGTCGATCTACTCGAGCCTGCTCGCGCTGCGCGACGCCCCGGTCGGGCCCGCCGGTCACGGGGCGGAGCTGCAGGCGTTCCTGCCGGTCGTCCAGGGCGAGTCCGTCCTCTACGCGGGCCAGGACCGCTACGCGGCCTACGGGCTGATGGGGGCCGACACCCACGTGCCCCTGGTCGAGTTCCCCGATCCGGAAGTCGAGGCCAACCCGGAAAAGCCGTTCGACACGGGCGACGCGTACAGCCCGATCGACTTCGACTCCTTCTCGCGCGGCACGCTCGACCGCTTCACCTACGTGATCACCGGCCGCGCCGCCTGGAACAGCCAGGCCCCGAGGAACTTCAGGCGGGTGATGGCGACGCCCTCCTTCGTGCTCTGGAAGCGGATCGGCGAGACCCCCGAGGACCGGCACGTGCTGCTCGAGGGGACCGAGGCCGCGGCCTTCGCCAACTGCGACGCGCCGGAGGTCCGGATCCTGCTGGCCAGCCCCGGACGAGCCTCCCTCTTTCCCCAAGCGGCGATCGGGACGAAAGCGGCGTGGGAGGAGGGGAGCACGCTGAGCAGCGGCGAGAGCACCTCGCAGGTGCTGGACCTGCCCCGCGGCACCTGGAACCTCTCGCTGCAGTATTTCTCCCCCTTCGAGCTGACCCTGAGCGCACCCGGCTTCCGCGAGCCGCTGGTGGCGGCGCTCGACGGCCAGCGGCCGAACACGATCAGCCTCGCCAACAACGGCCAGTTCTGGCCTGCCGGCCGCTTCCAGAGCGAGGGAGGGCCGGCGCGGTTCACCGTCGCGACCCCCGAGGCGAGCACCTTGCAGAGCTTCAGCGGCTACGACGGCAAGGCTTACGTAGGGGAGCTGGTCGCGGTGCCCGCCCAGCCACACCGGATCGTGCCGCTCAGGCAAGCATGCGATTCATGGATCGACTGGTACGAGTCGAGTGCCGCGCCCTGATTAAGCGGACTTCGCTTCCATCCGCTCGGGGCTGACGCGGACTACATCCCAGACGAGCCCGGTCTTCTCGAGGCCGTCGATGACGAGGGCCGAGATGTCGACCTGCCACCAGCGCAGGCCGTGGGTGGCCGAGGTGGGGAAGGCGTGGTGGCTGTTGTGGAAGGCCTCGCCGAGCGTCGGGATCGCGATCAGGGCGAGGTTGCGCGAGTGGTCCTCGGTCTCGAATTCGCGCTTGCCGAAGACGTGGCACAGGGAGTTGATGCTGTAGGTGAAGTGGTGGAGGACGAAGACCCGAACGAGGCCGCCCCAGAGCAGGCCGGTGAGGCCGGCGAACAGCGTGCCGCCGATCACCCAGCCGAGCGCGAAGGGAAGCAGGAGGCCGCCGATCGCCCAGAGCAGGAAGGTGCGATCGACCCAGCTGATGATCGGGTCCTTGAGCAGGTCCGGGGCGAAGCGCTCCTTGTTCCCGCGCTGGGTGTGGATGAAGAGCCAGCCCATGTGCGCGTGGTAGAAGCCGCGCAGGGCGCCGCTCCAGCCGTGGCCGTGGTCGACGTGGGGGCTGTGCGGGTCCCCCAGTTCGTCGGAGAATGCGTGGTGCTTGCGGTGGTCGGCGACCCAGGAGATCACCGGGCCCTCGATCGCGGCCGAGCCGAGGATCGCCAGCAGGCCGTGCAGCCACGGCTTCGCTTTGAAGCTGCGGTGGGTGAGGTGACGGTGGAAGCCGACGGTGATCCCCAGCCCGGTGAGGACGTAGAGGCCGAAGAAGAGGAAGACGTCGCTCCAGTGCAGGGCGCTGCCCCAGACCTGCCAGGCGGCAAGGCCGATCGCGAGGAACGGGATCAGCGTCACCAGGCCGGTGATGATGCGGTCGCGCGTCTCGTTCTCGACGGGCTGGATGTCGGAGGGAAGGGGGCCTGCCGTAGCCATAGGATCGATCATACGGACGCCTACCCTGGCCTCGCAGCCAACTAACCATCCGGGTAGGCTCAGCGCCGATGCCGTTCGCGAACACCGCCCCGCTGCGACGCGAGATCGAGGCGCGGATCCCGGAGCGACCGTTCACGGTCGAGTTCTGGGACGGGACGAGGCTCCCCTCCACTTCCGGGGACGGTCCGGTCTTCAGCATCCGTTCGCCCCGCGCCGCTGCGCACGTGCTGCGCGCCCCGGGCCAGCTCGGGCTCGGCCGCGCCTACGTCAGCGGCGAGATCGAGGTCGACGACATGGACGGCGTTATCGCCCTGCTCGACGGCTGGCAGCCGCCGGAGCTCGACGGGGCCGACAAGCGGGCGCTGCTGCTCGCCGCTGTGCGGGCCGCCGGCGTGACCAAGCCGCCGCCCCGGCCGCAGGCCGAGCTGCGCCCCAGCGGTCGCCGCCACAGCAAGGAGCGCGACGCCCGCGCGGTCCGCCATCACTACGACGTCTCCAACGAGTTCTTCGAGCTCTTCCTCGGCCCGACGATGGTCTACAGCTGCGCGATCTGGCGCGACGGGGAGCGCAAGACGCTGGAGGAGGCGCAGGAGGAGAAGCTCGACACCGTCGCTCGCAAGCTCGCGCTCCAGGAGGGCGAGCGCGTCCTCGACGTCGGCTGCGGCTGGGGCGGGTTTCCGCTCTGGGCGGCGACGAAGTACGGCGCGAACGTCGTCGGCATCACCCTCTCCCCTCCCCAGGCCGAAAAGGCGCGCCAGCGGGCCGAGGAGGCCGGCGTCGCCGACCGGGTCGAGATCCGGGTGATGGACTACCGCGACCTCGCCGGCACGGGCGAGCGCTTCGACGCGATCGCCTCGATCGGGATGGTCGAGCACGTCGGCGCCTCCCAGATCGAGGTCTACGCAGAGACCCTGGCCAGCGTGCTGGCGCCGGGCGGGCGGCTGCTCAACCACGGCATCACCCGCCTCCGCCACACCGACGGCGAGGCCGGGGCGTTCTCCGAGCGCTACGTCTTCCCCGACGCGGCGCCGCTGCACCTCTCGCGCAACCTGCTGGCGCTGGAACGGGCGGGCTTCGTCACCCACCACGTCGAGGACTTCGCCGCCGACTACGCCGAGACGCTGCGCCACTGGGCCAACCGCCTCGACGAGAACCTCGACGAGGCGATCCGGCTGGCAGGCCCGGAACGGGTCCGCGTCTGGCGCCTTTACCTGCGCGCCGCGCGCAACGGGTTCCTCAACGGCTTCACCAGCATCTACCAGGCACGCTGCTCCAAGGCGGGCTGACCGGCGCATGCCGACGTCCTCGGTCGCTCGTGCGCAGAAGCACACGGCGCTCCCTGCGTCCTTGGCCTGCTTGGTGAGCCGGCCTTAGAGAGGGAAATCGGTTTTTACGTTCGGCATCGCCCAGTCGGCACCGGCGTCGTTCAGCTCCTCGACGCTGTAGTGGCCGGTGGCGACGCCGACGACGCGGATGCCGGCGCCGTGGCAGGCGGTGACGTCGCGGGGGGTGTCGCCGACGCCGATCGTCGCCTCGGGGTCGAGGGGGCGGCCGGCGACCCCGCCCCCGCGCTGCACCGCGCGCTTGGTCAGCTCGGTGCGGTCGCTGGAGTCCGAGCCGTAGCCGCCGAAGCTGAAGTAGCGGTTGAGGTCGCCGCGGGCGAGCTTCAGGTGGGCGGCGGATTCGATGTTGCCGGTGACGAGGCCGAGCAGGACGCCCTCGTGGGCCAGGCGCGGCAGCAGCTCCTCGATGCCCGGCTTGACTTCGTACCCCTCGGACTCCTCGACCGCGCGGCCGAGGTGGTCGAGGTAGGCGGCGATCGCGCTCGCCCGCTCCGCGTCGGTGCCCTCGCGCCCGATCACCTCGCGGAAGACGATCGCGGCGATTTCCGGGTCGGTCATGCCCGCGTGGGTGTGCTCCTCGATGTTGGCTTCGATCCCGTAGAGCTCCGCGAAGGCGCGCTGCCAGGCGACCGCGCCGGCGCCGCCGGTGTAGAGCAGCGTCCCGTCGATGTCGAAGAGGACGGCCTTGATCAATGCTCGCCCTCGAGCAGGTCGCGCTGGCTCAGGGCGTAGAGCAGGGCGAGCGCGGGCAGGACGAACACGGCGGCGGCGGCGAAGACGATGAAGACGGCCGTCAGGGTCGGATCGGGGGCCGCCGCCTGGTCGATCCGCAGGCCGGTCGGCAGCAGGTAGGGGAACTGGGCGACCCCCCAGCCCCAGATCACGGCGGTGACGGCGCCGGCCGCCAGCGGGCGGATCGGGCGGCGACCGCCACGCAGGAGCACGGCCAGCAGGCCGAGGCCACAGGCGACCGAGAGGATCACCAGCGGCAGGCCCTGGTCGACGAGGCGGTCGAAGACGTA
>Ga0196962_10000555_pt1 | contig 14715 bp, 16 predicted proteins | sample S3v_20metaG_FD_183186 | JGI IMG/M metagenome (GOLD analysis project Ga0196962, IMG submission 183186) | Soil microbial communities from Anza Borrego desert, Southern California, United States - S3+v_20 | ecosystem: Environmental > Terrestrial > Soil > Desert | place: USA: California | collected... | reverse complement strand
GAGGGCGAGGACACAGCAGCCGTACCAGGGACCGAGGGTGGCGCCCGCGAGCGCGTCGGTGACCGCGTAGTTCCCCACCGGGGTCGGTGAGGAGGGGCGACCGATCGTCACCGGGATCGTGTCGATCACGCGGTCGCCGTGGTGGAGCGCGAGCTCGCCGTCGGAGAGGTCGGCGTGCAGCGAGAACCGAGTCACGAAAAGCTCGAGCCGGTCGCGGTCGTCGCGAATCCATCCGATCCTGCCGTTCGGCAGCTCCGGAGCGATGACGCCGAGCCAGTCGCCCGCCACCCGGGCGATCGAGAAGTTCCGCCTCGAGCCGAACTCGGTCCGGTCGCCGACGGTCGAGACAGGCTCCCCGCCGGGCGCGCGGCGGATCTGGACCCGCTCTCCCTCGCGCACCGTCGCGATCGCATACAGGGGCGGGCTGACCGCCGCCGAGGGCTCGGTGAGCTCCTCCGGCGGGCCCTCGACCAGGGCGCGCAACGCGGGCGCGAGGCCGCTGGGATCGTCATTCGCGCTCTCTCCCTCGCCGCCCGCCGCGACCAGGGTGACCGCGGCGATGGCGAGCGCGGTCGCGACCGCGACCGCGATCAAGCCCGGGCGTCGCCCGAGGCGTCCCCTGGAACGGGCGATCGCACGGAGCCTCATCTCAGCGGAGAGGGAGGGATTCGAACCCTCGAGAGAGCTAGTAGCCCCCTACTCGCTTAGCAGGCGAGTGCCTTCAGCCGCTCGGCCACCTCTCCGGGCGGGGCAAGGGATGCTTGCCGCCGGAACCCCGATTGTAGGCTGGCCGTGAACATGCCTGCAGCCGACGCGACCAAGCCGATTCCGCAGCGCCCCGACACGCCGACGCCGCTGCCGATCCCGACTCCGAGCGAGGCATATGAGCGCTATGAGCAGGTCTTCGCCGGCGTCCAGGCGCCGTTCGCTTTCGTCGATCTCGACGCGGTCTGGTCGAACGCGGCCGACATGCTGCGCCGCGCGTCCGGCAAGCAGATCCGGATCGCGAGCAAGTCGGTCCGCTGCCGGCCGATCCTGCAGCGGCTGCTCGACCTCGATCCGGCCTTCGACGGGCTCCTCACCTTCACCCTCGCCGAGACGCTGTGGCTGTGGGAGCAGGGCGTGCGCGACCTGGTGCTCGGATACCCAACGACGGACACCGCCTGCCTGACCAGGCTCGCCAGGATCACCGCCGAGGACCCCGAGGGGGCGCCGGTGGTGATGGTCGACAGCCCCGAGCACCTCGACCTGATCGAGTCCGCCGCCGCCTCGTTCGTCGCCCCGGTCCGGGTCGCGATCGACATCGACGTCTCGTGGTGGCCCCTCGGCGGCCTCTTCAAGATCGGGCCGAAACGCTCGCCGGTCCGGACCGCGGAGCAGGCGGCGGCGCTCGCGCGGGAGATCAATCGGCGCGAGCGTGTGAAGCTCGTCGGGCTGATGGCCTACGAAGGCCAGATCGCGGGTGTCGGCGACGACGTCCCCGGGAAGCGGATCGCTAACGCGGCGATCCGGGCGATGCAATCCGCCTCTCTTCGCGACGTTCGCGCTCGCCGCGCCGAGATCGTCGCCGCGGTGAGCGCCGTGAGCGAGCTGGAGTTCGTCAACGGAGGCGGCACAGGCTCGATCGAGCTGACCGCGGCCGAGGGCGCGGTCACCGAGGTCGCCGCGGGATCGGGTTTCTACGCGCCCGTCCTCTTCGACCACTACCGGTCGTTCGAGCTCGCGCCGGCGGCGATGTTCGCGCTGCCCGTCGTCCGCAAGCCGTCGCCGCGAGTCGCGACCGCGCTCGGAGGCGGGTACCTCGCCTCGGGAGTCGGGGCTAAGGATCGGATGCCGGTCCCGCACCTGCCGCCCGGGCTGCGTCTCGATCCGCTCGAGGGGACCGGCGAGGTGCAGACGCCGCTGTCCGGGCCCGCCGCCGAGCGGCTGAAGGTCGGCGACCGCGTGTACATGCGCCACATCAAAGCGGGCGAGCTCTGCGAGCGCTTCAACCGCCTCTATCTCGTCACCGGGACCACTATCCGCGACGAGGTCCCGACCTACCGGGGCGAGGGGAAGGCGTTCCTCTAGACGGAGGCGGCGCCGTGTGCGGCGCCGATCGGGCCGAGGACGCGGTCGGTGTACTCGTTGCGGAAGCTGCCGCGCGGGTCCAGCCGAGCCCGCGCGGCCCGGAACTCGCCCCACCCCGGATAGCGCTCGGCGAGCGTCGCCGCGGTCTGGAAGTGGCGCTTGCCCCAGTGGGGGCGCCCGCCGTACTCGTTCATCACCGACTCGACCGAGCGGAAGTAGCCCTCCCAAGCGACGCCCTCGAACTGGTGGACGGCGATGTAGCAGGTGTCGCGCTCGTGGGCGGGGCTGAGGAGGGCGTCGTCGCCGGCGACGAACCGGACCTCGACGGGGAACCCGACCGGGGGGTCGTTGCCCTCGGCGATCTCGAGCACCCTCCTCACCGCCTCGGCGCCGTGGCGGCGCGGGATCGCGTACTCCATCTCGGTGAAGCGGATCCGGCGCTCGCTCGCGTACACGCGATAGCCGCGGTCGTGGGTGACGCTGCGGCCGACACGGCCGGCGATAACGCGAGCGAGCTGGGGTACCCGCCTCGGTGAGCGCCGCCCGATTCGCATCAGCGCCGAGATCGCCCAGTTCTCGAGCAGGACCTCGTTCCCGAACCGCCGCAGCGCCGAGGGCGGGCTCCCCGGGTCGCCGGTCCGCTCGCTCTGGCGCAGCAGCGCCGTCCGCGTGTGCGGAAACACGTAGAACTCGAAGTGATCGGAGCCGTCGGCGAGGTCATCGAGCCGATCGAGGGTCTCGTCGAGCGGCGCCGGCGAGTCGACCCGCCGGATCGAGAACGCCGGCACCGCCTGCAGGGTGACGGTCGCGATCACGCCCAGGGCGCCGATCGCTACGCGCGCGGCGCGAAGCAGCTCCGGGTCGGCGTCCGCGTCGACCTCGACCAGCGTTCCGTCAGCGAGCACGAGCTCGAGCCCGGCGACGAGCGAGGAAAGGTTGCGGAAGCGCGACCCGGTCCCGTGGGTGGCTGTCGAGATCGCGCCGGCGACGCTCTGGCGGTCGATGTCGCCGAGGTTCTCGAGCGCGAGCCCGTACCCCCAGAGAGTCTCGTTCAAGGAGCGCAGCCCGATCCCCGCCTCGACCTTGATCAGGCGCGCGTCGCAGTCGACGTCGAGGACGCGGTCGAGCCGGCTGAGGTCGAGCAGGAGGCCGCCGGTACAGGCGGCGTCGGTGAACGAGTGCCCGGCCCCGACTGCGCGCACGGTCAGGCCCTCGGCGGCGCCCCGCTTCACCTCCTCGACCAGCTCGCCCCGGCCCGCCGGAGTGGCGATCCTCGCCGGCAGGCAGCGCTGGTCTCGAGCCCAGTTGCGCCACTCGCTCGCCATCCGCGGGAGCCTATGGGACGATGCCCGCGCCCCCGACGAGAGGAAGCGATGGGACGGGTGAGGCCGCAGGATCCGCATCAGCACAAGAACCCGTGGATGCGCGGGCTCTCATGGGCGGCGCGGCAGCGGCCGGTGACCTGGTACCTGGTCAACGTCGGCGGCAAGGTCGATCCGGTGCTGATGCGGCTGACCGGGGGCCGAGTGAAGACGACCCTGAACGCGCCGACGATCCTGCTCGTCCACACCGGGCGCAAGTCCGGAGAGAGGCGACAGACGCCGCTGGCCTACTTCACCGACGGCGACGACGTGATCCTGATCGCCTCGCGCGGCGGACACGAGAAAAACCCGCCCTGGTACCACAACCTCCGCGCCGATCCGGAGGTCGAGCTGTGGACCGGGAACGAGGGCGGGCGCTACCGCGCGCGTGAGGCGGAGGGCGCCGAGCGCGAGCGCCTGTGGCAGCTCGCGACCGACTTCTATCCGGGGTTCGATTCCTACCAGCGCCGCGCCGGGTCCCGCCGGATCCCGGTGATCGTCTGCTCGCCGCTCGAGCAGTAACCCGCGGCTACGCTCTGACCGCGGAGGGGTGGCAGAGCGGTTGAATGCGGCGGCCTTGAAAGCCGCTAGGGGCCACTCGGTCCCTCGTGGGTTCGAATCCCACCCCCTCCGCCTTCGTAATATCGTGTGGGACCGCGGGGGGAGATGGAAACCGCGGGGGGATAACGGAAACCGGAGGAATCACGCTTAAAGGGGCAGGGTCGCCCGCCGAGGGACGCACCCGTCCGCGACTCCTCGGGGCGAGCAGAACAATGGCCATCGGCTCGCAACACCCGCTTCGCGCATGGGCGCTGCGCGGCATCCTTGCCGTCCTCCTCGCCGGCGTCGCGGTCCACTTCGCCCACACCCTGTTCGGCCTCGGCTCGCCCGAGCACGACTTCCTGATCCAGGAGTGGATCTTCGACGTCGTGACGATGGGCGCCGCCCTCTCCGTCATCGCGTGCGCGGCGCTTCGGCGCGACGACCGGATCGCGTGGACGCTGATCGGAGCTGGGTTGCTCGCCTGGGCGGTTGCCGATCTCTACTGGAGCCTCGACTACGCCGAACTCGACACCCCCCCGTTCCCAGGCCCTGCGGATGCCGGCTATCTGCTCGGCTACGGGCTGATCATCCCCGGGGTCGCCGCCCTCGTCCGCGGCAGGATCCGGCAGATGTCGGCGGTGGTCTGGGCCGACGTCGCGATCGCCGCCCTCTGCATCGCCGCGATCGGGACGACCGTGCTGATGGATTACGTCGTCGAGAACACGACCGGGACCACGGCCGAGGTCATCATCGCGCTCGCCTACCCTTTGCTCGACCTGATCGCGCTGACGGTCGCGATCGCCGCGCTCTCCGTCACGGGGTGGCGCCCAGGACGCGCACTCGCCCTTGTCGCCGCCGGGATCGCCTTCACGGCGGTGGGCGACGCCGTCTTCACCTATCAGTCGCTTGCCGGGACGTACGAAGGCGGCGCGTGGAACAACTCGCTGTGGCCGCTCGGCGTCGCCTCGATCGCGATCGCCGCGATGCAACCCCCGGCCGAACGGCGGACGATCCCGCGTCCGGAGAGCTGGCGCTCGTTCGCCTCTCCCGCGATCTTCGCCCTCGCCGTCGTCGCTCTCCTGGTCCTGGGAGGCACCGGTGGCGAACACGCGGAACTCACCGCCGCGCTCAGGACGGCGACCCTGACCGCGATCGTCGCCCGGCTCGGGCTCACCTTCCGCGAGAACCGGCTACTCGTTCGGGCGTTGCAGCGGGACGCGCTCACCCATCTCGGCAACCGCAGCAAGCTGTTCATCGACCTCGATCGCGCCCTCGGTCAGGGGTCGATCTCGCCGCACACGCTGCTGTTCTGCGACCTCGATGGCTTCAAGGCCTACAACGACTCGTTCGGCCATCCCGCCGGCGACGCGCTGCTCCGTCGTCTCGCGAGCCGGCTCGCCGCTGCGGTCGACGGGCGCGCACGGGCCTACCGGCTGAGCGGCGATGAGTTCGCCATCCTCGCCGCGCGGGAGGTCGCCGATAACCGCGACCTGATTGACGACGTGATCGACTCGCTCTCCGAGCACGGACAGGGCTTCGAGATCGGCTGCGCCCATGGCGCAACAAGCCTCCCGCTCGAGGCGACCACTCCCGAGCAGGCACTTCAGCTCGCCGACCAGCGGATGTACGAGGACAAAGACTCGCGCCGTCCCAGCCCCGGGGCCGAGGTCGCGGCGGTGCTCGCGCGCATCCTCCAGCAGCGCTCTCCCGAGCTCGGGACGCACGGCGCTTCGGTCTCGTCGGTCGCAGTCGCCGTCGGGGGGGGCCTTGGGATCCGTGGCGCCGAGTGCGAGGCGCTTCGCCGGGCGGCCGAGTTCCACGACATCGGCAAGGTCGCGATCCCTGACGCGATCCTGGATAAGCCGGGCCCCCTGAACGAGCAGGAGTGGGAGTTCATGAGCCAGCACACGATCACCGGCCAGCGCATCCTCTCGGCCGCCCCCTCCCTTTCAGCTGTCGGCGCGATCGTCCGCAGCACCCACGAGCGCTGGGATGGAGGCGGATACCCCGACGGTCTCGCAGGCGAGGAGATCCCGCTCGCGGCCCGGATCATCTTCGTCTGCGACGCCTACGACGCGATGACGCAGGACCGTGTCTATGCGTCGTCGCGCAGCCACGCTGAAGCGCTCGCCGAGCTGCGTCGCGAGGCCGGCTCGAAGTTCGACCCCGAGGTAGTCGAGGCGTTGATCGCCGTCGTCGACTCGCGCGCGGGGGACGGCGCCGATGCCGCCACCCTCTCCGACGCCGCCGTCTGCGTCGAGACCTGATCCGCCGCTGGTTTTCTCGCCGCCGATCGCGGGCAGGCTTGCGGCTCGTGTCCGCAGAAGAGGAGAAGCTCGACGTCGACGCCGCGGTCGCGCGGCTGAACGAGGCGCTCGCGCTCCAGCACCGCTCGGTGCTGCAGTACACGCTCAGCTCGGGGAGCCTGTTCGGGTTCGAGTTCCAGGCGTTCGCCGACCGCTTCTGGGAGTTCGCTCGGGCCGAGCTCGACGACGCCCGCCGGCTGGTCGAGAAGATCTCCGCGCTCGGTGGTGAGCCGAGCACCGAAGTCGCCCAGCTGCGCTGGAGCGGAGATCCGGCCGACGCGGTCGAGTGGCTGGTCGAGAGCGAGGGCGAGGCGATCGAGAAGCTCCAAGCGGCGATCGCGCCGACCGGACGCGAGGGCCGGTCCGAGGCGCTCGAGCACATGCTCGAGCACCTGATCATGCGCAAGCAGGAGCAGGTCGACTTCCTCGTCCGCACACGCCGCGAGCGCTGAGGCTTAGGGGGCGGTTAGGGCCCGGGGTACCCTGGAATCACCCCGAAGAACGGAGGAAACCGAGTGGAGAAGGTGAAGAAGAGCGAGGAGGAGTGGCGCGCCGAGCTCACGCCGGAGCAGTACGAGGTCGTCCGCCGGAAGGGCACCGAGGCCCCGTTCACGAGCGAGCTGAACGACAACAAGGCCGAGGGCACCTACAGGTGCGTCGCCTGCGGGCAGCATCTGTTCAGCTCGGAGAACAAGTTCGACTCCGGGACGGGCTGGCCCAGCTTCGACCGCCCGATGGAGGACGAGGTCGTCGAGACCGAGGCCGACAACAGCCTGATGATGCGCCGCACCGAGGTTCTCTGTTCGCGCTGCGACGCCCACCTCGGCCACGTGTTCGAGGACGGGCCGGCCGAGACGACGGGCCAGCGCTACTGCATCAACGGCTGCGCGCTCGAGTTCGACGAGTCGTAGCCACTGGGCGGACTTGGGCCCTACACCTTCCCGCCGGCGCCGAGGTAGCTGAAGCGGACGGCGAGGGCCACGGCCTCGGTCCGGGTGTCCACCTCCATCCGCGCGATCGCGTTGCGGACGTGGGTGTGGACGGTCGCCGGACTGAGGCTGAGGCGTTCGGCGATCTGCTTCACGCGCAGACCCTCGGCGAGGAGCTCGAGGATCTCGCGTTCGCGCGGGGTGAGCTCGAGCAGCTTCTCGACCTCGCCGGCCCCCTGGCCGAGCTCGGTCCCGACGAACGTGCCGCCGCCGGCGACGACCTCGATCGCGCGCGCGATGTCCTCGCTCGGCGCCGACTTGAGGACGTAGCCCGAGGCGCCGGCGCGCAGCGCGAGCGTGAGCAGGTCCGGCTGGGCGTGGGCGGTGAAGATGATCACCCGAGTCCCGGGGCAGGCTTCGCGGATCTCGCGGGTGGCGTCGATCCCGTCCTTGCCGGGAAGCTCCACGTCCACGATGCAGACGTCGGGCTCGAGCTCGGTGACGACACCGACTACGTCCTCGCCCGTCTCGGCCTCGCCGACGATCTCGACACCCTCCACCTCGGCCATCCGAGCCTTGATCGCCTCGCGGACGATCTCGTGGTCGTCGCAGAGGACGACCCGCTTCGGGCCGGACGCCGCCATCAGCTCGGGATCCGCTCGGGGGCGCCGAACTCCTGCAGCGCCAACGGCAGCGACACGCTGCCGTCCTCGTTCTGCCCGTTCTCGACAAGCGCGATCAGCGTGCGGCCCACTGCGACTGCGGTTCCGTTCAACGTGTGCACCTCCACCGGTGATGACCCCTCAGCGGGACGGTATCGGGACTTGAGGCGGCGGGCTTGGTAGTCGGTCGTGTTCGAGCACGACGTGAGCTCCCGGTAGCGGCCCTGGCTCGGGATCCAGCCCTCGCAGTCGAACTTGCGGGCGGCCGACGCCCCGAGGTCGCCGACGGCGATGTCGACGACGCGATAGGGGATCTCAAGCGCCCCCAGGATCTGCTCCTGCAGCGCCAGCAGCCGCTCGTGCTCGGCCGTTGACTGATCAGGCTCGACGAAGCTGAACATCTCGACCTTGTCGAACTGGTGCACGCGGAAGATCCCCCGTGTGTCGCGACCGGCGGCGCCGGCCTCGCGCCGGAAGCAGGTCGAGAACCCGGCGTAGCGCAGCGGCAGACGCCCGGCGTCGAGGATCGAGTCGGCGTGCAGCGCGGCCAGGGAGACCTCTGAGGTGCCGACGAGGAAGAGATCGTCCTCAGGGACCTCGTAGATCATCTCCCGCTCTCCCGGGAAGAAGCCGGTCCCGAACAGCGCCTGCTGGCGGACGAGCACCGGTGGCGACACCGGGGTGAATCCCTCGCCGGACAACAGCGCCAGCGCGAACCGGACGAGCGCCATCTCGACGATCACGAGGTCCCCCAGGAGGTAGGCGAACCGCGATCCCGACGCCTCGGCCGCCGCCTCCATCTCGATCCAGCCGTGGCGCTCCCCGAGCTCGAGGTGATCGAGCGGCTCGAACCCGAGCTCGGGAGGCTCGCCGACGCGCCGGAGCTCGACCGCGTCCTCCTCGGCCATACCCTCGGGCGCCTCGTCCGCGGGCAGGTTCGGGAGGCTCGAGAGCAACTCGTCCTGGCGAGCCTGCAGCTCGCGCAGCTCGCCCTCCTCGCGCCTCAGCTCGGACTTGAGCTCGGCGGAGCGCTCGCGCAGCTCCGACACCCGCGCCTCGTCGCCGCCGGCGCGGGCAGCCTGCTCGATCTCGCCGGAGAGCGATTTCTGCTCGGCGCGGCGCTCGTCGACGCGAGTGTTCAGGGCGCGACGGCGCTCGTCGGCCTCGAGCAGGTCGTCGAGCTGCTCGGCGGCGCCGCGTCGCGCGAGCGCGGTGCGCGCCGGCCCGGGATCGCGGCGGATCGTCTTCAGGTCCAGCATCGCGGGGCGCTCACCGGCTCGGTCCCCTGGGCCTGCTGGGCCCGGAGCCGGTCAATCCTGGACGTCCCCGCCCGAGTACTCCTCAACGAACCTGGCGACCTTCTCGGCGTCTTCGCCGACGACGATGTTCTGGGGCATGATCGCGCCCGAGAAGCCGCCGTTCGCGATCGCGAATATGACGTCGTCGTAGCTCTCCTTGCGCTGGTCCAGGTTCGGGCCCTGGGCGCGCTGGCTGCGGTTGCCCGAGCCCTGGGTACCCGCCGCCTTCAGCGTGTGGCATCCCGAGCAGCGCTCGGCGAACAGCTCGGCCCCGTCGCGCACCTCGGCGGTCGCGTCGTCGCCGACGTCGACCCCCTCGCTGCCGCAGGCGGCGAACACGGCGGCCGCTGCCGCGGCCGCGATCAGTACGAGAACCCCACGCACGCGGCGGGATCATATGCGACGGCTCCGCGGCGACGCGAGCGCGTAGGTTGTGCGCGGTGAGCGAGACCGAGCCGTCCCCCGAGCGCTTCCGTGACGCGCTCGCCGCGTATCCGACGGGCGTGACCGTCGTCACCGCCCTCGGGCCGAACGGGCCGTCGGGCGCGACCGCGAACGCGGTCACGTCGCTGTCGCTGGAGCCGCCGATGATGCTCGCCTGCCTCGACCGCGGCTCGCGTACGCTCGACGCGTCCCGGGCCGCGGGGCGGTTCGGGGTGAACGCGCTCGCGGCGGGCCAGGCGGAGATCGCCCGCCGGTTCGCCCGGAAGGACCCCGAGCCGGAGAAGTGGGACGGCGTCGAGTGGTCCGAGAGCGGCGGCTCCCCGCGGCTGCCGGACGCGCTCGTCTGGGTCTCGTGCGAGCTCCGCGACCTGATCGATGGCGGCGATCACCTGATCCTCACGGGCACCGTCCTCGGCGTCGATTCTCGCGAGGGGACGCCGCTGATCTTCCACCGCGGCGCCTACCGCGACCTCGTCACCGAGAGCTAAATCAGCGGCGTCGTGCCAGCCGCGCGGAGCGCGAGGAAGAAGATCAGGAGGCAGGCGACGGCCATGATCCCCATCTCGCGGCGGAGGATCGCGAGCGCGACCTCCTGCTGGCGTTGCTCCGGGAGCGACTCGAACTCGAGCTCGCCGAGCTCCTGCTGGGCGGCGCCGACGCGGGTGAGCTCGGCGAGAAAGGAGACGAGCAGCGGCAGCGCCCCGTAGAGGTAGTGAAGGTCGGCCGCCTCTCGCCCGAGCCAGACGAGGATCAGGCCGAGCGCGGCCTGGAGGACGACGGTCACCTGCGCGACCCGAAGCGCGTACCAGAACCCGATCGAGGGCCGGCGGCGCAGCCACGCGGCGCCGCCCCAGACGCCGGCGATCAGGTTGGCGCCGAGCAGCGAGATCCCGGTGACGAGATGGACCTCGGTCACGCGCCGGAGCTTATGGCCGGCGCGCGCGGCGCTATTTCGAGCTCGCCGCCGATCCCTTCGCCGCGGTGCCGTTCTTCATCCACTCCGGCTCTGCGTACTCCACCACCGGCCGCACCTCGACATGTCCGTGGGCGGCGCCGGGAATCCTGGCGGCCCACTCGATCGCCTCCTCGCGGCTCGAGCATTCGAGCAGGTAGAAACCCCCGAGCTGCTCCTTGCTCTCGGCGAACGGCCCGTCCGTGACGACTGCTTTCCCGTCGCGCACCTTGACCGTCGCCGTCTCGCCCGAGTCCGCGAGAGGCCGGCTGTCGCGTAGGACGTCGGCCTCCTGAGCCGCCGCATCGAGGCGCCAGTAGGCGTCGATCTCGTCGGCGATCTCGGCCTCGCCCAGTTCCCTCATCCGGCCCTCGTCGGTGTAGATCGCAAGCACGTACTCCATCGTTTCCTCTCTTTTTCGGGGCGGTCCGATCGCCGCCTTCACCCTGGCGACGAACGGAGCGGTCGCCAATCGACAGAGCTTCCAAATCCGCCCGATCAGGTCGGATTTTTCGCTTTCTGATGCGGAAAATCACTATGTAACAGGTTGATACAAAGTCGGTGATATAACGCCTCGTGGCGTGCTGCAGAGCTACCTCCCCGTCCTCGTGTTCGCCGGCCTCGGGGTCGTGGTCGGGGGCGCGTTCGCGGTCCTGAACGGGTTCGTCGGCACCCGCCGTCCGAATCCGATCAAGAGCCAGCCCTACGAATGCGGGCTGCCCACCCAGATCGCGCGCAGCTTCCGCTTCGGCGTGAGCTTCTACATGATCGCGATGCTGTTCATCCTCTTCGACATCGAGGTCGTCTTCCTCTACCCGGTCGCGGTGATCATGCAGGCGGCCGACTCGGTCTTCGTCCTCGTCGAGGTGCTCGTGTTCGTCGCGCTGCTCGCCGTCGCGCTCGTCTTCGTCTGGGCGCGGGGGGCGCTCGATTGGAGGTAGAGCGCCGCAAGCTCGGGCGCGTCCCGGCGCCCTGGGAACAGCCGAAGACCGGTGAGGAGCTGCGCGCGAAGCAGATCCGCGCCCGGGAGATGCTCCGGGGCGATCTCACCGACGAGGAGCTCGAGGCCTACGTCGAGCGGAGCGTTTTCACGACGACCCTCGAGAAGGGGCTGAACTGGGCGCGCGCGAACTCGATCTTCCCCGCCACGTTCGGGCTCGCCTGCTGCGCGATCGAGATGATGTCGATGGTCACCGCGCGCGCCGACCTCGCGCGCTTCGGCGCCGAGGCGCTGCGCGCCTCGCCCCGGCAGGCCGACCTGCTGATCCTCTCGGGCCGCGTCTCGATCAAGATGGCGCCCGTCGTTCGCCGGCTCTACGACCAGATGCTGGAGCCGAAGTGGGTGATCGCGATGGGCGCCTGCTCGTCCTCCGGCGGGATGTTCGCCAACTACGCCGTCGTCCAGGGCGCGGACAAGTTCATGCCCGTCGACATCCACGTCCCGGGATGCCCGCCGCGGCCCGAGGCGGTCCTGCATGGGTTCAACAAGCTGCAGCGGATGATCCAGGGCCAGCCGGATCTCGGCTGGCGCCAGCGCTACAACGCCTCCGGGACCGAAGAATGGGCCCGGCTCGAGCCCGGGACGCCGTCGCCGGAGGCGATCGAGGCGGCGGCGCGCGCGGTGGAGCCAACCCCGGCCGCTGAGGAGGCGACCGATGCCTGACGCTCCCGGCCTCGAGCTGATCGCGCAGGAGATCAACGACTCCCACCCCGGCGCCGTCACCGAGACCGCGCTCGAGCACGGCCGCGCGACCCTGGTCGTCAACCCCGGCAAGGTCACCGACGTGCTCCGCTGGCTCCGGGACACCGAGGAGCAGCGCTACACGTTCATGTCCAGCCTCCACGCCGCCGACTACCTGCCGGCGACGCCGCGGTTCGCCGTCCACTACGAGCTGATCTCCCGGGAGCGGATGGAGCGGCTGAACGTGAAGGCGCTGGTGGCCGACCCGGCCGCCGGCAACGGCGCCGGCGGCGAGCTCCCGGAGATCGACTCCTGCGTCGAGCTCTACCCGACCGCCGACTTCCAGGAGCGCGAGGCCTACGACATGTTTGGAATCCGCTTCCGCGGTCATCCGGACCTGCGCCGGATCCTGATGCCCGAGGACTACGAGGGCTGGCCGCAGCGCCGCGACTTCCCCGTCGGCGGCGAGGAGGTCCTGTTCACTCACAACGAGATCGACACCCCGCGCTGGTTCGAGTGATGGCCGGCGACGCCCTTCGAGACGAGCAGTACGACCGGCTCCTGACCGAGCGCGGGATGCGCGCCGAGGTCGAGGACCCGATGGCGGCGCTCGTCCGCGCCGGCGCCGAGATCGAACAGGGGCCGCCCGACGTCGAGGGCGACCTCGAGCCCGAGCAGGAGCTGATGACGATCAACATGGGGCCGCACCACCCCGCGACGCACGGGGTCCTGCGGCTGATCGTGACGCTGCGGGGCGAGCAGGTCCTCGACCTGAAGCCGGTCGTCGGCTACGTCCACACCGGGATCGAGAAGAACTGCGAGACGAAGAGCTACTGGAAGGTCATCCCCTACGTCGAGCGGATGGACTACCTCGCCTACTTCTTCAACATGGAGGCGTTCTGCGGCTGCGTCGAACGGCTGCTGGAGATCGAGATCCCCGAGCGCGCGAAGTACCTCCGGGTGATCCACATGGAGCTCAACCGGCTCCACTCCCACCTGGTCTGGCTCGGGACCTCCTGCATCGACCTCGGCGCGATCTCGATGTTCTGGTACTGCTTCCGCGAGCGCGACGCGGTCCTCGACCTGTTCGAGATGTCGTCCGGGCAGCGGATGCACACGCGCTACTTCCAGGTCGGCGGCGTCGCCGAGGACATCCCGGTCGGGTTCGAGCGCAAGCTGCGGGAGTTCATCGAGCTGATGCCGAGCCGGCTCGACCAGTACGAGGCGCTGCTCGACCGCAACGAGATCTTCCTGCGCCGGACGAAGGACGTGGGGATCGTCTCGCGCGAGCGGCTGCTCGAGCTCGGCGTCACCGGCCCGTTGCTTCGCGCCGCTGGCGAGCCGTGGGACCTGCGCAAGGCCGACTCGTACCTCGCCTACGGCGACTTCGACTTCAAGATCCCGGTCGGCACCGTCGGCGACAACTACGACCGCTACCGGGTCCGCCTCGCGGAGATGCGCGAGTCGGTGCGGATCATCGAGCAGGCCCTGGACGGGCTCCCGACCGGCCCCTGGATCGCCGACGAGCGCAAGGTCGTGCTGCCGCCGCGCGAGGAGCTCGCGACCTCGATGGAGGCGCTGATCCATCATTTCAAGCTCGTCACCGAGGGCTTCCGGGTGCCGCCCGGCGAGCTCTACTACTCGATCGAAGGTCCCAGGGGAGAGCTGGGCTGCTTCGTGGTCGCCGACGGCTCGGCGAAGCCGGCCCGAGTCCACGTCCGCGACCCGTCGTTCGCGAACCTGCAGGCGTTCCGCGACATGGCCGTCGGCGGCTACGTCGCCGATCTGATCACGAGCCTCGCGATGCTCGACCCGATCCTCGGGGGGATCGACCGGTGAGCCCGCTGCTGCCGAAGGGCGATCGCCCCTGGCAGGTCGACCCCGGTCACGTCCGCGACGTGCCCGAGCCCCCACCGATGCCCGACGAACAGGAGAAAGTCGGGACCGAGCTTCCCGCGCACGAGGTCGAGGTCCAGCGCGTCGCCGGTGAGGCGCGCGAGCCGCACGGCGAGCCCGAGCCGGTGCCGGACCTGTCCGAGGTCGAGGTCCCGCGCGCGCTCGCGCAGGAGATCCGCAGGGCGATGAAGCGCTATCCGCAGAAGCGCTCGGCGGCGATCCCGGCGCTGTGGGCGGTGCAGCGGCGCTACGGCTGGTGCAGCCCCGAGGGGATCCGTCAGGCGGCGGCGGTGATGGGCCTCACGCCCGGCTACCTGCAGTCGGTCGCGAGCTTCTACGACCTCTTCCACCTCGAGCCCCAGGGCGAGCACCGGGTGCTGGTCTGCACCAACATCTCCTGCTGGCTCCGCGGCGGCGACAGGGTCCTCGACGAATTCGTCGAGGCCGCCGGCGCCGAGGGCCCCGGCCACACCTCGCCCGACGGCAAGGTGTTCGTACGCGGGTTCGAATGCCTCGGCGCCTGCGACATCGCGCCGATGGTCTCGATCGACGAGCGCTACTACGGCCCCCTCG
>Ga0196962_10000554_pt1 | contig 14721 bp, 16 predicted proteins | sample S3v_20metaG_FD_183186 | JGI IMG/M metagenome (GOLD analysis project Ga0196962, IMG submission 183186) | Soil microbial communities from Anza Borrego desert, Southern California, United States - S3+v_20 | ecosystem: Environmental > Terrestrial > Soil > Desert | place: USA: California | collected... | reverse complement strand
GCCGACATTGGGATCGTTGAGGCCGCCCAGCGCATTGACGATGAGCATGTCGTCTGCGGGCGGGTCCGACTGCCCGGCCGCCGCGCCCGGCAGCAAGGCGCCCGCTCCGGCGAGGGCGAGGAAGGTCCGACGGTCGTATCCGGCCATGGCCGCGCTCATGCCGCAATCCGAGCGCTCGGGCGACCCCCTTGTTCGACGCGCCTGCGGTCGCCGTGCACCGTCACCCTGAACTTGTTTCAGGGTCCAGGCCTCCGCCCGCCGAGCGGTTCGTCGGTGGATGCTGAAACGCGTTCAGCATGACCGCCTTGGGTCGGGCGTCCGGGCGAGTCGGACCCGGCCGGGGCGCGCCGCTCCTCCGGCGTCACCCTGAACTTGGTTCAGGGTCCAGGGGTCCACCCGCCCGCGCGGGTCGAAGCTGGATGCTGAAATTGGTTCGGCATGACGGGTTGGCGCCCTTCGGCGATGCGTCGGACAAAGCGGCTTTTCGGGGGCGACGCCAGCGCCTAGCAGGGCGCCATGTCGGACCTTCCCGAGCCCATTCCGGCGGCGACCCTGGTGCTGATGCGCGAGCGGCCGGGTGCCGCTCCGGAGCTGCTGGTGATGGAGCGCAGCGGGCACATGGCCTTTGCCGCCGGAGCCCTGGTCTTCCCCGGCGGCCGGATCGACGCCGAGGACCGTGGCGCCGCCGCCGCCTTTCCCGACTTCGCCGACGCCGCCGCTCGGATCGCGGCGATACGCGAGACGATCGAGGAGACCGGGCTCGCCCCCGCCGTCGTCCCGGCGCCCGATCCGGAAACGGCGCGGGCGCTCAGGGAGGGGATCGAGCGCCAGGAGCCGTTCCTGCGCCTGCTCGCCGAACGGGGCCTGGCGCTCGACCTGGCGGCGCTGGCGCCGTTCGCGCGCTGGTGCCCGAATTTCCGGGAGGCGCGGCGGTTCGACACCCTGTTCTACCTCGCCGAGGCTCCGGCCGATGCGCCGCCGCCGATTGCGGCGGAGCATGAGGCGGTGCGCGCCTTCTGGGCGAGCGCGGCGGAGATCCTCGCCGAGATCGACGCCGGGCGGGCCCACGCCATCTTCCCGACCCGCCGCAATCTCGAGCGGCTCGCCTCCTTCGCCTCGATCGCCGAGGCCCGCGCCAACGCGGCCCGCCACGAGGTGGCCAAGATCACGCCTTGGGTCGAGGAGCGAGCCGGCCGGCGCTTCGTCTGCATTCCAGAGGGGATCGGCTATCCGGTCACCGCCGAGCCGCTGGAGACCGCTCGGCGGCGCTAGGCGTTGGCAGGACATGAAGCGGCTCAGGCGGATGGCGACGTGGCTGCTGGCCCTGGGCCTGGCGGGCCTCGGCGCGCTCCTGCTCTACGGCTATGCCCGGGCCCACCCCGAGGACCTTCCGTGGACGGCGCTCGACCTCGCCCGCCCGCCCGGCGCCTTCACCGGGCGCAAGCTCGCCGACCTCGCCGACGAGGGCGGCCGCTGCCTCGCCCTGCTCGACGCCGCGGGGGTGCGGTTCACCGCGCTTCCGCCGCGCGCCGCCGGCCCGCAATGCGGATATGAGAGCGCCGTTCGTTTCGCCGGCGGCGGCGCGCTTCGGATCGGCTACCGCCCCGCCGACCTCGGCACCAATTGCGCCGTCGCGGCGGCGCTGGCGCTGTGGGAGTGGCACGTCGTGCAGCCCGCGGCGCTTCGCCATTTCGGCAGCGAGGTCGCCACGATCGAGCATTTCGGAAGCTATAGCTGCCGGCGCCTCTACGGCCGCGGCGAAGGCGCCTGGAGCGAGCATGCCCGGGCCAATGCGGTCGACGTGGCCGCCTTCACCCTGGCCGACGGGACCCGGATCAGCGTCGTTGGCGACTGGACGGAGGAAGGCGCCCGCGGCCGCTTCCTGCGCGAGGTTCGCGACGGCGCGTGCGGCCTGTTCGCGACGGTGCTGTCGCCCGATTACAACGCCGCCCATCGCGACCATCTGCACCTCGACCAGGCAGGGCGCGGCGCCTTCGGCTGGCGCGGCTGCCGTTGAGCCTGGCGCGAGGCGGCAGGCGGCAGGGGCGAGCCGCGCGCCCGCTGCCGAGCGGTCCGGCCGCGGCCGGCTTCAGCCCGGATGGGCCGACGAGCTCCCCGGCTTGCTCTCGAACGCCCAGCATAAGGCGTAGAGCGCCATGAGCAGCAGGGGGGTGGCGCAGAGGATCAAGGCCAGGGTCTGTTCACTTCCCATGTTCGCCTCCTTGATGGCGATGAGGCAGCTGCCCTTCCGCCCGAGCGGACGCCGGGTCAACCCGCGCGATTCCGACTGTTCCCCGATGAGACGGATTGGCCGGCAACGGTGACCGCGTCGCCGACGCGGCCGGCCCGCTAAGAAATGGGCCGGAGCTGTCCCAGCTCAGCACAGCTCAAGCTTGACCCTTGATTCGAAACGGATCTTGCGGATGGGTCCGGCGATGTTCGCCGGCGTCCCCTGCCCTGGAATCATCGGTCCTGAGGTCCGCTCGGGAAGGCTCGGCGCCCGGCTCGCCGCGTGCTTCGCGGCGGCCGGGGGGACGCCCCGCGGGGCTGGTCGGCGGCCGGTTAACGAAGGTTCCACCGCTGGCCCTGTAAGGTTGCTTCGGAGGCGCGCGCCATGGGAATAGTCTCGATCACCCTGATCGCCGCCGGCACTCTGGCCCTGGGCGGCTGGATGCACGAGGCGGTCGCCGATCTCGCCGCGGGCCGCAAGCTTCTGCTCGCGCGTGGACTCATCTGGGGAAGCATCGCCGCCCTCTGGTCGGCCTGGCTCGCCTGGAAGCCCGTCATCAGGATCCTGACCTCCTGGGCGATCCGGGCCGAGCAGAGCCGCCGCTCGCCGCTCCTGCGCCGGCGGGAAGCGGGCGGGGTCGAGCGAGTCCTGGTCGGCCTGTTCCTCGCGCTGTGCGCCTTCCTCACCGGCACGGCGATCTTCGCCCCCGACGCCTTCGTGCGTCTGCTGTCCGAAGACGGGCCGTTCGAGACCGGCACGACGCTCTGCTACGCGGTCTCAGCAGCGGCCTGCGTCCTGCTCGCGCTCAGGGCCCGAGGCCATCGCGGGCTTCGGGTCTCCCTGGGATTGCTCGCCGCCCTCTTCGTCATCGTCGGCGGCGAGGAGATCAGCTGGGGCCAGCGGCTGATCGGGTTCGGAACGCCCGAAAGCATCGCCGCGGTCAATCTGCAGAGCGAGTTCACGCTGCACAACATCTATTCCATCTCGATCTTCACCTATCCGGCGCTGGCGACGACGACGCTGCTCTTGTTCGTCGCTCCGCTCCTCGAGGGCAGGAGCCCGGACTTCCGGCGGATCTTCCACGCCTTCGAGCTTCCGGTGGCGCCCCTCGTCTGCGCCGGTCTCTATATCGTCATGGTCGCCGCCTATCTGGTCGTTGGAATGAGCCTGGGGACCCCGACGCCGCTGCCGATCAGCTATTCCAACCATGCGCCTCATTATGACGACGAGATGCTGGAATTCCTGATCGCGGCCCTGTTCACCGTCTTCGCGCTCTCCAACTGGCGCTGGCGCCTGCCCGAGCAGCGGCGGACTCGTGGCGCCGGCCGCACCGGGCTGGCCTTGCTGAAGCTCGGATTCCTGAGATAGCGCCCGCGGGGCCCGTTCGCCGAGAGCCCGGGATGGTGACCCCAACGGGACTCGAACCCGTGTTTTCGCCGTGAAAGGGCGACGTCCTAGACCGCTAGACGATGGGGCCGCAGAAGCGAGCCGCGACTTAGGTCCTGGGCAGGCAGGGGTCAAGCATCGGCCCAAGCGGCGTCCTCGAGGTGCAGCTCGGCGCCGACATTGCCCTGATATGCGTCGCGCGCGACCCGGCCGGCCAGCCAGAGCTTGCGGTAGGCGGGGGCGGCCAGGATCGCCTCGCCGAGCGCGCCGGCGGCCATTCGGAAGGCGATCGCCTTGACCCGGCGGCCGTCGTCGCCGGCGGCGATCACCCGCAAATGGCCGTCGCCGACCACGTCGGCCTTGACGACGGCCATCGGGCCGGCGGCGACGCGCGGGCCGGGCCAGCCGGCGCCATAGGGGCCGCCCGCCTCGAGCGCGTCGCACAGGGCCGGGCAGACCCCGCCCGGCGCGAGCACCGCGTCGAGCAGAAGGGCGCGGTCGTCGCGGCAGCGAGCGACGCTCGCGGCGAGCCGCTCCTCGAGGAAATCCGACAGCGCTTCCAGCTTGCCGGCGGCGACGGTGAGGCCGGCGGCCATGGCGTGGCCGCCGCCGGCGAGGAGCAGCCCGCTATCCTTCGCGGCGAGCACCGCCGCGCCGAGGTCGACTCCGGCGATTGAGCGGCCCGAGCCCTTGCCGCTGCCGTCGGCGGCGAGGGCGACGACGATCGCCGGCTTGCGCAGCTTCTCCTTGAGGCGGCCGGCGACGATTCCGATCACGCCGGGATGCCAGCCGGCGCCCGAGGCGACGGCGACGGCGCGGTTGCCCTGGGCCGCGCACGCGGCCTCGGCCGCTTCGCAGACCGCCGCTTCGATCGCCCTTCGTTCCTCGTTGAGCCGGTCCAGTTCGGCCGCGATCGCCTCGGCCTCCGCTTCATCCTCGGTCGTGAGCAGTCGGACTCCGAGATCGGACTTGCCGACTCGGCCGCCCGCATTGATGCGCGGGCCGAGCGCCCAGCCGAGGTCGGCGCAGGTCGGCGCCCGGCTGAGGCGGGCGGCGTCGGCGAGAGCGGCCAGGCCGCCATTGCGGCGCTGGGCCATCACCTTGAGCCCCTGGGTGACGAAGGCGCGGTTGAGGCCCTTGAGCTGGGCGACGTCGGCGACCGTGCCGAGCGCGACCAGATCGAGCAGCTCGATCAGCCGAGGCTCCTCGCGGCGCTCGAAAAAGCCGCGGCGGCGGAGCGTCCGCAGAGTCGCCGCGCCGAGCAGGAAGGCGACTCCGACGGCGGCGAGGTGACCGTGGGCGGCGCCATCCTCGCCCTCGTCGAGCCGGTTGGGGTTGACGATGGCGAAGCCGGCCGGGAGCCTGCTGGCGCACTGATGGTGGTCGACGACGATGACCTCGACTCCGGCCGCTCGGGCCATGTCGAGCGCCTCGAACGCCTGCGCCCCGCAATCGACGGTGACGATCAGGCGGGCGCCGCCCTCGGCGATCCGGACCAGGGCCTCGCCGGAAGGGCCGTAGCCCTCCATCAGACGGTCCGGGATATAGGCCTTGGGATCGCAGCCCAGCTGCCTCAGCAGCCGCACCAGCAGCGCCGCCGAGGTGGCGCCGTCGACGTCATAATCGCCGAAGATGGTCACCGCCTCGCCGGTGGCGACGGCGTCGGCGAGCCGCTCCGCCGCTTTGTCCATGTCGCGGAAGACCGAAGGATCGGGCATGAAGCCGCGCAGCGTCGGCCGGCGGTGGCGTTCGAGCTCGCTGCGCTCGACTCCGCGCGCGAGCAGCAGCTGGTCGACGAGGTCGTCGGGCCGGTAGCCCGGGTCGCTCCCTTCCGCCGCCCCCCCGCGCCAGCGCCAAGGCTGGCCGAGGATGGAGCGCGAGACGCCGCAGACGAAGGCCGGGGTCATCAGCATGAGCCGCAGCCTAGGCCACTGGCGCGGCGAGGTGAATCCGGGCGTTCAAATATTTGTGGAAAAGAGGCTCAGTCCTCGAGCCGGACCCAGGTCGGGGCATGATCGCTGGCTTTCTCGCGGCCGCGATATTCCTTATCGACGCCGGCATCGAGCAGCCGGTCGGCGGCCTGCGGCGAGAGCAGGAGATGGTCGATCCGGAAGCCCGCGTCGCGCTGCCAGCAGCCCGCCGTATAGTCCCAGAAGGTGTAGACCGCGCCGTCCGGATAGCGGGCCCGGATCGCGTCGGTGAAGCCCAGATTCTGGATCCGGCGGAAGGCGGCCCGGGTCTCGGGCTGCATCAGCGCGTCGTGGGCCATCGCCCGGGCCGAGAAGACGTCGTCGGGATCGTCGGTCGGAATGACGTTCCAGTCGCCGGCGAGCACCGCCGGCCGCTCCTCGGCGAGAAGCTCGGCGGCGTGGGCGCGAAGCCTTTCCATCCAGGCCAGCTTGTAGGCGAATTTCTCGGTGCCGACCGGATTGCCGTTGGGCAAATAGAGCGAGCCGATGGTGACTCCGTCGACCTCGGCCTCGATGTAGCGGCTGTGGGTGTCGTCCGGGTCGCCGGGAAGGCCGACCCGGCGAAGCGCCGGCGGCGCCCCGGGAGTCAGCACCGCGACCCCGTTGAAGCCCTTCTGGCCGTGCCACACGCCGTCATAGCCCGCCGCGCGAAGATCCTCGATCGGGAAGGCCTCGTCGGCGCATTTGACCTCCTGCAGGCAGAGCACGTCCGGCTTCTGCTCGGCGAGATATTCGGTGAGCCGGGGGAGGCGCGCCCGGATTCCGTTGAGGTTGTAGGTGACGATCTTCATCGGCCCGCCCTAGCATCGGGCAAGGGTCGTGGGGAGGGGTGGCCGGCGCGGAGTGCCCGGGCTGATTTAGGTTAGGTTCAGTTGTCGATGCTATCGCCGCCGCGATGAGCGAGCCCCGTTATTGCTCCCCCGCGGCGCCGTGGGGAATTCATCCGCCGCTTCGGGCGGGCGGCTGCCCGCGCTGCGGTTGGCGTCCCGACGCCCACCCGCGAGGCCCCGCATCGCATGGGCGGCAGCCGTGAAAGCGAGTTCGGCGCGCGATTACCTGGCCGAACCTGACTTATGTTAGCGCGTATGCGTCAGCGACAGGTTAGAATGCCCTATCGACGGGACTTTACGGCATCCGTCGACTGAGAGACCCGGTCGCGCTCCCGCCACGACGAAGAGCGCAATGCAGGATCCCCAGGCCACCCCCCTTCATCCCATGCTTCGCAAGCTGCAGCTCTGGGCCGAGCTCGGCCCCGATGAGCAGCAGGCCGTCCTCGCCCTCCCGCACAAGGTCGAGGAGGTGAACGCCAACAAATATATCGTCCGCGAAGGGGATCGTCCGGCTCATTCCTGCCTGCTCGTCGCCGGCTTCGCCTTTCGCCACAAGGTGCTCGTCGACGGGTCCCGCTCGATCGTCGCCGTGCACATGAAGGGCGACATCGTCGACCTTCAGAATTCCTTGCTCGGCACCGCCGACCACAGCGTCCAGACCCTCACGCAGGCCGAGGTCGCCTTCATCCCGCGCGAGGCGATAGTGCAGCTGGCCAACGATTGGCCGCGGGTGGGCCTGGCGATGTGGTACGACACGCTGGTCGACGGCTCGATCTTCCGCGAGTGGATCGCCAATGTCGCCCGGCGCGACGCCTGCGCCAGGCTCGCCCACCTGCTGTGCGAGTTCGCCCTCCGGCTGGAAGCGCTCGGCCTCGGCGAGAGGGAGAGCTATGAGCTGCCGATGACCCAGGACCAGCTGGCCGACGCGCTCGGTCTCACCCCGGTCCACGTCAACCGCACGCTGATGGAGCTCGAGGCGCGTCAGCTGATCACGCGCACCCGCCGGTTCGTGGCCATCGCCGACTGGAAGCGCCTCGCTCAGGCGGGCGGCTTCAACGACACCTATCTGCACCTGCCGGACCCGGAGACCCTGTTGCCCGGACGGCCCATCGGGCCGACGATCCGCGACTAGATGCTGAAGCTGGTGCCGCAGCCGCAGCCGGAGGCGGCGTTGGGGTTGGTCACCTGGAAGGCGGCGCCGCCGAGGCTCTCGACGAAGTCGACCACCGAGCCTCGAACCAGGTCGAGGGTCATCGGGTCGACGACCAGGGTGACTCCGTCCCGCGCCACCGCCAGGTCCTCGGCGGCGACGTCGTCGGCGAGGCTGAAGCGGTACTGGAAGCCGGCGCAGCCGCCGCCGTCGACCGAAAGGCGCAGGATCGCCGGCTTGCCCTGCCGCCGTGCGATCGCGGCGACCCGGGCGGCGGCGCTCGGCGAAAGGGCGATGTCGGGCGCGGGCGTCATCCGCTTCAGATAGGGCGCCAGCGGCTTCGAAACCAGTCCCCGCCGGCCCGACGCGTCGGCGCTTGTGCCGGGCGGCCGGGCGCTTCATAGGGCGGGCAACCAGCGGGAGCGCATGGCGGCCGATGAAAACTCGTATCTTCGTCACCCTCAAGGAAGGCGTGCTCGACCCCCAGGGCAAGGCGATCCGCCACGCGCTGGAGGGGCTCGGCTTCGCCGGAGTCAACGATGTCCGCGCGGGCAAGCTGATCGAGCTCGACCTCGCCCCGGACGTCGGCGAGGCGCAGGTCGAGGAGATGTGCCGCAAGCTGCTCGCCAACACGGTGATCGAGAATTACCGGATCGAGCCGGCCGGCGGGAGCGGCGGGGACGGCTCGGCATGAAGAGCGCGGTGATCGTCTTTCCCGGCTCTAATTGCGACCGCGACATGGCCGAGGCGCTGAGCCAGGTCGGCGGCCGGGCGCCGGCGATGGTCTGGCATCGCGAGAGCGAGCTTCCCGCCGGCCTCGACCTGATCGCCATCCCCGGCGGCTTCTCGTACGGCGATTATCTGCGCGCAGGCGCGATGGCGGCGCTCTCGCCGGTGATGGCGGCGGTGAGGGAGGCGGCGCAGCGCGGAGTCGCCGTGCTCGGAGTGTGCAACGGCTTCCAGGTGCTCACCGAGGCTCGGCTGCTTCCCGGTGCGCTGATGCGCAATGGCGGCATCTCCTTCGTCTGCCGCGACGTTCCGCTGAGGGTCGAGAACAGCCAGTGCGCGTTCACCAGCGGCTATCGGGCCGGCGAGGAGATCGTCCTCCCGCTCGCCCATCATGACGGCAATTACCAGGCCGACGCCGAGACTCTCGACCGGCTCGAAGGGGAGGGCCGCGTCGCCTTCCGCTACCGCGCCGAGTGCAACGGCTCGGCGCGCGACATTGCGGGGATCGTCAACGAGGCCGGCAACGTCCTCGGCATGATGCCGCATCCCGAACGGGCGGTCGAGGAGGCCCACGGCCGCACCGACGGGCGCCGTCTCTTCGAAGGGCTGCTCGAGGCGGTGAGCGAACGGGCCTGAGCCCGGCCCGGCCCGGCAAAGCGAAAGGCCGCCCCTCGCGGGACGGCCTTTCCATTGTCAGCCGCGAACGGCCCGAACCTTCAGGCGCGCGCCCCCTTGGAGGCCGCGCTCACCGGTTCCGCCGCGTGCGGCATGTGACAATGAGACATCTGACCACCTCCTTTCGATTGTTGCGAACTCCCCTGAAATAGGTCGAACGCACAGGATTTAAAGAGCCGGATCAGGGATTTGGCTCAATGGGCGTGGCCGCTTCCCTGGGCCGGGGCGGGGCAGCGGACATTGGGGTTGAAGGGCGCGAAGACGCCATTGGGGTTATCGCGGAACACCCAGACGTGGCGGTCGAAATGCGGCTCGAAATGGTGCGCCTCGTCGATCGGGGTCGCCGGGTCGTCGGCCATATGCTCGTAGGGCCGGCCGTGGAAGGTCGGCGGGGCGTTGTTGCCGGCGGCTCGCCAGGCGCGCTCGAAGACCAGATTCTCGACCGCGACCAGCTCCATCGACCCGTCGGGCTGGGGCTCGTAGATCAGCACGGCCGGATCGAGGAAGTCGGTATGGGTGCCGGTGCCGTCGACTCGCGGATCGGGCGGTCCGCTGATGCCGAGCCTGTCGGGCCGGAAATAGTGCACGCCCATCGCGCCGAGCGAGGCCGGCCGGCCCATTCCTTCGGCGGTCTCGCACATCGCTCCGGGGGCCGGGACATAGCCGGCCGCAAGAGCGACATTGACGTCGCGGAAGCGTTCGGCCGCGGCGCGGACGGCGGCGAGGTCGGGCTCGGGCGCGGGGGCTGCCGGCTCGACGGCATAGGCCGCGACCGCGGCGGCGATGGCGAGGAACAGCGCCTTCATCTTCGTCTCCTGGCTGAGGACCGATGCGTCGGCGGGCAGGCGCCCGCCTTCGCCGCGTCTGTGCCGCGCGCGTTTGGCAGCCCGATGTCGCCGGGCCTGTTCGATTGTTGCGATTGTGTCGGTTGGAAAGCGGAGCGGCCGGGCCCGCTCAGTCGTGGCGGGCGATCCAATCCTCGACGACCGGCGCGATCCGATCACGCCATTTGCTGCCGTGGAAGATGCCGTAATGCCCGGCGCCCTTGGCGAGGTGGTAGCGCTTGAGCCTAGCCGGCAGGGCCGTCGCGATCGCCAGCGCCGCCCGGGTCTGGCCGACCCCGCTGATGTCGTCGCGCTCGCCCTCGATCGCGAGCAGGGCGACGTCCCTGAGCGCCGCCGGATCGACCTTGCGGCCGCGGTGGGTGAGCTCGCCCTTGGGCAGCAGGTGGCGCTGGAAGACGACGTCGACCGTCTGCAGGTAGAATTCGGCGGTCATGTCGCAGACCGATCGATATTCGTCGTAGAATTCCTTGGTCGCATCGGCGCTGTCGCCGTCGCCGTGGACGAGATGCTTGAACATCTCCCAATGGCTGGTGAGGTGGTCGCCCAGGTTCATCGCCATGAATCCGGCGAGCTGGAGGAAGCCCGGATAAACCGAACGGCCGCCGCCCGGATAGAGATAGGGGACGGTGGCGATGACGTTGCGCTCGAACCAGGCATGCGGGCGCTGGGTAGCGAGGGTGTTGACGGCGGTCGGCGCCTCGCGCGGATCGATCGGCCCTCCCATCAGGGTCAGCGTCTTCGGCCGGCACGGGTGCCGGTCGGCGCTCATCAGGCAGGCGGCGGCATAAGCGGGCACCGACGGCTGGCAGACGGCGAGCATGTGGGGACGCCCCTCCCCGTCCCCGCTCCCGATCCGCTCGAGGAAGGTGATCAGATAATCGATATAGTCGTCGAGGTCGAAGCGGCCATGATCGAGCGGCACCAGCTTGGCGTCGCGCCAGTCGGTGATGTAGACGTCGTGGCCGGGAAGCATCCGCTCGACCGTCCCGCGCAGCAGGGTCGCGAAATGGCCCGACATCGGGGCCACGATGAGCAGCTTGGGGTCGCCCTCGACGCCCTCGCGGCGGAAGCGCTTGAGCTGACCGAACGGCTTGCGCAGAACCACCTCCTCGGTGACGGCGACGCTCCTGCCGCGGACCTTGGTCCTGGTAATTCCGAAGGCCGGCTTGCCGCGCGGCGCCGAGACGTGGGCGAAGACGTCGAGCGCGGAGGCGACGATCGGGCCCATCTGCGAATAAGCGAAGGGGTTGGCGGGGTTCTGCATCCAGCCGGCGCTGATATTGGCGAGCGTGCTGGCTCCGGCGAGCAGCGAGCGCTGTACCTCATAGGCGTCGTAAAGCATCCAACCTCCACCCCCGGCCGGCCCGCTTTATGGGCGGCTGCATGGGATTAATCCAGAGCCGAATAACCCGTCGTTCCGGCAAAGGCTCCCCGCCCATCGGGCACGCCCGTCGCCGCTCCCAAGCAGCCCCATCCACGCCGGGGGAGGGGGCGCCATTGAGCGCCGGGGTCGCGGCTGCTACCCCCCGCCGCAATGGCCGCTTCCGACCCCGAATCCGCGCCCCTGAAGAAGATCGGCAATCTCGCGATGATCTGGCGGCGAGCGATCCGCTATCCCGGCCTGATCGCCGCGGCGGCGCTGGCGCTGCTCGTCGCCGCCGCCGCAACGCTCGCCATCCCCGACGGCTTCCGGCGGGTCATCGACCAGGGGTTCGGCAGCCAGGGCGGAGCGATCGCCACCCATTTCAACTATCTTCTGTTCATCGTCGTGGTGCTGGCGGCGGCGACCGCGCTGCGCTTCTATTTCGTCTCGATGCTGGGCGAACGGGTCGTCGCCGACGTCCGGGCGGCGGTGCACGACAACCTGCTCCGGCTCGAGCCGCGCTTCTTCGAGGAGAACCGACCGTCGGAGATCGCCTCGCGCATCACCTCCGACACCGCGGTCATCGAGATGGTGGTCGGCTCGACCGTCTCGGTGGCGCTTCGCAACCTGGTGATGGCGGTCGGCGGGATCGTCTATCTGTTCACCCTCGCGCCGATGCTGACGCTCGGGCTTCTGATGGGCATCCCGCTGGTGCTGGTGCCGATCATCCTGCTCGGCCGGCGGGTGCGCAATCTCTCGCGCCACAGCCAGGACCGGATCGCCGACGTCGGCTCGATCATCGCCGAGACTCTCGGCGCGATGAAGATCGTCCAGGCCTTCGGCCAGGAGGCGCGCGAGAGCCGGCGCTTCCGGGCCGCGGTCGAATCCGCCTTCGCCACCGCGCGGCGGCGGATCGCTCTGCGCGCGATCCTCACCGCCATCGTCATCTCGATGATCTTCGGCGGCATCACCATGCTGATGTGGCAGGCGGCGGTCGACGTCGCCGAAGGCCAGGTGAGCGGCGGCACGATCGCCGCCTTCGTCATCACCGGCGCCCTCGTGGCCGGAGCCCTCGGCGCTCTGGCGGAGGTCTATGGCGAGCTCCTGCGCGGCGCCGGCGCGGCCGGCCGCCTCGCCGAGCTGCTCGCCCAGGTGCCGCAGATCGGGGCGCCCGCCCGGCCAGCGCCGCTGCCCCTGCCGCCGCTCGGGGCCCTGCAGTTCGACCGGGTCACGTTCCGCTACCCGACCCGTCCGGAGGTGAGCGCGCTCCACGACTTCAGTCTCGCCGTCCGCCCTTCCGAGACGCTGGCGGTGGTCGGCCCGTCCGGGGCCGGCAAGACGACCCTGTTCAACCTGGCGCAGCGCTTCTACGACCCCGAGGCCGGCGCCGTCCGCCTCGACGGGGTCGACCTTCGTCAGGCCGATCCGGCCGAGGTCAGGGGGCGGATCGCCTTCGTTCCTCAGGAGACGGTGATCTTCGCCGCCTCGGCGCGCGACAATCTGCGCTACGGCGACTGGGAAGCGCCCGACGAGCGGCTGTGGGACGCGGCCGAGGCGGCCAATGCGGCCGAGTTCCTGCGCAAGCTCCCCGACGGCCTCGACACCTATCTGGGCGAGGGCGGCGCAAGGCTCTCGGGCGGCCAGCGCCAGCGTATCGCCATCGCCCGGGCGCTGCTCCGCGGAGCGCCGCTGCTCCTGCTCGACGAGGCGACCTCCTCGCTCGACGCGGAATCTGAGCGGCTCGTCCAGAACTCCCTCGAACGCCTGTTCGTGGGGCGGACGACCATCGTCATCGCCCATCGCCTCGCCACCGTCCGCGCCGCCGACCGGATCATCGTCATGGACCAGGGCCGGATCGTCGAGGAAGGCAGCCATGACAGCCTCAATGCCGGCGGCGGCCTCTATGCCCGGCTCGCCCGCCTCCAGTTCGAGGGCCTCGCCGCCTGAGCGAGGGGACAGTCGCTGGGGACAGTCACTGGTGACTGTCCCGAAGGCGTCCGATCATTCCTGCAGCGGCGCGAGCTCGGGGATCCAGGCGCAGCGGCGCTCGCCAAAGACCTCGACCGCCGGCGCCGGGAAACCGGGATCGGCGAAGGCGCCCACGGGGATCGAGACCATGCCCGGGCGCAGCTCGATCTCGTAGAACATCCGGGTTCCGCACTCGGGGCAATAATGGTGCCTCACCCACGAGCCCCGGTCCGAAATTCGGGTGTAGGCGGAGTGCTCGCCGCTGATCTCGACCTGGGCCTCGGCATAGGTCGCGTTCCACGAAAAGGCGCTGCCGGTGCGGCGCTTGCACTTGAGGCAGTGGCAGACGGAGTTGCGCGCCGGCTCGCCCGCGGCGGCGACCGCGAGCCCACCGCAGCTGCATCGGGCGGTCCGTGTCGTCATCGGCCGACCCTAGCATCCCGGCGGCAAAGAAAAAGGGCGGCGCCGGCGCGCCGCCCTCGATCAGCATCGCATCGGGCAAAGCGTCAGAAGTTGGCGTAGGCCTCGTTGCCGACGAAGCCCATCGCCTGGACGTTGGCGCGCTTGGTCACGGCTAGCACCTCGTCGACCTGCTCGTAGCGGGCGTCCGGGTGCGGCTGCAGGTGGAGCTCGGGCGTCGGGGTCATCGTCGTCGTGATGTCGAGATACTGGCGCAGGGTCACCAGGTCGACCGGGGCGCCGTTCCACAGCACCGCGTCGTTGGGCATGACCACGATCTTGTTCTTGACCGGGTCGATCGGCGGCGGGGTCTGGTTCGGCTGGTTCTGCGGCAGGTCGAGCTTCACCGCATGCGACTGCACGGGGATGGTGATGATGAACATGATCAGGAGCACCAGCATCACGTCGATGAGCGGCGTGGTGTTGATGTCCATCATCGGTTCGGATGATTCGGGATTAAGGGTTGCTGCACTCATTATCTGGGCTCCCGTGCGTGCGGATCAGAGGCGGCGGCCGCCGCTCGGAAGCGGCTCGGAGATGAAGCCGATCCGGGCGTAGCCGGCCCGCTGCATCGCGTAGATCGCGCCGCCGATGCAGCGATAGGGCGTGTTGATGTCGCCGCGGATATGGACTTCGGGCATATTCTCTTCGGTGATGTTCTCGACCCCGCCGACATTCTCGATCTGCTGTTCGAGCGCCGAGACGGCGCGGTCGAGCAGCTGCTCGGAGTTCATCCGGGTCAGGTTCCAGTAGACCTCGCACTCGCCGTTGACCGCGCGCACCGACAGGTTGACGTTTTCCGGCTTGGTGACGGTCGGTTCGAATTCGACCTTGGGCAGCCGCACCGGCACCGACTGCAGCACGACGGGCACGGTGATCAGGAAGATGATCAGAAGCACCAGCATGACGTCCACCAGGGGCGTCGTGTTGATGTCCGACATCGGTGTTTCTTCAGCGTCGCCGCCAGATTCGCCGACCTGCATTGACATGGCTCAGATCCTATCCTGACTTCCCGCCGCTTCGGCGGCGGTCGAAATGGGCGGCGGAGCCTGCTCCGCCGCCCAGCGGGTTCAGGCCTTGGCGCCGGTGGCCGCGCCGCCGGTGGTCGCTCCGGCG
>Ga0196962_10000551_pt1 | contig 14800 bp, 13 predicted proteins | sample S3v_20metaG_FD_183186 | JGI IMG/M metagenome (GOLD analysis project Ga0196962, IMG submission 183186) | Soil microbial communities from Anza Borrego desert, Southern California, United States - S3+v_20 | ecosystem: Environmental > Terrestrial > Soil > Desert | place: USA: California | collected... | reverse complement strand
TCAACCCGCACCGGATCGAAGGCCAGAAGACGGCCGCCTTCGAGGTGGTCGAGGAGCTGGGCGAGGCGCCCGGGGCGCTGGCGATCCCGGTCGGCAACGCCGGCAACGTGACCGCCTACTGGCGGGGCTTCCAGGAGATCGACGCGGCCCCGGTCCTCTACGGGTTCCAGGCCGAGGGCGCGGCGCCGCTGGTCAGCGGCGAGCCGGTCGCCAATCCCGAGACCGTCGCCTCCGCGATCCGGATCGGCAACCCGGCCCGGTGGGAGGAGGCGATGGCCGCCTTCACCGCCTCGCGCGGCCGCGTCGCCGCGGTCTCCGACCAAAAGATCCTCGACGCCTACCGCTGGCTTGCCGACAACGAAGGCGTGTTCTGCGAGCCGGCCTCCGCCTCCTCGGTCGCGGGCCTGCTCGCCAACGGCCTGCCGGTGGTCGAGGGCGCGTCGCCGCCCGACTCGGTCGTCTGCGTCCTCACCGGCCATGGCCTCAAGGACCCCGACACCGCGCTCGGCAAAGCCCCCGCGGTGATCAACTGCGACAACGACCTCAGCGCCGTCGAGCGCGCCGTCTTCGATTGACCGCACGCCACCGACTCGTCCGCGTCCCGGCCTCCTCGGCCAACCTCGGCCCCGGCTATGACGCGATGGCGGCGGCCATGTCCCTGCACCTCGAGTTGGAGGTCGAAGAGGCGGGAGAGTTCAGCTTCGATCCGGGCGGGCTCGACGTCCCGACCGGGCGCGACAACCTGATCGTGCAGGCGTTCGAGAGCCTGCACCCGGCGGACGGGATCGCCTTCCGGCTACGCAGCGAGATCCCGCTTGCGCGCGGGCTCGGCTCCAGCGCGGCGGCGATCGTCGCCGGGCTCTTCGCCGCCGACCACCTCTTCGAGCTGGCGCTAACTAAAGAGGAGATGCTGGCGCGGGCGACCCAGCTCGAGGGGCATCCCGACAACGTCGCCGCGGCGATCTACGGAGGGTTCGTCATCTGCGGCGCCGGCGAGGACGGGGCCCCGCTGGCCGCCCGCTTCGACCCGCCGGAGGGGCTGGAGGGGATCGTCTTGATCCCGCCCGACGAGGTCTCGACCGAGCGGGCGCGCGAGGCGATCCCGGCCGAGCTGCCGCTCGGCGACGCGGTCGCCAACGTCTCCTCGGCGGCGCTGCTCGTGCTCGGCCTGCGCAGCGCCGACCTCGACCTGGTCTCGCGCGGGCTCCACGACCGGATCCACCAGGGGCGCCGGCGCGAGCTCTACCCGCGCTCGATGGAGATCGTCGACTCCGCTGGCGAGCTGGGTGCTCTCGGAGCGACGATCTCCGGCGCCGGCCCGACCGTGCTGGTCTGGACCACCTGGCAGGACGCCGGCAACGTCGCCGGCGCCCTCGAGAAGCGCTGCGCCGGCTGGGCCGAGGTGCGCCGCCTCCCCTTCTCGCCCCTCGGCGCCGACGTCCCCGAGCTCTGAGATGGACTGGGTCGTCCGCATCGGCTTGGCCGAGCTGGCGCTGGGCGGGTTGCTGGGCTGGGCGATGGTGATTCGCGGCGAGAAGCCAGAGTGGTTGCGGCGGATCGGCATCGTCGCCCCGCAGCGGGTCCGCCAGGTCCACCTCGACTACGTGATGATGGGCCTGATCCTGATCGGCGTCGGGCTGGCGGTGCCGGATCTGCCGACCGCGATCGCCGCCGCCCTCGTTTTCGGCACCGTGGTCAACCCGTTCCTCTTCGTGCCGCTGGCGTTCGACCCCGACGCGGAGCAGCGAGCCTGGTACCGGGCGCTCGCAGTCGTCTCCTTCCTCGGCGTCAGCGGCGGGCTCGTCGCGGCTGCGGTCGTGGGCCCGGGCTGAGCGGCGTTCGTCCTTTCGGCGAAATAGCTCTCCAAAGGACGAACGCTGCGGAGGCCGATGTCGCGGCTAGCATCGCGGCCATGCCATCCCTGCCGAAGGTCCGACTGATCGGGGCGCTCGTCGCCGCAACCGCGCTGCTGGCGTTTCCCGCCTCTGCCGGGGCGACCTTGGTCTACGTCAAGAACCACATGAGCCCGGCCGTCTATGCCGCCAGCGACAACGGAGGCGGCGCGTTCAAGGTCGGGCCGGGGGCTAGCCCGAAGGTCTCCCCCGACGGCGCGGCGATCGCCTACTCCTACGAACGATCCGACGGCAAGCGGGAGCTGAAACTGGCGGCGTCCGCGGGCGGCGGCTCGAAGACCGTCCTGACCAGCTTGCAGGACCCCTTCTACCTGACCTTCTCGCCGGACTCGAAACTGATCGCGGCCCTGCGCGGCCCGGAGATCGGCAAGCAGACTCTGGTCCTGGTCGACGTCACCAGCGGCACGCTCCTGCGCACCGTGGCCACGGGTTACTTCGGCGGCGTCAGCTTCTCGCCGGACAGCAGCGAACTCGTCTACTCGCGTTCGCGGAGCGAAAGATTCCCGCCGCGCACCGACGTCTTCCGGGTCCCCGTCGGCGGCGGGAGAGCGGTCGCGCTGACCCGGGACCACAGGTCCATGGATCCGCTCTGGGGTCCCACCGGGGAGATCGTCTTCGTGAAGATGGTGGGCGCCAAACAGCGCAAGTACGGCCCCAAGAACGAGCTCTTCCTGATGGACCCGAGCGGCAAAGGGGCGAAGCGCCTCACCAACACCAAGGTCGGCCCGCTGCTGCTCGGCCTCTTCCCGACCGAGTGGTCAGCAGACGGCAAACGTCTGCTGGCCGAGTTCCAGGGCCAGGACACGAGCTACGCCGTCGTCGTCAACCCGCAAACGGGCGCGCAGCGGCCGCTGCACGAAACGGGAGATCAGGGCTTCGTCGGCACCGCCCTCTCGGCCGACGGCCTGACCGTGCTCGGCTCGACCGGCGGCTTCGAACCGGGTCCGGACCACCATGTGGCGACGGTGCCCTACGGCGGCGGAGCACTGACCACGCTGGTCAAAAACGCGTTCGAACCGGACTGGAGCCGGTGATCCGGCGCGATCGCCGGGCCTGATTCCCGCATGCTGGGACCAAGTCCCGGAGATCAGTCGAGCAGGCCGACCTGGCGCAGGATCGAGACGCTGTCCGAGTAGACGTCCTTGCGCTTGACCAGGCCGTCCTCGAAGGGGATCACGTCGAGGCCGTCCCACGCGATCCGCTGGCCGGTCGGCTCGGCGACGAGGTCGCCGCGGCGCATCGTCATCGTGTGGGTCGCGGAAGCGGTCCATTCCTGGACGACCAGGCCCTCGCGCACGTAGAGGCGACGGGTCGCGAACTCGATGTCGGGCCAGGTCGCGAAGATCGAGCCGATGTGGGCCCGCACCTCCTCGCCGCTTGCCGACTCGCCTGCGGTGTGGTTCTCGAAGACCATGTCGGGCGCGTGCATCGCCACGATCCCGTCGAGGTCGTGGGCGTTCCAGGCTGCGTTGTAGCGGTCGATCGTCTCGCGCAGCGCCGCTTTTGAGTTGTTGCCCGAATCGGTCATGCGGAGGTATGGTCGAACCTAATGGCGGCGAACTACTCGATCAAGCACCGCGACGAGTTCGAGTCGATGGTCGGCTCCGGCGAGTGCACCTGGCGCTTGGCGCGCAAAGCGCTCGGCACCTCGGCCTTCGGCTTCAACCTGGTCGAGATCGCACCGGGCGGGCAGATTCCCGAGCACGACGAGGCCGAGAGCGGCCAGGTCGAGCTCTACGCGATCCTCGAAGGAGAGGCGGTGCTGCGGCTCGACGGCGAGGACCATCCGGCGCCCGCAGGGACCTTCGCCTCGATCGATCCCCCTGCAACTCGCACGATTCTCAACCGCACGGACGCTCCAGTCACGGCGCTGCTGATCGGCGTCGAGCCCGAGGGCGGCTACAAACCTATGTCGTGGGCCTGATCTAGCCCTATAATTCTGCGGCCCGTCAACCCGTCGCGCGCCCGCTCGAAGAAGGTGCGGATCCCGGGAGGTCATATGTCGAAGCACCAGTCCGCCGGCGCGAGCGTCAAGCGCTACTCGCCTGAGCTGCCCTACAAGCCCTTGGTTTCGCCGCCGAGCGTGGAGGACAAGGACGCCTGTGCGATCTACGCGTCCGTGCGCAAGGACGCCACGCCGACCCACAGGCCGATCGAGCTCGCGATCCCCGCGCTGGGGAAGATGCTGCACCGCGCCGGCAACGTCGACGGCGAGGGCGACGGCTGCGGGCTGCTGCTCGACATCCCCCGGAAGATCTGGGCCGAGGAGGTCCGCTCCGGTGGCCACGACCCGTCGCTGACGCTCGACGACGCCTTTGCCGTGGCCCACATCTTCGTCGAGCGCTCGCAGGATCGCGACAAGATCCAGCACGACGCCCGCGAGCTGCTCGCCCAGGGCGGCTTCCGCATCCTCGCCGAGCGGGTCGGCGTGGTGAACTCGCCGGCGCTGGGCCCGACCGCGCGCGAGGAGGAGCCCCACTTCTGGCAGATCGCCGGCCTCGTCCCCGACGCTTCCAAGCGCGACAGCGTCCTCTTCGAGCTGTTGATCGAGCTCGAGGTGCAGCTCGGCGTCCACGTCCCGTCCTTCTCCGCCACCTCCTGCGTCTACAAGGTGATGGGCGCACCGAAGGTGCTGGGCGAGTACTACCCGGACCTGCTCGACGAGCGCTTCGAGACGATCGGGTGCTTCGGCCACAACCGCTACTCGACCAACACCTGGCCCTCGTTCAAGCGGGTCCAGCCGTTCTCGGCGCTCGGCCACAACGGCGAGATCAACACGATCGAACAGCTGCGCCAGGAGGCGAAGATGCTGGCGGTGCCGGTGCGTCCCGGCGCCTCGGACTCCCAGGACCTAAACCTGACGATCGACACGCTGGTCAGCCGCGAGGGGCTGAGCCTGGCGGAAGCGATGGAGATGGTCGTGCCGCCGATCGTCGAGGAGATCCGCCATCTGCCGGAGGAGCTGCGCGGCTTCTACATGTACCTGCGCCAGGCGATGGGCCCGTTCGCGCAGGGGCCGGTGGCGTTGATCGCCCGCCACGGCGACGAATGCGTCTTCTCCGCCGACGCGCTTGGCCTGCGCCCGCTTTGGCAGGTCGAGACCACCGAGGACTACGTGTTCAGCTCCGAGCCCGGCGTCGTCTCGGTCCACGACATGGTCGCCGAGCCGCTGCCGCTCGCCCCGGGCGAGAAGGCGCTGGTGCTGATCGACCGTGCCAAGCGGCACTCGACCCTGCACCCGCACGCCGAGATGCTGCGGATCGTCCGCGACGGCTGGCTGCGGCGCAACGGCGTCGAGGGCGTGGCTCCCTACGAGCGCGCGATCGACGCCGGCGGCCCGCTCGAGGGCAAGGACGTTCCGGGCTACTCCGACGCCGGTCCCGAGGAGCCGGTCAAGGTCTCCGACCGCGTCCTCGCCGGGTTCGGGTGGCAGCGCGACGACGTCAAACTCGTCCAGCAGATGGCCTCGAACGGGGCCGAGCCGGTCGGCTCGCTCGGCTACGACGGCCCGCTCGCGGCGCTCTCGCCCGAGCGCCAGAACCTCGCCGACTACTTCAAGGAGACGGTCGCCGTCGTCACCAACCCGGCGATCGACCGCGAGCGCGAGATGGAGCACTTCTCGACCCGCACGGTGTTCGGCCGCCGCCCCTCGATCGACGACGCCAGCCTCGACACCCGCACCGTCGAAACCGCCTTCCCGGTGATCCTCGGCGGCCACCACGAGTTGGCGCCGCTCTCCGACTCGACCTACCGCCGGATCGCCCGCGAGCACCGCACCTACCTGCTCGAGGACCTCTGGGAGGAGTTCCGCGGCCGCGCCGCTGCGGTCGACATCTCCCTGCTGGAGGCGGAGACGACCCGCGGGGCGATCGACCGGATCAAGCAGGAGGCGGTGAAGCAGGTGCGCGACGGGGCCGAGCTCCTCGTCCTCACCGACCGCACCGTCTACGACGGCGAGCGGCGCTACCTCGACCCGCATCTGGCGACCTCGGCGGTCGACATGGCGCTGAAGCAGTTCAAGGTCCAGACCGGCGAAGAGAACCTGCGCCGGCGCTGCGGGATCGTGCTGCGCTCGGCGGCGATCCGCAACGTCCACGACACGATGCTGGCCCTCGGGCTCGGCGCCAACGGCGTCTGCCCGTACACGATGGTCGAGGTGATCTGCGTCGAGGACTACGAGTCCGACGTCTCCAACCTCTGCGCGGCCCTGACCAAGGGGATCGAGAAAGTGATCTCGACGATCGGGATCCACGAGGTGCGCGGCTACGCGCGCCAGTTCTCCTCGATCGGGGTGAAGCCGGAGCTGGCCGAGATCTTCCAGACCGAGGCGTTCGCCGCCTCGGCCAAGGGAGGGACGGGGTTCGCCGACCTCGACGAGGACTCCAACCAGCGCGCCCACGCGCTCAGCGGCGACGACGCGGCGGCCAAACCGGCGAAGACTTTCCGCTTCTACCCCAAGGTCTACAAGGCGGCGATCGCGACCGCGAACGGCTCCGGCGGCTACGCCGAATACTCGGAGAAGGTCCGCGACCTCGAGCAGCAGAACCCGATCTCGATGCGCCACATCATGGGGCTGAAGGGGGACCGCGACCCAATCGCCGACCCGTCGGGCGTCGATGCCGGGGTCGGCCACCACGACTACCCGATCGTGATCTCCTCGATGAGCTTCGGCTCGCAGTCCGAGCCGGCGTTCCGCGCCTACGCGGAGGCGGCGAAGGCGACCAACATCCTCTGCGTCAACGGCGAGGGTGGCGAGATCCGCGACATGTACGGGAAATACCGCAAGTGGCGCGGCCAGCAGGTCGCGTCCGGGCGCTTCGGCGTCTCGGCGGAGATGCTGAACAGCTCCTACGTCGCCGAGATCAAGATCGGCCAGGGGGCGAAGCCGGGGGAGGGCGGTCACCTGCCCGGCAAGAAGGTCTCCGAGAAGGTCGCCGCGGCGCGTAACGCGGCGCCCGGCACCGACCTGATCTCGCCCTCGAACAACCACGACCTCTACTCGATCGAGGACCTGGCCGAGCTGATCGACGAGCTGAAGACCGTCAACCCGGACGTGCGCGTCTCGGTCAAGGTCCCGGTGGTGCCGAACATCGGCACGATCGGGCTGGGGATCGCCAAGGCGGGGGCGGACATAATCACCCTCTCCGGCTTCGAGGGCGGCACCGGCGCCGCCCGCCAGCACGCGCTGCGCCACGTCGGCTTGCCGTCGGACATCGGCACCCGCGCCGTGCACCGGGCGCTGATGGAGGCCGGCCTGCGCAACCGCGTCGAGATCTGGGCCGACGGCGGCTACCGGACCGGCCACGACATCGTCAAGCTGCACTGCCTCGGCGCGAACCGGGTCGGGTTCGGCACCCTGGCGATGGTCAGCCTCGGCTGCACGATCTGCCGCGGCTGCCAGCTCGACACTTGCCACGTCGGGATCGCGACGCAGATCGAGACGACCCAGCAGGCGGAGGAGCACGGCCTGAAGAAGTTCACGCCGCAGGAGGTCGACACCGCCGCCGAGAGCTGCGCCCGCTTCTTCGCCGCGATGGGCGAGGAGGTCAAAGAGGTCGTGGCGTCGCTCGGGTACCAGCGCGCCCAGGACCTGGTCGGCCGTTACGACCTGCTCGAGCAGGTCGCGATGCAGGACAAGATCGACCTGGCGCCGCTGATCACGCCGCTGGAGGAGTATCTGGACCTCGAGCCGATTGACCTGCCCGTGGCCGAGCCGGCCGAGGCGCGGGCCGAGGCGGGCCTCGTCGTCGCGCGGCCGATCCGGATGGAGGAGAAGCAGGCGTCGACGCAGATCGCGGCGCTGGCCGGGGACATCTGCCCGGGCCGCACGATCCGCAGCGAGTTCCCGCGCCCGACCGACGCCGACGATCGCGTGCTCGGCACCGAGCTGGCCGGGGCGCTCGCCCGCCAGCGCATCTTCGAGGACGGGCCGGAGTCGAACGACGAAGTTCTGGCCAGCCTGGAGTTCAACGGCGGCTCGGTCGCCGGCCAGGGCCTCGGCGCCTTCAACGCCTACGGCGTCTCGATCCGCATCGAGGGCGGCGCTCAGGACGGCGTCGGCAAGACGATGCTGGGCGGCTCGATCGCGATCCTCAAGGGCAAGGGGGCGAAGGGCAAGCGCCTCAACGGCTCGGTCGGCAAGTCCTTCGCCTACGGCGCCCAGCGCGGCCGCCTCTTCGTCCAGGGCTCGGCCGACTCCCGCTTCTGCATCCGCCTCTCCGGCGCCGACGTGGTCCTGGGCGGCGAGCCCGCGCAGGACATCGACGACGCCCGCGGCTGCATCGTCGACCGCGCCAACGCAAAGGGGTTCGCCTTCGAGTACATGACCTCAGGGCGCGCGCTCGTGCTCGGCGATCTGGGTCCCTGGGCGTGCGCCGGCATGACCGGCGGCCGCGTCTACGTCCGCCACAACGCCTTCGGCATCGACCGCGACGCGATCGAGCGCCGCCTCGGCGAGGGCGCGAAAGTGGAGCTCAAGGACATCGACGCCGAGGGTCTGATCGACATCGACGACCTGATGAAGCACTACGCCGAAGAGCTCCGTGCGACCGACCAGGACGAAGAGGCCGACCGCGTCCTGGCTTTGGCCGAGGACGCGACCAGCAACTTCCTGATGATCGTCCCGCACAAGGTCCAGGCGGACCCGAGCATCTCGACCGAGTGATTGCGGGGCGCGCCCTGCGCTCTTCCTCGAGCTCGACGAGCGGCGGACGCCGCGCCTAGCGGCTGCCCAGCAGCAGGTTCGCGATCGAGCGAACCTCTTGGAGCAAGCCGTCGAGTATGCGCTCGGTCTCGAGGTGGAGGCGGTACTCGGCGGCTTGGCGGTCGGCCTCTACCTGGTCGATGCGCTGCTCGAGGGCGCGGGTGCGGTCGTCGACCTCGCGGATCGAGCGGGCCAGCTTCTTCTCCGTCTTGCGGACGCGTTTCTTGACGTAGAGGCGGGTTTCCTCGCGGATGCTGTCGAGTTCGCGCTGCAGGGCGGGGTCGTCTTTGCTGCTTTCGGCCAGCATCTCTTCGACGCCGACGCGGACGCGCTCGATCTCCTCGTGGAGCTGGGCCCGGGCGCGCTCGGCAGCGGGGGAGATCCCCGGCCCGGGTGGCTGCCCCGGAGTGTGCGGAAGATTCACCGCCTGGATGCTACGGATGGGGGTGGCCGGAAATCGAACTGAGCTTTTTGCTCGTGCTGCAACCAAAAAGCTCAGTTCGGCACTTGATGCGCTTTTAGCGGTGCAGGACGTAGAGGCTGAAGCGGCCGACGGTCAGCTGGTCGCCGTCGCGCAGCGGTGCCCACTCGATCGCCTCGCCGTTGACGAAGACGCCGTTGAGGCTGCGGTCGTCGAGGACGCGCAGGGTCTTGCCGGGCTCGGCCACGACCAAGGCGTGGCGGCGGGAAACGCTGGGGTCGTCGATGCGCAGGTCGGCGGTCGGGCTGCGCCCGACCCGGGTCCAGCCGCGTTCGATCGAAAAGACGTGAATCCGGCCGTCGTCGGTCTTCATCGCCAGCGAGTAGCCGGGCGCCTGCTGCATCTCGCGGGCGTCGATCAGCCAGCTCGGCGGCCCCACGGCTTCGGGGTGGGCCATTTCGGCGGTCGTCGCGCCGTGGTCCTGCCGGGCGGCGAAGATCGAGTCGCGGCGGAACCGGGAGGCGCCGCAGCCGGGGCACTCGGGAAGCTCGTCGGTCTCCTCCATCGACAGCTGGGAGCCACAGGCGATGCAGAAGAAGGTCCCCTCCCCGGGGGTCGCTCCAGCCGTGTACTGGCTGTCGAGCGGGGCGCTTCCGATGGTGTCGAAGATGGGTGGCCTCCCTTCGTGCGTCTTGGAACGATCCTACTCCGCGATCTACCCGCCGTCACTCAATTTGATTCATCTGGTTGGGCCACGCATAGAATCGCGCCCCGATGGGTCCGATCAGCGCCGAAACCGAGGTCGACGTCCCGCGCGAGCAGGCCTTCGAGGCGATCGGCGACCTCTCCCTGCGGCCGGCCTTCACCGGCCATTTCCTCGATGACTTCCACCTGACCCGGATCGAGTCCCGCGGGGTCGGCGCCGGCGCCCGCTTCCGGATCCAGGCCCCGCTGCGCAGGGTCTGGATGGACACGACGATCGTCGAGCTCGACCGCCCGCACATGATCGTCGAGCGCGGCCGCAGCGGGCGGGTCAACCGGATCCCGAACCACACGGTCTGGGAGCTGACCGAAGGGCCCGGCGCGCTGACCACGGTCCGGGTCGCCCACTGGACGGAGCCCAAGGCGGTCGATCGCGGCCTCGAGCTCCTCTCGATGGGCTCCGTCTGGCAGCAGAGAGGCTGGCGCGAGGCGATGCAGAGGCTGCGCGAGGGGCTCGAGTCGGGCGCCTGGGAGGGCGAGCGCGTCGCCGTCGCCGGGGGCAACCGCGCCGCGACCGGCATCCCTTGAGCCGCAGCGCTTAATAGACTCTCGCGCCGATGTTCCCGAACCGCCGACTCGTCCTGCCGTTGCTCGCCGCCCTGGCCCTCGCCGCCCTCTCTCTGGGCGTCACGGCCTGCGGCTACGAGAGCCACGAGACGAAGGTGCCCGAGGGCCACGCGGTCGAGCTCGGCGAGCTCTCCTACATCGTCACCTTCTCGCGCTACCTCAACCCGAACGACACCGAGGACTCGGCCTACCTGGTCGGCCAGAAGGAAGCGCCCCCCGGCTACACCTACTTCGGCGTCTTCTTCGAAATCCAGAACGAAAGCGAGGAGCCGCAGCAACTGCCCGCCTCGCTGAAAATCACCGACGCCGACCACAACGAGTTCGAGGCGCTCCCGAGCGAGAGCCTCTACGCGCTCGAACTCGGCGGCGAAGTCGAGGAGCAGGAACAGGTCCCGGTGCTCGACTCGACCGCCCAGCTCGGCCCGATCGAGGGGGCCCTGGCCCTCTTCCTGCTGCCGGAAGCGGTCAACGAGGCGCGGCCGCTGATCCTCCACATCCCCGGCTCCGAGGGCGAGCACGCCGAGGTCACGCTCGACCTCTAGGCAGGGCGCGCCGCGCGGCTAGAGGCCGGCGGAGAGGACCTGGGAGGCGGCGGGCGCGGCGACTTCGCCGCCCGAGGCTTCGGCTTCGATCAGCAGCACGCCGACCGCCAGCCGCGGCTTTTCCGCCGGCGCGAAGGCGGCAAACCAGGCGTCCTTGATCTGGACCGGGTTCTCCTCGTTCTCCTGGCCCGGTTTCGGGCCCAGCTCGGCGGTGCCGGTCTTGCCGGCGACCTGCGCCTCGGGGATCGCCCCCGCCGTGCCGGTTCCTTCGGTGACGACGCCGGTCATCAGGTCGGTCATCTCCTCCGCGAGCTTCTCGGACATCACCCGCACCGGCTCCATCTGCGGGCGCAGCTTCTTGTTCGTGACGATCGAGGTCGGCTCGCGGACCCCGCCGTTGGCGATCGCCTGCGCCACGCTCGCCATCTGCAGCGGCGTCGCCAGCACCTCGCCCTGGCCGATCGCCGAGACGCCGAGGTCGATTTCTTCGCCGATCTCGGTGGGGATCGTCGATTCGGCGGGCCCGACTTCGCGCACGATCCGCGGCGCGTAGAGGGTGGGGGGCGAGTTGAAGCCGAACTGCTCGGCCTTCTCGACCAGGCCGTCGTTGCCGACCTCCGGACCGAGCGGCGCGAAGACCGCGTTGCAGGAGTGGGCGAACGCTTCCGGGAAGGTGCCGCCGCAGAACTCCCCGTTGGCGTTGTAGATGAAGCGGCCGCCGACGTTGACTCCGTCGGTGATTTCGAATTCGTCGTCGAGCGAGACCGCCCCCTCCTCGAGGGCCGCGACCGTCGTCACCAGCTTGAAGGTCGATCCGGGCGGCTGCGGGGCGGAGAACGCCTGCCCGGCGAGGGCGCGCACGTCGCCGTTGCGGGTGTCGAGGACGGCGATCCCCCCGGCGCGTCCAGCCAGGGCCGAGACCGCTTCTTCCTGGATCTCGGGGTCGATCGTCGTCTTGACCGGCGCGCCGGGACGTGGTTTGGCCTGGGCCAGGACCCGCACCGAGGTCCCCGCTTCGTCGAGGGCGAGCAGCGAGCCGCCGGGCTTGCCGGCGAGGCGCGTGTTGAAGGCGCGCTCGAGGCCGCTGATCCCGACCGGGGTGTCCGGCGTGAACCCCTGCCGGGCAAGGCGCTCCAGGTCTTCTTCGCCGGGGCTGCCGATTTCGCCGGTGACGTCGATCGAGGAGCTGCCGAGCGGGTGTTCGCGTTCCTCGGCCGGGCCCGCCGCCAGCTCTTCGCCGTTGCCGGCCAGGATCGGGGCGCGCGGGGCCAGCTCGATCTGGCTTTCGAGGTGCTCGCCCTCGCGCAGGCCGGGGAAGACGAGGCTCGGGTCCCAGGCGATCCCGCCGTCCTCGTAGGGAAGCTCGATCTTCTCCTCGAAGCTGCCAAAGGCGACGGTCGTGAGCGCGACCGGGACCGGCACGACGCTCGCCCCGTCACGCGAGGTCGCGTCTTCGGCCGAGCCCGGGTCGAGCGCGCGCAGCGTCGCCACCATCTCTGCCTCGCGGTAGGCGGCCGCGAGGTCGTTGACCGTGGTCGCCGCCTGCGAGGCGGGGTTCAGCTCCCGGTGCATAGCGGCGAATTCGTCCGCCGCCCAGGCCTCGGCAAAGCGTTCCGCGGCTTCCTTCTCCGGCGAGCCGGGGGCGCCGGTGTGCGCGCCCACGGCGAAAGCGACGATCGCGATAACCGCGAGGGGGAGCGTGCGGGTGACCAAGCGACGGCGCCGCTCCACCTCGGACGGGAATTGACTCACTGCGTGAAAGGTAGTCGAGGGATTCCGGGCATGCTTCTATTCAGAAGTGACTGTTCTGGATTGGGCGATCATCGCCTTCACCGTCGCGCTGGCGATGTGGGGTTACAGGCAGGGCCTGATCGTCGGGGCGATGACGCTGGTCGGGTTCGGGGCCGGCGCCTTCGCGGGCAGCCGGCTCGGTCCTCTGATCCTCGCCGAGGGCTCCCAGTCCCCCTACGCGCCGCTCTGCGCTGCGCTGGGAGCGTTGCTGGCGGGGGCGCTGGTGGCGGTCGCGGTGGAGAGCTTCGCCCTCGGGCTGCGAGCGAAGGTGATTCGCAAGCCTGGGCTGAACCTGGCCGACGGGGCGGGCGGCGCGGCGCTGATCGCCTCGGTCGCGCTCGGCCTCGCCTGGGTCTTCGGCGCCGTCGCCCTGCACGCCCCGGGGACCGACCGTCTGCGGGCAAACGTGCAGGAGTCGGTCATCCTGCGCAGCCTCAACGACGTGATGCCCCCTTCCGGCCCGGTCCTCAACGCGCTCGACCGGGTCGATCCGGCTCCCTCGATCACCGGCCCGCGAGCGTCCGTCTCCCGTCCCGACCACGCGATCGCCACCGACCCGGAGGTGCTCGGTGCCGGGCGCTCGGTGGTGCGCGTGCTCGGAACCGCCTGCGGCCTCGGCGTCGAGGGCTCGGGCTGGGCGGTGCGCCCGGGGCTGGTCGTCACCAACGCGCACGTGATCGCCGGCTCGGACGACACCACCGTGACCACGCAGGACGGCGTCGAGCTCGACGCCACTCCGGTTTTCTACTGGCCGGACGACGACCTGGCGCTGCTGCGGATCGGAGCGAACCTCCCCACCCTGCCGGTCTCCGAGCGGCGCGACTCAGGGGCCGACGTGGCGGTCCTCGGCTATCCCGAAAACGGCCCCTACGCGGTGACCCCGGCCCGGCTCGGCGAAACTCGGCCGACGATCAGCGAGGACTCCTACGGCAACGGGCCGGTCGAGCGCACGATCGTGGCCCTGCGCGGCGGCGTGCGCAGCGGCAACTCCGGCGGGCCGCTGGTCGACGCCGACGGGCGGGCGGTCGCCACGGTCTTCGCCGCCACGACCAACGGCCCGGCCGGCGGCTTCGCGATTCCGGCCGAGGACATCCGGGAGGCCCTCGACGAAACCTCCGCCTCGGTCTCCACCGGTCCCTGCACCGGCTGAAGCGTGAGGCCCATCACTTACGTTCAGTAAGCTCGGGTGCCGTGGAACCGGTTACCGCGTCCCAGTCGCCCAGCGGCCCAAGCCCTGCGCCCGGCGTCGAGCCCGCATCGGTCTGCCCGCATTTCCATGCGGCGATCGAGCTGATCGGCAAGCGCTGGACGGGGGCGATCGTCTGCGCCCTGACCGAGCGGCCGATGCGCTTTGGCGAGCTCGGCAGGGCGGTGCCTGGCCTCTCCGACCGCCTGCTCTCCCAGCGGCTGCGCGAGCTCGAGGAAGAGGGCCTCGTGCAGCGAGAGGTGGAAGCGGGGACGCCGGTGCGGGTGACCTACTCGCTGACCGAGATCGGCACCGAGCTCGGTCCGGCGATCGGCGAGCTGAAGGGCTGGGCGAAGCGCTGGAAAAGCACCGCCTGAGCCGTCATTAGCCTGGGAACGTGGATCTGCCAGGGCCCTTTCCCGTCGGCCGTTACGCGCTGCGGCTCCAGGAGGAGATGCGCAAGCGCGCCCGTGTGCAGCTGATCGGCGAGGTCACCGGCGTCGGCCGCAGCAAGGTCCAGGCCTATTTCGAGCTCCGCGACAGCCAGGGGGCCGTTCCGTGCTCGATCTGGCTCAACGATCTCGAGCGGGCCGGCCTCCCCGAGGGAGCGCTGCGCGACGGCGCCGAACTGGTCGTCGCCGGGGGCCCCGACTACTACCCGGGCGGGGGCCAGGCATCACCCAACTTCAGCTTCCGCGCCACCGACGTGCGCCTGGCCGGAGAAGGAGACCTGGTGGCGCGGCTGGATGCTCTGCGCAAGCAGCTCCGCGCCGAGGGCCTGTTCGAGCTGCAGAAGCAGCTGGCGCGGCCGCTGCTGCCGAAGGCGATCGGCGTGGTGACGGCGGAGACGGGCGCCGCCCGTCGCGACCTGCTGGCCGGTCTCCGTCGCCGCAGCTGGGGCGGGACCGTGGTCTG
>Ga0196962_10000550_pt1 | contig 14804 bp, 9 predicted proteins | sample S3v_20metaG_FD_183186 | JGI IMG/M metagenome (GOLD analysis project Ga0196962, IMG submission 183186) | Soil microbial communities from Anza Borrego desert, Southern California, United States - S3+v_20 | ecosystem: Environmental > Terrestrial > Soil > Desert | place: USA: California | collected... | reverse complement strand
CGGCTCGACCGAGCTGCGGGGCCGGCTGGGCGACGAGGCGGCCGATGCGCTGCGCCGCACGCACGACCGGCTCCTCACCGATGCGATCGAATCGCACGGGGGGCGGGCCGTCAAAGGCCTCGGCGACGGGATTATGGCCACCTTCACCGGGGCGTCCGACGCGGTGGCGGCCGCCGTGGCGATCCAGCAGGCGGTGGACCGGCTGAACCGATCGGGCAAGGGGTCGGCGCCCCTGGCCGTGCGGATCGGCCTGTCGGCGGGCGACGTCACCTTCGAGGACGACGACGTCCACGGCACCCCGGTGATCGAAGCGTCCCGACTGTGCGCCGCCGCCCAGGGCGGCGAGCTGCTGGCGGCCGACGTCGTGCGCCTCCTCGCCGGTTCAGCCGGCGGGCACACTTACGTGCCGGTCGGCGCCCTGGAGCTGAAGGGCCTCACCCATCCGGTCGTGGCCGTCCGGGTGGCGTGGGAGCCGGCCCTGCCATCCACGGTCCCCATGCCGGCGCTGCTGACCGACGTCGGGCGGATCTTCGTTGGCCGCCGCAGCGAGCTCGAGCATCTCAACCAGCTGTGGAAGGAGGCCGCCGGCGGAGAGCGGCGTGCCGCGCTCTTGGCCGGCGAGCCCGGGGTCGGCAAGACGCGCCTGGCGGCTGAGATCGCGCTCCGGGTGCACGACGAAGGAGGCGTCGTGCTGGCCGGCCGCTGCGACGAGGACCTCGGTGTTCCGTACCAGCCATTCGTGGAAGCGCTCCGGCACTTCATCGATCATGCGCCCTCGGGGCAGCTCGAGACGCAGCTGGGTCGCTACGGCGGCGAGCTCGTCCGCCTCGTCCCTGACCTGGCGGCCCGCGCCCTCGATGTACCGCCACCACTGCAGGCGGACCCGGAGACCGAACGGTACCGGCTCTTCGATGCGGTCGCCGCCTGGCTGTCGGCGGCGTCGTCGGACGAAGCGGTGATGCTGGTCCTGGACGACCTCCAGTGGGCCGCAAAGCCGACCTTGCTCCTCCTCCGGCACGTCCTGCGCTCCCCGGATGTGAAGCGGCTCCTCATCGTCGGCACGTACAGGGACTCCGAGCTCACCCACGACCATCCGTTGGTCCAGTTGGTGGCGGACCTCCGCCGGGAGGTCGGATTCACGCGCCTGTTGATCTCCGGCCTCGACGACCTGGCGGTCACGTCGATGGTCGAGCAGACAGCCGGCCAGGCATTGAACGACGACGGGCTCGCCCTCGCCCGCACCATCTATCAAGAGACGGAGGGCAACCCCTTCTTCGTGCGCGAGGTCCTGCGCCACCTGGCCGAGACGGACGCCATCGAACGGCGCGGCGAGCAGTGGACCGTCCGCCTGCCGAGCGAACAGATCGGCATCCCCGAGGGAGTTCGCGACGTCGTCGGCCGGCGGCTCTCCCGCCTGTCCCAGCCGGCCCACCAGGCGCTGCGGGTGGCGTCGGTCGTGGGAACGGAGTTCGAAGCGGAACTCGTCGGAGTGGCCGGGCAGCTCTCCGAAGCAGATCTCCTCACGGCCCTGGAGGAGGCGGTGGAAGCCCGACTGGTCAGCGAGGTGTCACCGACCAGGTTGCGCTTCTCCCATGCCCTCGTCCGGGCCACGCTCTACGACTCGCTCAGCGGTCCGCGCAAGATGGCCTTCCATCGTGCGGTGGCGGAGGGAATCGAAGCTCTGCACCGGGGGGCGCTCGATGACTACCTTCCCGCTCTGTCCCACCACTGGATGAGAGCCGCGTCACCGGCGGCCGAGACTGCCAGGGCGGTGGAGTACACCACGAGAGCCGGCGATCGTGCTCTCGCCCAGCTCGCCCACGATGAGGCGATGGCCTACTACGGCCAGGCGCTCGAACTGATGGAACGGGTGGACGGCCCCGTCGACGGTCATCAGCTCGTCGACCTGCTGATCAAGCTCGGTGATGCCCAACGCCGGGCCGGCGACCCGGGCCATCGGGAAACGCTGCTGCGCGCCGGGCGGCGCGCCAAGGAGGAGGGCGACGCCTCCGCCGTCGTACGGGCGGCCTTGGCCAACAGCCGTGGAGCGCTGTACAGCGCGGCCGGAGCGATCGATGCCGAACGTGTGGCCGCTCTGGAGGACGCGCTGGCGGTGGTTGGCGACGGGGATCCTTCCGTCCGGGCCCGGCTCCTCGCGCACATGGCCCTGGAGCTGACCTGGGCGGATCGGGAGCGGCGGTCGGCGCTGAGCGACGAAGCGCTGGCCCTCGCCCGTAGCCTCGGGGAGGGGCCCGTGCTGGCAGAGGTTCTCATCGCCCGCCCGTACGCCATCGCCGCCCCCGACACGCTGACCGAACGGCTTGCGGACACCGCTGAGCTGCTGACTCTGACCGCCGGTTTGGGCGATGCCGTGGCCTACGCCCGGGCGCTGGTGCTGCGATTCCGAGCCGCGGTCGAGTCGGCCGACGCCCCCGAGGCCGATCGCTGCGTCGACGAAGCCGATCGTGTGACCGCCGAGCTCGGCCAGCCGGCGTTGCGCTGGCTCGCCGTCATGCTGCGCGTCGGGCGCGACGTGCGCCTCGGCCGGTTCGACGACGCGATGCACTGGGCTCAGCACGCCCTGGAGCTGGGACGGTCGACGGGCCAGCCCGACGCCGAGCCACTGTTCGTGGCCCAACAGGCGGTGATCCAGTTCGAGCAGGGCCGCCTCGAAGAAGGCCTCGAACGCCTCCAGGGTTATCCCGATGAGCTGCCGCTGCTGGCGGCGCGGGCAGTCCTCGCCCTCGCCTACGCCGAGACCGGCCGGTTGAGCGAGGCGGCGGCCACGCTCGAAGCCCTGGCCCGGCCCGATTTCAGTGACGTGCCCTTCGACGGGGTCTGGCTCCGGACGCTCACGGACTGCGCGGCGGTCGCCGTGGCGGTGGGGGACGACGATCGGTCACGGACCCTCGGGCGTCTCCTCGCTCCATACGGCGACCAGACGCCCGCCTTCGCCTTCGGAACGCCATCCGGCTGTGTCTCGCACTTCCTGGGCATCATCGCCGGTGCCTTAGGGGACTACGACGAGGCCGATGGGCACTTTGCCGTCGCCGAGACGATTCACGTTCGCGGCGTCGCACCCGCCTGGGCGGCGCGGACCCGCCTCGAATGGGCCCGCATGCTCCTGGCCCGGAGGCAACCCGGGGACGCTGAGCGAGCCGCCGAGTTGCTCGGCCAAGCGCTCACGACGGCTCGTGACCTCGGCCTGGCCAAGGTCGAACGAGACTGCTCCGACTTGCTCCGATGACGGACTAGAACGTTCCGCCCGGCGCCTTCAGGTACCGCCGAAGCGCCTTTTCGACGACCTCCGACGGCGTCGTTTGGTCGGCGGCGGCGCGCTGATGCACGGCTCGGCGGACCTCCGGGGCCAACCAGACCGTCAGCTCCTCCTCCGGGACGAAGTCGACGGAGCCCGTGCCTCCCTCCCCTTCATCGGTCGCCGGAGCCATGGCCTTTCGCGTCAGGTCACTGAACCGCTGATACGCCTTCTTCTTCGCCGCCATCCGCATAGCATTCTCGACCATGCCGGGTCAGCGCCAGCCCCCAGTGGTCCTCACCGACGAGGCATCGTGGGACAGCCTGGAGCTCACCGGCTCCTTCGTGGGTCAGACGGCCGCCCACGTCGATGTGACGGGCTGTTCGCTCAGGGGCGTGGCCTTGACCGGTGCGGAGATCGACCGGCTGCGCCTGGTCGACTCGGTCCTGGAGGACTGCGAGCTCTCAGGGGCCGTCCTGACCAGGCTGAGCGTGGTGCGCGTCGAGTTCCACCGCTGCCGCCTGTCGAGCCTCACGGCGACCGGCGCAACGTGGAAGGACGTGCGCTTCACCGACTGCAAGCTCGACCAGGCCAACCTCCGGATGACGACGTGGGAATCCTCGAGCTTCGAGAGCTGCATCCTGGTCGACGCCGAATTCGGATCGGCGAACCTCAAGGGCACACGCCTGCACAGCTGCGACCTCACCGGCGCCGACTTCTCCGCCGCGAAGATGGACGGCGCCTCGCTCCACGACTCGATCCTGGAGCGGGTCCGCGGCGGCGAGGCCTTCCGCGGCGTCCACATCGGGACCGACCAAGTCCTCCCGCTGGCCTTCTCCGTCTTCTCCGCGCTCTCGATCCGGATCGACGACGACGTGGCACGCGCACCCGCACGAGATGGCCGGAATCGCCCCTTATGTGGAGAAGCAGATCACCCGACCGATCACATCCAGGAGCTGAGCTGAGCATGCACCCGGCCGACAGCCACGACCTGATCCGCGTCACCGGCGCCCGCGAGAACAACCTCAAGGACGTCAACGTCGAGATCCCCAAGCGCCGGCTGACCGTCTTCACCGGCGTTTCCGGCTCGGGGAAGAGCTCGCTGGTGTTCGGCACGATCGCCGCCGAGTCGCAGCGGCTGATCAACGAGACCTACAGCGCCTTCGTGCAGGGCTTCATGCCGACGATGGCCCGACCCGAGGTCGACGTGCTCGACGGCATCACGACAGCCATCATCGTCGACCAGGAACGGATGGGCGGCAACCCCCGCTCCACCGTCGGGACCGCCACCGACGCCAATGCGATGCTGCGCATCCTCTTCAGCCGGCTCGGCAAGCCGCACATCGGCCCGGCCACCGCCTTCTCGTTCAATGTCCCGACGCGGACGGCGAGCGGAGCGATGACCGTCGACAAGGGCAAGGGGGAACGGGTCGTGGTGCGCAATGTCGTCTACCACGGCGGCATGTGCGCCCGATGCGAGGGTCGGGGCCGAGTCAACGACTTCGACCTGACGCAGCTCTATGACGACACCAAGTCGCTCAACGAGGGAGCACTGCGGATCCCGGGCTACAGCATGGACGGCTGGTACGGCCGCATCTTCCGGGGCTGCGGGTTCTTCGACCCGGACAAGCCGATCAGGAAGTACACCAAGAAGGAGCTGGGTGACCTCCTCCACAAGGAGCCGACCAAGATCAAGGTCGAGGGGATCAACCTGACCTACGCCGGCCTGATCCCGACGATCCAGAAGTCGATGCTGTCGAAGGACATCGACTCGCTGCAACCCCACATCCGCGCCTTCGTCGAGCGGGTGGTGACATTCACGACCTGTCCCGACTGCGACGGCACCCGGCTCAACGAAGCCGCCCGGTCGTCGAAGATCGCGGGGATCAACATCGCCGACGCCTGCGCGATGCAGATCACCGACCTGGCCGAATGGGTCGCCGGCCTGAAGGAGAAGTCGGTGGCGCCGCTGCTGACGGCGCTGCGGGAGACCCTCGAGTCGTTCGTGGAGATCGGGCTGGGTTATCTCTCCCTCGACCGCCCGTCGGGCACGCTGTCGGGTGGCGAATCGCAGCGCACGAAGATGATCCGCCACCTCGGATCGTCGCTCACCGACGTCACCTATGTCTTCGACGAGCCGACCATCGGCCTGCACCCCCACGACGTCCAGCGGATGAACGACCTTCTGCTGCAACTGCGGGACAAGGGCAACACGGTGCTGGTGGTGGAGCACGAACCGGAGACCATTGCCATCGCCGATCACGTCGTCGACCTCGGCCCCGGCGCCGGGACGGAGGGCGGCACCATCTGCTTCGAGGGCACCGTCAAGGAACTGCGGCGCAGCGGCACCATCACCGGCCGGCACCTCGACGACCGGGCCACCCTCAAGGCGAAGGTGCGGACGCCGAGCGGCGCGCTGGAGATCCGCGGCGCGACGGCCAACAACCTCCAGAACGTCGACGTCGACATCCCCCTCGGTGTGCTGGTCGTCGTCACCGGCGTCGCCGGCTCGGGGAAGAGCTCGCTGCTGCACGGCTCGTTGTGCCGGTCTTCTCTGGCGGAAGACGCCGGCGTGGTGGCGATCGACCAGGCCTCCATCCGCGGCTCACGGCGTAGCAACCCGGCGACCTACACCGGGCTGCTCGAGCCGATCCGCAAGGCCTTCGCCAAGGCCAACGGCGTGAAGCCGGCGCTGTTCAGCGCCAACTCCGAGGGCGCCTGCCCGAACTGCAACGGCGCCGGTGTCACCTATGTCGAGCTGGCGATCATGTCCAGCATCCCCGTCACCTGCGAGGACTGCGAAGGGAAGCGGTTCGACGCCTCGGTGCTCGAATACCACTTCGGCGGCCGGGACATCAGCGAGGTCCTGGCCATGTCGGTCACCGAAGCCCACAGGTTCTTCGGTGGCGGGGAGGCGCACGTGCCCGCCGCCCACACCATCCTCGGACGGCTCGCCGACGTCGGCCTCGGCTACCTCAGCCTCGGCCAGCCGCTGACCACGCTGTCCGGGGGCGAGCGGCAACGGCTCAAGCTGGCCACCCAGATGGCGGAGAAGGGCGACACCTACGTCCTCGACGAGCCGACCGTGGGCCTGCACCTCGCCGACGTCGAACAGTTGCTCGGACTGCTCGACCGGCTCGTCGATTCGGGAAAGTCGGTCATCGTCATCGAGCACAACCAGGCGGTCATGGCCCACGCCGACTGGATCATCGACCTCGGCCCCGGCGCCGGCCACGACGGCGGCCGGATCGTTTTCGAGGGCACCCCCGCCGACCTCGTGGCCGCCCGCTCCACCCTGACCGGCGAGCACCTCGCGATGTATGTAGGCGCCTGAGCGGTCAGGGGCTCAGGGCGGTGGCTGCTCGGCATCGTGGTCATGCCGGGATCGAAGATCATGTGCGCCCGCCCCAGCGCGGCGAGCCGGAGGCCGCGGGCCTGACAGCCTCCGGCTGCGCCGAGAAGGGAGGACGACTCGAGGCTAAGAGTCGTCCATCCCCGGTGAAAAGGGTCGCCGGTTTCATCTCCGGGCGTTCGGCGACCACGTCGGCGGTATCGGATCAACCAGCACTACACATAATGACAGCCATTATGTTGACCGTCAAGTCCAAACCCGCAGAACCAGTAGGTAACGACTACGGGAGCATCGAAGGCGTACTCGGGGCGCCGGGGAAGGACGGCGCGCCGGGGAGCGCCGGACCGGGCGCCTCCGACTCGCTGACCCTCATATCGGGGATGCCCGGGGCCGAACCGCTGGGCGGGGCCGACGGAGATTTGGGGGCCCCCGGGATGTCGGTGTAGCGGAGAATGTTCTTGAGGCCCTCGGGCATCTCCGGCGCCGGGGCGTTGGGCGCCGACCGTGCGTTCGGGGTGTCGGGCATCCACCCCACTCCGGGCATCCACCCAATCCACGGCGTCTTCGGGGTTGTCGGGTTCGGGCTGTCGCCCGCCCAGGCCGCCGAGGTGAAGAGCATCAGCCCCAGGGCCGGGAGCAGCCCCCACAGCTTCCTGCCATCCTGAGTGAAGATCCTCATGGTTGTGCCTCCTTGACGCGCGAGTGTCCAGAACCAAACCGGTGGCGGGACGCCCGAGGCGGGCGCCTCCGGCCGCCAACAGCCGTGGCTATGTGTCACGCATCCGCCCGGGCTCACCGGGCGAGACGCTCCAACCATCCCGAATAACGCTGCCGGAGGCGATCTGGTTTCCGTGAACCACGAAAATTTCAGATTGCCGCCGCTACCGCCAGCGTCGGATCAGTTCCTCGAACAGGCGGAAGAGATCCGGGGAAGGAACGGGCCGTGAGCCCATGGGAGCTTCCGGATCGAGACGAGCCGGGCCGGCGCGCAGCCATACGCTCGTCGACGACGGCGCCTCGGCGTCGATGTGTCGAACTGGAATTCGCACCCCTCCGGAAAGCGGCTCGCCACTGGGGCAACGAGCCCGGTGGGCGTCATACGCCGCCCGTTGTTCGGGGTCCCGCAGCACTTGAAACGCCGCAAGAACTTCAGTGAGGGCGGCTGGATCAGCGGTGGCGTCCCGGCCGCTGTCCGGATGCAGGTCACGAAGCCGGCGCCGGTAAGCGCTGACGATCTCGACCGGGGCGGCGGAGGGGAGGACACCGATGACCTCGTAGAGATCGCGCCGGCTCACCGCGGGTTCCTACCCCGGCCGGAATGAAGGCTGCGGCGCATCGCGTCTTGATTATTCACGGCGCCAGACAAGAAGTGAAGGCGCCCAGGAACGAACCGGCGGCGTCCGCAAATTGCCCAGAGATGACTTGACAACGAGCCCATGATCGCGAATATGTTGAGCGTGGTTCCATGGTCAGATTGAGGACGAGGGTGTTCCCATGCGAGCTGGCTTTGGAGAGCGTTCACCGCCTGTATAAGGACTGCAGGATCACCGGGCGTCGAGAGGTCCGCCCGCCGCCGCCACCGAGAACGGTGCGAAGCGACCCGGTCTGGTCGTGGCCACCCGTCACGAAAGGAGCTGCCTGCGCTGGCGCAGACTTTCACGGCCGAGGCCGGAGCCGTCGATGTTCTCCCGACCTGACGCGATCCGGTCGGCGGCTTCGTCGCCCGGGGCGACAATTGAGAACAGCGGAGGACGGGGCCCCGTCGGGGGCCCCGTCCGCGCACCCGGTCAGCTGAGGTAACGGCGCGTGTCCCGGGTCGTTGTGTGCCCGACCTGCCGGCGGATGTCCTCCACGGGTGTGCCGTTTCGACGGGCCGCGTTGATGTAACTGCGCCGCAGCGTATTCGCCGATACCGACCGTTCGAGGCCGGCCAAGTCGGCTGCTTGCTTGAGCAGGAAGTCGGCGCCGAAACGGGTGAGTCGCAGCCCGGCCTGCTGGGTCGGGCTGGCCCCGACGAGCAGCGGCCCTTCGGTGCGGCCATCGAGGTAGTGGTGGATGGCATTGGCGGTACGCCGGTCGAGGAGAACGGACCGGCTCTCACCCCGGCGTGACACCGTGGCCTGCAGGCCACTGCGAGTCTTCTCGAGCTGCTCGACGTCCAAGGCGAGGGCCTCGCCGAGTTTCATGCCGTCCCACAGGAGCAGGCCGACAAGGACCGCCACCTTGGAACCGAGGGCCTCAGCGCCGGCGAACAGATCGGCTGCCTGCTGGTCGTCCAGGCTCGGCCCGGGTGTGGCCGAACGGGTGGGGCGGCGTACCTGCTCGACTGGGTTCGAAGCGACCGCCTCCGCCTGACGGGCATGCTCGAAGAAGGAGGACAATGCCGAAAGCCGCCGGGAGATGGTGGCCCTCCCCGCGCCGCCCTCACTGCAGGCGTCACGGTACTCATCGATGTCGTCACCCCCGGCAGTCAGCGGGGAGCCGCCCCCGCCTCCCCACCAGTCCCGAAAGGCGTCAAGGTCGCGGCGGTAGGCATCCCGCGTGTTCCCCGAGGCGAGTCCGTGGAGCCAGTCGGCGACGAGGCCCTCGAATTTCTCTTCCTCCGACCTCTTGCGTGCCACGCCACCAGCCTGACCGATCGACGCTTGACAGTCAACATAATTACCGGCAAGATGCGGAGTGAGCAGCAGTGGGTGAGAGGTGCCGCCTCCGTGACGACGACGCTGGAACGAATCTCGACCCCGGGCCCTGTTGAGCAACTCCCCTCCCTCGACGGCAGTGGCGACCGGGCCGCGTGGCTGGCCCGCCGCGCCACCGTCCTCGAACGCCTGGCCCACCGTCAGTGGGAGGAGTCCAAGCGGGCCCGGAGGCCGCGGGCGCAGGCGCTGGCCGCCACCGCCCGCCAGCTACACGCCGAGGCCCAGCGACTGGCGGCCGCCGCCTCCGCCAGGAGTGCCGCCGGCTCGCAGGATCACCCGTCCCGGTCGGGCACCTTGACCACGACGATGGCGATGTCGTCTCGGGACTGCCCCGACTGGAACGCAAGGACCTCCTGCACGAGGCGAGCCGCGATGGTGTCTGCGTCCTGATCCCGGCTGGCCCACAGCGCGCGGTGCAGGCGGGCGTCACCGAAGAATTCCCGTCCCCTCCGCCCTTCCGTCACCCCGTCGGTATGGAAGACGACGACATCCCCCGGAGCGAGTTTCACGACGGTCTCCGGCACAGTCACCTCGTCGAAGACACCCAAGAGGGGCCCCGGCGTCCCCACCATGGCGGGAGGCGCCGCCGCGCCGAGACGGACCGGAGGCTGGTGCCCACCGCAGGCGATGGTCAGCCGCACCGGCGCGTCCCCGCGGCCGGTGCGGAGCCGGGCATAGACGACCGTCCAGAACCGGTCGGCGTTCTGGCGGATCAGCGCCTCGTTGAGGGTGGCGAGCACCTGCCGCGGCCGCCGCGTCCGCATGGCGGCCGCCCGGACCGTGTAGCGGGCCAGGGCGGTGATCCCGGCCGCCTCCGCCCCCTTGCCGCACACGTCGCCCAGGACCACGGCCCAGTCGCCCCGGGCCGTTTCGAAAACGTCGTAGAAATCGCCCCCGACCTCGTCGCCCCGACCGGCGGGCCGGTAGGCGGCGGCCAGGTCGATGCCGGGGATGCGGGGCGGCGCCGGGGGGATGAAGCTGTTCTGCAACGTCTGAGCGAGGAGCCGCGCCCGGCCCTCGGCCTGCTCGGCCCGCTGACGGGCCGCCAGCAGTTCCTGTTCGTAGCGGCGGCGGTCGGTGGCGTCGAAGACCGTCGTGCGGATGACGCCGGGGCCGCTCGTCTTGTCCTGCTTCAGGACGGAGTTCACGAGGACGGGCAGTTGGCGGCCGTCGGCGCAGACGAGCTCGAGGGCGATCTCCTTCACCGCTCCCTGCATGTGCAGCAGGGGGGCGTAATGGGTCTCGTAGAAGATCCGTCCCCCGGCGGAGAGGAGCTGGGAGAAACGCCTGCGGCCGATGAGGTCACTGCGCCGGTACCCCGTCCAGTCCAGCAGCGTCTGGTTGACCTTGACGATCGTGCCGTCGGCCAGCGACGACAGGTAGCCGCAGGGAGCGTTGTCGTAGAGGTCCTCGGCGCACTCGTTCACCAGCTCCAGGGCCCCCAGGTCCACGACGCCGCGATCAGGGGGGTTCTCCACCATGACGTTCAGCGGAGGAAGGCTCGCATGGCGGCCACGGTTTCCTCGGGGGCGCTGAGGTTCGGGCAGTGACCGGTGGCGTCGAGGACCACGAACTCGCTCTCGGGGATCTGCCGGTGCACGAATTCACCCACCGACCGGGGGGCGATGATGTCCTCGGAGCACTGCAGCACGAGGCAGGGGACCGGAACCTTGGCGAGATCGGCGCGGTTGTCGGAGCGGAACGTGACCTGGGCGAAGTCCCGGGCGATGTCGGGGTCGGTGCGGCAGAAGCTGTTCGTCAACTCCGCTCCGAGTTCGGGCCGGTCGGGGTTTCCCATGATGGCGGGGGCCATGGCGCTCGACCACCCGAGATAGTTGCTGTCGAGGGAACCGAGCAGGTCGTCGATGTCGCGCTCGGTGAACCCGCCGACGTAGCCGCCATCATCGATGTAACGGGGCGAGGGGCCGACGAGGACGAGCCGGTCGAACCGGTCGGGTTCGGCGATGGCGGCGAGCACGCCGATCATGGCGCTGACCGAATGCCCCACGAACACGACCCGGGTGAGATCGAGTTCCCGGCAGATCTCGAGGACATCGTCGGCGTAGCCCTGGAGGGAGCCGTACTTGACCCGGTCGTAGGCGGCCAGGTCGGACTGGCCGAATCCGACGTGGTCGAACAGCACGACCCGGTAGTCGTCGGCAAAGGCCGGGGCGATGAACCGCCACATGTGCTGGTCGCACCCGAAGCCGTGGGCGAAGACCATCGGCTGGCCGTCCGCCGGCCCGGAGAGGTTCACGTTGTTCCGGATGAGAATGTTCGCGGTGCCCATCTGCCGTCCTGTTCGTCGAGGGGCCATGGCGGCTGGCGCGGGTTTGAGCACGGTGCGCGTCGTCGGATCACCGTGTCCGAAGCCCGGCACTCCCGTCAACCTGCTCTGCGACCTGGTCCAGGGGCGTTCGTCGTCGACCGGTACCGTCCGGCTCCGGATGAGACGGAACCAGACATCCCACGGCTCGAACGGTCAGGTCAAGGACCAGACCCCCCGGCCGATCCTGCCTCGACCTTGACCGCTCTTTCAGGGACAGGTGCTTCTCCGTGTCGGGCTGGGGAGATTTGAACTCCCGACCTCTTGACCCCCAGTCAAGCGCGCTAACCAAGCTGCGCCACAGCCCGTTACTCCTGCAACACTCAAAAGACTACCGATTACGACATGACACTACTAATGCAACGCAGTTACAGCGCAGACGACCAAGCAGACGACCACAGCATACTGAGGCCGCCAACAGGCTGGCCGGGTTGGCAGCTGGCGAGGCACAGCCAGGCCCCCTGCGCGGATGTCACCGGATATCAGAGACCGTGGCGATCCGGCCCGTTCCGGTGGCGACCGCTTCGACGACTTCGTTGTAGACAAATGTTTGCCGCTCCCCGGCGGCCACACCGGCGCGGCGCCCCGACACCCAGAGGCTGCCCTTGCTTTCCATGCCCAACCCCGCGTCCGGGGTCGTTGCCGCTGGCCCACGAGTCCGGTCAGCAGATGACAACCGAGACCGGGCCGAGACGGTCGGCCTCGGCGTGGATCCGATCACCGGCCGCGATGGGGAACGCGGCGTGGAGCGCTCCCGTCATCACGAAACAGCCCTCCGGCAGCGTGACGTCGTAGGCCGAGAGCGTGTTGGCCAGCCAGGCGAGGGCGTTGTAGGGGCTTCCCAGCGCGGCCGCGCCGGCGCCTGTGGCCATCAAGTCGCCCGATCTCTCCAACACCAGGCCAACCAGACGCAGGTCGAAGTCCTCGACGGGGACGGGCCGGTCGGCCAAGACGACCGCCCCGGTACTGGCCAAATCGGCGACGGTGTCGGGGAGGGTGATCTTCCAGTCCTCGATCCGGGAGTCGATGATCTCCAGGGCAGTGACGGCGCCGCGCACGGCCTTGGTGGCGTCGGCCGCTGTGACATTCGGTCCCCGAAGGTCCGCGCCGAGCACGACGGCGATTTCGGCCTCGATCCGAGGTTGGATGAACCGGCCGCTCTCGATGGCCGCCCCATCAGAGTGGACCATGGATCGGAGGATGGGCCCGTAGTCGGGCTCCTTGACACCGAAGAGGTCCTGCATCGGGCGCGACGTCAGTCCGAGCTTGTAGCCCGCGATCTCATCCCCGTCCCGCTGGAGCAGCGACACGAACTCCGATTGGATGAGATAGGCGTCATCGACGCTGAGCGGTCGATCCGCGGTCAGCGGCGGGCGGGGTCTGCGGGTCGCCCTCGCCCGGTGCAACGTTTCGGCGTAACGGCTCGCCTCGTTCTGGTCCATCATGTTCCTTGGCGGGCTGGGGGGTCAGAGCTTGGCGTCGGCCATGGCGGTGAGATAGCAGTGGCCGGCGCCCGGGACGATGTGGTTCTTCGCTTCGACGGGCAGCGTCTTGAACCCACCGTAGGGATGCCAGTCGGTCTCCACGAGCCGCTGGCCGTCCCACTTGTACTGGAACAGCCACAGCCCTTCGGAGGCCGTCTTGCATTTGGGGTCGAAACTGGCCGGGCTGACAAGCCCGCTGGACCACCTCTTCTGGCTCTGGATCCACTGGTTGGTGCCCTTCCAGGTCACGGCTTCGGCCTGGCGGCGGAGCGCCTCGTGGAGGAGTTTCGCCTGGCTCCAGAACGTCTGCGCCCAGATCCCCTCGAGGCCGGCCACGTCGGCGCTCTTCGGGCTGTAGCGCTTCATGGTGTCGACGAAGTGGTCGACCTCCGGGGCGACCCCGCTCGGGTCGTAGGGCCACGGCGTTCCCTTGTTCTTCGTGACCTGCACGCCGTTGGTGAGGCCGTAAACGTCGGCCGCGGCGGCGCCCGCCTGGCCGACAAAGTTGAGGTCACGGGTATAGGGGCCACCGCGCCCGAGCGGCGGCGTGTAGTTCTGGCGGGCCATGGCCTGCTGGCAGAGGGGCCAGCCGAGACTCTGGGCGACCTGCCAGAAGTCGATCTGGAGGCTCTTCACCTTGAGGACGAGCTGGGTGCAGTCCCCGTCGGAGATGTTGAACCGGTCGACGCTCTTGACCTCGACGCCCCAGTACTCCCAGGCCTTCTTGGCGTACTCGGCCCAGTCGCCCCACGGCACGTTCGCCGTCTCGTAGAGGATCGAGACGGACTTGATGGGCAGCTTCAGCACCTGGGTGAGGACGTAGGCCATGGTGGCGTCGGTGTCCACCACGTGGAAGCCCACCGGGTACACGTTGGGGAACTTCGAGGAAAACGCCTGGGGGATGTTGCCGAAGGCGGTGGTCGGGATGCCGATGCTGCTCACGTAGTCCGCCACGGAATTGGCGAAAGGCGTGATTAGGGCGAAGACCTTCTCCTGCTCGACGAGGCGGCGGGCCGCAGTGGCTTCGACGTTGGATTCCATTCGGGTGTCGGCCGTGACGAGCCGGTACCTCCGGCCTTTCACGCCACCCCGGGCGTTCATGTCGGCGAAGTAGGCCTTCACCGCGTCGACTTCCAACTCACCGAGGAATCCGGCGGCGCCGGACAGCGGCGCCAGCACTCCGATCTTGATCTCGGAATCCGACACCCCCTGGGAGTTGGGCCCGGTGAGGTGGACGGCGTCCGGAAGGTTGGCTTCGCCCGCCGTCCCGGACGGAGTCGCGGGTTGCTCGGTTCGTGAGGCCGGCCCGGCCGGCTGGGAGTTGCCGCGCGGTTGTCCGGTGGTGACCGCCGTCCGGTCCGGGCTCACCGGTGCCTGGCGGGCCGGCGCCGGGGTACCGGCGACGCCGGGCGGGCCCGCGGCGCCGAGCGCTGCGCCGGAGCCGGGCGGTTGAGTGACCCCGGCCTGCGAGGAGGCGTCGGCCGCGGGAGCGTCGGGCCCGGCGGTATCGGAGACGACGGCCGCATCGGCCGGTCCTTCGGCGGGGACCGCCCCGGGGGACGACGCCCCGACCACGGCCCCCGGCTCCGGCTCGTCGATCCGCGACCCGCAGGCGGCGGCCAGCAGGGCCACCACCAGCGCGGCCGTACGGTGGATCGCTCGATGGTGGTTCGGTCTCATGTCCCTC
>Ga0196962_10000549_pt1 | contig 14810 bp, 13 predicted proteins | sample S3v_20metaG_FD_183186 | JGI IMG/M metagenome (GOLD analysis project Ga0196962, IMG submission 183186) | Soil microbial communities from Anza Borrego desert, Southern California, United States - S3+v_20 | ecosystem: Environmental > Terrestrial > Soil > Desert | place: USA: California | collected... | reverse complement strand
AAGGCTCGCCCGCCGCAACCGGCACCGGCCTTCAGTTCAACTCCAGCGGGATCCAGCTCGGCGTCGATCCCGAAGCGATCACCTACATCTCGGCGGAACGCATCGACACCGACGGGCCGTCGGGATGCTCGAAAAAACCGCTCGAGTACGAGCACGTAAAAGAACTTCCGCCACCGAAAGAAGACCCGCCGGCCGAGCCTCCGGACAGCCCCCCGGCGCAGCCGCCTGCAGTCGGTCCGGGGCAGGACGCCTCCGCGCCGCCGAGCGCGCCGCGCCTGCGCACGGTTCCCGGTGGGTTCGCCAACGACAACACGCCGCTCGTGACCGGGGCCGCGCCCGGCGCCGCGTCGGTGCGCATCTTCGCCAATCCCGAGTGCGCCGGCTCTCCGGTCGCCAAAGGCTCGCTGCGCGAGTTCGAGGACGGGCTCGAGGTGCAAGTGGTGGACAACGCCGCAATCGCCTTCTCCGGAGTCTCAGTCGGACCTGGGGACGCTTCGTCGCGCTGCTCCTCGCCAGTCTTCTACGTCGAGGACTCGCTGACCCCGCGCACGCGGATCACGATGGGCCCAGCTTCGAAGACGCGCAAGCGCAAGGCGGTCTTCCGCTTCAAGGACAGCACCGGCGACGTGCCCGGCACGACCTTCTTCTGCAAGTTCGATCGCCGCAAGTGGAAGCAGTGCCGCTCGCCCCTGAACCTGCGCGGGCTCAAGCTGAAGCGCCACGTGCTGCGGGTGAAAGCGGTCGATCCGGCCGGCAACGCCGAGGCCAAGCCGGCAAAGCGGCGCTTCAAGGTCGTCCCGCCGCTCTAGCGCTGCAAAGGCGCAGGGGCAGCCGCTCGCTCGGGTAGAACTACCGCCCCATGACTGCCGTCGCGATCCTCGCCTTCGCCCTCGGCCTCATTCTCGGCAGCTTCGTGACGGCCGTCGCCCACCGCGTCCCGCGCGGCACGTCCCTGCTCGCCGCTCGCTCGGCGTGTCCGGCCTGCGGGGCGCGGATCGCCGCCTACGACAACGTCCCGCTCGTCTCCTGGCTGGCGTTGCGGGGGCGCGCCCGCTGTTGCGGGGCTCCGATCTCGGCGCGCTACCCCCTGACCGAGCTCGCTCTCGGCCTGCTCTTCGCCCTGACGGCAGTCGTCGCCTGGGGGGACTCGGTGGCCGAAGTGGCGATCGACTTCGTCTTCCTGACGATGCTGGCCGCGATCACCCTGACCGACCTCGAGCAGCGGATCATCCCCAACAAGATCCTCCTGGCGGGAGCGATCCTCTGTCTGGCGATCGCGATCCCAACGGACCCCGACGGCCTCCCGGAGCGAGTGATCGCAGCTGCGGCCGCCGGCGGCGTGTTCTTTCTCGTGGTGCTCGCCTATCCCAAGGGGATGGGCCTCGGCGACGTCAAGCTGGTCGCGACGATGGGCCTCTTCCTCGGCCGCGCCGTCGCTCCCGCCATCCTCGTCGGGCTCCTGGCCGGGACGGTGGTCGGCCTCGCCCTGATCGCCCGCCACGGCTCCCAGGCCCGCAAGATGGCCGTCCCCTTCGGCCCCTTCCTCGCCCTGGGAGGAGTGGTCGGGATGCTTGCCGGCGATCAGCTGGCCGATCTCTATCTCGGCTAGCCGATCTCTGTGGATCTGTCGAAGGGCTCAGTCGCCCTTTTGCGACTTGCCCTGATTGGGCTTGCCGAGCGGCGCCCGGTTGAGCTCGTCGGTCGCGACCAGGTGGACCTTGAGGAGCTCGATCTTGAAGGTGCGGCCCGCGCCGCCGTAGACGAAGGTCGTCGGGATGCCGGGTTCCATCACCAGGAGCTGGCAGGAGTCGGAGCCGAGTGCGCACTTGGCGTCGCCGAATATCCCCTCGACGTCGGAGGAGACCATCATCAGCGCCTTTTTGCCGTCTTTGGTCGAGCCCATGTAGATCAGGGCCGGCGTCTCGCGGCTGGGGAGCATGGTCAGCTCGGGCAGGTTGCGGCGCACCTGTGGCTTGCCGGTTTCGCCTTCCCAGTCGGGTGAGCCGCCAGGGGTGACCCGGACGTCGATCGCGTAGGAGAAGTAGGTGAGCCGGTCGGGGTTCGGTTCCCCGTTCTCGTCTAGCGGCGCGGGGGAGGTCGGGGCGGACGGTTCGGAGGCTGGGCCGAACGACGACCCGCCGGTGGATTCGCTTTCGATCACGGTCGAGCCGCCCGACGCCTCATCTCCGCTTTCTGCGTCGTACTGCTGCTCGAACGGGTCCTCCGCCTCCATGCGGCTGAGTCGCTTGCGGTAGTCGCGCAGGCCGGGCGTCGCCTTCGCGACCAGCTCGCCCGAGCTGCTCTCCCTCACGCTCGGCGTGGCGACCGCTTCCGCCGCGCCTTCCGCTTCGGATTCTTCCGGGCCCGACTGGCTCAGCGCGATCGGGACGGCGACGATCGCCACGATCAGCAGCGCGACCAGCGGCAGCAGGTGGCGATCTTTGAGGTCGTAGTAGAGGTCCTGCAGGAAGGCCGGGACCTTGATGTCCCGCAGGTTGATCTCGGGCCCCTTCTTGAGCTTGTTCATTGCGCTCCCGCGGTGGGGACGGATTCGGATTCGGGCGCGGCTTCCGAGGATTCGGCCGAAACCGGCGCCGGTTCGGTCGGCGAGGCGCCCGCGGTGGTGCCTTGCGTCGGCGGCACCAGGTACGTGGTCACGGTGAAGTTGGCGTCGAGATGGGGGAAGCCGAGCTCGGGGTCGGCGGTGAGCGCGAACCCGTCGAGCGTCATCAGCCGGCCGTCGACCGCGATCTCCTTTGCGCCGGTGTCGACGAGCGAGTCGATGTCCTCGATGAAGTCGGCGATCTCGAAGAAGTCGCCTCTGAAGCTGAGGGTGTAGGGCATTACGCCGAGCCCGGCGGTTCCGATCGTCGCGCCGAGCGGCAGCACGGACGCGGCGGCCTCGGTCGGCGGGATCGTCGCAGCCGCCGGCACGGCGGACGGGCTCGAGCCCGTTTCCGGAGTCGCCGGCGCGCCTTCTTCGGGCGGGGTGGTCGGAGCGGGCGGGGTTTCCGGAGCGGCTTCGCCGGAGCCGCTGAGCTGAATGCTTTCGAACCTGATCTTCGAGCGGTCGGCGATGCGGTTCAGCTCGACGAAGAGGGAGGAGGTTTCCTCCCCGTCCGGCACGGCCTTTCCGATCACCACCAGCTTGCGATAGTCGGCTGGGAACTTCCGTTTGGCAGCGGTCGCTTCAGCCGCTTTGCCGCGGGCTTCGGAGAGGGCGACTTCCTGCTGTTCGACTTCCCGGGCGAGTTTGTCGGCTTCTTCGCGCTTCGGACCGAGAGCGAGCATCCAGAACGCGACCGCGGCGGCGGCGACGACCAGGATCGAGACGATCAAGCGGTTCGAGGAGCCCATCTCAGCCCGCTCCTTCGGTGCCCGACGGGGGCACGGGTGCGGCGTCGAAGGCGGCAACCATCTGGAACTGGGCGATGAAGTTGCGGGTCTGGCAGGTCGAGCCGGCGCCAGAGCTCCCGCCCTCGCCGCCGCTCGAGGGCAGCGCAGAGGTGGGGACGCCGACGCGGGTCACCCCGTCGACGTCTTCGACGGCCTTGACGAAGCCGGCGACGGCCTCCTGGCTGCGGGCGCACCCGACCAGCTCCAGGGCAGGGCCGGCCGCGGAGCCGCGCAGCGAGACGCTCGCCGCCCCCTCGGGGGCAACGGCCGGGCTGGCGCTCGCAGTCAAGTTCGTCAGCCAGACGTCGTCGGGCAGGACCAGCGCCAGTTCGCGCATCACCCGCTCCCAGTCGAATCGGCTGTCGGCGAGGCTGGTCACGGTGGCCATCCGCTGTTCGGTGAGGGCGTGAAACTGGGTGTAGGCGTCGAGCGCCTGCGCCCGCGATTCGACCGCGGCCGTTTCGGTTTTCAGCTGGGCCAGTTCGCTTTCGCGGTCGCCGACCTGGTTGCCCGTGAGCACGAGGACGGTGATCCCGAGCAGGGCCGCCGCGAGGGCGCCGACGACGATGTAGGCGAGCGGCCCGCCGCGCAGCGGCCGGCGCTCGCCGGGACGCTCCTCGCGGGGAATGAGGTTGACGGGACGCATGGCCTAGAGGTCGAGGGCGAGGCCGTAGGGCAGGGTGAGGCGGGCGGCGGAGGCGGCGTCGAAGCCCGCCAGCGGGGCGGGGAGGGCGGTCGAGATCGGCATCCCGAGCCCCGGCTCCAGCTGCTCTGCCAGGCCCGAAATGGCGCCGCCGGGCCCGCAGAGGACGATGCGGTCGACCGGGACCGCGGCCTCCTGTGCTCCGTAGAAGTCGAGGGAGAGGCGCAGCTCGTCGAGCAGGGCGGAGGCTCCCGTCTCCAGCGCGGCGCGAGCTTTCGCCACGACGTCGGGGTCGCCCTCCACCTGCTCCACAGGCTGTGAGAGCCCGACGTGCTGCAGCCACATCTGGGCGTGTTCGTGATTCAGCCCGACGGTCGCGGCGAAGCCGGAGGCCATGTCGTCGAGACCGACGCTGGAGACGCGAGTGAAGAGGCAGGAGCGTCCCTTGGCGAACGCCAGATTGGTGACGTCGCCGACGTTGCAATAGAGCACGGCCCCTTGCGGCGTCTGGACTTCGTCCTCGCTGGTTGCCTCCGCGGCGCCGTTCCCGGTCGCGAGGGCACGGATCATGCCGAAGGCCGAGAGGTCCACTCCGACGGGTTCGAGGCCGGCGTCGCGCAGCGGCTGCAGCGAGGCGGCGACCATGTCGCGCCGGGCGGCGACGACGATAACGTCGAGCTGGGGCGAGCTGCCGTCGGCTCCGGGCGAGCCGCCGACGACGCGGTGGTCGAGCACCGTCTGGTCCAGGGGCATCGCGATCTGCTCCTGGGCTGAGAAGCGGATCGCAGCGTCGAGCTCGTCGGGATTCTCGATCGCCGGCAGGCGGAGGGTGCGAACGACGACGCGCTGGTTGGCGATTCCGAGGCGGACGCGGCGCGAGAGCTTGTGGGCGGCGAACAGGGATCGCAGCGCCTCGGCGACGCTGTCGGGATCGCGCACCTCGCCATCGTGGAAAGCCTCGGGCGGCAGCGGATGGACAGCGGCGCCGACCACGCTGACGCTGCCGTTGACCCGCACCTCGGCTGCGGCGACGCTGCCGGCCTCGATGTCGAGTCCGACCAGCGAATCGTCCCTCTTCTTCCTCGACAGCTGGAACTTCGGAAGCTGGATTTTCGGCAGTTCAGGCATCTGGCTCAGATTTGCATCGACAGATAGGTCGCAAAACCTTTGCCCTGCAACGACTCAGGACGAAAAAGGTGCAAACCGGCGCGGAGCCCTCATTCGAGCGTCTCCCTCCCGATCACCCAGTCCGACTGGATCGGCTCGATGAAGCTCGGCGGCGTGATCGTGTGCAGGCGGTCGTCGTAGACGTAATCCTTGATGTAGCCGGTGCCGGAGCTGGAGCTTCCTCCGGTGCCCACCGCTCCCCTGTATTTCTGGGAAATCGCGCCGAGCACGTGCAGGGTTCCAAGTGATGAGCCGCAGTCGTAGTTGTCGACGATGAAGGAGTGGTTGATCGCGAGGAGCGCCGCGTCGATTTCGAGATCCTGGAGTTTGCCCGGTCCGTTTTTGCATTCGAGTTCGCCGTTTTCGGGATTGACGGCCAGCGGGTGGTAGATGCGGATGAAGTTGTTGGCGATCAGGCCGAGCATGCCTTCGTCGCTGCTGGTGGTCAGGTCCTCGTCGATCACGATGTCGTTCTCGGCGGCGACCGTCAGCTGCCCCGAGTAGCTGCCATGGATGAAGACGTTGCCGCATTCCGAGAGGTCGGGATAGGTGGTTTCGAAGGGGGTGTAGGCGCCTGAGCAGGTTCCGCTGGAGACGTAGACGACGCCGTTCTCGGGGGTGGGCCCGGAGTAGAGGACGGTCCCGCCGGTCATGCAGTCCGGGCCGGAGGCGATGCTGTTGTTGACGGTCATCTGGTCCCCGCTGAGGCAGATCCGCACCTGTTTTTCGAAGCGGAAATCTTCTTCGGCGATCGTTTCCAGCTGCGTGTTGGTCGCCGGGGGGATCAGCACCGCGGAGTTGGTGCGGAAGGTGCCGACGAATTCCGGGCTGGTGGTGAAGCTGCAGGAGCCGCCGGGGGTTTCGGTCGTTTTGTACCACCCTTTGGGGGGGGAGCTGACCTCGATCGCGTCGCTGGCGGTCCGCCCGAAGATCGGTTTCCCGCAGATAACCAGTGCGTCGTTGGTGTGCAGGGGGCCTTTGATTTCGTCACGGGTCGTCGAGTTGCTGACGAAGGAGATCGTCCGGCAGTACTGGCTCGTGCCGGGGATTTTTTCTTTGTTCCTGCCGTCGAGGATCGTTTTGGCGCACTGGATTTCAGCCGCCTCGATCGTGTCCTCGTCTCCGTAGGTGACCGGGTCCGAGGTCTCGAGCTGGGTGAAGTACACGTAGTCGAGGAAGCTGGCCGGCTTGAAGGTCGCGGTGATCGAGACCTCGGCTTTGCCGGAGAATCCGGTCGAGCGGATTCGGAACGTGCCCTTCATGTCGCCCAGCGACTCGAGCATGCTCGCCGTCGCGGTGACGATGTTTTCCGGGTTGCAGGCTTTCGGGTTGGGGCCGGTCGTCGCCGGGATCAGCTCGATCGCGTATTCCGACCCGGTGCTGCCGGGCACCGGTCGGCGTTTTGCGGTCGAGCCCTCCTGGTTGATCGCATGGGGAGGGGGTGCGCTCGTGCATTTCGCCCAATAGCCGTTGTCGGTGTGCAGGTGGTACGCGTAGTCGTCGATGCCAGCCTTGGCGGCTTGGAACGCCTTCTTCTGGCTCAGGTCGTAGCCGGCGAGGTGGGTCTCGCTGCCGACTGCGGCCACTCCGACCAGCACCAGCGTCGCGACCAGCGAGAGGCCGATCATCGTCATGATCATCGTGAACCCCTCCTCTGCTCTGCGGTCGATCACTGGCATGGGAGGGCTGGGGCCGCTTCGTTGAAGGAGGGCGGGGTGAGGCGCAGGGTGGCGGCGCTGCGGACATGGGCGGACGCGTTGGAGTCGGCGACCGGGCTCGCGCCACGGGTCGGCTCGGCGCTGAGTGCGACGCGGACCTGGATCGTGAGCGGCGTGGCGGCGGGTTCCAGCGGAGTCGTCTGCGGCGTGGGCGAGAGGGAGCCGTTGGAGGAGCCGTAGTAGCTGAAGATCGAGCTCGCCGGGGGAATCGGGCCGACATCGGTGAGCAGCTGCTGCGTGGTCGGGGTCGAGGAGTAGGTCCAGTTCGGGTAGCCGCCGCCGGTTGCCGGCCAGCGAGTCTGGGTCAGCACGCCGTTGCTGTAGCTGATTTCGGTCATCGTCGGCATCGGTGCGACGGCTGCGGCCTGGGAGGGAGGGGCGTAGACGAATCTCAGCGAGGTGCCGGTGCTGCCGGGCTGGATCGGCGCGATTTTCGGGGCCACGCAGGCCGAGTGCAGCTGCTGCATGATCTTGGTGACGACGAGGCGGGCGCGCTGGGTCGCGTCGACCCGGGCGCTGACCCTGGCATTGGCGTGCATCGCGACCACGATCACCATCGTCAAAGCTCCGAGCACCACGATCCCGGTCCCGGTCGAGACCAGGACCTCGACCAGGGTCGCGCCCCGCTCGTCCCGCACGATGTCGGTGCGCCGGCTCATCAGCAGGCTGCGCTGGTCGTCCCAGAGCTGAGGTCGATGGTCACCGACGTGCCGGTGGCCAAGTTCTGCACCGCCTGGTTGCTGACCGTCTTGCGTCGGGCCGAGGAGCCGCTCCCTTTTTGAGCGCAGATCGTGTACGTCCCCCAGGGCAGGCCCCCATCCGGCAGGACGCCGCCGGTCGTCGTGGTGTATTCCCGCGAGAAGGAGCAGGTACCGGTGATTTTCACCCTCGCTCCGGAGAGCAGGGCCGCGCCGTCTTTCACCACGAGGTTGAGCGCCGGCAGGTGGATCGCCCCTTGCACGGTGGCGCCGGGGGTCACTTCGAACCCGGCTACCGCGCCGGCGCCCGGAGCTTCGGGATCGCTGGTGGGATTCGGGTTGTTTTCGGTGCAGCCGCCCGCGTAGACCGCGTATTTCGAGGTGAAGGGAAAGAGGGAGCCCAATTTGATCGAGGGGACCGGGCTGCTGCCTCCGCTGACGAAGGTCGGCGTCGACTGTCCGGTGCCGGAGTTGAAGACCGCGATCGAGCGCTGGCTCGAAGCTTTGAATTCCGTGGTGCTGCCGACGCGGTATTTGAAGCTGGCTTCGATCGTCCCCGGGATGTCGTACTGAAGCTGGACAGAGTTGGTGCTGCTGGCGGTGACGCCCGGGCTCGGGTTGAGCGTCGTCGGCGCTTTGCCGAACTTGTCGACCAGGCCCGGGGCGCTGGCGACCACCGTGTAGTTGCCGGCCGGAAGGTCGGCGAAGTTGGCGCAGCCGGCCGCGTCGGTGGTGCCGCTGAAGTTGCTGGGGCCGCCGCCGGATATGCCGACGCCCGGCAGGGGGAGGCCAGCGGCGTTGATCGCCGAGAAGGTCAGCGTCCCGTGGCCCGGATTGAGCGACCCGTTCGAGGGCGAGACGATGCTGTGCATGCTCACGGGCGACCGTTTTCCTAAGGCGTTCCAGGTGACGCTCGAGGTGATGCGGACGTAGTCGGCCGACGTTTTGCCCGTCGTGCAGGAGGCGGTTTGGGAGGTGTTGTTGACGAAAGTCCCGGTGGCGGTGATCCAGAACGTGGTGCCGTCGAGCGTCACCGGGTAGGTCTGTTTCAGATTGTTGAGGCTGGAGATCCGCATCGAGCGCAGGCGGGCCTGGTCTTCCATCGCGATCGCCTGCGCCATCGTGTGGTTGCGCGAATCGGAGGCGGAGCGGGCCGTCGCCTGCAGGGCGGTGAGGACGGCCCCGCCGACGATGGCGACGCAGAGGGCGCTGACCAGGACCTCGATCAGGGCGAAGCCCTGCTCGGAGGCAGGGGCCGGTTGCGTGCGCGCAGGCGTCACCCATCCTCCATCGGCTGCTGCGCGCGCGCCTTTAATCGCCGTGGCGCCGCAAATGCAGATCACGCCTGGCTTTTCGCAAAGCTTCAGTTTGTGAAGCCATGTGGCTACACTTGGTGAAGCGGGGAGGTCCGATCGCCGCCTCGCTTTGCCCGATGAGCGCCGAGAGCAACTCAACCTGCCCCGTCTGCAAGACCGCCGAAGTGGTTTGCGGAAAGTGGACGCTCTTGCTGATCCGCGACCTTGCCGCCGGCAGCAGGCGTTTTTGCGAGCTGGAGCGCTCTCTGGAGGGGATCAGCCCCCGCACGCTCTCGCTGCGGCTGCGGGCCCTCGAGGACGAGGGGGTTGTCGAGCGGCACACCTATCCCGAGGTTCCGCCTCGCGTCGAGTACGCCCTGACCGAAAAGGGCGAGGCGCTGGTGCCGCTGATCGACGACATGCGCCGCTACGGCACCCGCTGGCTTCTGGCCGGGGACGCCGAGCCAGCCGCCGTTTAGATCAAACGTCCAAATCGGTTCGGTCCGGCCGGCGTCCGGCGCTCCTGCAAGGCGACGTGCACGCGCAGGAGGGCGGTCAGGCGGGCGGAAGCCTGAGCCGTGCGTGACTTTCTCCTCAACGAAGCGCTGAAGCGGCTCGCCACCGAGGCCGCTACCCACTTCAGCGCCCTTGTCGCCAGCGGCGAGACGATCCCCTTCGACGTCGCCGCCGAGGACGGCGAGGAATCCGCCTTCTACAGCTACGTGCCGCTGACCTCTCGGTTCATCGAGGAGCGCGCCGAGGACCTGCGCTCTCTGCCGAGCTTCGGGCCGGCTCGCGAGGCCGCGGTCGAGGCCGGCGTCGCCGCCCCCTACCTCGAGTCTCGTGGCGAGTCCGTTCCGGCCGACCCCGGCGCCCGCGCCGAGCTGATGCTGACGCTCTTCGTCTCCGCCCTCTGGGAGGGCAGCACCGAGTTCGCGCTCGACCGGGCGCGGCTCGACAGCGCCCTCTCCATGCTCGACGCCGAAGCGCGCGACGCCGACGACGCCGAGGTCCTGATCGTCCCCCTGGTCGGGTTGCGGATGTCGGTCGCCCGGATGCAGCTGCCGCACGGCGTTCGCATCGTCCGTGCCGACTCGATCGACGCCCCGACCGACGCGATGCGCAGCGAGGGCATGGGACGCGCGTCTTGGGAGCCCCAGTACCTGGCCGTTGCCGACCAGGATCCGGAAGGCGGCGCCGAGGCGGCCCTGAACCAGCTGCGTGAGCTGATCAGTGTGATGAGGCTCTTCAAGGGGGGCGGCATCGGGCTTGGCCCTTACGCGTTCGCCCCGACCGGCGCGGGCTGCTGGCGGCGGATCGCCACCGGCGCCCCGGCCACCCGGCCCGGCGGCTACCGCCTCAGCGAGGAGGAGGCGAACGAGCTCGTCGCTCTGGCCGAGACATTGGAGGCGCGTCCCGACCCCGACAGCGCCCTGACCTGGGCGGTCGGCCGCTTCGAGATGGGGTGCGAGCGCGAGAACGGGCTCGACGGCCTCAGCGACCACCTGCTTGCCCTGCGCGCCGTCCTCGAGGGCCATGGCCCGGTCGGCGCCTCGCTGCCGATGCGCGCCGCGGCGCTGATCTCCGACGACTCGGTGGATCGGATCGAGGCGCGCGAAAAGCTCGAGGAGACCCTGGAGCTGGAGCGGGCGCTGATGAACGGCCGCTCGCTGGACGGCGCCATCCGCCTTGCCGGATGGGCCGAGGACGGCGTGCGCGGACTGCTGCTGCAGGCGGCTCTCGGCGAGCTCGGCAACGACCTCAGCGCCACGGCCGACGAGACGCTGATCGCAGCCGGCCTCGAAGCCGGAGACGCCGAGATCGCGATCTCGGCCGAGGAGCTTCCAGGCGCGCCCGGAGGCGAAGCGGAGGAGGCGCCGGAGGATTCAGCGGGCACTGTCGCCGCGCTCCGAGCGGCGGAAGACCTACTGGAGGAGGAGCACGACATGGAGCAGGAGACCCGGATCATGGAGCCGATCCCGGCCGAAGACGAGATCAAGATCACGGCCACTCCGTGGCTGGACGAGGTTTCCGACGAGCGCCGCGGCGACTCCCTCGAATGGCCGGCGGCCGAGGATCGCGACATCGAGCACCGCGAGCGGATCGACACGCCCCGGGTGCGCCACCTCTTCCCGGTCCCGGACTCGGACTGGGAGGTCTCGCACCTCGAGTTCGAGTACAACCGCCGCGCCGGCTAGGCGCGGCCGGCGGCCATCGCCACCCGTTCCTCTCCGGTGGCGAAGAGGTAGCGGTTGATCTCGGCCAGGCCGGCGAGATCGTGGACGTCCTCGTCGAGGTAGGGGACGCGGATCACGCTGCTGGTGCGGAGCTCCTTGGCGAGGCGCTCGATGTTGCGGGCGTCCCGCTCGGCCAGCGCCTGGTAGTCGGAGAAGTTGGCGGCGACCCGCTGCCCGAGGTCCTCGTCGCCGAGCTTCTCGGCCAGCGTCGTCGGCAGATCCTTCGACTCGCCGCGCAGCTGGTCGGCGGGGTAGTGCACCTTGTTGACCACCACGCCCCCGAACGGGAGCTTCGCCTCGACCAGTTTGCGGTGGAAGTAGACGGCCTCGTCGACCGGCTCGCCCTGCGGCCCGCAGACGACCAGGAAGCAGGTCCCGGGGTCGGCGAGCAGCTTGTTGACCCGTTTTGCCCGGGCCTGGAAGCCGTCGACCATGCCGCTGAAGGCGTTGAAGAACTCGGCCAGGTCGGCGAGCAGGTCGAAGCCGACGATCCGCTTGAAGACGCTGAGCGCGACCGAGACCCCGCGGCCCGTCACCTTTGCCGCCAGGCCGGTCGGCTTCATGAAGACCCGCAGCGATTTCCCCTCGATGAACTGGGTCAGCCGTTTCGGCGCATCGAGGAAGTCGAGCGCGTTGCGGGTCGGCGGCGTGTCCAGGACCAACAGGTCGAAGCGGCCCTCGGTGTGGAGCTCGAACAGCTTCTCCATCGCCATGTACTCCTGCGAGCCGGCGAGGGCGCTGGAGATCTGCTGGTAGATCCGGTTGTTCAGTACCCGGTCGCGCGACTCCTCGTCCGGCGCCTGACGCGCGATCAGCTCGTCGAAGGTCGCTTTCGCGTCGAGCATCATCGCCCACAGCTCGCCCTTCATCTCGACCCCCTGCTTCTCGAACAGGGCGGGATCGACCTGGCGCGCCTCGTTGCCGAGCTCCTTCAAGCCGAGCGAGTCGGCCAGGCGCTTGGCGGGGTCGATCGTCAGGACGCAGACCCTGAGGCCCTGGGCGGCCATCCCGGATGCGATCGCCGCCGAGGTGGTCGTCTTGCCCACCCCGCCGGAGCCGGCGCAGATGCAGATCTCCTTGCCGTCGAGGACGTCGCCGAGGGCCGGCATCAGGTCAGTCTCCGCGAGAGGCGCCGCGCCGCCTCCGGACCCAGCTCGGGCTCGAAGAGAAAGGGAAGCGTCTTCACCGGCGCCTCGACCCGGCGCCGCAGGCGGGCCAGCTGGGCGCGCTGCGAGCGAGCGCGGTTGTGCTCGGACAGCGCAGCTCGCGCCGCCGCCCTGACCGCGCCCTCCTCGTTGTCGGCGAGACCGGAGAGGCGCTCCGCCTCGGCTTTGGAGAACCGCTCTGGGTAGAGGCCGTTGAGGTAGATGCGATCGACCGCGACGCCGACCTCGTCGCGCAGGTCCTGCTCGAGCGCCGCCGACTCGTTGACCGGCATCTCCTCCGGCAGGGCGACGATCGCCGTGCCGGTGTGCGCGTGGTCGGTGATCAGGCGTTCCAACTGCAGCGCTTGCGAGTGAATCGGGCCGACGCGGGCGATGCTGGCGAAGGTCCGGGGCGTCTGCAGGAAGCCGACCCCGTGCCCGGTCGCGGGAGCGTCGACGATCACCAGGTCGTACTTGCGCCCCTTCTTCACCTTGCGGTCGAGCTGCGCCAGCTCCCAGATCTTGCCGATCGTGACCAGCTCCTTGAGGCCGGGCGTGGCGGCGGCGAGGTAGTTGAAGATGCGGCTGCGGAACAGCATGTCGCGCATCGCCCGCACCTTGAGCTGGAGCAGCACGTACTCGCGCATCGACTCGTCAGGGTCGATCGAGATCGACCAGAGGTTCTCCTCCATCTCGACCTCGTGGAAGCCGACTTCGGCGTGATCGAACATGCGCGACGCGTTCTCCTGCGAGGAGACCTCGCAGACGATCGTTCGCTTGCCTTCGGCCGCGGCGCGCAGCCCGAGCGCCACGGCGACCGTCGTCTTGCCGACGCCGCCCTTGCCGGTGACGATTACCAGTCGCTTGTCGAGGAGGTCGGTGATCGGGCAATTCCTAGCAATTTCGAGAGCCGGCAGGAAAAGCCGGCCCCCATACGAATATCCGCGCAATGGGATTTCTAAGCCGCAAGAAGCCAAAGCCCGCACCCCTCGAGCTCGACGAGGAGCATCCGATCGTCGAGGAGCTGCAGCGCATGGAGGAAGCCGTGCCCGAGCGGCCCCTGCCGTCCGAGCCAAGGATGGAGGAGCCCCGGCCAGCGGGTCCTGTCGCCGAGGCCGACTCTCCGGCTCAGCCGCCGGAGAGCTCGCCCTCGACGCCACCCGCTGGTGAGGCGTCCCCGCCCTCGGCTCCGACCGAGGTGGCGGAGAGCACGGATTCCGCTCCTGCTGAGGTAGCCGATGAGGAGCCGACCAGGCTGATGCCGCGGGACCTGATCGCCCCTAGCCGCGGAACGTTCGAGCCGGAGGCCGAGGAGGCGGAGGCGCCGGCCAAGCACGCCGAGGTGATCGCTTTCGCGAATCAGAAGGGAGGGGTGGCCAAGACCACCACGACCCTGAACCTCGCCGTCGCCTTCGCCGAGTCCGGGCACCGGGTGCTCTGCATCGACCTCGACCCGCAGGGCAACCTGACCATGAGCCAGGGGATCGACCCCGACAAGGTCGAGAAGAGCCTCTACGACGTGCTCGTCAACGACATGCCGATCTCGGAGATCATTCAGAAGCGCGAGATCGACATCGCGGTCGCCTCGATCGACCTGGCCGGGGCGGAGATCGCGATGAGCACCAAGATCGGCCGCGAGCGCTCGCTCGAAAAAGCGCTCAAAGAGGTCGCCGGCGATTACGACTTCGTCTGCATCGACACGCCGCCCAGCCTCGGCCTGCTGACGATCAACGCGCTTACCGCGGCGAGCAAGGTGATCGTCCCCGTGCAGTGCGAGTACCTCTCGATGCGCGGGTTGGTCCAGCTCCAGAACACGCTGCGGATGATCCAGGAGAACCTCAACCCCGACGTCAGGATCGAGGGCATCTTGCCGACCATGCTCGACTCGCGGACCGTCCACGCCAAGGAGGCGGTGGAGATCCTCGAGGAGAATTTCGGCGACCTCGTGTTCCGCTCCCGAATCAAAAAGGCGATCAAGTTCGCCGAGGCGCCCGTGAAAGGCGCCTCCGTGCTCAAGTACGATTCAGGCTCGAGCGCCGCGAACTACTACCGGGAGCTGGCGAAGGAGGTCCTGGCCAATGAGTCGTCGTAAGCGGGCGAGCATGCGAGAAGGGCCGCTGTCGGATCTCTTCCGCTCGACTTCCGAAGACGCGCCCGCCGATCCGCCTGAGGCGCCTAGGTACGGACGCGAGGACCCTGCGGAGGCGAGAAAAGCCGCAGACAAGGCTGACCAGCCAGCGGGTCCTGTCGCCGCGGACGACTCTCCGGCTCACCCGCCCGAGAGCTCGCCCTCGACCCCACCCGCTGGAGAGGCCGCATCGGGTGCCGCCGATGCTCCCTACGATCACGCGGCCGAGGGGCCGATAGCTGCTGAAAGTTCGGCCGAGTCGGCTCCCGAAAGGCTGAAGCGGGTCTTCTCCGAGGAGCCGCGGCCGCGGCGCGAGGTGCCGCCGGTGATGGAGAACCCGCGCTACGGGCGCGAGGAGCCGGCCTACGAGCCGCCCGGGAGCG
>Ga0196962_10000548_pt1 | contig 14833 bp, 12 predicted proteins | sample S3v_20metaG_FD_183186 | JGI IMG/M metagenome (GOLD analysis project Ga0196962, IMG submission 183186) | Soil microbial communities from Anza Borrego desert, Southern California, United States - S3+v_20 | ecosystem: Environmental > Terrestrial > Soil > Desert | place: USA: California | collected... | reverse complement strand
ATGCTCGACGACCCGGTGTGGCGGGTCCGCGCGATGGCCGCAGCCGCGCTCGCCGACCTCGCCGATCCGGCCGCCGCCCCGGCGGTCGCCGCGGCGACCGGCGACCCCGCCTGGCAGGTCCGCATCGGCGTGCTCGAATATGCCGATCGCCTCGGCGACCGCGGACTCCTCCGCCGGCTTCGGCCCCTGCTGCGCGATCCCCATCCGGCGACTCGCGACAAGGCCGAGCAAGTCCTCGCCCGCTTCTAGTCGAGACCATGGCGCCGGCGGTTCGCCGCCCGCAAGTGTTAAAAAAATAACGGGAGAATGACGATGAGATGGTTGAAACTGGCGGTCCTGGCGATCGCCGCCGCGTCCGCGCCGGCGGCGGGGCAGCCGAGGCTTCCCGACCCGCTCCAGGCCTATGTCGCCAATGCCATGGCCGAGGCGGAGATGCCCGGCCTCGCCGTTGCGGTCGTCCATGGCGACGATCCGGCGATCGCCCAGGGTTTCGGCCTTCGCCGCCTCGGCGAGCCCGGGCGGGTCGACGCCGACACCGTCTTCAACATCGCTTCGCTGACCAAGTCCTTCACGGCGGCGGCCGCCGCCATCCTGGTCGACGAGGGGAGGCTCGGCTGGAACGACCCGGTCCACCGCTGGCTGCCGCAGGTCCGCTTCAGCGATCCCTGGCTGACCGAGCAGATCAGTCTCGCCGACCTGCTTTCGCACCGCACGGGGCTGCAGCCGGCCAACACGATGTTCCGCCTCACCCATATCGACCGGGCGGAGATCCTGCGCCGGGTCCGCTATCTCGAGCCGGCCTCCCCTTTTCGGACCGAGCAGGTCTACAACAACGTCCTCTACACCGTCGCCGGCGAGGTGACGGCGGCGGCGGCCGGGACGAGCTGGGAGGCCTTGATCCGGGACCGCCTGCTCGAGCCGCTGGGGATGGCGCAGACCGGCTTCGGCCCGGGAACCGCCCCGGCCGGCAACGTCGCCGCGCCGCACGCCGTGATCGGCGGCCTGCACGTGCCGATCCGACCGGCCTCCTATGTCAGCATCGCGCCCGCCGGAGGGCTCAACTCGACCGCCCGCGACATGACCCGCTGGCTTCGCTTCCAGCTCGGCGGCGGCGAGCTCGACGGGCGGCGCCTGATCTCGGCCGAGGCGATGCAGGCGATGCACGAGCCCTGGACGATGATCCCAACGACCCCGGCGATGCGGGCGAACCGCCAGGTCCAGTTCTTCGCCGGCTACGGCCTCGGCTGGAACGTGATGGACTATCGCGGCCACAAGCTGCTCTGGCACAGCGGCAATGCCGACGGCATGCCCTCCTACATGGCGCTTCTGCCCGAACGCCGGATTGGGGTCGTGGTGATGCTCAACAGCTGGAAGGCTCCCTATCTTCACGGCGACATCGCGTCGCGCATCCTCGACCATTATCTCGGCCTGCCGACCCGGGACTATGCCGCCGAGACGCTCGAGCTGACCCGCCAGGCCGAGGCTCGGCGCGCCGCCGCCGACCGGACTCAAGCCGCGGCCGGGCCCGTCCTTCCGCCGATGGATCTCGACGCCTATCAGGGCGACTATCGAAGCGACCTGTTCGGGACGATCAGCGTCGTCCGCCTGGGCCAGGGGCTGGTGCTGAAGATGGGGGAGGGCGAGGAAGCGGACCTCCACCCGGTCGGCCGCGACGCCTTCACCATGCGCTGGCGCGACCGGGTGATCGGCGAGGACAACGACACTCGGGCCGTCTTCGCGCTCGATTCGCAAGGCGCCGTGTCGCGGCTGACGATGCAGGTCCGCCGCGACCTCGTCGAGGCGGTGCGGGCGGAGCCCGGCCGGTGAGGGTCAGCCCTCGAGGTTGGCCGCCGCCATCGGGTCGGCGAGCCCGACCCCGATCGTGGCGCGCGCCGTTTCAGCCTCGGAGCTCGTCACCGGATAGGCGCAGTAATCCGCGGCATAATAGGCGCTCGGCCGGTGGTTGCCGGACAGGCCGATGCCGCCGAAAGGCGCCTTGGAGGGGGCCCCGTTGGTGGGGCCGTTCCAGTTGATCACCCCGGCGCGCACGCCCGCCCAGAAGCGGTCGTAAAGCTCGGGGCCGCCGCCGATCAGCGACGCCGACAGGCCGTAGCGGGTGGCGTTCGCCTCGGCGACGGCGCTGTCGAAATCCGCGACTCGAACGATCTGGAGGACCGGTCCGAACAATTCCGCGTCCGGCCGCCGCTCGACCTCGGTGACGTCGATCAAGGCGGGCGTGAGGAAGGGCCGGTCGTCGGTCTTTCGGTCGAGCCGGCGGATCGCCCGCCCGCCTCGACCGGCCAGCTCGAGGAACGCCTCCTGCAACTGGTCGGCCGATCCATTGTCGATGACCGGCCCCATGAACGGCGCCGGGTTGGCGTGCGGGTGGTCGACGATGATCCGGTCGATGATCCGGCTGATCGTCTCGATCAGCTCCTGGTGGTCGCCGTCGCGCACGATCAGCCGCCGCGCCGCCGTGCAGCGCTGGCCGGCGCTGAGATAGGCGGACTGGACGGCGATCGCTGCGGCGGCGTGCAGGTCCTTGGCGTCCCAAATGACGAGCGGGTTGTTGCCGCCCATCTCGAGGGCGAGGATCTTCTGAGGGGTTTCGGCGAACTGGCGGTGCAGGGCGAGCCCGGCCCGGGCCGAGCCGGTGAAGAGCAGCCCGTCGTGCCCGGGATGGGCGGCGAGCGCCTTGCCGATTTCGGGGCCGCCCTGGACGCAGCTCAACACGCCCTCCGGCACGCCGGCTTCGTGATAGAGGCCGCAGAGATATTCGCCGGTCGCCGGGGTCTTGTCGCTCTTCTTGAAGACGATCGCGTTGCCGGCGATCAGCGCCGGCACGATATGCCCGTTCGGAAGGTGCGCCGGGAAATTGTACGGCCCGAGCACGGCAAGCACGCCGTGCGGCTTGTGGCGGACGGCGACTCGGGTTCCCATCGCGCCTTCGAGCCGCCGTTGCGCGGTCCGCTCGGCATAGGCCGACACCGAGATATCGACCTTGTTGATCACCGCCTCGACCTCGGTGCGAGCCTCCCAGAGCGGCTTGCCGGTCTCCCGCGCGATCAGGTCGGCGAACGGGTCGAGCCTGGCCCGGGCGAGGTTGGCGAATCGGCGCAGGGTCTCGACCCGAAAGGCGAGCGGCTTCGCTGCCCAGGCTGGCCAGGCGGCGCGCGCGGAGGCGAGTTCCGTATTGGGATCGCCCGTCTGGCCGGTCCATAGGGTCTCCCCGGTTGCGGGTTCGGTCGACGTCAGGGTCTCGGCCATCGCCCCCTCATGCCCGGAGGCGCGGATTTTTCAAGCATTTGCGCCATTGCGCGCTCCCGGGCCGACTGGCGCGCCCCTCGATCGGCAGTCGACGGCGGCCGCGATCGTTCAAGGCGCCGCTGCCTCCGGGCCAGGGCGCATGGCGTCGCCCATCCGGCGTATGGCCGCCACCTTCGCGTGCAGCGGCGCCCAATCGTCGGCCGTGTCGATCGCCGCCCAGATCGCCTCGACCTCCTCGATATGCATGGAGCAGGGCTCCTCGTCGGCCCAATAAGGATGGTCGAGGGCCACCGGCGCGGTCGGGTGATGCTCGATCAGGCGGCGAAACTCGGCGAAGGCTTCGTCGTCATAAGCCGTTTCGGGACGGCGCAGGCGGCCGCCGCGCCAGTCGAAGAAGAAGCGGTCGATCGTCACCGTCCGCTTGGCCAGAGCGGCTTCGATCGCGCCGATCAGCGCCGAGTCGGCGGCGGGCCCGACGGGTTCGATGCCGAGGCGGGCGAACAGCGCATCCCTCAGCGCCGTCCGGAAGCGGTCGGGGAAGGTCTCGAGGATCGGCGTCAGCTGCTCGGCGGGAGCGACCAGGGTCAGCGAGCGGGCGAGCTCGACCAGATCCCAATGGATCGCCTCGGGCTGGCGGCCGAAGGAATAGAGGCCGGCATGGTCGAAATAGGCGGCGGTGAAATGGCCGTCCCAGAACGGGGTCCAGCGCCAGGGGCCGTAGTCGAAGCTCTCCGCCGTGATGTTGATGTTGTCGCTGTTGAGGACGCCGTGGACGAAGCCGGCGGCGATATAGGAGGCGGCCAGCCGGGCGGTGGCTTCGGCGACCCGTTCCAGCAGCGTGGCGGCTCCTGCGTCCTCCGCCTCCTCCCCGTAATAATGGCGCAGGCAGTAGCCGGTCAGAGCGAGCAGCTCGTCGGTCAGCTCGAAATAAGCGAGCCGCTGGAAGGTGCCGATGCGGATGTGGCCGTGGCTCAGCCGGACGAGCACCGCGGCCCGGGTCGGCGAAGGCTCGTCGTTGCGCTCCAGCGCCTCGCCGGTCTCGATCAGCGAGAAGGTCTTGGACGTCTCGACGCCGAGCGCCTCCAGCATTTCCGTGGCGAGGATTTCGCGGACGCCCCCCTTGAGCGTCAGCCGGCCGTCGCCGAAGCGGCTGTAGGGGGTCTGGCCGGAGCCCTTGGTGCCGAGGTCGAGCAGCCGTCCGGCGCCGTCGCGAAGCTGAGCGAAGAGGAAGCCGCGACCGTCGCCGATGTCGGGATTGTACACCCGGAACTGGTGGCCGTGATAGCGAAGGGCGAGCGGCTCGGCGAGATTGTCCGGGAGCGGCTGGAACCGGCCGAAATGGCGCAGCCACTGATCGTCGTCGAGGCCGTCGAGTCCCACCGCCGGCGCCCAGCGGTCGTTGCGGAAGCGGAGCATTGTCCGCGGGAAGTCCGCCGCCTTCACCGGATCGTAAAAGGCCTCCCCGAGCGACAGGATCGGAGTCTCGGGTCGATAGTCGAAAGGCGTCGGGGACAGGGCCATCATGCCGCCAAGCGCATGGCCGCGGGCGCTGTTCCGAACGGCTCGCCGTCCCGGGCCAGACGGCCGCCGACCTTCACTCGGCCGAGGCCGAGTCGCGATACTCGCCCGGAGTCATTCCGGTGACCCGCCGGAACGCGCGGTGGAACGCGCTCGCTTGGGAATAGCCGAGCCGGTGGGCGATTTCGGCGAGGGCGAGACGGGGCTGGCCGAGCAGCGCCTTCGCCTGCTCGACTCGGGCCTGCTCGGCCGCCGCCCGGAAGGTCAGCCCCCGCTCGCGAAGGCGGCGCTGGAGCGTTCGCGGACCGATTCCGAGCGCCGCCGCGGCGGCGCCGAGGCTCGTCTCTCCCGACGCCAGGATCGCCGCCTCGGTCCGGCCGAGCAATTGGTCGAGGAAAGGCTCGCGCCGCCGCCGCTCGGCGAGCGCTGCCTGCGCCTGCTCCCTCATCAGCTCGCCAAGCACCGGATCGGCCTTCACGACCGGCAGGCCGAGCCATCGCTCCGGGCAGACCAGCTCGGTGGCGGGGGCGCCGAACGCGATCGGCGCGTTGAAGATCCGCTCATGCTCGGCGAGGGCGGCCGGAGCCCGGTGCTCGAAGCGCACCCTGATCGGGGACATCGACTCGCCGAGCGCCCAGCGGGCGAAGCCGAGCAGCGCCGCCAGCATCTGCTCGCTCTCGTGCCGCCGCTGCCCGGGCGGGACGGCGCCCTTGTGCCAGTAGCGCAAGACCACCGCCGATCCGCGGCGCCTCGCCTCCACCCCCGCCGCATCGCTCCACAGACGCTGGAAATCGACCAGCCGAGCCAGCGCCTCGCCGAACGTGGCGGCGTTGGCGGCGACGTAGCCGAGAAGGCCATACATTTGCGGCGAGGTGCGTTCCCCGACATGGAGCCCGAACGAGTCGTCGCCGGTGAGCCTCGCCGCCTGCTCGTAGAGGGCGCATAACGCCGCGAAGTCGATCGCGTCCCCGACGGCGCCGAGGCCGGCCACCCGCCGCAGGGTCGCGCGCGGCACGCCGGCCGCCTCGGCAGCGGCGAGCGCCTTTTCCGCGGCCTCGGCCGGCAGGTTGATCGGCCTTGGGAGCATGCGCGGCCCTTTGCGGTGTCGCATTCGGTAAATCAATGGCGCCGGCGGTCAGTCGGGCGCGGATTGCCGCCGCTGGGCGGCGCACTAACCTCTTTGCGGGGAGGGGCAGCCTCCCGTGGCGGAACGGCAGGAGCCCTCATGCGCCGGCGATCTCGATTGCGCTTCACCGGTCTCCTCGCCGCGGCGATGCTGGCCGCGTCGCCGACAGGCGCGGGCTCGACTGGAGCAGCCGCTCCGGCCGCCGCCGCGCCCAGGCCGCCTGCACTCTCGCCGGGGCAGCGGCTCCGGCTCTTCGACCAGGTCTGGGAAGAGATCCGGGACCGATATTACGACCCCGGTTTCAACGGCGTCGACTGGGACCAGGTCCGGGCGCGCTACCGGCCTCGGGTCGAAGCGGCGGCCGATGACGCCGCCTTCAACGCGTTGCTGCGCGCCATGGTCGGCGAGCTGCGTGACGCCCACACCCGGATCCTTTCCGCCGACCAGGTGCGCGACCGGCGCGAGCAGCGGACGACCACCGCCGGGGTCATCCTGTTCGAGGTGGAAGGCCAGCCAGCCGTCTTCGAGGTCCGAGCGAACAGCCCAGCCGCCGCCGCCGGGCTGAGACCGGGCCAGCGAGTCCTCGCCGTCGACGGAGTCCCGGTCGGCGCCGCGCTGGCGCGGGCGCGGGCCGAGGTCGGCCCCTCCTCCTCAGACCGGGCCGCTCTCATCCTGTCCTACCTGAGGCTGGTCGCCGGCCGCGCCGACGCGCCGCTTCGCCTGAGCCTCGACGCGCGCGACGGCGGTCCGGCCGAGGTCGTGCTGACTCGCCGGGCGCTCCCCGCCGCCCCGCAATTCGAGGCGCGCCTCCTCCCCTCGGGCCATGCCTATGTCCGCTTCGACCGCTTCCGGGCGCCGGTCGCACGCCGCCTTCGGGCCGCGCTGGAGGCGTATCGCGATGCGCCCGGCCTGATCCTCGACCTGCGCTCGAACACCGGCGGCGACGGCGAGGAAGGGATGCGCGCCGTCGCTCCGCTGCTCGACCGGCCGACTCTGGTGGCGCGGCTCGCGACCCGGACCGGCAGGGCGCCCTCGGCTCTGCTCGGCCTGGTCCGGCTGCCGCTTGAGCTGAGCGCGGGGGCGGTCGGGCGCCAGCTTTACTCGGGCCCCCTCGTCATCCTGACCAACCCGGGCACGGCGAGCACATCCGAAGTCATTGCCGCCGCCTTGCAGGAGCGCGGCCGGGCCAAGGTCGTCGGCACCCGCAGCTGCGGCTGCGCGCTCGGCGTGCTTCGCCACCGCCGGCTCAGCAACGGCGCCGCTCTGGCGATCAGCGAGGTCGGCCTCGTCACCGGGCTCGGGCGCCGGATCGAGGGCGAGGGGGTCGCTCCCGACCTGGCCGTCGAGCCTCGCCTCGCCGACCTGCGCGACGGCCGGGATGCCGCGCTCGAGGCCGCCGTCCGACTGCTCGCCGGCGGGGCCCGCTAGCCCGGCCTCGAATCCCGGTCTCCCGATTCCCCGCTGATCATTTGCCGCCACCCCGAAGATCGTGGATAGGGGAGAGATAGCGGGGAGGATGCATGGCCGGCTGGGTCGATGGCTATTGGGGGTCGGAGGACGGGCTGCGGCTCCATTATCGCGATTATGCCGGCGATCCGGGCCGGCCGCCGATCCTGTGCATCCCCGGCCTCACCCGCAACGCCCGGGACTTCGAGGGCGTCGCCGACCGGCTCGCCGGCGATTGGCGGCTGATCTGCGTCGACCTGCGCGGTCGCGGCGAGAGCGCCCACGCCAAGGACCCGATGAGCTACGTTCCGCTGACCTACATGCGCGACATCGAGGCTCTGATCGCGGAGTTGGCGCTGGAGCGCTTCGTCCTGTTCGGCACCTCGCTCGGCGGGATCGTGACCATGCTCCTCTCGATGGAGCATCGCGGCCGCATCGCGGGCGCCCTGCTCAATGACATCGGACCGGTGATCGAGCCGCGCGGCCTCGAGAATATCCGTTCCTATGTCGGCCGCGCCCAGAACTGGCCGACCTGGCTCCACTCGGCCCGCTTCCTCGCCGAGGCTCAGCGCGAGCGCTACCCGGATTGGGAGCTCGACCAGTGGCTGGTCTACGCCAAGCGCCTGTGCCGGCTCACGCCCGGCGGCCGGATCGTGTTCGACTACGACATGCGCATCGCCGAACCGTTCAAGCTGCCGGGCGGCGAGGTCGACTTCGACCTGTGGACCGCCTTCGCCGGCCTCAAGGGGATTCCGACGCTGGTCGTGCATGGCGAGCTGTCCGACCTGCTGAGCGAGGCCACGATCGAGCGGATGAAGGCCGAGAATCCCGCCCTGGAAAGCGTCACCGTGCCGGGCGTCGGCCACGCCCCGACGCTCGACGAGCCCGAGGCGGCCGCCGCCCTCGACCGACTGCTGAAGCGGGTGAGGTCGCGACGAAAGGCAATCGCCACGCCCGCCCGGCGACCGGATTAGAGGCTCAGGCGCAAGGCCAGGAATCCCGCGATGTCGTTCCCGTCGTCGCGGCTGATCGAAGTCGAGGCGTTGAGCTGAAGCGTCGCCGAGCTCCCAAGGTCCAGGTTCATCCCGGCGGTGACTCGCCCGTACAGGTCGTCCGACCGCTCGGGCAGGACCCACTGGTTGACGATCCCGGGGGCGGCGGTGAGCGCGTAGCGGATCGTCCGGGCATCGCCTTCGAACTCCCGCTCCAGTGCGGCTGCGGCATAGGGCCGGACGGCGAGCCCGCCTGCGTCGAACGTCCCGCGAGCCTCGATGCCGGCGCTGCCGAGCAAGCTGCGCAGCTCCTGCTCCTGAACGTTCAGGGTCAGCGCCGCGTCGCCGGCCTCGGAATAGGCGTCGATGTCGGCCTCGGCGTAGCGGAGCCCGATCACCGGCCCCACGCGCGCTCCGCCGAGATCGAGAAGATAGCCGGCCTGGGCGCCGGCGGTGACCGCGGTGCCGTCCGGGCTCGCAGCGAGGTCGTCGATGACTCCGCGACGGTCGATGTCATATTCGACCCAGCCATAGCCCGCATAACCCTCGACGAACGCGCCGCCGCCCGACCAGCCGCCATAAAGGCCGAGCTGCCAGGCGGTCGCCTTGGCCCGCCCGGTGCCGCTGTCCATGTCGGCCTCGGAACGCGAATAATTGCCCGCCGCGCCCAAGATGATGCCGCCGCCGCCCTCATATTCGGCGCCGGCCGTGGCGCCGAACGTGTCCAGCTCGTAGCCGAGGCTCCTGAACGCGTCGTCTCGGGTGACGCTGGCCGTATTGCCGCTGACGTAGAAGCGCAGGCCTCCCTCCGAAGCGGCGCCGAAGCGGGCGTCGGCGAGGTCGAGGCGACCCAGCATCGTCGATCCGAACGAGCTTGCCGACTGGAGGCCGGCATCCGCCTGGCCCTGGAGGTGCAGCGGCGCCTCGAGCTGGCGCACCGCATAGCGGCCGACGATGGCGAAGCCGGCTGAGGTGAGATGGACCTGGTCGACATAGAATAGGTGGCGGCTGAGCAGCTCCGGATTGGTGGTGAGGCAAGCGATCGGGCAGGCGCCGGCGCTGGTCAGTCCGAACGCGGCGAGATTCTGCTCGACCCGATCGCCGATCAGGTTGAGATCGAGAAAGTTAACGATCACGCCCTGGTCGGCGAGGTTCGCCAGCGACGCCTTCATGCCGGTGTTGAAGGCGGTCGCATAAGCGCTGCCGACGGCGGCGACGGGCAAGCCGCGCACCTCCGGCAGGCGGCCGACGTCCCCGGCCAGGAAGGTGATGTTGCGCGCACCGGCATTGACCAAAGCATTGAGGCCCGCCGTCGCCTCGGCGACGCGTTGAGTCGCCTGTGCGGGCACGCCGGCGATCAGACCCTGGATTTGCTCGGTGCTGGGGGTGAGGCCGAGGCTGCGCTCGTAGGCGCGGGCGTCGTTGCCCCCGATCGAGACGACGGCCAGGTCGTCGGCATCGAACGTGCCGCTGACGCGGGGAAAGGCGGCCGGGCCGCCTCCGGCGAGAAAGGATTGCCACTCGGTGACGAATCCCGGAATGCCCGGACCGTTGATGTTGCCATTGCCAGTAAAGGCGCCGCCGATGGCGAAATTGTCGACCGGCACCGCAAGCAGCTGCGCCATCGTGTCGACGAAATTGGTGGAATCCGAGAAACGGCCATTAGGATAGACAGCCGGTCGGGGAATTCCGAGCAGTTCGAACAAATTACCGTCATCAGCATAGCTGTCGCCGAATGCGACGATGCGGTCGACCCGCTGCGCGGAGGCCGGCGACGTCACGGCGAAAGCGGCGGCAGCCGCCGATATATAGAGCCATGCTTTTGAAAGTTTCATTGTCGGCGCCTCTCCAAGACCTTGAGCATTATTATCGGTAGGACATGGAGCGATTTGGCCACTCGCGCAAGCCGCCATGGACTGTTCGTCCGCGGGCGCCTGCGGCATAAGGCGGCATGACGACGCCGGCGCGCATTCTCCATTGCCATTCGACCTTCGCGCTTGGCGGCAAGGAAGCTCGCGCGGCTCGCCTGATGAACGCCTTCGGCGGCTCCGCCGATCACGTCGTGCTGAGCGCCTCGGCCGGCGAGATCGGCGCCCGCGCGGCGATCGCGCCCGGCATCCGAGCCGCCTTTCCCGACGACGCCCCCCCGCTCGCGGGGGCGCCGACGCCAGGACGGCTTTGGCGACTCTCGCGCTATCTCCGGCGCTTCGATCTCGTCCTCACCTACAATTGGGGCGCGTTCGACGCGGTCATGGCCCGCCGCCTGTTCGGCGGCCCGCCGCTGGTCCACCACGAGGACGGGTTCAACGAGGACGAAGCGACGGTCCTCGATCCCCGCCGCAACCGCTATCGCCGGCTCGGTCTCGCCGGCGCCTTCCGGCTCGTCGTGCCCTCGGTCCCGCTGGAGCGGATCGCGCTGTCCGCCTGGGGCCGGACTCCCGAGCAGGTCGCGCGGATCCCCAACGGCATCCCGGTCGAGCGCTTCGCGCGGCCGCCCGCGGCCGACTCGATCCCGGGCTTCGAGCGGCGGCCGGGCGAGATCGTCATCGGCACCGCAGCCGGTCTGCGCGCGGTCAAGAACCTGCCGCGGCTGGTCCGCGCCTTCGCGGCGATGGCCGACAAGGACGCCCGCCTCATTATCGTCGGCCAGGGGCCTGAGAGCGAGCGGATCGCGGCCGAGGCGCGCGCCCAGGGGGTGGCGGCGCGACTGCTCATGCCCGGCTTCCTCGCCGATCCGGCGCGGTGGATCGGCCATTTCGACATCTTCGCCTTGTCCTCCGACAGCGAGCAGTTTCCCATCTCGTTGGTCGAGGCGATGGCGGCGGCGCTGCCCGTCGTCGCGACCGCGGTCGGCGACGTGACCGCGATCGTCGCCGACGACAATCGCCCGCTGATCGTCGCCGCCGGCGACGAGGCGGCGTTCGCCGCAGCGCTCGACAGCCTGGCCGAGCAGCCGCGGCTGCGCCGGGCGATCGGCGCGGCCAACCGTGCCCGCGCCGCCGCCGAGTTCGACGAGCGAAGGATGATCGCGGCCTACGCCCGCCTTTATGGTGAAGCCATCGGCCGTCCTGACGCGTTCAGCACGGCCGGATGATGTTTTTGCCTGCCCGGCGCAATGCGCTATAGGCTGCGGATTCGGTTCCTGGAGGAATGATGTTCAAGGGTATCAGCCCGATCCTTTACGCGGGCCGGGAAGTGCTCCCGCTCATCGAGGGCGGCAAGGGCGTGTCGGCGACGAACCACATGAGCTCCGGGGCCTGGGCGGCCGCCGGCGGAGTCGGAACGGTGTCGGCGGTCAATGCCGACAGCTACGATCCGGAAGGCAAGATAATCCCCCAGATCTACCACGCCCTCACCCGCCGGGAACGGCATGAGGAGCTGGTCCGCTACGCGATCGACGGCGCCGTCCAGCAGGTCCACCGCGCCTACGAGATCGCCGGCGGACGCGGCGCGATCAACATCAACGTTCTTTGGGAGATGGGCGGCGCCCAGCGCGTGCTCCAGGGCGTGCTCGAGCAGACCAGGGGCCTCGTCGCCGGAGTGACCTGCGGCGCCGGAATGCCCTACAAGCTGAGCGAGATCGCCGCTTCCTACGGCGTCAACTATCTTCCCATCATCAGCTCCGCGCGCGCCTTCAGCGCCTTGTGGAAGCGCGCCTATCACAAGGCAGCCGAATGGCTCGCCGCCGTCGTCTACGAGGATCCGTGGCTCGCCGGCGGCCATAACGGCTTGAGCAATGCCGAGGACCCGCTGGCGCCGCAGGACCCCTATCCGCGGGTCAAGGCGCTGCGCGAGACGATGCGGACCGGCGGCATCGCCGACGAGGTCCCGATCGTCATGGCGGGCGGCGTCTGGAACCTCAAGGAATGGGAGCATTGGATCGACAATCCCGAGCTCGGGCAGATCGCCTTCCAGTTCGGCACCAGGCCGTTGCTCACCAAGGAAAGCCCGATCCCGGAGGAATGGAAGCAGAAGCTGATGAACCTGGAGGAAGGCGACATCCTCCTCCATCGCTTCTCTCCGACCGGCTTCTATTCCTCGGCCGTCCGCAACCGCTTCCTGCGCGGGCTGGAGGCGAGGACCCAGCGCCAGATCGCCTTCACCAAGGAGCCGCTCGGCGACCACAGGTTCCAGCTCGACGTCGGCATCGGGGCGAAGAAGAATTACTGGGTGACCAAGGGCGACCTGCTGCACGCCCGCAAATGGTACGCGCAGGGCTTCACCGAGGCGCTGAAGACTCCGGACGAGACCTTGGTCTTCACGACCCCCGAGGAGAAGCACCACATCCGCAAGGACCAGTCGGACTGCATGGGCTGCCTCAGCCAGTGCGCTTTCTCCTCGTGGGCGGACAATGAGAAGAACACGACCGGTCGGCTTGCCGACCCGCGCAGCTTCTGCATCCAGAAGACGCTGCAGGACATCGCCCATGGCGGCCCGGTCGACGAGAATCTGATGTTCGCCGGCCATTCCGCCTTCCGCTTCAAGTCCGACCCATTCTATTCGAACGGCTTCGTCCCCACGGTTCGGCAGCTCGTCGAGCGGATCCAGACGGGCTATTGAGGGCGTGACGAGGATGAAGTCGATCGGCCGCGCCGCCGCTTTCCTGTCGGTCCTGCTCTCCAGCCTCGCTCTGGCGGCCGCCGAAGCGCAGCCGCGGCGGGAGACTCCCTATTGGGCTTCGGTCTCTTCGGGCCGCGCGATGATGCGGGCGGGGCCGGGGCGCAACTATCCGGGCACCTGGCTCTATGTGCGCGCCGATCTGCCGGTCAGGGTGCTCGAAGTCTATCAGAGCTGGCGCAAGGTCGAGGACCCCGACGGCACGACCGGCTGGATGCTGGTCAACCTGTTGAGCGACACCCGAACCGCGCTCGTCCGCGGCGGGGAGCCGCAGCGGATGCACGAGCGGCCCGATCCGGCATCGCCGGTGCGCTATCGGGCCGAGCCGGGCGTCGTCGGCCGGATCTCGCGCTGCGCCGGCGGCTGGTGCCGCCTCGACGTGCGGGGCCGGGCCGGCTTCATCCGGTCCGATCATATCTGGGGTCTGGGCCGCGGCGAGACGATCGAGTGAGGGGAAGATGCGGGAGCTGAGCATCGACGATTTCGTGCCGCGACGGGGCAAGCCGGTGGAGGTCGACACGACCCTCGGCCCGATCCCGCTCCTCCTTGCCAAGGTGCAGCCGCTGCCGTCCTCGGGCCGAGCCGCCGGTTCCTTCCGGCTCGAACTGCACGGCCCGCTTCAGCCGTTCCTGCCGCAGGGCACCTACGCCTTCCTGCTCGGCAAGGAGCGCTGCCCGATCTTCATGGTGCCGCTCGGCCCGACCGGCCCCGCCATGCGGTACGAGGCGCTTTTCCTCTAGACTTTCCGACGGTCGCGATATGAGCTGCCGGAGTCGAGGCACCACGCTCCCTTCGTCATGCCGGACCAGATCCGGCATCCACCTTCTTCTCACGGGCGTCGAGAAGGGAAGGTAGACCCCGGATCGAGTCCGGGGTGAGGACTGCTGGATCGAGTCCCGCGCGGCGATCGAGCCAAAGTCGGCACCGTTTCTGACCGAACCGCTCATCCTGAGGAGCCGGTGAGCCTGGCGAACCGGGGTCTCGAAGGACCGTCGTCCGACACGAAGATCGCGCGAATTGTCCCCCGGACATTCCTGAAGACAGCGTTGAACCGGTCAGCTTCGGTCGCGCCTTCTTCGCTCCAGCTGCAGATAGAGCCCCTTGTCCTCGACGACGGTGAATCCGAGGCGGTCGTAGAGGCGGCGGGCGGGGTTGCGCGCTTCGACATGCATGGCGACGGCTTTGCCGGCGCGGCCGGCGGCGGCGATGATGTCGCGCAGGATGGCGCCGCCTATCCCCTGGCCGCGGCTGTCCGGAAGCAGCGAGATGTCGATGACGTGGAGGTCGGCCTCCCTCTCCTCGAGATAGAGCCGGCCGATCGCCTCGCCGCCCCGCTCGACGATCAGCCATTCGGCGCACGGGTGACGGGCGCGGTAATGCTGGTGCTGGGCCCGATGCTGCTGGGCGAGGAAGGCCTGCTGAAGGGGGACCGGCCAGCCGGTCGCGGCAACCTCGTCGGCTCGGGTCGAGGCGTAGAGCGCGGCGATGAAGGGCAGATCGGAGTCCGCCATGGGGCGGTAGGCGATTCCGAGTTTCGCCGCCGCGCGCAGCGGAGGCGGCACTGCCTAGTTGAAGACGGCGAGCATCCGCCGCGGATCGTCGGTCGCGGTGAGGAACACCGGCAGCCGGCCATATTGCGGATGGGCGATCGTGTAGATCAGGTCGCCTGCCATGGACACGCCGCGCCGGACGTCGAACACCGCGACGAACCCACGCTCACGGCTGACGTTTGACGGCCGTTCGCCGGCCGACTGAAGCGGCCTTACCCCGGCCAGGCGAAGCGCGTAGCCGCCGGCGACGGAGAAATCGGAGCCCACCTGCGCCGCCCATTCGCTCCGCTCGGCGTGGGCGAGGGAGAGGAAGCGGC